>Ga0302324_100010490_pt1 | contig 19170 bp, 19 predicted proteins | sample Palsa_T0_1_FD_201949 | JGI IMG/M metagenome (GOLD analysis project Ga0302324, IMG submission 201949) | Peat permafrost microbial communities from Stordalen Mire near Abisko, Sweden - Palsa_T0_1 | ecosystem: Environmental > Terrestrial > Soil > Palsa > Peat permafrost | place: Sweden: Abisko...
TCCGGGCCGGTCATGTAATTCCTCCTGCTCCATCCCACAGGTCATTAACCGTTCGGGTTCGACACATAAAGCAGGAACCGAAAAAATATTGACAAGACCTGCTCTCGCCCGACGGGCGGAAGTTCTGGCATTGATTTTGGTGTATTCATCAGAAATAGAATCAGTTTTTTAACATGCTTATGAAAAGAGTAAAATTTTTATTCCTGGTTTCCTTTCATTTAGCCATTATCTTTTTTGGCTTGTCGTCGTGCTCCACCACGGAAAACGCGAAGCCTGTCGCCTACGACGGCCCGTTGCAGGAGGCCAAAGATGTGGAGATGCACTACGTCGAAAAAAATTCGGTAAAAATGAAAATGCTGGCCAGGAAAATACTGGAGATGCAGAATGGAGATCGCGATTTCCCGGAAGGAATTTATCTTGAGTTCTATGATGAATTGGGCAATATTACGTCAACCCTTAGGGCCAATGCCGCCTATTACTTCAAAGAAACCAACAAATGGCGCGGCCGCGGAAAAGTAGAGGTGAAAAACATGGAGAAAAACCAGCAACTCAATACGGAAGAACTTTTCTGGAAACCGGATACGAAGAAAATTTATACCGATAAGTTCGTGACCATCAAAACCGAAGAAGAAATAATTTACGGTACCGGGCTGGATGCGCTGGAGGACATGTCCCGTTACAAAATCGGCACACCTGAGGGGGTTTTTGATGTCAAGGATTAAGGGAGCCCTCATCCCGCTTCCGCATAAAATCGTATTTTTGTGGCCGCATGAAATTGGTCGACACCCTGCTGCTCTCCCTGGCAGCTGCTTTTATTATCATCGGCACGTACGAAGTCATGGTCGTGGGGATGGAAAAAGCCTACTGGGCAATTATGCTTTCCGTTATCCTTTTTTTTATTTACACCTATCGCAAAAAGAGATAGCCTTGTATGGACACCCACCTGATCCTGCCCATCCTTCTTGCTCTTATTTTTTCATTCTTTTTTTCAGGAATTGAAATCGCTTTCCTTTCAGCCAATAAACTCCAAATCGAAATCCAGGGAAAGCAGGGTGTGCGATGGGCCAAAATCATGTCCAGGTTTATCCAAAATCCGTCCCGTTTTATTGGAACAACCCTGATCGGTAACACCCTCTCCCTGGTTCTCTTCGGAATTTTCACCACTCAAATGATGGAGCCGGTATTCGTCCGGATTCTCCCGTCGAGCCTGAACAATGAAGCAGGTGTTTTACTTGCTCAAACACTGACGTCCACCTTTATTATTCTGTATACCGCAGAGTTTCTTCCGAAAAGTCTTTTCCTGATCAATCCGAACCTGATGCTGGCTGCCTTGGCCGTTCCTTTTCAGATCCTGTATTTTCCAATATGGCCGGTGATGTATACGGTTGTTTCCCTTTCCAAATTCGTTATCGTTTACATTTTGCGTTTGGAATATTCCGAACAAAAACCTGTGTTTGGACTAACCGATTTGAACAACTACCTCAAAAACATGCAAAACGTCAAGTTTGAAGATCAGGAGATCGAACTCGACAAGAGGATTTTTCACAACGCCCTTGAATTTAAAAAGGTTAAAATCCGCGAGTGCATGATCCCCCGTACCGAAATCAGTTCGGTGGGATTTGAGGAAGGAATCGAAAAACTCAAAGAGGCTTTTGTGGAAAGCGGACACTCCAAAATAGTCATCTACCGGGAAACCATTGACGACGTGACCGGCTATTGCCATTCGTCCGCGTTATTCAAAAAACCTGTGACAATAGAAGAAATCCTCACACCCATCATCATTGTACCGGAGACCATGATGGCCAATGAGCTGATGATCCAATTCATCAAAGAACGAAAGAGCCTGGCGATTGTCGTCGATGAATTTGGAGGCACCTCCGGATTGGTGAGCATGGAAGATATCATCGAAGAGATTTTCGGTGAGATTGAAGATGAGCATGACGCGAGTGATCTGGTCGAGAAAAAACTGGATGATCACACCTACCTGGTTAGTGCCCGCCTCGAAATTGACTACCTCAGCGAAACGTACGGATGGGCACTGCCGGTCGGGGATTACGAGACCTTGGGTGGATTGATTCTTTCCTACACCGAAGACTTCCCGGACGTAGGCGACTCCGTCTCCGTGCCACCGTTTACGTTTATTATCCAAGCCACAGATAACAACCGGATTGATACAGTAAAAGTCATCCTGGAAATTCAAGCACCTCCCAATCCCGATCAGACCGATTGAAATTAGGGTACGTTTCTGAAAATCAACGGAATTAATTGCTGGTTTATTGAATTGACGTTTTGCCGAATCCAACTATCGGCTTAAATTTGCGGCTCTTTAAAAAAATCATTATACCCTTTTTGAATACGAATTATGGCATTGATCGGAACTTTACGAACCAAGATGACCAAAGTAGTGGTGGGCTTCGTGGCCCTCGCTATGATTGCTTTTATCGTCGGAAGCGACTTATTTGGGAATGGCCCCCGATCCATTTTCGCCGGAGATAAAAATTCCGTCGGTGAAATTGCCGGGCACAAGGTCTCGCTGGACGAGTATCAAAGCTATCTTCAGGAACGTGAGAATAATTACATTTTGAATTTTGGCCGTCAGCCTGGGGAGCGCGACCAGCCTCAGATACGGCAGGAAGCGTGGGAATTACTTATGCTCAAATACGCCATTTCTCCTCAATTCGAAAAAGTAGGACAAAAAGTGACTACCGAAGAAGAATGGGACATGATACAAGGAAAAAATATTGATCAGGGTATCAAGACAGCTTTTGTCGATTCCTCTGGACGATTTGATCGTAGTCGTTTGATTCAATGGATTCAAAACCTGGACGACCCCAAAAACATACAGAACAAAATTCGATGGGACGTATTCCGGCAGACCCTGGCACCCGGCCGGGAAAGGATACGGTATGAAAATCTTCTTAATAAAACGAATTATATAACCGATGCGGAGGGTGAACGGGATTATCACAACCAGAATGACGTGGCCGAAATAAAATATTTATTCGTACCCTATGTTTATGTGAGCGATACGCTGGTAAAAGTCTCGGATAGCGATCTGAAAGACTACTATGAGAAAAACAGAGAGCGATACAAGTCCGAGCAGACACGCAGCCTCACGTACGTTACTTTCCCGGTGGTTCCTTCTCCGGAGGATACGGCGGCTATCCGCACTGAATTAAACAAAGTCGTTGAAGGATTTAAGACCACCCCGGAAGACTCTGCCTACGCAGCGAGTCAGACCGACGGACAAAAAGCGTATGCAAAATATACCATCTCTTCCCTGCCGAAATCCCTGAGTGATAAAAACAAAATATTGACGGCCGGAACGGTGATCGGTCCTTTCCTGGACGGTGAGTCTTACAAAATAGTGAAAGTCGCAAAGATTGGGACCGATACTATATATAATGCCAAAGCAAGGCATATCCTGATCAAGTGGGATAAGGACACCCCGGAAGGAAAGAAGGCAGCAAAAGAAAAGGCTACCAAGATTCTGAATGAGATCAAAAAGGGTGCCGACTTTGCCGCCAAAGCCCGTGAGTTCGGGACCGATGGAAGTGCCAGCAAAGGTGGCGACCTGGGATGGATCAGTACGGGTCAAATGGTGAAGCCTTTCCAACAAGCGGTCTTTAATGCCAAGAAAACAGGGCTCCTGAATGACGTTGTAGAAACACAATTTGGATATCATATCATCGACGTTACGGCTGTCAAGGATAATACAGCCTACACGGTGGCCACCATTGAAAGAACTATAACTCCCAGCGACGAGACAAAAAACGAAGCCTACCGTAAAGCTGAAGTTTTTGTCAATGGATTATCGGGAATAGAGGATTTCAAAGCGAAAGCGAAAAAAGATCGCCTGGGGTTGTTTGATGCGAATGACATTGGAACCAACGAACGAAAGATAAACAACCTGGGGGATGCCCGCCAGATTGTAACCTGGCTTTTCAGGGATGCCAGTGTCGGAAAAATATCCGATGTTTTTGATCTTAAAGACAGTTACGTTGTCGCCGTGATGACCTCGGAGGTTGAAGAAGGGTACAAACCCCTCGAAAAAGTGAAAGACGAAATCCTTCCGACTATTAAAAACCAGGCCAAGGGAAAAATTCTCGTTGCAAAGTTAAGTGCCCTAAAGGGCAGTCTGGAAGAGATCGCCAAACCTTTTGGGAACGATGCCGCCGTAAAGACCTCCAGCGATTTGAAAATGAACTCCAATTCGTTGCCCTCGGCCGGGTTTGATCCGGTAGCAGTGGGAGTTGCATTTTCGCTGGCCAACGGCAAACGCTCCAAACCTTTTGCCGGAGAAAAGAATGTGTTCATTATTGAATTGCAAAACAAGACAATCGCACCGGCGATCGGTGATTATACCATGTTTAAGAATCAGATCAAGCAAACAATGGATAACCGGATTAGCTATGGTATCGCCGAAGCCATCAAGGAAGCTTCCAAGATTAAAGACAAGCGCTACAAGTTTTATTAATATACTAGACGAGCGAGTGTTCGGCTGCATCGGACGCCGCTTTTTTTATGGATCCTGCCTGGCTTATCTCCTTTCGCGAAAAACTTGACGAATATCATTCCTGGCCGACGATGTACATTTTTAAGTTTATTGTGCCCAAAGGAAAAGAAGACGAGGTACGAGAATTATTTCCGTTGAATATCGCGACGGAGAAGGGGTCAAAAAAAGGCAATTATATAAGCCTTACCATCCAAATGATGATGTCCTCCGGCGAGGCTGTCATTGATGTTTATCAAAAGGCCTCAGTAATTGAAGGAATCATTGCCCTTTGAGGGGGCTCACTTCATCCCAGTTTCCCCTTTTGGAGAAGGGGAGTTGCGAGGACTTTGTAACCCCTGTGAAATGCACCCATCCTGGCCCATTATTTTTAATTTAAATGCTAGCTTTAAGGTGTGGAATGATCATTCATTTCTGCGCCGGCAATATCTTCTATCTAATCTTTACGCGATATGTGGAAAAAAGAAAAAAATCGATTAAAAAAAACTTTTAAGTTTAAAGACTTTGTTCACGCTTTTAGTTTTATGACCAAAGTAGCTCTGGTGGCAGAGAAAATGAACCATCATCCCACCTGGACAAATACATACAATGTTGTCCAGGTCGAACTTTCAACACACGATGCAGGAGATGTGGTCACCGAAAAGGATCATACGTTGGCGAAAGCGATCGATAAACTAGTGTGATCCTGGAAAAATCTTCGCTCTATCTCGTGCCTACACCGATTGGCAACTTGAAAGACATTACGTTGCGGGCTCTTGACGTTTTAAAATCAGTCGATGCCATCTTAACCGAAGATACCCGCAAGTCCGGTATCCTTCTGAAGCACTATGAAATCGCCAAGCCGGTCCGGAGTTTCCATAATTTTAACGAACATCAGGTAAAAGCAGGCTTGATCCGGCAGATGCAAGAGGGTATTGTAATGGCGCTGGTTAGCGATGCAGGTACGCCCGGAATCTCGGATCCTGGATTCTTGCTGGTGCGTGAGGCGCTGAAGGCTGATTTGAAAGTCGAATGCCTGCCTGGCCCGACTGCCTTTGTCCCGGCCCTGATAAAATCCGGCTTCCCGACCGACCGGTTTGTGTTTGAGGGATTTCTCCCGCACAAAAAAGGGCGGCAAACGCTGATCAAAAAACTGGGGGCAGAAGAGCGCACCGTCATTCTTTACGAATCGCCCCATCGGTTGGTGAAAACGCTGGAGCAGTTTATGGAATCTCATGGCCGTGGACGAAGGATCTCCGTATCACGCGAACTCACGAAAATTCATGAGGAGACCGTGACGGGACCTATCGAAAACGTTTTAACTCATTTTTCAAAGAAGGAAGTAAAAGGAGAAATTGTAATTGTCATCGATGGTAAAAAAGAGTGATTTTATCCTGCGCTTATTGATTTTGTTCTTTATTGCCGTGCTGTTGCTTACGGCGGGGTGGATGATGAGGTCTTTCCCCGTTTTCATTTTTGGAGGAATCGCGCCGCTTTTTGCCATTGCTGATTACGCCAAAACCGATGAGAACTTTTGGGGCTCAAGCGAACTTATCCTGTTGGCTCTGACGGCTTCTCTCTTTAGCGCTCATTTTTTCTCGCTGAATTTTTTGGTAGCTTCGATTACCGAGGCTATTGTCCTAACGCTTGCCTTCGTAGCCTATTCCGTAGTCCATCAAAATCTCGGTGTCAGGCCTGGAAAATTTACGATCATCATTTTTTGGCTGGGTGTCGAGTACATTTTTCTGAAACTGCCATTCCATAAATCCATCATTTTTTTGAGCGATGCCGTGCAGGGTAAACCCGAATGGCTACGCTGGAATCAATATACCGGTTACCTGGGCGCTACGTTTTGGATATTGATTTGCAACTTCTTTCTATATCTGGCGTTGTTAAAAAAAGATCAGGGGCTAAAGGGGGTATTTCTGGCGCTCACGTTGATTTTCATATTGGGTCCGATTATAATATCGTATGGGAGTGCAGGCGCCCCTATAAAAAAGACCGAAATGATTTCACTTTATCATGAACAACCCCTGGCATCGGGTAACCTTTATTCCAAACAAGGTGAAATAATTCCGCGCGTGACCGCTATTATTTCTATGGCAATTTTGTTGCTGGCGATGGTCAAAAGTAAAACTCAAAAATCGAAATGAATTTGAATTTGTCTGTTTTGGAAAAAGAGGTCGTTGGGTTGTGCGTTGAAGTAGGTGAGTTCATCCAACAGGAATGTCAGAATTTTGACCGGGCGAGGATTGAGCAAAAAGATGTGTTCAACAATCTGGTTTCTTATGTTGATAAGGAATCGGAAAAAAAACTGGTCAACGCCCTGAGCCGACTTCTGTCGGGTTCCGGTTTTATCGCGGAAGAAGGCACGGCTTCGGCCGGGACCAACGGATATCAATGGATCATCGACCCCCTGGATGGTACAACTAATTTTACTCACGGCCTTCCACCGTTTGCTATCAGTATAGCGTTGGCCAAAAATGGAAAGACCGTGCTCGGGGTTGTCTATGAAATTAATCGAAAGGAGGCTTTTCATTCGTCCATCGGCCAACCGGCGCGTTGCAATAGAAAAGAAATACGGGTTTCGAACGCGTTATCCCTCAGCGAAAGTCTGCTGGCGACCGGTTTTCCATACTATAAATTTGAAAAACGCGATGCGTATCTGGAAATCATAAAACAATTCCTGGACAAAACACACGGTGTCCGCCGATTGGGGAGCGCAGCCGTTGACCTGGCCTATGTTGCCTGCGGTCGGATGGAGGGTTTTTTTGAGTATAATTTAAACGCTTGGGATGTCGCCGCCGGCGCCTTTCTGGTTCAGCAAGCGGGGGGAACCGTTTCGGATTTCAAAGGTGGGAATAACTACGTTTTCGGCGGTGAAATGTGTGCCGCCTGTGGTGTTCATCCTGAAATGCTCACCATTATCAAAAATCTGTGGGGCTATTAGTGGTAGTCCAAAAGAATCTTCTCCTTCAAATACTTTTCTTTCTGCCACTTTATCGTAATTTTTAAGCTAAGAATAAGTCCCGTTATGCTTTTCGTCATCGGTGAACAAAATTCGGTAGCGAACCAATTCCTGCTTGAACTTCGCGACCAACACTGGCAAACGGATCGGAGCCGTTTCCGAAACAACCTTGAGCGGTTAGGAAAAATCATGGCCTACGAGATTTCCAAACACCTCCATTACATTCCACAAGAAACTATAACGCCTTTGGGTAGGTCGGTTATTTCGGTGCTCGAACGACAGCCCGTGCTGATCTCCATTCTCCGGGCCGGGTTGTCCTATTTTACCGGATTCCAGAATTTCTTTGACCAGGCCGACAGTGGATTTATAGGTGCTTACCGGCAAGAAGGTGAAGATGAGTTGGTCATAAAACTGGACTATTTGGCAACCCCTCCGATTGACGGCAAAGATGTTATTCTTATCGACCCCATGCTGGCCACGGGCCATTCTGCGATGGAGGCCCTGAATGCACTCCTCAAAAAAGGGACACCCCGCAACGTGTTCTTTGCCTCTTTGGTTTCTGCCCCGGAGGGCATTGCTCATATCACCCGCGAGATGAAAATTCTACACTCCATCTTTACCTTTGCCGTGGATGAAAAACTAAATAACCAATTTTATATTGTACCGGGTTTGGGGGATGCAGGCGATTTAAGCTTTGGCAAGAAAATGTAGCGATCTTCTGGCATTTAATTTATGGGAGAAGAAATTCTAAAAGCGATTCCTGTTTTTTTATTGAGCGGGCTCAAATTCATCTTCGGACCTACGGGCGGGTACGCTGAAAGGTTGAATATTTTCACAACTTTCCTGGTCACGATAGCCGGAATGATGACCAGCGTGGTTGCCTTTACCTACTTTGGCGAATGGATCCGCTCTAAAATGCTACACCGGTTTTTCGGAAGAAGCAAAAAAAAATCCGAACCGAATCAGAAATTTGTCAACGTTTGGAATAAATTCGGGCTCGCTGGAATTGCCGCCCTAACGCCGGTAATCTTAACGCCCATTGGAGGCACTATCCTGGCAGTGAGTTTCGGGAGTCCGAAGAATAAAATTATTCTTTACATGCTGATCAGCGCTACCGCCTGGTCTATGATCTTTACCGTGACAATTTATTTTTTTGGCCATCAAATGTTGCCGGATTGGATAAAATAGTTGTTAGCTGATAGTTATCGTTGTTGGTTCGGTAAGCAGCCTGTTGTCCAAGTAAAATTTCAATTAAGTTCTAAAATTGGATTCTCAGTTTGTTCTCTGTGGTCATGACATCCAAGCCAAATGATCAAATCAATTTTTGCACTTGGTCTCCTATTGACAGTTCAATAATTTCCAAGCCTCAGCCTGTATATGAATTTCCCCGGCCTGTATTTCCCAGGCAGCTAACAACTATCAACTAAGAACTAATTATTCCCTCATCCGGCAACACCTCAATATCTCTGATCAACACGCTCTTTGCAATACGCTGCCCGGTCGGCGTAGCGGCCAATCCGCCCAAAGCAGTTTCCTTGTAGCGGGTTTCCATGCTTGCACCAATCTCGCCCATGGCATCAATTACTTCATCCACCGGAATCACACTGCTCACGTCGGCCAGAGCGATTTGCGCTGAACTGTTTGCGATGGCCGCCGCGCTGGCATTTCGCACAACACAGGGTATCTCGACCAGCCCAGCCACCGGGTCGCATACCAGGCCCAGCATGCATTGAATGGTAATGGCCACAGCGTTAAAGATTTGGTCGGTATTCCCATTCAGACAAAAAATAATAGCTCCCGAGCCCATGGCAGCGGCAGTTCCTGTTTCGGCCTGACACCCCCCTACGGCTCCGGCAATAGAAGCCTTTTGTTCAATGATCAGCGCTATTCCCGCGGCCAGAAGCATAGCTTCCAGAATTTTATGATCCTCAATTCCGTGAATTTCCTGCAACGTGAATAAAACTCCGGGCATAATCCCACTGGCGCCTGCTGTAGGAGCAGCAACAATCCGGCCCATGCATGAATTTACCTCCTTCGCCGCCAACGCCCGTGCAATCAGGTTTTGAAATTCCCTCGACAGCACCGGAGTGGGATAACGAAAAACCTTCTTCGCTCCGTTATTGATCATCCCGGAGCGGGAAGTCATGTCTTCTTTCAGGCCGGTCTGAACGGCATCTTTCATCACCTCCCACGCCGTGGCCAGTCCGGCAAGGATTTCCTCTTTGGTTCCTCCTTTTTGGTCCATTTCGTACTCCAGTACAACATCTACCAGCGACATTTTCTTGCCGGTGCTATACGCTTTCCAGCCCTCAAAAGATTCAAATAAAAATGCCATAGGATTGAAATTTTAGATCCGCCGAATCCATCAAAATTACATTATTTCTAACATTCGAATAGTGCTTTGAGTTCCGCACTGATTCACGTTACCTTTGAATGTCAACGCTAGTTCCCAAACCTCATTATGAAAAAAAATCTACCATTTATCGTCGTTCTCATCGCCTTTAAGTCGTTGAGCCAAAGTTCAGACGAGACGACTCTGAAAACCATTTTCGATGAAGCCCTGAAAAATGGCCAGGCGTATGAGATGCTTGAACCCCTGACTCAGCACATAGGCCCGCGCTTGTCCGGATCCCAGGGAGCCGCGGATGCCGTGGAATGGAGCCGACGTGTAATGAAAGATTATAATTTTGATTCGGTGTGGTTGCAACCCGTCATGGTTCCCCATTGGGTCCGCGGACAAAAAGAAATCGGACGAATCCTCAATTCAAAAAAGAAGATCGATGTGCACATTTGCGCATTGGGCGGAGCGGTAGGGACCGGGCCTCAAGGCGCAACGGGAAGAGTCATAGAAGTAAAAAATTTTAAAGAATTAGCTGAATTGGGCGTCGAAAACATACAAGGCAAAATAATCTTTTTCAACCGACCGATGGATCCCACTGAGATCAACACATTTGATGCGTACGGCGGCGCCGTGAATCAACGTTCCAGCGGAGCCTCTGAGGCCGCCAAGTATGGTGCTATCGCCGTGATTGTTCGCTCCATGGGATTAAATAAAGAAGAAGACTATCCACACACCGGAGCCATGAACTATGCACCTGGATTGGCGAAAATTCCTGCGGTCGCCATCAGCACAAAAGATGCCGATCTTCTAAGCGAACTATCGAAGAAAAACAAAGAGTTGCAATTCTATATGGAAACACATTGTGAAACGCTCGAGGATGCACCGTCCTTTAATGTGGTAGGAGAAATAAAAGGAAGCGAATATTCCGATGAGATCATTCTGGTGAGCGGGCACCTCGATTCCTGGGACCTGGCCGAGGGCGCACAGGACGACGGCGCCGGCTGCGTACAAGCCATTGAAGCACTCCGGCTACTCAAAGCAATAGGGTATAAGCCCAGACATACAATCCGGGCAGTCATGTTTATGAACGAAGAGAATGGCGCCCGGGGAGGAGCAAAGTATGCTGAACTGAGCATCCAAAATAAAGAGAATCCGATTGTCGCTATTGAATCCGACCGGGGCGGTTTTACTCCGCGCGGTTTTACGATGAGCGGGCCGGAAAATGCAAAAGCCAAAATCAAAAACTGGAAATACTTATTTGAGCCCTATGGACTTACCGATTTTGAACAGGAAGGCGGCGGCACGGATATAGAACCTTTGTTTGATCGTGGCGTCTTAGTCATTGGCTACTTGCCCGACTCCCAACGCTATTTTGATTTTCACCATGCCCCAACGGATACCCTGGATAAGGTAAACCGGCGCGAGTTGGAATTAGGAGCTGCTTCCATGGCAGCATTGATTTTCTTGATTGACCATTACGGTCTCCAATAAGAGTACCCCATTGGTTTACGCCCAAAAACTGTGACGCCCGATAACTCCTATGAGACCACTACATTTTCTTCCTGCTTCTCATACTCCTCCACGGGCAAACAACTGCATACTAAATTACGATCTCCATACGCATTATCGATCCGACTTACTGCTGGCCAGAACTTGGCTTCTTTAACAAAAGGAAGAGGGTACGCCGCTTTCTGCCGGCTGTAGGGCTTGTTCCACGCATCCGCGGTAATAATGGCCGCCGTGTGGGGGGCATTCTTGAGAACATTATTCTCCTTACTCGCTTTGCCTTCTTCCACTTCGCGGATTTCATTTCGTATTTCAATCAACGCGTCACAGAAACGGTCCAACTCTTCTTTCGGTTCACTTTCGGTGGGTTCAATCATCAGGGTTCCCGCCACCGGAAAGGAAACGGTGGGAGCATGAAAGCCATAGTCCATTAACCTTTTAGCGATATCTTCAACTTCGATTCCGTCGCTTTTGAAATCACGGCAGTCCACGATCATTTCGTGGGCACATCGACCTTGTGTTCCGGTATAGAGAATTTTATAATGACCGCTTAGCCTCTCTTTGATATAATTAGCATTGACAATGGCCATCTGGGTAGCCTCGATTAATCCTTCGGCTCCCATCATCGCGATGTACGCATAGGATATGGCCAAAATACTTGCACTCCCCCAGGGTGCTGACGAAACTGCATGGATCGCTTTTTCGCCTCCTGTTTTGATCAGTGCATGACCCGGCAAAAACGGTTTTAATTTATCATTCACGCAAATCGGACCCATCCCAGGACCCCCTCCCCCGTGCGGTATACAAAATGTCTTATGTAAATTAAGATGGCACACATCAGCGCCGATGTTGGACGGAGAAGTTAATCCCACTTGCGCATTCATATTGGCTCCGTCCATATAGACCAGTCCTCCATTTTTGTGGATGGTTTCACAGATTTCGGTAATGGCTTCTTCGTACACACCATGCGTGGAAGGATAAGTGACCATCAATGCCGCAAGCTTCTGTTTGTACTGTTCCGCTTTGGCGTGAAGATCGGCCACGTCGATTTTACCATCGGAATCGGACTTGACAATGACAACCTCCATGCCGGCCATGACCGCACTGGCTGGATTTGTCCCATGAGCAGAGGCCGGAATCAGTGCGATGTTTCGGTGGCCTTCATTTCTATTTCGATGATAGGCACGGATTACGAGCAGCCCGGCATACTCCCCTTGCGCCCCACTATTGGGTTGCAACGATACGCCGCTGAATCCTGTAATTTCCTTCAACCAGTTTTCAAGGTGGGTAAGCATTTCCTGGTACCCCAGCGTCTGATCAGCCGGAGCAAAAGGGTGAATTTGCCCGATCTCAGGCCAGGTAACCGGGATCATCTCCGCCGTAGCATTCAATTTCATCGTGCACGACCCCAGCGAAATCATGGAGTGCACCATGGAGAGATCTTTGTTCTCCAATTTCTTAATATACCTGAGCATCTCATGCTCCGAGTGATGTCGATTGAATACCGGATGGGTCAAAAACGAAGACGTCCTGATCAGCGCCGCCGGCCAGGTGATGTTTTGTATGCCTCCAGTGAATTCAATGGGGTCCTTATTTTCTGCTCGCTCAAATATTTTAATGATCTTTTTTATTCCGTCAACAGATGTCGTTTCATCGATCGAAATACCTACAAAATTATCGTCGAAATACCGGAAGTTTATTTCCTCCTTCAGTGCCTCTCGCTCAATCGCTTTTTTATTTGTTACAGCGAACTTCAACGTGTCGAAATAATTTTCATTTACCTGATCAATGTTCAGGGATCGTAGCCCCTGTTCCAGCATCCTGGCGAGTCCGTGGATCCTTCCTGCAATTTTCCGCAGGCCATCCGGCCCGTGATAAACAGCATACATTCCTGCCATCACAGATAATAATACCTGCGCTGTACAAATATTCGAAGTGGCTTTTTCACGCCGAATATGTTGTTCGCGGGTCTGCAATGCCATGCGATAGCCTGGATTGCCATGGACATCTACGGAGGCACCGATAATACGTCCCGGCATCTGTCTTTTATACTCCTCTCGTGTTGCGAAGAAAGCGGCGTGGGGACCTCCAAATCCCAGGGGTACCCCAAAGCGCTGACTTGAGCCAATCACTACATCGGCCCCCATTTCTCCAGGAGATTTTAGTAGAAGAAGGCTCATCAAGTCCGTTCCCACAACAACCGCCACGTCTTTTTCATGTGTTGCGGCAATGAATGCGGTATGATCGTTTACCGCACCATTGTTATCGGGGTATTGAATATAAATACCAAATAAATGGTCATCGGAAATATCCAGCGTACTGATCGGTCCGACAACCAGTTCGATTCCTATCGGAGCCGCCCGCGTCATCAGAATATCCAGGGTCTGGGGAAATATATTGATATCCACAAAGAACTTAACCGCATTCTTTTTACTTCCCTTTCGCGATGCGTAGAGCAAATGCATGGCCTCCGCGGCCGCAGTACCCTCGTCCAGCAATGACGCATTGGCGATTTCCATGCCCGTGAGATCGATCACCATGGTTTGAAAATTGATCAAGGCTTCCAACCTACCCTGGGCGATTTCGGCCTGATAGGGTGTGTAGGCTGTATACCATCCGGGGTTTTCAAGGATGTTTCTGAGTATAACGCCGGGCGTTATGGTGTTGTAATACCCCGTACCAATAAAGGATTTAAAGATTTTGTTTTTTGAGGCGGTTTTTTTGAATTCATTCAAAAATTCAAATTCAGATTTCGCGATGGGAAGATGCAGCGCCTTTTTTAAGCGAATGTTGGCCGGAATAGTCTGGTCGATAAGTTCTTCTACCGACTTCACTTTTACCACCTTGAGCATCTCCCCGAGTTGGCGGGGATCTACCGCATTGTGTCTGAATTGGAATTTCTCCTGGTGCCTCGGATCAATTGTCATAGCTTGAATTTAATGACGCCGAATTTCTTAAAATCGTTCAAGTTGGGAGAAGAAAAAACTGCTTTCAATTTCAGCATTCATGTCAGAATCCGAGCCATGAATGGCATTGGCATCAATGGACTTCGCAAACGAAGCACGGATGGTGCCCGGAGCGGCCTTTTTTGGATCCGTGGCTCCAATCAACTTACGAAAATCTTCGACGGCATTTTCTTTCTCGAGGATCATGGGTATAATAGGATCAGATGACATATAGGCGCAAAGTTCACCATAAAAGGGCCTTTCTTTATGAACGGCATAAAATTTACCGGCTAATTCCGGGGATAATTGAACTTTCTTCTGAGCAACAATACGAAACCCAGCCTCTTCAATCATTTTGGTTATTGCACCCGCGTTTCCCGCAGTTACTGCATCCGGTTTAATCATTGTAAAAGTTATGTTTGCTGCCATGGATATTATAGGTTGTTTATTCGGGTTGAAATTCGGCCGCAAAAATAGCACTTTCACCCACAGTCCACCGTTTAGGGTCTGCAGTTTTTTGGTTTTTGAAGGGCTTACAATCGATTTGCCTGTGGTCTGAACTAAAAAATTGCCATTTTTGCCTTTTCATGGACAATCTTCAGGCTTTTAAATCCCTCATTAGTCATCCCAAGCACGTGGTCATCGTAACCCATTTCAAACCAGACGCAGACGCACTAGGGTCGTCGCTGGGGCTGGAGGGGTTTTTGAAAAAGAAGGGGCATAAAGTTCAGGTAATTACACCCAGTGACTACCCTGAATTCTTAGCCTGGATGCCTGGAAATAAGGACGTTATTGCCCTCTCAACGAATTCTAAAGAACCCGAATCAAAGGCAGCGGAAGCCATTGCCAACGCGGACATCATTTTTTGCCTTGATTTCTCAAGTTTGAAAAGAGTCAACGAATTGGGCGCCATGGTGAAGCAATCGGATGCCACAAAAATTTTGATTGATCACCACCTGGACCCTGAGCGCTTTACGGACTACGAGCAATGGAACCCGAACGCGGCCTCCACAGCAGGCCTTGTCTTTGAACTCATTCAGGACCTGAATGACGAGCATTTGATAAGTAGCGATATTGCCAATTGCCTGTACGCGGGACTCATGACGGATACAGGGGGATTCCGGCATAATAACACTTCTCAAAAGGAGTTTTTGATCGCCTCGGAATTAGTGGGTCTTGGGGCCAACCCCAGCGAAGTTGCCCGACGAATTTATGACACCAACTCCATTGAACGCCTTCGATTAACCGGCTATGTGCTGAGTCAGAAGCTTCAGGTGTTACCGGAACTCAGAACGGCCTACATGGCGTTAAGCTGGGATGAATTAAAGAGGTTCGGTTCGCAAACCGGTGACACGGAAGGCTTTGTCAATTATGGCTTGTCCGTCAACGGAATACGATTTGCTGTGCTCATGTACGACCGAAAAGAAGAAATCAAACTCTCCTTTCGCTCCATCGGCGAATTTTCAGTGAATGAATTCGCCCGCAAACACTTCGATGGCGGGGGTCATAAAAATGCAGCCGGAGGCACTTCCTCCCTTTCCCTCGATGATACCCTCAGGAAATTCTTAGACCTATTACCTCAGTATAAACAACAACTTAATTCAACTCCTTAATCCAAAACAATGACACGTAAATTAAAAATGCTGACTGGCTTGCTTCTGCTGTGCATGGCCTGCTCAAATGTAAAAGAAACTCCCAAAGGGTTTCAATACACAGTAGTGAGAAAAGGTGATGGCATACTCGCAAAACCAACTCAGGTATTGGTCCTGGCATTAACATATAAGGATGCAAAAGACTCCACTTGGTTCGATTCAAAAAAAGTCAAGACGCCGGCGACAGTAATGATTGCCGACACATCCGCAATAAAACGGGAAGAGGGTATTGAAGAAATCTTTCGCCAGCTCTCCAAAGGCGACAGCATCACCTTTAGCGTCGTAGCCCAGAAACTTTTCGATAAAACATTTCACGCACCACTCCCTCCCAAAGTGGATCCAAAAAGTGAATTCTTTTTTGCCCTGGGGGTCAGGGATATCATGGACCGCGATAAGTTCCAGAAAATGCTGAGGGATAAACAATCGAAGGAAAGTGCCGAACAATTCGGAAAAGACACGGTGATCATCGATAATTACCTGAAAGAAAAAAACATTGTCGCACAAAAAACCGCCAGTGGCCTTCGTTACATTGTTACCAAGCCTGGTACCGGACCCTTTGCCGAGAAAGGTCAACTCCTCAGCATTAATTACGCCGGGTATTTACTAAATGGGAAATATTTTGACACCAACATTGAATCTGTGGCCAAGGAAAAAAATCTCTTTCAAAAAAACAGGCCCTATAAGCCATTCGAGTCGGCAATGGGCGGCCATCGGGTAATATCCGGGTGGGAGGAGGCCTTTCCGCTGATGAACAAAGGTTCTAAAATAACAGTGTATATCCCCTCCACACTTGCCTATGGACCCAATAAAAGAAATGCGGACATTGTTGAGAATTCGATCCTGGTTTTTGATATGGAATTGCTGGACATTAAGGACATGAAAGACAATAAGCCTCCAATAAAATAGGTTGAAAAAAATAATCTCCATACTGTCAATTGTCATCTGCTTTTGCACCGGGTGCCACAAGGAGACCCCGCAACTTAGCTATGCGGCACAGCTACAAAAAGATGATGGCCTTATTGATCAATACTTAGCCAGTCAGAATATCATTGCGGTTAAAGACACGAATGGACTCCGGTATGTGATTACTTCATTGGGGACGGGAATAAAACCTGTCTTAAGTGGGAAGGTCACGCTCGGTCTGATTGGAAGTTTCCTCAATGGAAATGTATTTCTTCAGGATTCAACTCCTCAGGTCTATCCAGTAGATAATTTCATTAAGGGAATTGAGGACGGGCTTCAACTGATCCCCAAAGGAAGCCGGTTCACCCTTTACGTTCCCTCGGGTTTAGGTTATGGAACAAGCGGCTCACCCGATGGGATCGTTCCGGGAAACGCTATCCTGGTCTATTCGATGTACCTCTTTGATGACGATGCACAACTTAAGGAGGATAAGGAGACCATTGATAACTATCTGAAGAGTCAAAATATTCAGGGCGTGGTTAAAGACTCCAGCGGCTTGAGATATGTGATCAATACTCCCGGCAGCGGGGACTATCCGGAGGCAGATAATACCGTTACCGTAACCTATTCCGGTTCCATTCTCGCCTATTACGGTTATTATCAGGTAACCGAATTTACCGATGAGTCACGTATTCAGGTGCTTTTATCGAATACCATTCAAGGTTTCCAGCTTGGAGTTCAGTTCATCAATACCGGGGGAACCATCACGCTTTACATTCCTTCCGGCCTCGGCTATGGACCGGCAGGCTCGTCGGATGGAACGATTGGGGCCAATGCCAACCTGATCTATAATGTTCAGTTGAATTTTTTTAATTAGAAATGCAACTTTGCTTTGCGACCAACAATGCCCACAAAATTGAAGAGGTACAAGCCATTTTAGGAGTTGGTTTTTCATTGGTTAGTCTGCGAGATGTAGGCTGCACTGAGGAGTTGCCTGAAGAGCAGAGTACGCTCGCGGGCAATTCTTTTCAAAAAGCGGAATACGTTTTTAATCAGTTCCATGTTTCTTGTTTTGCCGACGACTCGGGACTCGAAGTCGACGCTCTGGGAAACGCACCCGGCGTTCACACGGCGCATTATGCAGGTCCGCAGCGAAATGCCGAAGACAACATGGCGTTTTTGCTCAAAAATCTGAACGATGTCAACAATCGCAAAGCCCGGTTCAAGACTGTGATAACGTTGATGCAGCCGGGCAGTTTCCATCAGTTTGAAGGAATCCTTCGCGGAGTGATCCTTAACGAAAAAAGAGGATCTGGTGGATTTGGCTATGATCCATTGTTCTTGCCAGAAAACTCCTCTAAAACACTTGCCGAAATGACACTGGATGAAAAAAATAAACTTAGCCACAGGGCCATGGCAGTTCATCAGCTCGCTGGGTTCTTACGGGAGAACCCGGCGATAACGACGTCCCTATATTTGGCGCATGAATAAACCGTTTACGGTCGGCATCAGCGGCGGGAGCGGATCCGGAAAGACGTACTTCCTTCAAGAACTTTCCTCTCGGTTCAAAGCGGGCGAAATTTGTTTCATATCACAGGACAACTACTACAAATCCAGGGAGGAACAACGCGTTGATGAGAATGGGATAGAAAATTTCGATCTTCCTGAGTCCATTGACCGCGCGGCTTTCCAGGCAGATTTGCTCAGACTCAAAGCGGGACAGGAGGTTATAAAAAAGGAGTACACGTATAACAATCCTTCGGCAGAAGCCAGAGTGCTCGTCTGGCAAGCTGCCCCTATTTTGGTTGTGGAGGGATTGTTTATCCAGTATTTTGAGGAGATAGGAAAGGAACTCGATCTCACCATATTTATGGAGGCCAAAAGCCATGTAAAACTGAGCCGAAGAGTCAAACGCGATCGGGTGGAACGGGGATACGACGTGGAGGATGTCCTCTATCGCTATCAATACCATGTCATGCCGGTATATGAATCGCTCATTGAGCCCCTGAAAGACCGCGCTGACCTTGTCGTTCCAAACAACGGCCTTATCAACAGGTCATTAGAGGTATTCGTGCTATTTTTACGGGCCAAGCTGGAGGTGTTGCAAATTACCTGGTAATCCCTACTTTTGTAGTCCTTTACGAGGCCGGCCTAATGCACAAGAGATTTTCAAGAGCGTTTATCATGATGGGAGGCATCCTCACAGTAATGATCATCCTGCTTTCTCAATCGTTCTACCATCCGGTTGAAAAAAACCTTTCAAAAGGGAAAGAAGAAAGAAGGGACCATCGGCATGGGGATCCCAAAATTGTCAATGTCCCGGGTGAAGTGGTTCCCAGCGCCACAGTGGCCTTAGATAAAAA
>Ga0302324_100010491_pt1 | contig 19169 bp, 16 predicted proteins | sample Palsa_T0_1_FD_201949 | JGI IMG/M metagenome (GOLD analysis project Ga0302324, IMG submission 201949) | Peat permafrost microbial communities from Stordalen Mire near Abisko, Sweden - Palsa_T0_1 | ecosystem: Environmental > Terrestrial > Soil > Palsa > Peat permafrost | place: Sweden: Abisko...
TCTCTGGAATTGGCACCGTTCCCGCTGTGACGTTACGGTGGTTGCCGGGGTTTCGTAGGGCCAGTCCCTCCACCCCTCTGGATGTGTCCAGCTATGTCTAAGCGTCAGTCTAGCAACCATCGCGGCGAAGACGAGCGGACGCGCCGCGACGGCGCGGGTAACGCCCGCTTGCAAGCGGTGTAGGGCTGAGCGATGAGCACTCCCGCCCGCGGCCGGGACAACCCCTCAGCCGACACCGCCGAGCTGCTCGAGTCCTCTCGCGCGGCGCTCAAGCGGCGCATGCTGCTGATCGTCAACCCGCACGCGACAGCGGTCTCCGGGACCCTGCGCGAAATGGTCCTGTTCGCGCTTCAGAACCGCTTCCGGGTGGATGCCGTCGACACCGAGGCCCGCGGCCACGCCACCGAGCTGTGCCGCGAGGCCGCTGAGGAGGGCTATGACGTGATCGTCGCCTACGGCGGCGACGGGACCGTCAACGAAGCCGCCAACGGCCTGCTCGGCTCGCGCACCCCGCTGAGCCCGCTGCCCGGCGGCGCGGCGAACGTGTTCGCCAAGATGCTGGGCGTCCCCGCGGACCTCATCGACGCCACCGAGCGACTGCTCGCGATGGCCGACGACTGGCGCCCGCGCAGGGTCGATCTGGGGCGCGTCAACGGGCGCTGCTTCACGTTCAACTCGGGTGTCGGCCTGGATGCGAGCGTGGTCGCCCGCGTCGACTCCAACCCGCACCTGAAGGCCCGTCTGGGCCCTTACTACTTCGCCTGGGTCGCCCTGGCGACCTTCGCTCGGCGCTATCTGTTCTCACCGCCGCGGATGAGCACGCTCGCCGGCGAAGCGAGGCTCGAGGGCGTCACCACGGTCGTGCAGAACGGCACGCCGTTCACCTACTTCAACGACCGCCCGATCGAGGTCGCCGAGGGCGTCTCCCTGGACTCCGGCGCGCTCGCCTGCTGCGTGCTGCATCGCGCCACGCCCCTGGACATGCCGCTGATCGGCTGGCGCGCGTTGTCCCGCCGCGCGCGGGTCATGCGCCACCGCCAGGTGACCGGCCTGTCAGAGCTCACCGAGCTGACGGTGCGGACCACGGATGGCCGTCCGCTCCCCCTCCAGGTCGACGGCGACTATCTGGGCGATGTCGCCGAGGCGCGCTACTCGATTCTCCCGTCCTGCCTCAGCATCGTCGCCTGAGCGGGACGCACGTGGCGCCCTGCTGAGGCGCGCGGCCGCCTACGCGCCTGCGCCCGGGGTCACGCGGTAGGCGTCGAACACCGACTCGATGTTGCGCATGCGTGTGATCGCCCCCTTCAGCGTGTGCGTGTCGGCCACCTCGACGACGAACCTGTTCTTGACCATCGGCGGCGTCGACAGGCAACGTGCTTCGAGGATGTTGGCGCCCGACTCCGAGAACACGCGCGAGAGGTCCTCGAGCAGGCGGTGGCGATCCCAGGCGTCTATCTGGATTTCGACCACGAAGGCCGTCGAGCGGTCGCCTTCCCAGGCCACGTTCGTGAAGCGCTCGGGGGCCTTGCGCAGGAGCAGCGCGTTGGGACAGTCATCGCGATGGATCGTGATCCCGCGGCCGAGCGATATGTAGCCCACGATCTCATCGCCGGGGACCGGGCGGCAGCACTTGGCCAGGCGCAGCATCACGTCCTCGACCCCCTCCACCTTGATCCCGTACTGGCCGGATGGCTTGGTCGGGCGCCGCCGAGGGCGGCCCACGCGCAGCAGCTCTGAGGCGCTGGCTTCACCGTCGGCCGCCTCGCCCTGCTTCAGGCGCTGCATGACCTTGTTGACCACGACCTTGGGCGAGACCTTGGCGCCGCCCAGCGCGATGTAGAAGTCGTCCGCCTTGCGGTAGCCGACCTCCCGGATCACGTCCGCCAACAGCGCGGATCCGGTGATCTTCTGTGCGGGCAGGCCCTGCTTGCGCAGGTGCTCCTGCAGCAGATCGCGCCCGATGTGCTCGGTGTCCTGGCGGGACTCCGCCTTGAACCACTGCTTGATCTTGTTGCGCGCGCGGGTCGTCTTGACCATCGCCAGCCAGTCGCGCGAGGGGCCGCGCTCGCGCTTGGCGGTGAGGATCTCGACGATGTCCCCGGAGCACAGCTCGTAGTGCAGCGGCACGATCTTCCCGTTGACCCGCGCGCCCACGCAGCGGTGGCCGATCTCGGTGTGCACCTCATAGGCGAAGTCGAGCGGGGTGGCCCCCGCCGCCAGGGACTTGACCTCGCCCTTGGGGGTGAACACGTACACCTCTTCCTCGAACAGGTCGGTGCGCAGAGTCTCCATGAACTCGCGCGGATCGGACAGGTCCTTCTGCCAGTCGAGCATCGAGCGCAGCCACGTCAGCTTGGTGTCCTCGCTCGGTACCGCGAAGGCGCCCTGCCCCTCGCTGCCGGGCGGGCGCTTGTACACCCAGTGGGCGGCAACGCCGAACTCCGCCATTTCGTGCATCTCCTGGGTGCGGATCTGGATCTCCAGGGGCCGGCCCTCGGGCCCGATGATCGTCGTGTGCAGCGACTGGTACATGTTGAACTTGGGCATCGCTATGAAGTCCTTGAAGCGGCCAGGGAGCGGCTTCCAAAGCGAGTGGATCACCCCCACCGTCCCGTAGCAGTCCTTCACCGACTCCACGATCACGCGCATCGCCGTGAGGTCGTAGATCTCGTTGAACTCGCGGCCCTTCTTGGTCATCTTCGAGTAGATCGAGTAGAAGTGCTTGGCGCGCCCGGCTATCTGCGCGTGGATGCCGAGCTCCTGAAGCTCGCGCGCCAGATACTCGCCGGCCTCGTTGACGTAGCGCTCGCGTTCGTCTCGCTGCTGGGCCACCAGCCCCTTGATCTCCTGGTACTTGCGCGGGTGCAGGGTCGCGAACGCGAGGTCCTCGAGCTCCCACTTGATCGCGTGGATGCCCAGGCGGTGGGCGAGCGGCGCGTAGATCTCGAGCGTCTCGCGCGCCTTGTCCATCTGCTTCTGCTTGGGCATCGCCTCGATCGTGCGCATGTTGTGCAGCCGATCGGCCAGCTTGATCAGGATGACCCGCACGTCGGTGGCCATCGCGACCATCATCTTGCGATAGTTCTCGGCCTGCGCCTCGTCGTGGGACTGGAACGTGATGCCCGTCAGCTTGGTGACGCCGTCGACAACGCCGGATATCTCCTCGCCGAAGCGCTCACGCACCTCCTCGATCGACGCCGAGGTGTCCTCGACGGTGTCGTGCAGGAGCGCCGCGCACAGCGTCTCGGTGTCCAGGCGCATGCCCGCGCAGATGCGGGCCACGCCGACCGGGTGCACTATGAAGTCCTCGCCGGACTTGCGCCGCTGGGCAGCGTGGTGCTCGCAGGCGAACACGAACGCGTCCTGGACCCTGCCGCGGTCGATCTCGACGGCCGAGTCCGCGGCGTGCTCGGAGACGATCGCGAACAGATCGCCGAGCAGCTGCCGCTGGGTCTCGTCGAGGTCCCGCTGCGCCTGCGCGGTGCTGCCCCTATGCGCCTCGACGGCCGCCTGCTCGACCCGCGCGGCCTCGGCCGGGTCCCCTCGGCGGCTCGCATCCTGCGCGGACTCAGGCCGCGGCGGGCTCTTGGGGTCCTTTGCGATCGCCATATCCATAGGGTAGGGGACGAGGCACCCGGATTGAAGCGATTCCTGACGCGCGCAGCGGGCGGGCGGCCGTCAATCGACGAACAGGACGAGCTCCTCGCCGGCGCGCGCCCCCGTCTGAGCCGCCGCGCGATCCTCCGGCTCGTCCGGGCCCGGGGCGGGGCGCGCCTGGCGCAGGATCAGGCGAGGTTCGCTCACGCCCTTCCACTCGTTGATCTCGAGCGTGAAGGTGGCCTGCGCCGGGGCGCCGTCGTCGACGGGCAGGCGCCCGCCCGTTCCGAAGGCGACAGCGCGTGCGCGGGCGCCGTGGGATTCGACGGTAAAACGCACGTGCTTGCCATCTCCCATCGGCCTGCCGTCACGGAATGTGGCGTCGGCGACGAGCAGCGACACGCCCGGGTTGCCGCGGCCGAACGGGGCCAATCTCTGCAGCTCCTCGGCCAGCGTCATGCCGAGCTCGTCGCCCCCCACGACGGCGTCCACCCGCTCGACCGCGACCATGTCGTCGGGCTCGAGCACCCGCTCGGCGTGATCGCACAGCGCTGCGGCGAACTGCTCCACCCGGCCACGTTCGATCTCGAGGCCCGCGGCAGCGCGGTGGCCGCCGTGGCCGAGCAGGTGCTGGGCGCAGGCGCTCAGCCCGCCGAGCAGGTCGAATGCCTCGATGCTGCGCCCGGACCCCCTGCCGGTGTCGCCGTCCAGGGCGATCATCACCACCGGGCGACGGTGGCGCTCGACCAGGCGCGAGGCGACGATTCCGATCACGCCCGGATGCCAGCCCTCCCCCGCCAGCACGTAGCAGGAGCGCTCCCCCTGCAGGGCGAGCAGCGCTTCTGCCTCGAAGCAGATGCGCCTCTCCACGTGCCTGCGCTCGGCGTTGGCCCGGTCCAGCTCCCCCGCGATCTCCCCGGCGCGCACGGGGTCATCGGTGAGCAGCAGCTCGAGCCCGGCGTCGGCGCGGTACATGCGCCCCGCCGCGTTCAGCCGCGGCGCGAGCGCGAAGCCGACGGAGCGCTCGTCGACCCTGCCGGGGTCCACCCTGGAGACGCTCATCAACGCGCGCAGGCCGGGCTTGGCGGTGCTCGCCAGCGCACGCAGGCCACGGCGGACGAGCGTGCGATTCTCCCCCACCAGCGGCACCACGTCCGCAATCGTGGCCAGCGCCACCAGGTCGAGGTCGCGCTCGAGCTCGCAACCGGGTTGACGCCCTCGCTCATCGCCGACGGCGCCGCCGGCCGCTGACAGCGCCTGCGCGAGCTTGTAGGCGACCGCCGTCGCGCACAGCTCCGGGCAGGGATAACCGCACAGCAGGGGATGCACGATCGGAGCCTCGGGCAGCACGCCGTCCGCGCGCGGCGCATGGTGGTCGGTGACCACCACCTCCATGCCCAGCGCCCTGGCCCGCGCCACCTCCTCGACGGCGGTGATCGCGCAGTCGGCCGTCAGCAACAGCCGCGTGCCGCGCGCCGCCAGCCGCTGCACGGTGTGTGCATTCAGCCCGTACCCGTCGGCCGCGCGGTCGGGCAGGTACCAGTCGACGTTCGCGCCCATCCGGCGCAGCGCCCCGATCAGCACCGCGGTCGAGCACATCCCGTCGACGTCGTAGTCGCCGTGAACCGTGATCAGCTCGGCGCTCTCGACGTATGAGCGAATCAGCTCGACGGCCTCGCCGATTCCGGTGAACGCTCCGGGCGGGTGCTCATCGTCGGCTGCCAGAAACGCCCGAGCCCCCGCCGGCTCTGCGTATCCCCGGCGCACGAGCACCTGCGCGACCGGCCCGCTCACCCCGAGCTCGTGCTTCAGACGCCCCACGTCGGCGTCGGCACAGGCGGGGATCTCAAAGCGGGCGCACGGCACCGCCGCAACCCTACGGACGGCATGAGACAGAACCGCCGGGCGCTCGGCGGGTTGCTAATAGCCGGCCAGCGGGGGCGGCTGGGAGCCGGCGCGTTCGCGGCGGATGCCCTCGAGGTACACCAGGGCGATCCCGATCAGGGCACCCGGGACGGCATACAGCACGACCGTGATGTCGGTCGCCTTCTCGCCGGGGACCTTGAGCGCCGAGACCTTGACGGCGTAGATGATCAGCCCGACCACGATCGAGCCGACGAGCGAGCCCACGAACGCACCCACGATGCCGCCCCAGAAGCGGTCGGGCAGGAAGATCGTGAAGTGCCAGATCGCAAGCCCCATCATCACCCAGGCGAGCATCCCCATCAGCGCTGCCCTCCGTTCATGTGCGCGCGCATGCGCTCGATCATCGCGACCTGCCGTGACGGCGGTTGCGCGGGCGCCTGCGCTTCTCGCGTTTGGGCTCGTCCTTCAGCACGAGGTCCTCCGGCGTGAGGTCCGCCGCCGGATCGACGGCGTCAACCCGGTTGCGATGCTCGGCGGGATCGTCGGGCTTCGCCGCCGCCGGACGCTGCGCCACGCCCGTGCCGGCCGGCCTGCGATCGGTGCCGACCGACGCCGGCTGGCCCTCGACGTCGAGGTCGCGCACGAGTTCCTGGAACTCTTCTCTTGAGATCTGCTCGCCCGGCTCCTCGGGCGCGACGAGGCCGCCGCGCCGCGTGCGTTTGCGCTTCTGCTCGGGCTCCACGTCCTCTGGCGCTCCCCCGGCGGTCGTCGCGTAGGCCGGAACACGGCCCAGTTCGCCGACGATGCGGGCACGCCTTGAGCGGTAGGCGGGCTCGCGCTCCTTCCAGTGGGTCAGCACCGGCGAGGCGATGAAGATCGAGGAGTAGGCGCCGGAGGCGATGCCCACCATCAGCGCGAACGCGAAGTCCTTGAGCGTTTCCCCGCCGAAGAACAGCAGCGCGAGAACCGGCAGCAGCGTGCAGAAGCTCGTTGCCAGCGATCTGGTCAGCACCTCCGACATCGAGCGGTTGACCACCTGCGAGAACGCGGCGCGCGGCATTCGCGGCACGTTCTCGCGCACACGATCGAACACGATGATCGTGTCGTACAGCGAATAGCCGAGGATCGTCAGCAGCGCGGCAACCGTCGCGGTCGTGACTTCCCGGCCGGTCAGCGAGTACACGCCGGCGGTGATCAGCAGATCGTGCATCAGCGCGATCAGCACCGGGATCGCGTACTTCCACTCGAACCGCAGCGCAATGTAGGCGGAGATGACCAAGAGCGACGCGATGATCGCGATCACCGCGCTGTTGGCCACCGTTTTGCCGAAGGTCGGCCCGATCGACGTCGATGAGAAGTTCTTGGTGCCCGGCACGTTCGGGCCGTTACCGAACTTGGCATCGAGCGCAGCGTGGACCTTGGCGACCCCCGTCGGTCCGAGCGTCTTCGTCGAGATCTGATAGCCGGTGCCGCCGATGCTTTTGTTGACGAACTTCTGGACCTCCGCGTTCGGATACCCGGCGGCGCTTATCGCGGCGGCCACCTGATTCTCGCTGACGGGCTTGATGAACGCCGTCTGGATGCGTGTCCCCGACTTGAAGTCGATGCCGAAGTTCAGCCCTTTCCCGCCGATCGCGAGGGCTCCGATCAGGAGGATCGTGCCCGACAGCGAGAAGAACCACTTCGAGGCGCCCATGAAGTCGAACGTCCAGCCCCCTCCCCGTCGCGCGGCGCCCAGCGCCGCGGGGTGAGAGACGGCGCGCGAGCGGCCCATCGTGCCCAGCGCCGCCTGCGTGGCGAGCACGGCGGTGAACAGCGTCAGAAGCGTGCCGATGCCGAGCGTGAACGCGAACCCCTTGACTTCGGCGGTCGCCAGCGCGAACAGTATGAACGCCGTCATGAACGTCACCACGTTGGCGTCGACGATTGCCGCAAACCCGCGTTTGTAGCCCGTGACGATGCCGGAGACGATCGAGCGCCCTCCGCGAATCTCCTCCTTCACGCGCTCGAAGATCACGATGTTCGCGTCCGCGGCGATGCCGATCGTCAGGATCATCCCGGCGATCCCGGGCAGCGTCAAGGTGATCGGGATGAGCTTGATCAGGGCGAAGAAGTAGATCCCGTAGATGATCAGCCCGCCGACCGCGATCGCGCCGAGGACGCGGTAGAAGAGGAGCAGGAACAGGCACACGACCGCGAAGCCCGCGAGGCCCGCGACGAGGGCCTGTTTCAGCGCCGTTTTGCCGAGCGTCGCCGAGACCTGCGAGTTGGAGATCAGTTCCAGGCGGATCGGCAGCGCGCCGGACTGCAGCTCGTTGGCCAGGTTCTGCGCCGAGGTGATCGTGAACCCGCCGGTGATCTCCGAGCCGGTGGTGGTGTCGATCCCTTCCGGGTACTTGGTGTAGTCGATCGAGGGGGTCGTGATCAGCTGCCCGTCGAGCACCACCGCGAAGTGCTGCTCGGCCGCTTCCTTGCCGACCCCGAGACCCCCGAGACCCTGGGCTTCCCGACCGCGGATGGCTATTTCCTTGGTCACCTGCTGAAAGACGCTCTGACCGTGGGAGGTGAAGCCGAACGTGACGTCCGGCGCGCCCGTGCCGCCCCCGCCTTCGTCGAAGCTCTGCTGAGGGTTCTTGACGTCCGAGCCGGTCAGCACCGGATTGTCTTCGAGCACATACCAGCTGTTCGGCGAGGCCTGCGTGACCTTGCCCTTGGCGTTTTCCTGCGCCCGCGCCTGCACCAGCACCGTCCCGGGGTTGACGCGCACCGCTTCCACCTTGTTGCCGGGCGGCGCTTTGTAGTTGTCGGCATACAGGTTCTGTTCGGTTTCCTCGGGGCCGCGAAGCACCGTTTCCTTCGTCTTGTCGAGCAGATACCAGGTGCCGTAGATGCATCCGCCCTTCTGCTGGGCAGTGCAGCCCGGCGTCCATGTGGTGTCGTTCTTGCGGATGATCGGCGGGCGTTTGGCGGCGCGCAAAACCGCCTGGTACTCGACCAGCCCGTACTGGGCGGCGCCGGCGTTCTCCCCGCCGGTCGCCGTTGTTTCTTGCGGCGCCGGCTTGCCGTCCGCCCCGATCACGTTCGGCTCCCAGTCGTAGAAGAACAGCTGGGCGGTCTTGCCGACCTCCTGTTCGGCTCGCCTGGCGTTGCTCACGTCGGGCAGCGCCACGTCGATTTCGCTCGATCCCGTGCGCTGGATTTCGGGCTCGGACACCCCCAGCTGGTCGACGCGTGTGCGCATGATGTCGATCGAGCGGTTCAGCGATTCGGTGTTGACCTTCGACTGGGCCGTCGGCTTGCCCTGATAGACGAGCTCGACGCCGCCCTTGAGGTCGAGGCCCAGGCGTGTCTTCTTGGCCTTGATCACCCCCGGGATCCCCACGATCACGATGAGCGAGAGCACGATCAGGCCGGCGACGATCAGAAGCACGAGGTTGTTGCGGCGGCGGTCGGTCATCGCTTGCTCATCGCTCGGGCAGCCTACTTCTCGGGAGTGAGCACGAGCAGCAGCCCGCCGTCGTCGTCATAGGCCGGGAACATGTCTGCTTTGGCGCTCGCCATGACGTCCCGTTCGCCGCTGACCTCGACCGGCACCTCCAGTGCGCGCACTCCCCACTCGAGAACCTTCGTGACGGGGTTCTCACCGTTGTTGAACGCCAGCCCGAGCACCTCCTCGACGCGCTGGCCGATCACCTCCTCCTCCTCGAGGCCGGTGAAGGCGAACGAGTTCTTCCCGCAACCGATCACCCGGCCCTCGCCGTCGCACACGAAGAAGGCCGCGTCGGGCGCAGGGTAGTAGTCGTCGAGCAGTTCGAACAGGAATGCGAATCCGCACTTCGTGCACCCCTTCGGCTGGCGGGTGAAGCCGAGGTTGCGGTCGAGCTCGGTGGTGCGGTGGCCGCAGTTCGGGCAGATGAAGGGGTGGGCCATGGTCAACTACAGAGTACGCAAGCGGGGCGGTGAGGGGGTCGGGTGGCGCGCGGGCCGGCGGCTGTGGTCATCTGGCGGTTGCTCCTCAGAACAGCGAGGGGCCGTCCGGTGAGGGCGGGTCGAGTCCCAGATGCTCGAAGGCGGCGGACGTCGCGGCCCGCCCTCGCGGGGTTCGCTTGATCAGCCCCTCCTTCAGCAGGAACGGCTCATAGACGTCCTCGATCGTGTCCTGCTCCTCGCCCACGGCGACCGCCAGCGTCGACAGGCCGACGGGGCCGCCGTCGAATTTCGTGCAGATCGCACGCAGGATCTCGCGATCCAGGCGGTCCAGTCCGCGCTCGTCCACCTCGAGCATCTGCAGGGCGGCGGCCGCGGCCTGGGCCGTCACCACTCCCTCCATCCGCACCTCGGCGAAGTCGCGCACGCGCTTGAGCAGGCGGTTGGCCACCCGCGGGGTGCCGCGGCTGCGAGCGGCGATCGCGGACGCTCCCTCGTCCTCGAGCTCGATCTCAAGGATGCTCGCCGAGCGGCGCACGATGATCGCGAGCTCGGCGACCGAATACGGTTCAACGCGCGCCTGGATGCCGAAGCGGTCGCGCAGCGGCGTGCTCAACAGGCCGGTGCGCGTCGTCGCGCCCACCAGCGTGAAAGGGGGCAGCTCGAGCGTGACCACGCGCGCTCCCGCACCCTGCCCGACGGTGATCGGCAGCCGGTGATCCTCCATGGCCGGATAGAACGTCTCCTCGAGCGTTCGCGGCAGCCGATGGATCTCATCCACGAAGAACACGCTGCGCGGCTCGAGCGCGGTCAGAAACGCAGCGATGTCCCCCTTGCGCTCGAGCGCGGGCCCGGCCGTCTGCACGAACGGGACATCGAGCTCGGCGGCCACGATCTGGGCCAGCGAGGTCTTGCCCAGCCCGGGAGGGCCCGCCAGCAGCAGGTGGTCCAGCGCGTCCCCGCGCGCGCCCGCGGCCTCGATTGCGACGGCCAGTTGCTCGCACAGCGTCTCCTGGCCGACGAACTCCTCGAGCCGGCGGGGCCGCAGCGAGCGGTCGAGCTCGTCCTCGGGCACGAGGTAGGGCGTCTGAATGCGGGCCGTCTCTGTCATCAGGAGGCCCGCGCCAGGCGCAGCGCGTGCGCGATCAGCTCCTCGGCGCTGTCGCCCTCCGCGTCCCGCAAGAGCTGCTCCGCCTCGCCCGGCACGTATCCCAGCTCGAGCAGTCCGTCGCGCGCGAGCGTCCGCGGATGATCCTGCTCGGCGCGCAGCGCCCTGATCGGCTCATCCGGGCCGGCGCTCGCACCGCTCTTCACCTCCACCTTCTCGCGCAGCTCGACGATGATCCGCTCGGCGGTCCGCTTGCCGATACCCGGGACCGACTGGAAGCGGGCCGAGTCCCCGGCCGCCAGCGCGGAGATCAGCTCCCGCGGCGTGCCGCCCGAGAGAACGGCGAGCGCGACCTTCGGGCCGACCGCCTGAACGGACAGCAGCATCAGGAACAGGTCGCGCTCCTGCTCTGAGTGAAAGCCGTACAGGGCGAGCGCGTCGTCGCGCACGATCACGTGTGCGTGCAGGGTGACCTGCTCGCCCACAGGGGGAACGTGGCGCAGCGTCTCAGCGGACACGGCGGCGCGGTAGCCGACGCTGCCGCACAGGATCACCACATGATCCGCGCGCCGGACCGCGACCTCGCCGCGCAGCAGCGCGATCATGCGGTGGCCTCGGCGAGCGCCCTCGACAGGGGAGCGCAATTCGCGTGGCATATGGCGACCGCGAGCGCGTCGGCGGCGTGATCGGGGCGGGGCTCCTCGGTCAGGCCGAGCAGCATCCTGACCATGCGGGCCACCTGATCCTTGCCGGCCCGGCCGTTGCCGCAGACGGCGGCCTTGACCTTCTGGGGGGTGTAGCTGGAGCAGGGCAGCCCATGCCGGCCGGCCGCCAGCATCACCACCCCGCGGGCGTGCCCGACGGCAAAGGCCGTGCGCACGTTCTGGCCGAAGTACAGCTCCTCCAGGGCGACCGCATCGGGCGCGTGGGTGGACAGCAGGCGCTCCATCTCGTCATGGATATCGGCAAGCCTGCGCTCGGTGGGGATCCCCGCAGGCGTCTCGATCACACCACCGTCGAGCGCCGCTAGGCGGCCGCCTCTCAACGCCACCACGCCGTAGCCGGTGCTCGCCAGGCCCGGGTCTATGCCGAGGATGATCACGCCCAGTCATTCTGCGCCCGCCACCGGACGCCTGCCTGGCGTACGCTGCGCCGTGATGGCCGCGGAGCGCATCGACTTCGACGCCGAGGGCCTGCTCGAGGGTCTGCAGGGCGAGGAGCGCGCAGAGCGCCTGGCGCTGCTTGAGTATCTGGCCGGCGACGGGGTGACCCTCGCAGAGCTCCGCCGGGGGGCGGCAGCCGGAACCCTCATGTTCCTGCCGGCGGAGCGGATCATCGGCGGGAGGGTCCGCTACACGACGGCCGACGTCGTCGCCCGCACCGGGGTGAGCGAGGATTTCCTGCTGGCCGTCTCCCGCGCCATGGGCCTGCCGATAACGGCGCCGGACGAGCCCATCTACACGGACTCCGACCTCGAGGTGTTCGAGATGACCAGCGCATTCGGCGCCGCCGGGATCACCGAGGCGGAGATGCTGGACGTGGTGCGAGCCCTCGGCCGGGGGCTGTCACAGGCCGCCGAGACGATGCGCGCGGTGCCGCTTCGGATCGTGCTCGAACCGGGAATGTCAGAGCACGCCCTGTCGCAGCGCTACGCATCGATCGTGTCCGAGCTGGCCCCCATGATCACGCCGCTTGTCAGCGGCCTCTTGAATGTGCACCTGCGCCAGATGGCCCAGAGCGAGGCGATCAACTCCGCCGAGCGCAGCGGCGGGCGGCTGCCCGGCTCGCGCGAGGTGTGCGTGTGCTTCGCCGATCTGGTCGGCTTCACGCGCCTCGGCGAGGAGGTGCCGGCCGAGCGGCTCGGCCAGCTGGCCGAGCGCCTGGAGGCGCTGACGAGCGATCTCGTCGAGCCCCCCGTGCGGCTCGTGAAGACGATCGGCGACGCCGTCATGCTGACCTCGGTGGAGCCCGAGCCGCTGCTCGAGGCGAGCCTCGCGCTGCTCGCTGCGGCCGACGCGGAGGGCGAGGACTTCCCCCAGCTGCGCAGCGGCGTCGCGATCGGCGACGCCCTCAGCCGCGCCGGAGACTGGTTCGGCCGCCCCGTCAATCTCGCCAGCCGCATCACCCAGGTGGCGCGACCCGGGAGCCTGTTGGCCGAGCGCGAGGTGCGCGAGTGCGCTCCGGATTCCTACCGCTGGTCCTACGCCGGTGAGCGCCGCCTGCGCGGCATCCGCGAGCCGGTGCCCCTGTTTCGCGCCCGGCGGCTGGAGGGCTGACCGGCGCGGGCGCCCGCCCCGGCCGCGGGCCCCCGGCCCCGGTCCGGGCATCTAGCCCGCGACGCGCTCGAGCACCTCGGCGGGCACGTCGAAGTTGGCGTGAACCGCCTCGACGTCGTCGTTCTCCTCGAGCGTCTCGATCAGCCGCATGAGCTTGCCCGCCTGCTGCTCGTCGATCGGCACGAGACTCGACGGCCGGTAGGCCATCTCGGCGCTGTCCATCTCGACGCCCGCCTGCTCCAGCGCGTTGCGCACGCGCGCGAAGTCGGCGGGCTCGGCAACGACCTCGAAGACGCCCTCGTCGGTGGAGATGTCCTCGGCGCCCGCCTCCACGGCGACCATCAGCTCGTCTTCTGAGTAGCGCTCGGAGTCGATCACGATCGTGCCCTTCTTGTCGAACAGATAGGACACCGAGCCCGGCTCGCCGAGGCTGCCGCCGTGCTTTGAGAACGCGTGCCTGACATCGGCGCCGGTGCGGTTGCGGTTCTCGGTGAGGGCCTCCACCAGCACCGCCACCCCGCCGGGGCCGTAGCCCTCATACAGCACCGTCTCGATCGCATCCGCCTCGCCGCCCTCGCCGCTGCCCTTGGCGATCGCGCGCTCGATGTTGTCCTTGGGCATCGACGCCTCCTTGGCCTTGCGCACGGCGTTCTCGAGCGTCACGTTGGTGTCGGGATCGCCGCCGCCGTCGCGTGCGGCGACCATGATCGCGCGCGCCAGCTTTGAGAAGTGGGCGCCCCGGCGAGAGTCGACGATCGCCTTCTTGTGCTTGATGCTCGCCCACTTGGAGTGCCCGGACATAATCAGGAGTCTACGAATCCCGCCGCGGTCGATGCCGGCTGGCAGTGTGCGCACTGGGCCGCGGCCCGCGTAGGATTGGCGGCGACATGACCGCCCCGCCCCCACCGGAGATCTTCAAGGCATATGACATACGCGGCCTGTACGGCGAGGAGATCGACGGCGACGTCGCCGAGCTGATCGGGCGGGCCTTCGCGCGCGTGCTGTCGGAACTTCGCGGCAAGCCCGTGGCCGACTTGCGCATCGGCTCCGGGCACGACATGCGCCTCAGCGCACCGGAGCTCTCGGCGCGATATTGCGAGGGTGCGCTGTCCGAGGGCGCGCACGTGATCGACGTCGGCCAGGTGGGCTCGGAGATGCTCTACTACCTGGTCGGCTCACGCGAGCTGGACGGGGGCATGATGTGCACCGCCTCGCACAACCCCAAGGCCTACACCGGCGTCAAGCTCGTGCGCGAGGGGGCGATTGCGCTGTCGGGCGACTCCGGCATCCAGGACGTCCGCCGCACGATCGAGGGCGCCCTCGCACGGGGCGTTCCCGGCTCCCTCGCCGATGCCCCGCCGGACGGCGCGCGGGGGACGATCGAGGAGGTCGACATCTACGAGGAGTTTCAGGCGGCCGCACTGCGCTTCATCGACGTGGACGCGGTTCGCGAAGCCTTCGCCCGCCGCCCGCTGAAGGTGATCGTGGACGGCGGCAACGGCATGGCGGGCCCGATGGTCGGCCCGCTGCTCGAGCTGCTGAACCTCGAGCTGATCGAGACCTACTGGGTCCCCGACGGCAACTTCCCAGACCACGAGCCCAACCCGCTGCTGCCCGAGAACCGCCGGCTGATCATCGACCGCGTGCGCGACAGCGGCGCCGACCTCGGCATCGCCTGGGACGGGGACGCGGATCGCTGCTTCTTCATCGATGACAGCGGCGCCTTCGTCGACGGCGACTTCCTCACCGCGCTGCTCGCCGAGTCGCTTCTCGGAAAGAGGTCTGATCTGACCCGCCCGGAGGCGATCCTGTACGACGTACGAGCCTCGCGCGCGGTCCCGGACACCGTCACCCGAGCCGGGGGTATCGCCTACATCAATCGCGTCGGCCACGCCTTCTTCAAGACGCGCATGCGCAGCGAGGGCTCGCTGTTCGGGGGCGAGGTGTCGGGGCACTACTACTTCCGCGACTTCTACTGCGCCGACTCCGGGACGATCCCGGCACTGCTCGTGCTCGAGCTTTTGGCGCGTGAGGGCAGGAGCATGTCGGAGCTGCTCGCCCCCTACCACGAGCGCTACTTCATCTCCGGGGAGATCAACTCCGAGGTCTCCGACCCCCTGGCCAAGATGGAGGAGATCTCACAGCGCTACTCCGACGCCCGCCAGGAACGCCTGGACGGCATCTCGATCGACTACGAGGACTGGCACTTCAACGTGCGCTCCTCCAACACCGAGCCGCTCTTGCGGCTGTGCCTTGAGTCGCTCATCTCCCGCGAGGACATGGAACGCCGCCGCGACGAGGTGCTCGCGCTGATCCGCTCGTCCGCGACAACCGGGTCGTCCGCGACAACCGGCTCGTCCCCGACAACCGGGTCGTGAGCGCCGATGAGGGTGCCCTGGCCGTCGCCGCCGAGGCGGGCATCCACCGCCTGGCGATTCCCACGCCGTTTCAGGTCGGGCGCATCAACGCCTACCTGATCGAGGACTCGCCGCTCACGCTGATCGACTCGGGGCCGAACTCGGCCAAGGCGCTGGACGAGCTCGAGCAGGCCCTGGCCGCACGCGGTCACGCGATCGAGGACATCGAGCTGCTTGTGATCACCCATCAGCACATCGACCATTTCGGGCTGGCCGGGATACTCGCGCGTCGCTCGGGCGCGGAGGTGGCGGCGCTCGACCGCCTCGCGCCGTTGCTCGCGCGCTACGGCGAGCAGGCCGAGCTCGACGACCGCTTCGCAGAGCAGCTGATGCTGCGCCACGGCATCCCGGCCGACATCGTCACGGCGCTGCGGGCAGTCTCGGCGAGCTTCCGCGCGTGGGGCTCGGCTGTGGAGATCTCAAGGCCGCTGAGCGACGGGGAGGAGCTGAGGCTTCGCGATCGCACGCTGCGCGTGCTGCATCGGCCCGGGCACAGCCCATCGGACACGGTCTTCCTCGACGAGTCCCGCTCGATCCTGCTGGCCGCCGACCACCTGATCGGGCACATCTCCTCGAACCCCCTGCTGGCGCGGCCCCTCGAGGAGGCGACCGAGCGCCCAGGGGGCGCCGCCGCGCCCGCGCTGGATGGCTCGCTCGATCGGCGCCCGCGGGCACTGCTCACCTACATAGCGTCGCTTGAGAAGACGCGCGCGATGAACCTGTCGCTCGTCCTGCCCGGCCATGGCGAGCCGATCGTCGACCATGTTTCGCTGATCGACGAGCGCTTCCGCCTGCATTCCCGGCGCGCCGAGAAGATCCACCGCCTGATCGTCTCTGAGCCGCGCACCGCGCACGAGATCGCCCAGGAGCTATGGGGGAACGTGGCGGTCACGCAGGCCTTCCTGACCCTGTCCGAGGTGCTCGGGCACATCGACCTGCTGCTGGCGGACGGACGCGTCTCAGAGCACCTCAGCGAGGGCGTGGTCCGCTTCCAGGCGAGCTGAGCCGCGAGCGCTCGATCTCCCTGAGATGATCGACGTTGGCCTGCTCGCCGGGATCGTCGCTGGGCGCGGTGTCGAACCACGCGTCGAGGATCTCCCTCAGCTCCGCCTCGGAGGTCGCGCGCAGGCTGAGCGCGAGCACGTTGGCGTCGTTGAAGCGTCGCGCCCCGGCCGCGGTTGCGGCGTTGAGGCACAGCGCCGCCCGCACGCGATCGACCTTGTTCGCCGCGATCGAGGCGCCGGTGCCCGTCCAGCAGCAGACTATCCCCTGCTCGGCACGGCCCTCGGCCACGTCGCGCGCGGCAGCCTCGGAGGCCCACGCCCAGTCATCGCGCTCGGCATCGCTCAACGCCCCGTGGCGGAGCGCGCGATAGCCGCGCCGCTCGAGCTCATCGACGAGCACCCTCGCGACACCGGTGAGCTCGTCGGCCGCCACCGAGACCGGCGCTCGGCTCATCGCGCAGGCGCAGCGTCGCGGACCCGCTGAAGGAACAGCCGGTGCAGGCGGTCATCCTCGCCGAGCTCGGTATGGAACGCGACGGCCAGCATGTTCGCCTCGCGTACCGCCACCGGATGGCCGTCGATCTCCGCGAGCACCTCCACGCCCGGACCGTGCTCGGCGACCCACGGCGCCCGGATGAAGAGCGCGCGCAGCGGGCCACCGGTGAGTCCCCGCAGCTCGAGGTCCGCCTCAAAGCTCCGTGTCTGGCGGCCGAAGGCGTTGCGCTGGGCGCGGATGTCCATCAGCCCGAGGTGCTCGCGGTCGAGCATGATCAGCCCGGCACAGGAGCCCAGCACCGGCGTTCCGGAGGCGATCAGAGCCCGCAGCGGCTCGGCCAGCCCCTCGCGCTCCACCCCGAGCGTCATCGTGGTCGACTCCCCACCGGGCACCACGAGGCCCTCCAAACCGTCGAGGTCCGCGGGCACCCGCACCTCGCGGACGCCCGCTCGCAGTCCGCGAAGCACGCGTGCATGCGCCGCAAACGAGCCCTGCAGCGCGAGCACGCCGATCAGGGGAGCCCACTGCGGGGAGCGAGGCGACTCGCTGTCGGGTTCGCGAACGGGCGCCGCCGCCATCGCGCCAGCAGCCTGTCGCTAGGAGCCGCGCTGGGACAGGAGCTGCTCCTCCTCGAGCAAGGAGCTCTCCAGGCTGACCATGGGCGTGCCCAGGCCGCGCGAGGCGTTTGCCACGCGCTCGGGGTCCTGCCAGTGCGTGGTGGCCTCCACGATCGCGCGCGCCCGCGCGGGCGGGTCCTCGGACTTGAAGATGCCCGAGCCGACGAACACGCCTTCGGCGCCCAGGGCCATCATCAGCGCGGCATCGGCCGGCGTGGCGATGCCGCCTGCACAGAACAGCACGACCGGAAGGCGCCCCTCGCGGGCGACGCCGCGGACGAGATCCAGCGGGGCGGCGAGCTGCTTGGCGGCGGTGGCCGTCTCGTCCTCCCCGAGCGTCGCCAGACGGCGAATCTCATTGGTGATGGCGCGCATGTGGCGCACCGCCTCGACGATGTCGCCGGTACCGGCCTCGCCCTTGGAGCGGATCATCGCGGCGCCCTCGCCGATGCGCCGCAGCGCCTCGCCCAGGTTGGTGGCGCCGCACACGAAGGGGACCTTGAACGCCCACTTGTCGATGTGGTTGCTCTCATCCGCCGGGGTGAGCACCTCGGACTCGTCCACGTAGTCGACCTCGAGCGCCTGCAGAACCTGCGCCTCGAGGAAGTGCCCGATGCGCGCCTTGGCCATCACGGGAATGCTGACGGCCCGCTGGATGCCGACGATCATCTCCGGGTCGGACATGCGCGCCACTCCCCCGTCGCGGCGGATGTCCGCCGGCACGCGCTCGAGCGCCATCACCGCGGCGGCGCCGGCGTCCTCGGCGATCTGCGCCTGCTGGGGCGTGACCACATCCATGATCACCCCGCCCCTGAGCATCTCGGCCAGGCCGCTCTTGACCTGAAACGTGGCCTCGTCGCGCATGCCCCTAAGTCTAGCCTGAGGGTCAGGCCCTACTTGAGGCGAAAGGCCTTGATGCGGTCGTCGTACTGGGCGCTGTCCTGGGCATACACGCCGTAGGCGAGGGCCTGGATGAGGCTCAGAAGCGCCGTGTGCGAACGCACGAATGCGGGGCTGTTGGAGGAGTAGTAGAGCTTGATCTTGGCGAGCTTCGCGACCTCTGAGAGGGTGGCGTCGGTGATCGCGGCGGTCTGTGCCTTGCGGTGACGAGCCAGCTTCATGGCCCGCACGACGAGCGGGTGCGGGCGGCCGGCGGAGAGCCCGATCACGAGCGTGTCCCCGTCGATCCGCCCGAGCCGGCTGAGCGCCTCCTGGGAGGGGCTCGCGACGACGTCGACGCGAAGATCGAGGAGCATCAGCAGGTGGCGCAGGTAGCTGGCGAAGAAGGCCATCTGGTCGGTGCCGGCGACGAGCACCTTCTCAGCGCCGACGATCGCCTCGATGAGCGCCTCCACAGAGCTTCTGGAGACCTTGCGGGCGGTCTCCTCCACGTTCAGATGATCGGCTGTCAGCGCTGTCTCGAACTCGTTCTGGTCGAGCGAGAAGAGGGGCGTGGAGGCGGTCGCGGCTGCGCCGGTCGAGCTCTTGGCGTGCACGCGCCTGTATTCCTCGCGCGCGGCCGCCTGCAGCTCGGGGAAGCCCTCGAAGCCGAGCGCCTGGGAGAAGCGGACCACCGTCGAGCTCGAGGTGTTCGCGCGGCGGGCGAGCTCCTCGGCCGTCTGGAAGGCGGCCTCGTCGAGGTGGTCGACTATGTACTGCGCGACATCCTTCTGCGAGCGCGAGCACTCCTCAAAGCGCGCCTGGATGTACTTCGACAGGCTCTGGTGGTCGCTCGTGCCGTTTGCTGGAGGAGCCGGCGGCTGATCGGCGGCGGGGGTCGCGAGACGCTTCATCGGCGCTTTGTTCGACGCGGGCGACCCGCACTCCTGCCCGGCGGCCGGCCCTCGCCGGCGCGCGGGCG
>Ga0302324_100010492_pt1 | contig 19167 bp, 19 predicted proteins | sample Palsa_T0_1_FD_201949 | JGI IMG/M metagenome (GOLD analysis project Ga0302324, IMG submission 201949) | Peat permafrost microbial communities from Stordalen Mire near Abisko, Sweden - Palsa_T0_1 | ecosystem: Environmental > Terrestrial > Soil > Palsa > Peat permafrost | place: Sweden: Abisko...
GACAAAGTCGGATATTTTCCGCCCTTGCCCCAATCGAACTTGCCGCCGTCCACGATCAGGCCCGCCATCGAATTGCCGTGGCCGCCGAGAAATTTCGTGGCGGAATGCACAACGATATCGGCGCCCCATTCGAGCGGCCGGATCAGGTACGGCGAGGCAAGCGTGTTGTCGACGATCAGCGGCACGCCGGCTTCTTTCGCCACGCCGGCAATCGCTTCGATATCGGTGACGATACCGCCGGGATTGGCGATGCTTTCGATGAAGATCGCTTTCGTCTTCGGTGTCACCGCCGCGCGGAAGGAGTCCGGATTCGTCGCGTCTGCGAATTTCACGCGCCAGTCGAACTTCGCAAACGCCTGGCTGAACTGGTTGATCGACCCGCCGTAGAGCTGACGCGCGGAAATGATTTCATCGCCGGGCTCCATCAGGGTGTGGAACACGATAAGCTGGGCCGCATGTCCGGAAGCCACCGCAAGCCCGGCGCGTCCGCCCTCCAGAGCGGCGATACGCTCTTCGAGCACCGCATTGGTCGGGTTCATGATGCGCGAATAGATATTGCCAAAGACCTGGAGATTGAACAGGGCTGCCGCGTGATCGGCATCTTCGAACACGAACGCCGTTGTCTGGTAGATCGGCGTGGCGCGCGCGCCAGTCGCGGGGTCCGGTTGCGCGCCCGCATGTACGCTCAGCGTGTTGAAACCGTAGTCGGCCATGTCAATCTCCAGTTTATTGATGTAGATTGTAGGAACAAGGTTTTAGCGCAAAGCGCGCCAAGGGAAAAGACGTGGCCGCAGGGGCTCTCTGTCACGCTATTGACACCTCATCGATTGTCAAATTCCCTTCCTCGACGCTGCTGCTATTTCGACATTCGCTCATTCGCGGCGCTTTGAGCCAAATGGGTCAGGTACCAATCGGTCTCGTGATGATCTTTGGGACTTCGACCGAAGTCGAATTCGCAGCCGATCTTCTCGAAAATGTGTTTCAGGGTCTTGAGATCGCGCTGGCTGACGACCGGAATGCCTGCTTCAGACAGCAGGGCGGCGCAAACGCCCTGCCCAACGCGGTATGGCGCTTCCGGGCGCGCACCCGCATATATCACTTGCGACCCGCACGCGGCGCTGATGTCCATCAGGATCGCAAATCGCACGTCGGATTCCCTGGCAATTCGAAGCATCTCACGCGCGGCAATGACCATACCGTCGGTCCAGTCTTCGCCTTCCTCCGTAAGAACCCGCGCATGGCCAGCGAGAACGTCAAACCCATCGCCGCCATGGATGTCGCAAAGCGCCCGCGGCGTGCCGAACGAAAAGTTTTCGGGACAAAACGGGGTGACCTGGACATTCGGTGCTGACATCAACCTCGCGATATGGGCGTGCGTCCCATAAGTCGAACCGTCATATCCGACAGGATTTCCCGCCAGACATCCGCTCACCAGAATCCGCAATGGTTGGTCCGTCGTGAAATCCGGCCATGCCTCGATCGCTTCTGGTGCAGGTAAGGAGTGACGGGACAATGACGTGTCCTCAACCGATTTCGGCGAGCTGGAGTCGTGGCGAGATTAACAGAAAATTTGCCGGGTCGCGCCGCGATTCTTAGAACGCCCGCCGGCCTTTGAGATCTTCGAACGAAACCATGACATGCGTGCGATAGGGCTCGCGTTCTTGGAGCCTGGCATACCAGGCTTCGACGTTCGGCAGGGATGGCCGGTCGATCTCGAGTTCGAAATAGCGGTAGAGCTGCGCGCCTGCCGGAATGTCGCCGATGGTCAGCGCATCGCCTGCGATAAAGGCGTGTTCGGCCAAATGGCGATCGAGCAGCTGGAACAGGATCGCGCTGCGAGCGATGCCCTGGCGGATCAGGTTCCAGTTCCGCTGGTCCTCAGGCGTGCGATAGAGATTCCAGAACAACCCGATAAACGCCGGCTGGAGATCGGCGAGCACCCAGTCCGTCCACATGTCGCTGCGGGCGCGGATGCCGGCATCTTCGGGCCACAGCGAGCCCGCGCCATATTTCGCCGCGAGATAGCGGACGATCGCGTGCGATTCCCATACCACGGTTCCGTCGTCGTCGATCACCGGCACACGGCGATTGGGATTCATCGCGCCGTATTCATCGGTATCGAGGCCGCCGAACGATCCGCCCGCGTCGATATGTTCGTGCGCAAGTCCAAGCTCGCCGATCGCCCACATGACCTTCTGCACATTGATGGAGTTCCGCCGTCCCCAGACCTTGAGCATGGGCTAGAGGCGCTTCAGGCTTCCGCCCTTGGAAAACAGGAGCGGTTTGCGGTTGTCGATCACGCGGCGATTGATGCCCATCCAGCCGATCTCGCCGGAGAGCCTGCCATATTCGATCTTCGGGCAGCGATTCATGATGACGGTGAGGCCGGCCTCGCGCGCCAGCTGCGCTGCTTCCTCGTTGATCACGCCGAGCTGCATCCAGATCGTCTTGATGCCGAGCCGGTCTTTCTCTGCGAGCGCATCGCGCACGATGCCGGGCGCCGCATCCGAAGCGCGAAAAATATCGACCATGTCGACAGGCGCGGGAACGTCCTTCAGCGAGCCGTAAACGGTCTGGCCCTGAATCTCCTTGCCCGCCATGCCCGGATTGATGGGATGGATGACAAAGCCTTTCGCGAGCAGATACATCATCGCAAAATAGGACGGACGCATGTCGTTGCCGCTCGCCCCCACCATGGCGATGGTCTTGGTCGAGCGCAGGATGCTTTTGATCAGGTCGTCGGAATATTTGGACATGGAATCAGGATATCAGTCCGGCCAATTCGGTTCGCGCTTCTCGACGAACGCACCGATGCCTTCTTCGGCTTCGGCTGCAAGCGTGTTCGTCGTCATCACCTGGCTCGCATACTCGTAAGCCTCGGACAAGCCCATTTCGAGCTGCCGGTAGAACGCTTCCTTGCCGATCTTTACCGTCTTTGACGGCTTAGACGCGATAAGCTCGGCGAGCTTTGTGGTCGCGGCGAGAAGTTCCGTCGGTGCCACGACGCGATTGACCAAGCCGATGCGATACGCATCTTCCGCCGAAATCATCTCGCCGGTCAGCAGCATCTCCATCGCGGCTTTGCGCGAGACGTTGCGCGATAGTGCCACCATCGGCGTGGAACAGAAGAGACCGATGTTCACGCCAGGTGTCGCAAAGCGCGCGGCAGACGAGGCAACGGCCAGATCGCAGCTCGCCACAAGCTGACAGCCAGCCGCAGTCGCGATGCCTTGCACCTGAGCAATGATCGGTCGCGGATGGCGCATGATCGTCTGCATCAACTTCGAGCATTGCGCGAAGAGGGCGGCGAAGGCGGCGTTGCCGCGGTCGGCATCCTTGCGGCGTGCGGTCATTTCCTTGAGGTCGTGGCCGGCGGAGAAGGCCGGCCCATCCGCGCCCAGCACGATCACGCGCAGTGCCTTGTCTGCAGCCGCCTCGTCCAGAGCTGTCTGCAACGCCGACATCAACCCTTCGCTCAGCGCATTGCGGGCGCCCGGCCGGTTGAGCGTGAGCCGCAGGACGGCGCCAGAGCGCTCCGAGAGGACGAGTGGGGCTGGATGGGGTGCGTTCATGACTCGCAATGTAGGCTGTTCGTGTTCGCTTGCTAAGCCCCTACAATATGACGGTATCATAATACCGCACACGAATTTCCCAGCAAAATGGCTCGTTTGCGCTTGACACGCGCGCACCTCCACCGTACACGCCGCGCCAGATCGAAATTCCTCCCGGAGCTTGGGAATGAAAACCTACTCGGCCAAAGCGTCCGAGATCGACAAGAAGTGGGTCATCATCGACGCCGAAGGGCTCGTGGTCGGCCGGCTTGCTTCGCTGATCGCGTTGCGCCTCAGGGGCAAGCATAAGCCCGACTACACGCCCCATATGGATGGCGGGGACTTCGTGATCGTCGTGAATGCGGCCAAGGTGCTGCTCACGGGCGACAAGCTGAAGAAGAAAATTTACTACCACCATACGGGCTATATCGGCGGCGTGAAGGAACGCACGGCCGGCGCGATCCTGGCGGGCAAATTCCCGGAGCGGATCGTGGAGAAGGCCGTGCAGCGCATGCTGCCGCGAGGGCCGCTCGGCCGTCGGCAACTGTCTCACCTGCGCGTGTATGCCGGAGCGGAACATCCGCATGAGGCGCAGCAGCCTACCAAACTCGACATCGCGGCGATGAATCCCAAGAACACGAATTATCGTATGACGAAGGCGGCCTGACCATGGCGGAAGATGTCAAAAGCTTCGGCGATCTGAAGTCGACGCTGATCAAGGCGAAGGCGCCGGAGAAGAACGAGCCCGGCGAGCAGCCGAAGTCCAATCGCGACTCGAAGGGGCGCGCCTATGCGACCGGCAAGCGCAAGAACGCCATTGCGCGCGTCTGGATCAAACCGGGTATGGGTCGCATCACCGTCAACGGCAAGGAAGAGAAAGTCTATTTCGCGCGGCCGGTACTGCGCATGATCCTGCGCCAACCCCTGATCGCAGCCAACCGCGACGGTCAGTTCGATGTGATCTGCACGGTCCTGGGGGGAGGATTGTCCGGTCAAGCAGGCGCAGTGCGCCACGGTATCTCGAAGGCACTGATCTCCTACGAGCCCGCGCTCAGGCCTACGCTCAAGACCGGTGGCTTCCTGACGCGTGACAGCCGCGTCGTCGAACGCAAGAAGTACGGCCGCCCCAAAGCCCGCCGCAGCTTCCAGTTCTCGAAGCGCTGATACGACAGCTCAATCGTTCTTCGAAACGGCGGCCGGGGAAACCTGGCCGTCGTTTTGCCATCGGCCATCGCGTGTCGGACTTGTTCCCGCACAAGCGACGCGCGCATTGGGATGCGAGACATTCGCGGTCGGCATTCTTGCGTGACTGTTGAGCGTGGCGACCAGCGTCAGCGCGCGAGGCTTCGATCCCCGGGAAGAAGTGGGAGCAAGTGCTGCGCGCGGCGCTTGCGCAATTGGCGGCCTGCCGATCTTGTTCGCCGGCGCGGCCGTTTATTTGTGGGGGGCTGTTGGGCTATGTCGGCTTCTACCCAGCGTCATGTTCTGTCTGATTGCGGGCGTCATGAACGCTGGGTGCTGCTGATCAAGATCGTTCGTTGACGTACGGACAGTCCATGCGGCCTGGGGTTTTAACGATAAATCCCGCAGCGCCCCATGGAAAGCCGGGACCTCGCCGGGGCGCCTTTTCCGGCAAATAACCTCGGTGCGCTGCAACATGCGGCGTATTTCCATATCATAGATTATTCTATCTTTTGAAAACAGGGACTTAGCGAATAAGAGACTGCGGTTTTTCCGATTAAATTGAACACTACATGACTTCCATGGATGCTGTGATTGGTCTATGAATCCGCCCGGTCCAGTGTTGGCTGGATGGCAATTTAGGGGAACCTCATGATGAATAAGTTGAAGACGGCGCTGTGCGGCGCCGCGATGGTCGGTTGCTTGATCGCGGCCACGACATCGGCAAATGCCGAACGGATCGGCAATTTGACGATAGTCGGCGCGGCGCAGTCCGGCGTCCAGGTGCACTTCGATGTCATGTTGCCGCTGCGCAATGTGGATGCGCTTGAGGCTTTGGTGAAGGCGCAGAGCGATCCTGGCTCTTCGCAATATCACAAGTGGCTGACGCCGGCTCAGTTCGGTGCGCAGTTTGGCCCCAGCAAGGCGACCCTTGCCAGCGTTGCGTCCTACCTCAGCTCGCGTGGTTTCTCCGTAAAGATGTTCACGCGCAGCATTCGGGTGACCGGAACGACCGACCAGGTTTCGAAGAATTTCGGTGTGCGCCTGATGGCGGCCCGCAGTGATGCCGGCACGACGCATATCGTCACCAACGACTCGTTCACGATGCCTTCGGCGCTCGCCAGCACCGGCGCGCAGATTTTCAGCTTCTCGCCGCATGTCGCAAAGGTGTTCTCGACAAAGCTCAATGTCGGACACCCGCTTTCCGGCAAGACGCGCAACGCCGACAACGCCGGCAAAACGTTGCAGGGCTTCGCCTCCAATACGGCCACCTCGTCGCCGCTTAATCGCTACAGCGCCACGGGCGGGTACTTCTTCGACGATATGAAAGAGGCCTATAACTATCCGGCCAACAATGCGACCTGGAAGGTCCATGGCACCCCAACGGCAATGAACGGCACCGGCGCCACCATCGCCGCGCTGATGTCGAGCGACGTGCTCGACGCCGACATTCAGAATATGTTCGATTTTGAAAACTGGTCGACGATCACCGGCACTCCAGATCCGACCCTCGCGGGCCGGTTCTACGTGAATGGCGGCGCTGGGTTCGGCGGTGGCGCCTCGGCAGAGGCGTCTCTCGACACACAGATGGAAATCGGCGGGGCGCCGGGCGCCAGCGTCGTGCTGGTCGACATTCCCGACCTGTCGGACGGCAACATCTCCGCCGGCTATATCGACGTCGACGAATACAATTTCACGGATGTCGTCAGTTCGTCGTTCGGCGAATGCGAATTGTTCTATACGAAGCAGTACAACGGCGGGCAGGACTATACCGGCGTGCTCAAGTCCGAGCACGAGCTGTTCCTGCAGGGTAACTCTGAGGGCATTACGTTCCTGGCAAGCTCGGGCGATTCTGCCGGCAAGATATGCCCCACTCCGGCGACCTTCTTTGGCGGTGGAGTTGCCAAATATGTAGCCGGCGTTTCGACTCCTGCGTCAGATCCAAACGTTACCGCAGTCGGCGGAACAAATCTGGTGACGAATTATGTTCAGGGTTCCCTGACTTCTGCCTATGCCGGCGAAAATGCCTGGGCCGATCAGTGGCCAGGCGATTACGGTCTTCCGGGTGGCTGGTGGGGTGCGGGCGGCGGTTACAGCAAGATTTATGCAGCGCCAAACTATCAGTCCGTCGTGACCACCGGGTCCACCGGGGGGCGCGCGGTGCCGGATATCGGCATGCAGGTCGGCGGTTGTCCGTTCGGAGCTACCGACTATCATCCCGGCCACAACGTTTGTAACGGCAACAACGATCCGGCTGACGGCGCCGGCAACACGCAGCGCAGCTTCGTGTGGGTGTCCATCGGCGCAACATCCGACAATCCCGCCGATTTTTACGGATTGATCGGCACTAGCGTCTCCTCGCCGGAGTTCGCTTCGGTGGTGGCGCTTCTGGTAGAGAAATACGGCCGCATGGGTAATCTCAACCCGTATCTCTACGGACTGGCCAAAGTACAGGCTGCCGGCGGCGCGACGGCGTTCCACACGAACATCCCCGGCTATAACGGGCTCGTGCAGACCGACCTGAACAGCACCTATAGCCTGTCAGTCGGTGTGGGTACGCCGATCGTTACGACATTAATCGGCAAGCCGAACGCGACACCTGCCGGCACGCCGCAGACGATCTCAAATCCATAAACGTCTGCTAAATCGAGTACAGCGCCGGGCAGGAGTTCCTGCCCGGCGTTTTTTTTGGATACAGACCGTTCACACGCCGCGATCGATCACGACAAATTCATGCTTGTGTATGACGGACCCGACGGAAATATCCTGCGCAGCCAAGCGTTTCAGTCGTTACAGGGTTGTATGGCGCTGCGATGGCCGCGTGGTAACCGAGCAACCGGAATCGTCATTGCAGGTCTCGTCCACCGATCCCACGTCGAGGGCCGTCGCGCTGGTCTGGAAAGCAATGCCGGTCGCGCCCGCATCGGTGTTTGCATTCAGGTTGCAGGTCTGGGGGACAGTGCCCGTTAGCGTGATCGTATTGACCGGCAATGCCTCGGCTGCACCCGCCGCGAAAAGAAGGGCGACAGCGGAAGATGCACCGAGCAAGCCAAGAGAGAATTCTTCATGAAGTTGTTTCCTTTAAAATGGCCCTATCGACACACGCATTCTTGGTTGGCACGAATCGAGTCTTCGATAGGAATGATCAAGAAACGCAATGTTGTTCGAGAATTCCAGACGTTGCCTGAGAGACGCATAAATTACTGTGGGTAAACAATCCGCTGGTATCAAATGATATTCGATAGTTGAACAATAACGCTCTAGTATGTGGAGTTCAGATTTTATAACAAGCTCGAACTATCAATTGAAATACTGACAGTTAATTTCAAAACTGCCATTTTTGGCAATGATCCGGCATTAGAGCCCGTCGAACATGAATCTGCCTCCCCAATCGGGCGCCTGCGCTTGTTGTATTGACGAATTCTCATGTGCTTGTCCCAGGGAGCAGTTCGGAGAAGCAACCTATTCAGGAGATCGCATCACGGTGAAGTTCGGGGAAAACCTGCGAGACCTTACTCAGCAGATAATCGCCATACGTGCCGGAAAATTCGTGAACGCTTTGCCGGTTCCAGCGTTCGTCGCGATCGTCGGGCGTGTTGGATGCGCGATGGGGTAGCGGGCGGATTTCGGCATCGAACCCGGGGTCGAAGAAGAACGGAAATGAGAGCCGACCGCGGCCACTGATGTTCTTCGCGCGATGCGGCGTAGAGCGATAGAAGCCGCCCGTCAGCCGATCCAGCATATCGCCGATATTGCAGACCAGCGCGTTCGCAATCGGTGGCGCATCGATCCAGCCGCGCCGGGTCTTGACCTGCAACCCGCCCGCATCGTCCTGAGCAAGAAGCGTGAGCAGTCCGTAGTCCGTATGTTCTCCGACGCTCCACTCCTGCGACGAGGCTGCGATTGCGGGATAGTGAAATATCCGGAACAGGATGGTCGGATCGCCGGTGTAGTGGCGGCGGAAATAACTCGCTTCCAGATCGAGGCTCAGCGCGACGCCTTCCATGATTGCGTGGGCGACCAGCGACGTCACGTCGAGATAGTCGAGCACGGCGCCGCGCAGATCCTTCGGCCGTGCCGGAAACTGGTTCGCGCCGTGCAGCGGCAGGCCTCGACGCACGCGCGGATCTTCGGCTCCAAGCTCGGATCCGAAATAAACACCTTCCTTCTGGTCGGGCTTGCCGGATGTGAGTTCGGCGCCCACAGGAAAATAGCCGCGCCATGCAGCGCCGCCCCGCGACATCGCGATTTCCTTCTTCTCGAAGTCCGGCAACGCAAAGAAGGTGCGGCTGGCGTCATCCAGTCGGGTAAGAAGCTGCGGCGCGATCCCGTGGCCGGTCGCATAGAAGAATCCATGATCGCGACAAGCCCTGCCGATTTCCTGCGCCACGCGGGTTCTCGACGGCTCGTCTGCTCCGAAGAGGGGCGCCACGTCGATGATTGGCAAGGATTCCATCGATCCGGTCATGGGGCCAGTATCGCCCGCGACTGGACCGAAAGCACGGATGTTCTGCTGGCGCTCGCGCGGAACAACACGAGACCGGCGAACAACGCCGCCGGTCTCGCAATGTCGAACGTGCCGGTCCTAAGCCGCGGGCGGCGCTGCCGGGGGAGCTGCACCTTTCGGCGTCCACTCACCGGGTGGGGGACCATAGGCGTTGCTGCCGGCATCCCCCGGCTGCACGCAGAAATAGATAATGATGACAATAGCGACCAGCGAAACCAGCGAGATCAACTGGATGAGGCCATACAGAACTCCGAAAAATCCCCACATGCCGACCGAAAACATCATCAATCCGAGCAATATCTGCACGAGGACCGGCACCAGCAGAAGGAGCGCCCAGACGCCCGGTTTGCCGCTGTCGTGCAGGCGTCTCACGGTCATGCCTAGGTTGGGAACGAGAAGCGCCAGGGCGAACAGCGTCGAGAGCAAATGCGTCACGATGGCGGCCACGATTCCAACGCCGATCCCCAGCACGAAAACCACGAGGACATACCACCAGAACTGTGCGCGACCGACGCGTCCGTTGAAATCCGCGTAATGGTTCGTCACGGTATCGACGAAGTTCTGCCAAAGCTTGTTGAAATCGACCTGATCCATCACATCCTCCCGCAGGCATATGGCCTGATGCTGGCTGGCGCGGCCCGCGGCCCAAATGGTCGTTGCGGGCCTTCGAAACTCCCGCTATGCGGAGAATCGTCGGGCTCAGCCAGCTAATTGGCCCGGCAACTTTCTGTCAATGATGGTGCGCCCGGCCCGGTCGGCGTAAGAGGACCTATGATTTCAACAGTGTTCATAGACGGCGCAGCCGGAACGACCGGCCTGGAGATTCGCGAGCGGCTGGCCGCCCGGGCGGACCTTGAGGTCGTGCAGCTGCCCGACGGCGACCGCAAGGACCCGCGGGCGCGCGCCGCGGCCATGAACGAAGCCGACCTCGTCATACTGTGCCTGCCCGACGAGGCGGCACGGGAAGCGGTCGCGATGATCGAAAACCCTTCCGTGCGGGTCATCGATACCTCCAGCGCCCATCGCGTGGCGGAAGGCTGGTCCTATGGTTTTGCCGAATTGGAGCCCGGACAACGGGCGAAAATCGCTGCGGCCCGTTTCGTGAGCAATCCCGGTTGCTATCCAACCGGGTTTCTCGCGCTGGTCCGGCCGCTGGTGCGGGCGGGCATGATCTCCCCGGATTTTCCTCTCACTGTAAATGCCGTGTCCGGCTATTCCGGCGGCGGCAGGGCGATGATCGAGGAATTCGAAAACAAGGCATCGCCGGCCTATGTGGAGACGGTGGTGCGAACATACGCGCTCGCGCTCGCACACAAGCACGTGCCGGAAATGCATGTTCATTCCGGCCTCAAACACCCGCCCGTTTTCGCGCCCCATGTCGGCCGTTTCTACCGCGGTATGATTGTCGAGGTGCCGCTGCAGCTTTGGGCGTTGCCCGGCAAGCCGACCGCCGCAACAGTTCATCAGGCGATCGAGGATGCTTACCGCGGCGAAAAGTTGATCGAAGTGGCGCAGCTGGCCGACAGCCTGATGCTCAAATCGCTCGACGCGGAGATGCTGAAGAACACGAACGGCATGAAACTCCATGTCTTCGGCAACGACAAATACGGGCAGGCGCGCCTCTTGGCCGTGCTCGACAATCTGGGCAAAGGCGCGAGCGGCGCGGCCGTGCAGAATCTCAACATCATGCTGGGGCTCACCGAGACCACCGGTCTCGTGTGATGAGCGATCCATTTTTTCAGCGCTACCGCGTCGAAGACAAGGCGTCGTTGGGACAGCGCATAGATATTCTTCGCGCGCGGCTCGCAACAGCTATGAAGGCCGGAGACGCTGCCGAGACGATGAGACTTGAGAATCAGCTTGGCTTCGACCTCACGCCATTGGACCGGGAGGCCGAAGCTGCCGCCCATCTGGAGACCGCACTCGGACTGGCGCGACGCCTTGCGGATAAACCGCTTGAAATCGAGATTTTGCTCAATCTGGGGACCGCGCGACAATATCTTGGTGAACGCGATGTCGCGCAAGAATTGTTTCGGACGGCCCTAACGAAGTCGTCCGAATACAATTTGCACGACCAAGATGATTTCCTTTTGCATCACCAAGGCCGCTGTTACGTGGAGCAGGGCGATCTCGCCGCGGCAAGGCGCTGCTTTGAGCAGGCATTGGAATTGCGTCGGAAGATCGGTAAGCCAAGGTTCATCGACTCGACTCAGCGTGCGCTTGCGGCGCTCGACGAGATGGAGCACGCGCCGTGATGTATCGGCCAGGCGCCTTCGCGGTGGACGATATCCCGGTTCTTCAGGACGTGATCCGTCAGCGTGTCTTCGCAACGATTGCCGCTACCATTGGTGGCGGAGTGACCTTCGCTTACGCGCCGGTCATTCTCGACGCGGGAAATGGTTCGCGCGGCGGCATCCGATATCATCTCGCGATCGGCAATGCGCTTGCGAAACTCAAGGACGGTGCGCGCGTCTGGATCAGCGTGACAGGGCCGGACGCCTATATCTCGCCCGATTGGTACAAGAGTGTCGTGACTGTGCCGACCTGGAATTATATTGCAGTGGAGGGCGAAGGCACGGTGCAGCGTATGTCGCGTGATGAGTTGCGCAAGCTTGTCGTGGACCTGTCGGCGCAAGAAGAAGAAAAGCTCCTGCCGAAGCCGCCCTGGCTCATCGCCAAGTTGCCGGCGGAACGCACGGAGGCATTATTGAACGGCATCGTCGGCTACTCGCTCGCCTTCCAGCGGCTCGAAGGCAAATTCAAACTGTCGCAGGACAAGAAGCCAGAGGATGTTGCCAGCGTGATCGCGAGCCTCGAAGCGCGGGGCGACGCGGCGAGCACCGCGGTCGCGGCGGCGATGCGGAGGGTGAAGGGATGAAATTCGCATTTGCTTTGGTCACTGTGGTCTTCGCATCCTCCTTCGCCAACGCCGCCGATTATCTCCCGCCGGCGGGGGACGCCTGGGCGAGGCATGCACCGCAGCAGGAAGGCTTTGATGACGCGAAGCTCAAGGCGGCGATCGACTTCGCGATCGCCAACGAGCCGAAATTTCCACCGGAGCTTGCGAAGGTCGCTGACATCCGCGATCTGCGCATTTCCATTCCGCTGCAATTCGCGAAAGAGCCGTTCTCCGGTCCCATTGGCCCGCTGGCGCCGCGCGCCCCCGCCAACGGCATCGTCGTCCGCCACGGCTATATCGTCGCCGAATGGGGCGATACACATGCCGTCGACATCACCAATTCCGTGACAAAGACGTTTTTGTCGGCGGTCGCAGGTGTTGCATTCGATAAGGGCATGATCAAAAGCGTCGACGATCGCGTGATCGCCTACGTACAGCCGACGCCGGATTTCTCGCTGCCGCACAACCAGCCCATCACCTGGGACGAGATGCTGCGCCAGACGAGCGGCTGGGTCGGCACCATGTGGGGCAAGCCGTGGTGGGCGGACCGCCCGGGCGCAGAACCCTGGACGGAGCTTGCAGCCGGCCCGCCGCCTGTTGGAACGCAATGGAAATATTCGGACGTGCGAGTAAATGCGCTGTCGCTTGCGCTGACCTTTCTGTGGAAGCGTCCGCTGCCGGACGTGCTCAAGCAATATGTGATGGACCCGATAGGTGCTTCGAACGCGTGGCACTGGGAAGGCTATGACAATTCCTGGATCACCATCGATGGCAAACGCATTCAGGTCGTGCCAGGCGGCGGTCACTGGGGCGGCGGCATGTTCATCTCTGCCCGCGATCTCGCACGCATGGGATTGCTGGGCCTCAACCTTGGCAAATGGGGCGACGCGCAAATTCTGTCGCCCAAATGGATCGCGCTGTCGCGGACACCGACGGGACCCAATCTGCAATATGGCTACATGAACTGGTTCCTCAACACGGACCAGAAACTGTTCCCCGCTGCGCGCGCGGATTCGCTCGCCTTCATCGGCAACGGCGACAACATCGTCTACATCGATTACGAGCACGATATCGTCGCGGTGGTGCGATGGATCGACGACACGCAGAAGGCGGAGTTCGTCAGGTTGCTGCTGGCGGCGGTGAATAACTAACCCCGAAACGTCGTCACGTTTTTGTAAGATTATTGCGTCTGGCGAAAACCTCGATCCTGCGCGGCAATAATTCCTTTCGCATCGCAGCATTTGATGCATTAGCGTCCGCATCCGGCTCGATTCCTGCCGCGAGGGGCGCATGCTGTATCAGGCGTATCAGACAACAACCGACTTCTTTGCGCCTTGGCGCAGGGCCGCCGATCTGGCGGTTTTCACCCTTCAGAAGCCCATGGCGATGCCGTTCGGCAATCTGATGCTGCGCACAATGTCCGCAGGCGCCGAAGCCGTCGCCCGCTCACGCCTGATTCACGAGCGGCCCGATTTCGGGCTGAGAGACATTGCAGTCGACGAGACCGTGGCGGACGACACGCCGTTCGGCACACTGCTGCATTTTCACAAGCACGATGCGGGTCCGCAACCGCGCGTGCTGATCGTGGCGCCGATGGCCGGACATTTCGTCACGCTGTTGCGCGACACGGTGCATACGATGCTGCCGGAGTTCGATGTGTTCGTGACCGACTGGAAGAATGCGCGCGACGTGCCGCGCAGCGCGGGGCGTTTCGGGCTCGACGAATATATCGCGCATCTCGTCCGGTTTCTGGGAAAGATGGGCGAGGGCGCGCATGTGCTGGGCGTCTGCCAGCCCTGCAACGCGCTGCTCGCCGCCGTCGCCGTCATGGCGCAATCGAAAAATCGTGCGGTTCCGCGCAGCATGACCTTGATGGCAGGCCCGGTTGACACGCGTGTCGCTCCCACGCAGGTGAACAAGCTCGCCAATTCAAATCCGATCGAATGGTTCGAGCGCAATTTGATCGCGACTGTGCCGAGGCAATTCAAGGGCGCGCATCGGCGCGTCTATCCGGGTTTCCTGCAGCTCACGGCGTTTCTGTCCATGAATCCGTCCCGGCATATGCGCGCCCATCTCGACCTGATGGAGCATATCGTGCGCGGCGAGGCGGACAGCGCGGAAGCCGTGCGCGATTTTTACGACGAATATTTCGCGGTGCTCGACCTGCCGGCGGAATTCTATCTCGAAACGGTCGAACGCGTGTTCCAGGAACACCATCTGGCGCGCGGAGTCTTCGAATGGCGGGGCCGGCGCATCGAACCAGCCGCGATCGAGCGCACGTCACTCCTGACCGTGGAAGGCGAGCGCGACGATATCTGTGCGCCGGGGCAGACCTTTGCGGCCCATACGCTGTGCGCGGGCATCCCGTCCGACCGCAGGGCGCATCACCTGCAAAAAGGTGTCGGGCACTACGGCGTGTTCGCGGGCAAGCGCTGGCAGACGCAGATCTATCCGATCGTGCGCGACCACATCCACGCCAGCGATTGAGTGCAGCGCTCTATTTGTTCCCCAGAATGACGAAACCATCCTTGGCGAAGATGGCGCGCGCCTGTGCGCCGCTCAGATAGACGAGGAAGCTCTTCGCCAGCGGCTTGGCGTCTTTCGTCAGCGCGACGGGATAGACGATCGGCGCGTGCGTGTCGTCCGGAAAGGTCCCCACGATGCGGACACTGTGATCGGACAGTGCGTCTGTTGTGTAGACGATTCCCAGAGGCGTTTCGCCGCGTGAAACATAGGCGAGCGCCGCGCGGACATTTTCTGCCTGTGCCAGATGTCCCGATACGGCATCCCAAACACCCAGCGAAGTGAGCGAAGCCTTGCCGTATTTGCCGGCCGGGACGGAGGCCGGATCGGCAATGGAAAGCCGTCCGCCGGCCAGCGCGCCCGCCAGATCGAAATGCGGGGCGATGATCAGCGAGACCGGTGCGCCTGCCGGTGCAATCAACACGAGATGATTGCCAAGCATATCCCTGCGTGTGGCGCGGGCGATCAGATTGCGCGTGTCGAGATAGTTCATCCAGTCGCTGTCGGCGGAGAGAAACATGTCCGCGCCGCCGGAGGCCTCGATCTGGCGGGCGAGCACGCTGGATGCCGCGAAGGAAAACACAACCGTGTGTCCGCTTCTGGTCTGCCAGGACTTGCCCACCTCCTGCATCGCGTCGGTGAGCGAGGCGGCGGCGAAGACTGTGAGATCGGCGGCGCGGGCGACCGGCGGCACGAGAAGAAAGGCTATCGCCGCTGCGGCAAGCCGCACATTGCGAAACCACATCATTGGTATCCCCCTGAACGGCGCGAAGTCGTGATATCTACGTAAATATCACGCTCGGCGGAGGCGCACAACACGAAGGACTGGACGCGGATTTGTGCGCGGCGCAATCTCCCGGCATGGCCAGACTGAGCATCCGGATCGATTTGGGGAGCGAAACCGCGCTCGGTCCCGGCAAAGCGCGCTTGCTGGAACTTGTCGATGCGAAAGGATCCATCCGCGGTGCGGCGACCGCGATGGGCATGAGCTATCGCCGCGCCTGGTTGCTGCTGCGGGATATCGAAGCCACGATGGGTGCGCCGGTAGTTTCTGCGGAAACCGGTGGCGTCAAAGGCGGCGGCACATCGCTGACCAAACTCGGCCGCGCGGTGGTCGAGCAATACAGGAAAATCGAGGTACGTGCGCAGCATTCGGTCGATGCCGAATTGCGCGTGCTGTCAGAAATGGCGAAGCCGCATCGCGGTCCGCCGCGGAAAAGCAAAAAGGGTAAGTCATGAAACTCAGCGCGCGAAATCAGATCAGGGGCAAGGTCGTAGAAGTGCGGAAGGGTCAGACAACCGCACATGTCCGCATCGATATCGGCAATGGCGTGGTGATCACGTCGTCGATCACCAATGAAGCGGTCGACGATCTCGGATTGCAGACGGGCGATGAGGCTATCGCGGTCATCAAGGCGTCCGATGTGATGATTGGGAAATAGAGGGGCGTGACGATCGATATCCGTCAGAAATTTGCAATCGCAACGCTCGCAATTCTGCTTTCGGCGGGGAGCGCGACGAATTCGTTTTCCGCGGCTGATACGGGACTCACGATCGACGGTCAGGTGCAGAAGACCGAGTATCTGACCGCAAGCGACCTGCAGGCGTTCTCGGCGACAAGTGTTTCGGTCTCCTTCGTTACAGGCCACGGCCAGGAATCCGGCAACTACACGGGCGTTTTGTTATGGACACTTCTCGGCAACGCGTCGATTACCGATCCGGACCCGAAGCTGCATCCGAGGCATACGATTCTGGTCACGTCAGGCGCGCGGTCAAGCATGTCGCGCATGTCGAAGTGAAGTGACTGGTCCTACTGCGCCTTTACCTTCACATACGTCCCCGGCGCATCGCCCAGCACTTTGAGCTTGCCGTCGCCCGCTTTGCGTGCGGGCACCTTGGGACCTGACTGCTTTGACAGCCACGCATCCCAGTCCGGCCACCATGAGCCCGGATGTTCGGTGGCGCCCGCCTGCCATTCCTCGACTGTCGGCGGGAGCTCATCGTTGGTCCAGTACTGATATTTGTGCGCCGACGGAGGATTGATTACGCCCGCGATATGTCCGGAGCCCGCGATGATGAAGCGGATGGGCCCCTTGAACAGGTGCGTCGTCTTGTACACCGAGCGATAGGGCGCGATGTGATCCTCTCTTGCCGATTGCAGATAGGTTGGCACTGTTACCTTCGAGAGGTCGAGCTTCTCTCCGCCCAGTACCAACTTGCCCCTGGCGAGCGCGTTGTCCTTGTAGAACTGGCGCAGATAGAAAAGATGCGTCGCTTCCGGCATGCGCGTGGTGTCGGAATTCCAGTAGAGCAGGTCGAACGGCACGGGCGCCTTGCCCAAGAGATAATTGTTCACCACGAAGGACCAGATCAGATCGTTGGCGCGCAGCATATTGAAGGTCGTCGCCATCTTGCTGCCCTCTAGCACGCCGCCGGCCGCCTCCATCTGTTGTTCGAGCGCTTCGAGCTGGGTGTCGTCGATGAAAACCTGAAGGTCGCCCGCCTCGCTGAAATCCGCCTGGGCGGCAAAGAAGGTCGCGGAGTTCACTCGCTTGTCGCCCTTGGCCGCCATATAGGCGAGCGTGGCCGACAGAAGCGTCCCGCCGATGCAATAGCCGATCACGTTGATCTGGGGGACGCCCGTCGCATCCTTCACGGCATCGAGCGCGGCAAAAATGCCCTCGTGCATATAGTCTTCGAAAGTTTTCTTTGCGAGCTTGCGATCCGGGTTGACCCAGGACGCAACGAACACGGTGTAGCCCTGCGCCACAGCCCAGCGGATGAACGAGTTCTCAGGCCTCAGATCGAGAATGTAAAATTTGTTGATCCAGGGCGGGAAGATCAGAAGCGGCTTCTCATAGACTTCGGTCGTCGCAGGTTCGAACTGAAGAAGCTCCAGCAACTCGTTGCGGAACACCACTTTTCCGGGTGCGGTTGCGATATTCTCGCCAACGGTAAACGCGTCGGCGGATTGCCGGATTGAAAGCTGGCCTTCGCCGCGGTCCAGATCTTCAAGCAGATTGTTAAGACCCTTGACCAGGTTCTCGCCATTGCTCTGCAAAGTGGCCCGCAGCACTTCGGGATTGGTCAGCACGAAATTGGTGGGCGCAAACGCATCGGCGAATTGCTTGGTGTAAAACTCGATCCTCTTGCGTGATTTCGGATCGAGGTTCTCGACCTTGGCAACAGTCCCCTGCAGCCAGTTCGCCGTAAGCAAATAGGATTGTTTGATGAAGTCGAAGACCTGATTTTCCTGCCAGTCCTTGTCTTTGAACCGTTTGTCTCCGGCGGCAGGTAAAACCATGGGTTCGACTTCGCCGCCCATCATCCGGCGCGCTGTACGCTCCCACAGACCCATATATTCGCGCCAGAGGTCGAACTGCGCCTCCATCATCACGGCGGGATCGGCCACCATGCCGCGCAGCAGCTCCATGAATGTGCCGCCGATATTGAGGGGATCGCGCGGCTCATTGCCGGATTTCGAAGCTTGCCGTTTCATGAAATCCGAAAGCAGGCGCTGCGACTGAATCCCGACGCGCACCATGTTGCGCGCGAACTCCCCGGGATCGCCCACCTTGTAGGCGTCGCCGCTCCCAACATCGTCTGCCGGGGCGCGATCCTTGTCGGCGCTCGCGTCCGGCTTGGCGGTTTTTGCGTTCCCTGAGGCGCGTGCGTTGCCCTTGGGGCTATCCGATCGCTTTTGCATGATTCCTGTCCGCTGTATCGGAGCCTAGATAACGCCCGCCTTGGGCCGCCCGCAAGGCACGAGGCCAGCCTTCTCCGGGATGAATATGTCGCAAAAATCAGGGTCTTGGCCCGTAGTTTCACTTGGCCCAAAGGGGCAGGGCTTGTATATGGTCACCGTGGCCGGCGGATCGCGGATGCTTCGCGAGGCGCGGTGGCGGAGGCTGTTTTATGACGTTGAAGCTGGACGGGTTGTCGAAGTCTGTCGCGCGGGTCGCAGTCGTGTTGGTCATGGCCGCGGGGTCCAGCGCGTGCTCGAGTGTGCCGGGCTGGGTCGACCCGACAACGTGGTTCGGCGACGACAACCAGGCGTCGAATTCCTCGCCGGACGAAACGACGGCCGAGAATGGGCAAACGCCCGACCTCGCCGATGTTCCGAACAAGCCCGCACCCGCATCGACAGCCGATGAGCAAAAGCAAGTTGCGGATTCTCTCGCAGCCGACAAAGCGCGTGCGCAATATAGTGGCGATGCACTGAGAGGCGGAACGGAAGCCGCCGCAGCGCCGCCGCCCGATGCTGCGCCGGCTGAGCAAGTTGCGGATACATCGACGAGCTTGGCCAATCAGGTCAACGGCGCGTCCGCGCCGGCGGGCGATCAATCCGCAAGCACGGATAACAAAACAGCTGATGCTGGCACGCCTGCGGCAGCGCCTGCCGCACCGCGTGTGCGTCCCGCATATTTTGGCGCGCCGCCTCCAAAGAAGACTGCAGCACAATCCTCGGAATCCGTCGCGAGCGCGCCGGGGACATTGCCCGCAAT
>Ga0302324_100010494_pt1 | contig 19166 bp, 13 predicted proteins | sample Palsa_T0_1_FD_201949 | JGI IMG/M metagenome (GOLD analysis project Ga0302324, IMG submission 201949) | Peat permafrost microbial communities from Stordalen Mire near Abisko, Sweden - Palsa_T0_1 | ecosystem: Environmental > Terrestrial > Soil > Palsa > Peat permafrost | place: Sweden: Abisko...
TCTCCATGGCTCCGTACTGCTGCTTCCAGCGGTGAAGCGTCGCTTCGCTGATGTTCACCTCGCGGGACACGGCCTGCGCCGACTCCCCGCCGTCGATCCGGCGCAGGATCGCTACGATCTGCTCCGGGGTATGCTTCTTTCCTTTTGGCATCTGGGTTCCTTTCTTGGAGCCCAGACCCTCATTCGCAATGGCTCAGTTCTGGTACGTCAGGTCAATATGACTTATGAATGACCTCACAGTTCATGCGAGCACTTCTGTGAAATAATCACGGGAGCTATGGTCCCCGAAATCGGTGATAGCATGTCTCTTGACTGACTGAATAATGGCAGTAAAATGACACCATGAAGACTCTTACCGTGACTGCTGCGCGTCAAAATCTCGGCCATTGGCTTAAGCTCGCCGCCAAAGGCGAAGACGTCGGAGTGGTGATTGGCTCAGACATAATCGCACTTCGCAAAGTGCCCATTCAGGCAGCGGACTACGCCTATGAGGAGTACGGATTGACCCCCGCCCAAGTCGAGGAAGCCGGGCAGCGCATCGATGCCCAAATCAAGCGGGAGCGCCGAGCAAAAACGATCAAAGAATTTAAAGGCAATTGGCGTGAACTGCGCGGATGAAGGTCGAAAAGGCAAAGTTCTTCCTCCGGTCGCTAAGGCGATGCACGGATGACGAACTGAAATCTGTAGCGGAAGCGATGCAGTCGGCGGGCGAAACCTTCGGTCATCCGCATCTCCATACTGGCGTGGACATTCGTCGACTCGGGAAAAACCTCTTTGAATGCCGGACGGGCATCCATCTTCGCCTCCTCTTCAAGAGCGGACCGGATGTGATCACCTTTGTTTTCGCCGGAAACCATGACGATGTGCAGGCCCATTTGAAGAACATGCGGTAGGCATGAGTGGGCGGAATACGCCGATTTCTTCCGTCCAAAGCAATTAATGGGGCAGACTGCGGCGCCCCGGGGTGCCTTTTCTGCTTGCGGCTCGTCAACGACAGATGTTTCCCGGCGGCGAGGTCTAATTGTCGCCGGGGGTGCGGCTCACCCCCGGCCGGAGCCTACTCATCTCTCACGCGAAAAGATCGGGGCGTAGCTTAGCCTGGTAGAGCGCTACGTTCGGGACGTACCGGCTGCAGTTTGGTGATAAACGACTTACGCAGCATTTCACAGTTTTCAGGATTTTTTCTGTGAAACATAGCGAAGGTTACCCTCCTCGTGACCTAGCGGCAATTCTTGACAACTTTGTTCGTAATACATAGTTTTACTCAATGCTCAAAACTATCTCTAAAGTCGGGAATTCACAGGGAATCATTTTCGACACTGCTCTAATGGAACTCGCCCACCTGCGGACGGGTGACGAGGTCAATTTGGAAGTCCATGCAGGTGGGACCATCACAATCACGCCGCTGCGCAAGGAGCCCTCAGCCGATGAAGTCTCGAAGACTATCAAGAAAACCATGAAGGACTACGCTCGCACGATGCGGCGTCTGGCGTGAGCGAGAAGCCCAGCAGCCACATCTATCATCTCACGGTTGCAAACGTTCTTGAGATACACGCGGAGGCCATAAGCCGGTTCGGTGGTTCAGCTGGAATCCGGGAGATGGCATTACTCGAGTCTGCGGTAGCGGCCCCGCAAGCCAGCTTCGGAGGCGAGTCCGTCTACAACGACCTGATCGAAGTGGCGGCCGCATATCTTTTCTTCATTTGTCGTAACCATCCGCTTGTTGACGGAAACAAGCGTGCGGCCCTGGGCGCTTGCATCGTATTCCTCCGCCTAATTGGGATTGAGCCACAATCCGACGGCCAACCTTGGGAGGATTTAACCTTGGAGGTTGCCGCCTCCAGTTTGGACCGCGATCAAGCCACGCAGCGTTTGCGTGCCCTGCTCAGCGCAAAGGAGTGAAGTCCGAGACCGAGGGTGCTTTTCTGCTTGCGGCTGCCTCGCAGCAGGAGCCTACTCATCTCTCACGCGAAAAGATCGGGGCGTAGCTTAGCCTGGTAGAGCGCTACGTTCGGGACGTAGAGGTCGCGAGTTCGAATCTCGCCGCCCCGACCATTTCCGCGGTGCAGGGCCCGGACGGCGGCCCGCGCCTGCGCACGGGTGTTTGGGCTGGTAAGTCCCATTCATAACCTTTTAGAAGTAAGCGAACTTATGCCGGATGACCAGTCCGCGCCAGGCGCCGTTTTTCTGAGTTACGCGCGGGAGGACACCGACGCGGCCCGCCGGATTGCCGATGCATTGAGGGCGTTCGGGATCGAGGCCTGGTTTGACCAGAGCGAACTGCGTGGCGGCGACGCCTGGGACGCGAAGATAAGGACGCAGATACGCACCTGCGCCCTCTTCATGCCGATAATCTCCATCCAGACCCAGAAGAGGCCCGAGGGCTACTTCCGGCGGGAATGGAAGCTTGGCGTGGAGCGCACGCACGACATGGCCTCGGGCGTCGCGTTCGTCGTGCCGGTGGTGATCGACGAGACGGCGGAGTCCGCCGCGCTGGTGCCTGAGGAGTTCATGCGCGTCCAGTGGACGCGCCTGGCGCGCGGCGTCCCCACCCCGCAGTTCATCGAACAAGTCAGGGCGATGCTCGAGGGCCCTGAGACCTCGCCCGGTGGCGGCGCGCCCCAACGGCAGCTCAAGCAAACCCTGTCCGGCGCTGGCGCTGCGGCGATGCGCGAACGGCACCTTCCCCTACGGATCATCGGGGTCCTGGTCGCGGTCACTGCGGGCTGCGCCGTGGCTTTCCTCGTGAGCAGGAAGCCGGAGACCGCGCCCGAGCCGGCAAAGCCGGCGATGGTGGCGAAGCCCGCCGAGGCCGTCCCGGTCGTGAATGCGAAGTCCATCGCGGTGCTGCCCTTCGCCAATTTCAGCCCGGACAAGGACAACGAATTCTTCGCCGACGGCCTGCAGGACGAGGTGATCACGGCGCTCGCGAAGATCCACGACCTGAAGGTGATCTCGCGCACGTCCGTCCTGGCCTACAGGAACCCCGAGGGGCGCAACCTGAAGAAGATAGGCGACGAGCTCGGCGTCGCTACCGTGCTCGAGGGCAGCGTGCAGCGGGTCGGCAGCAAGGTGCACCTGAACGTGCAGCTGATCGACGCGCGCACCGACGACCATATCTGGGCCGACTCCTACACCGAGGAGCTGACGGACGTCTTCAGCATCGAGTCGTCGCTTGCCCAGCAGATCTCTACGGCGCTGAAGGCGAGCTTCACGACGGACGAGCAGGCCCTCATCGCGAGGCGGCCGACGCAGAACCAGGAAGCCTACGACCTCTACCTGCGGGCCCGGGTGCTGGCGGAGAGCCTCGGCTCGACCTCGACCCTGAAGGACAACGAGGACGTGATCGCCCTATTCGAGCGGGCAGGTGCGATGGACCCCTCTTTCCTGCTGCCGCATGTCCAGGCGTCCATTCTTCATGGGGGGCTCTACTGGTACGCATCCTTCGACTCTACCGATGAACGCCGGGCCAAGGATCTCGCCGAGGTTGAGGCCGCCAAACGGCTGGCCCCGTCGGCGCCGGAGACCCATCTTGCGCAGGGGGAATACGACTACACCTGCCTCAACGACTGGGCCCTGGCGCTCACGGAATACAGGGCGGCGGAAATTGGCCTCCCCAACGACTCGCAGGTGCACTTTGGGATCGGCCGCTCGCTCAGGAGGATGGGGAGGTATTCCGAGGCGATAACCGAGTTTGAGGCGGCGGCGGCGGTGGACCCGAACGAGGAGAATTCGGCCTACACGGTCGTCCAGATGTGCGCGGCGCTCCGGCGCTACCGCGAATGCGTGGAGAAGGCGAAGTACTACGGCGAGCGGTTTCCAAAGGACGACTTCATCAAGAAGTACGGGGTGGACGCGCAGTTCCAGTTGGACGGCGACCGCGCGGCCCTGATCAGGGCGGGCGCGGTCATGAATCCCTACTCCGACGACCCGCCCGTCCTGGCCTACCGCCGCGCGATGCTTTCCGGCGACCTGCAGGCCGCCGAGCGGGCAATCTCAGGCCCCGAGTTGACATCGGTGGCAAACGACACGGGGTCGATCACCGACCCTGTTGCGCTCATCCGAGCCTACGTGGCGTTCCTCCTCGGAAAGAATGACGCGGCGAAGGCCCTCGGCGCGCAGGCGATAGCAGCCTACGGCCAGCGCAAATGGACCCGAAGGCAGCAACCCTGGGCGCATCTCGGTATCGCGCGGGCCGAGGCGTACGAGGGCGAAATGGATGCGGCCGTGCAGGACGCAAAGCAGGCCGTCGACGAGATGAAGTCGCTCGACGTCTACGACTCGACGTTCCTGGCCAATGAATACGGGAAGGTCCTTGTGATCGCGGGCCGAAACGAGGAGGCCCTCGCCCTCCTTGCCGTCTTGGTATCCGATGCCGGGGACACCGTCCCGAAAAGCTACCCCTACGACCCCGTGTGGGGCCGCCTAAAGGGAGATCCCCGCTTCCAGGCAATCCTGGATTCTGCAAAGCCGATGTAGCCGTCGGCGCGCCGAGGCCTCGCAAGGGCGGAAATTCGGCCCCTGGCGGCACGGCGCCGAGCGAGAGTTGTCTACTGGAGCATGACCCTGCCCAGCGCCCAGGCCGAATGAACAGCATCGAGCTGATCGTCCTCCTGCTCCTGGCGGTCATGGCCGTCCCCGAGGTATGCGCGTGGCTCGGCCGGCCCGCGCTGGCCTACCCCTTGTTCGTGTGCTTCGGGCTCGCGGTGGGCCCGCTCCTGCGGCCCGACGTCGCGACCATGATCCGCGAGGTCGGCGAGATCGGCTTCGTGCTGCTTCTCTTCGAGGTCGGCATGGAGATCGACCTGCCTCTCTGGCGCCAGCTTGGGGCGCCGCTGCGCTTCCTCCTCAGGTGGCTCCTGCCGCAGTACCCCCTCCTGCTGGCGCTCGCCCGCCTCGCGGGCCTGCCTTGGCTCGACTCCTTTGTCGCGGCAGCGGCGCTCAGCGCCTGCTCCGTCGGCATGGCGCACGCCGCGTGGAAGCACTACCCCGGCCTCGGGGGCGGCTCCAAGGCGTTCGTCCTCCATGTCATGGTGCTTCTCGAGGTGCTTGCCGTCGTGCTGCTTGCCACGGAGACGGCCGTCCTCGGCGACACGCCGGCGTGGGTCTTGGGGCTCAAGCTCGCGGGGATGGCGCTCGTCGTCTACGCCTGCAGCCGGACGGCGGTGCACGTGACAAGGCTGCTGCAGGCGGTGCTTGAGAGGACGACCCGCTGGCGCCTGCATTTCGTGGCGCTCCTCGTCCTCGCCGTCTGCGCGGTCGGCGAGCGCTTCGGGCTCTCCGGCCCGAAGACCGCGTTCTTCCTCGGGCTCTTCTCGAGCCGCGTCCGGCACGGGGGGCGCAGCCTCGAGGAGTACATGGCCCCCATCAGCCGCCGTTTCCTCATCCCGCTGTTCTTCACCTCGCTCGGCACGCAGGTCCCCGTGGCCGCCCTATTCTCGCTGAACGCGCTCATGGCGCTCTGCTCGGCCGGCCTCATCATCATGTTCCGCCACGTCCTGCACGCCCGGTTTGCCCGGACGGGGGGTGACGCTAACGCCTACCTGCTGCTCTGCCCGAATTTCACGCTCGTCGCGCTGGCGGCGAAGGCGCTCCTCCAGCAGCCCGATTCATCCGGCCTGGCCGCGTGGCTGCTCATGACCGGGCTGGGCATGACGCTGTACGCCATTGCGGCCCTGCCCCGGGCGGCCGGGGAGGCCTCCCAGACGAGGAGCGGCTTCACCTAGCTTCGGCTCCAAAGTCCGGTCTTTCGTCCGGGCGGGATTTCCCCAGACTCCACGGTTGCGCCGCGAGCCTCGTGATCCCGAATCCATCCAACCCGCCCCGAACCCCGTTGAATCCGCCCCAGGGAACGCTCCGGCCGCTCCTTGCGGCCCTCCTCCTCTTCGTCTTGGGAGCGGCGGCGCCTGCGGCCTCGGCCGACGCGGCCGCCCCCCGGCGTTTCTTCGCCGACGACAGCTTCTGGAACCAGCCCATCCCACCGGGCGCCAAGGTCGATCCGCGCACGGGTCGCTGGATCAGGCTTCTCGAGACGGAGCCGGGCCATGAGAACTTCCTCATCAACTGCGAGCAATGGACGATTCCCGTCTACGAGGTGGACGCCAGCACTCCTCTAGTGAAGGTGGGCCTCGTGGCCCTCACGCCCGAGGAGCAGCTTCACTGGCACACCCGCCAGGAGCGATTTGGGCACGGGGCGGGCTTCGACATGGTGCCCATCCCGGCGACGGCCTCCCCGGACCCGCAGGCCGACTCGCACATGGCCGTGGTCGACTGGGGGCGCAACCTCGTGTGGGACATGTGGGCGCTGTCCAGGAACCCGGATGGGACATGGAAGTCCAGGACCGGGATGGTCTATCCCGCCGACGGCCCCGGCGTCTTCAGCACGGGGGCGATCGGCGTCCAGGACGGCGAAAGCGTGCATTTTCACGGCCCGAGCCGGGCGGCGGGGGTGCCGGCGGTCGCCGGCCTCATCATGTACGACGAGGTGATGTCGGGTGAGATCCGCCACAAGGTCGCGGCCGCGTCCCGCTTCTGCGCCTTCAAGGAGTTTGTCTTCCCCGCGGCGTGGACCGACGGGTTCACCGAGGGCGGCATTCCCGAGGGGAGCCTGATCCAGCTCGACCCGGCCCTGGACCTGTCCGCCTTCCCCCTCACGCCCGAGGAGCGCACCGTCTGCGTCGCGCTCCAGCGCTACGGCATGGTCCTAGTTGACCTCGCCCAGGGCCAGCCCGTCTACGCGGAGGGCCTCTGGGGCCATCCGGGGCGCACGTGGAAGGGCAAGCTCAGGCCGACGGGAGGCCTCTCCACGATCCCCTACAGGGACTACCGCGTGCTGGTGACCGGGCCGGTCACGAAGGAGGGCGACGGAAGATCCAAGTTCTACCCCGTTTGGTAGGGCCGGCGGTTGGCGCCCTCGACGGCCTACGGGACCTCGTAGATCTCGGCGAGCGCCACCCCGGTCGTTCCGCTCACCCCGCTGACCTGGATCGTGTAGCCGCCCGGGGCAAGGCTCACAATCTGCGCGCTGTCGGTGCTGCCCGTCGCGAGGGCGAAGGCACCGAGGGAGGCATCGAGGCCCGGTATCTGGGAGGCGTTGGCGCCCGTGCCCCAGACCGTGTTTGTGGCCACCAGCGCCCCGGAGGCGTTGTAGACGCTCAGGGTCGGCTGGGTCAGCACCCCTCCCACCCCGTATTGGGTCAGCGCGGGACCGTCCGCGCGGACGAGGAGCTCCTCGGTACCCGTGCCCGAGATGTAGAAGCCGGGAATCAGGATGTTGCCGCCCGTCCCGACCATCGCCCTCGTTGAGATGTTCGCGAGCCGAGCGGTGCCGGACGCCGAGACCTCGTAGACTTCGGCCAGCGCCACCCCGGTCGTGTTGCCGACCCCGGATATCTGGACGGTGTAGGCGCCCGCCGTGAGGTTGGCGATGAGCGCGCAGTCGGCGCTGTTTGCCGGCAGGGCAAAGGCCCCGACGGAAGCGGAGATGCTCGGGATTTGGGAAGCGTTCGGCCCCGTGCCCCAGCCGGTGTTTGACGCCACCAGTGTGCCCGTGGAATCAAACACGCTCAGGGTCGGCGTGGCCAGCACCCCGGAGACGCCGTACTGGGTCAGGACGGGCCCGTCGGCGCGGATAAGGAGGGTCTCCGTGCCGGCGCCCGAGATGTAGAGCCCCGGGATCAGGATGTTGCCGCCGGTCCCCACCAACGCGCGGGTGGAGATGTTGGTCAGCCGCGCCGTCGAGGTCCCCGTGTTCACGGAGAGGTTGACAGGGGAGCTCGTGATGGAGCCGTCGCTGTCGGTGACGGTCACCGTGTAGGTTCCCGCGTTCGAGGCCTGTGCGCTCGAGATCGAGTAGGTGGAGGTCGTCGCTCCGTCTATGGGCGCCCCGTTGAAGTACCACTGGTAGGTCAGCGTGGAGGCGCCAGCCGCCGTCACGGAGAAGGTCGCGCTCCCGCCGACGGTTGTGAACTGCTCGTTCGGCTGGCTCACGATCTGGGGCGCGGACGAGAGCGATATGACCGTGGCGGAATACGGGGCGAACGAGGCGCTGAAGGTCGGGCCGGCGTTGGAGATCGACGTGACGGCGACGTCCGGCGAGGACGCCCCGCCGGGGACCGGCGTCGGCGCCGGCGCCGTGGACGCCGGCGTGATCGTGAAATTGTCAAAATAGACCGTGATTGGCGCCGGGGCGTTTATGTTTATCCCGACCTGGAAATAGTTGCCCGAGCCCAGCGAGGCCGCGATCCCGGTCCTCTGGGCGCTGGTCAGGTTGAAGGTCGCCGTGTTCTCCTGGTTCACGTTCAGGGTCACCGTCCCCAGGAGCGCGTACGGAATGTTGTTCCCGTTGATGTAAATGCTCGCCTGCACCGTGCTCCCCGCGGCGATCTGGGGATAGATGTCCACCGAGACCGAGGCGGCATTGCTGAACGCCGTGCCTATTGACGCGGAGGAGTTCTGGATGACCGCGCTGTCGCCGGGGTCGGCGTTGGTGGTCGTGCAGGCGAGGCTCGCGGTTCCGTCCGTCACCCCCGTCGACGTGCTGAAGGCCGTGGTGTAGAGGAAGGGCGCGTTCAGCCCGTAGTTGGTCGCGGTCGTGTCGGGCTGGCCCGACTGGTTCACCCACCCGTCGAGCGCGTTCTCCCACGAGGAAAAGGGGCCCGACCCCGAGGACGGCGCGGCGGCGTTCTCGGCCGCGATGTCCTGGGGGATGCCGTAGGAGTAGACGGTGGCGTTGGGCTTGGGCGAGAATCCCGTGATCGTGAAATTGCCCTGGGTCGTGGCCGTCGGGCTCTTGTTGATCACGAGCACGGACACCGTGCCGTTGGCCCGCTTCACCGCATATGCCGACAGGAGTGTGTCGTTGCTGGTGGCGCTTATTACTGTGTCGCCCCCGCGCGCAAAATGGGTGAGCAGCTTGGCGACGTAGAACACCGGGTAGCGGTCATTCGTAGGCTGGTTCTCGAAGCCGTAGTCGCCGTAGAGCCTCCAGCCGTAGAGCGAGGAGCTGATGTTGATGGGCGCGGAGGTCGAGTTGAAGGCCTGCCCGTTGTGGAAGTCCCACCAAGTGAGCGCGTTGAACTCGGTCTGCATCAGGTTGGCCGTGCTGTCCGCGTAGTAGAGGCCGTTGACGAGGCTGACCGACTGCTTGCCCGGGCTCGTGCTGACCGAGTTGTTCTCGGTAACGAGGAGCTCGATGCCGGCCCCGGCGGAGCCCAGGTAGTCGGTCAGCATGCCCCTCAGGCTGGCGGCGTCCTGCGGCCAGGTGAGCGCGTCCTGTAGGAGCACGGAGTCGTTCTCGCTTCCCGCGTTTTGCTCGTAGCGGTGGTAGATCAGGAAATCAGGCAGGACGCCGGCCGCCTTCATCGTCGCCAGCATGACGGGCGTCCAGCCGTTGTGGGCGACGTTCGTCACCGGGTTCGTGGCGGGATGGGCGGTGTAGCCGTTCGAATCGCTGTCCTCGCCCGTGACGGCGACGACGCCGACCTTTATCGTGGGGTCGGCGCTCTTCATGGCCGTGATGTACTGGGCCGCCCAGGTGCCATAGGTATAGGGATCCCACTGCAGCGTATGGGTGTCGTGCTCCCAGGTCCCATAGCACTCGTTGCCGATCTCCCAGTACTTGAAGCCGTAGCCATTCGTCACGTTTGCGTAGGTCACGTAGGCCTGGGCTTCCGCCGGAGTCCCCGAGCCGTAGTTCGTCGTGATGATCGCCTGGGCCCCGATCTGCGCGGCCCGCGCGGCGAAGGCGTCGACGTTGAAGGCCCACGTGTCGCCGCTCACGATGTCCGTGTTCGTCTGCCAGTTGTATTCGTCGGTGGCGGACCCGCCGCCGAACCTCATGATGGTGGTGCCCATCTCGGTCAGGCTGTCGAGCGACGTCGCGCTCGTGAAGGTGTTGTCCCAGAAGGGCGCGTTCGCGCCAAACTGGCGGTTGTCGACGACCCGAACGGGCTTCGTCGCGTCTATGGCCACGGTGGCCGTCTGGGCGTCCGCACGGGCGGCGGCCGCGGCGGCAAGCAATAGGAACGCGACCTGGCGGAAATGGGGGCTATTTCGCACGGATTATTGGGGATCGCCCGGCGGGGGCCGGGTAAAATTGACCTCGCGGTATTTTTGCGGTTCCCATCGGTAGGGGTCAATAGTCTTGGGGACTGTTTCCCCCACCACTGGAATATTTCGCCGCCAGCGGCCTCAAGCATTGGTAATGAGGATCTTCACTCTCTTGGGTTACCTTGGCTCAGCAGCCTGCGCCGCGGCGGGACCGCTGCGCTTTTCCAGCGGGGCCTCCCAGGTCGCCCTGGTCGAGCTCTACACGAGTGAGGGGTGCAGCAGCTGCCCCCCGGCGGACAAGTGGCTCGCCTCGCAGGCCGACGATGCCGGCCTCTGGAGGGAATTCGTGCCCGTGGAATTCCACGTGAACTACTGGGACAGCCTGGGCTGGAAGGACCGCCTCTCGACCCGCGCCTTCACCGCCAGGGAATACGCCTACTCCTCCGCATGGGGCAGCAATAGCGTCTACACGCCGTGCTTCGTCAGGAACGGGGCGGAGTGGAGGCCGCTCTCGGGCGAATCGCCGCCGCCGGGCGGCCCTGCGGGCACCCTTTCCGTCGAGCTCGATGGCGGAGCCTGCCGTGTTCTGTTCACGCCGACACCCGGGCCGGGCGCCTACGATGTCCATGTCGCGCTCCTCGGCGGCGGGCTTTCCTCGAAGGTGACGGCGGGGGAGAACGACGGCCGCACGCTCACCCATGAATTCGTGGTCATCGCAATGGCGGACGGCGCGCTCGCCCCGGCCGCCGCGGGGGCCGCGCTCACGGCCGAGATAGCGCTCCCCAAGGCAATCGTTCCCGACGCGAAGCGGAAGGCGCTCGCGGCATGGGTCACCCGTCGCGGCGACCTTGCGCCGCTCCAGGCCACGGGCGGCTGGCTGCAGTAGGGTCCCCGGCAATCCGTGCTTGCGCTCTTGGAAGCATATCGGGGATTTTGGAGGCGGTCGGCCGGGCCCGGAGCCCGCAGATCCCCCGCCCTATGACGATCCGCCAAGCCCCCCCGGTTCTCAGGTTATTCCCCGCCCTTGCCCTCGCAATCCTGGGAGGCCCCGCAACGGGGGCCCAGGCCGCGGACACCCCGCGGTACCTGGACAAGGCGCTCCCCACCGAGGCCCGCATCGACGACCTGATGTCCCGCCTGACGCTGGACGAGAAGATAGGCCTCGTCCACGCCAACGGAACCTTCCGGAGCGGCGGCGTCGAGCGCCTCGGGATTCCGTCCCTCATGACCGACGACGGCCCCCAGGGCGTCCGCGAGGACGTGGGCCTTACCTCCTGGGGCCCCGCCGGCCGCACCGACGACTTCGCGACGGCGCTGCCGCCCGGCCTCACCCTCGCGGCCACGTGGAACCCCGCGCTTGCCGAGGAATGCGGCAAGGTCATCGGCGAGGAGGCCTGCATAAGGGGCAAGAACGTGCTCCTTGGGCCCGGGATCAACATCATCAGGACGCCGCTCTGCGGCCGGAACTACGACTACTACGGCGAGGATCCCTGGCTCTCCGGGCGCATCGCCGTGGGCTACATCCGGGGCCTCCAGGAGGAGGATACCATCGCCTGCGTGAAGCACTTTGCGCTCAACAACCAGGAGAAGGACCGCGGCACCATCGACGTCGAGGTCGACGAGCGGACGCTCCGCGAGATCTACCTCCCCGCGTTCGAGTCGAGCATCCGCGAGGGTGGCGCCATGGCGATCATGGCGGCGTACAACAGATTCCGCGGCGACTACTGCGCCCAGAACGACACCCTCCTGAACGGGATCCTGAAGCGAGAATGGGGCTTCCAGGGCGCGGTCATCTCGGACTGGGGCGCGACCCACGACACGAGGGAGGCTGCGACCAAGGGACTCGACCTCGAGATGGGGTCCCGGGGGGCCTTCGACCAGTACCACTTTGCGAAGGAATTCCGGGACGGGATCCAGAACGGGACCTATCCCATGGCCCTCCTCGACGAGAAGGTGCGCAGGGACCTTCGGATGCTCTTCGCCAGCGGAGCCATGGACGGCCGGAAGGCCGGCTCCATCAACACAGCCGCACACCTCGACGTGGCCAAGCGGATCGCCGAGGAGGGCATGGTCCTCCTGAAAAACGACGGCGCGGTACTCCCGATCGATTCCGCAAAGGTCCGCTCCATCGCGGTCATCGGCGAGAATGCCGTCCGCAAGTTCGCCGCGGGCGGCAATTCCGCCGGCGTGAAGGCCTTCCGGGAGACCACGGCCCTCGAGGGCATCGTCGAGCGCGCCGGGGGGACGATGAACATCGTCTATTCCGAGGGGTACCTCCAGCCGAAGCCCCACTACAAGTCGAAGGAGGACCTCGCCGGGGTGAAGACGAGCGACCTCACGGCGGCGACGCCGGAGGAAAGCAAGGAACTCGCCGACCGCGCCGTCCTCGCGGCCAGGAGCTGCGATGTCGCCGTCGTGGTCGCCGGTCTCTCCCACCAGGCCCACGCGGACGACGAGGGGACGGACCGCCTGGACCTCTCGCTCCCTGCCCACCAGGCCGAGCTCATAGCGCGGGTCGTGGAGGCCAACCCGCGCACGATCGTGGTCCTTATCGACGGCTCTCCCATCGACATGGAGCCGTGGCTCTCAAGAGTCCCGGGCGTCCTCCAGGCCTGGTACGGCGGCTCGGAGGCGGGCCACGCGCTTGCCGCGGTCCTTTTCGGGGACGTGAACCCGTCGGGCAAGCTTCCCTGCACGTTTCCGAAGTCGCTCGCTGACACGCCTACCCAGCAGGGCGGCGTTCGCGCCTATCCCGGCGTCGACGGCGCGGTGCATTACGACGAGGGGCTCCTTGTCGGCTACCGCTGGTACGACACGAAGAAGATCGAGCCCCTGTTCTCGTTCGGGTTCGGGCTCAGCTACACGACGTTTGCGTACTCAAACCTGCGGGTGTCGCCCACCGGCCCGGCGTCGGCAACCGTCCAGTGCGACATCACCAACACGGGAGCACTTCCGGGCGCCGAGGTCGCGCAGCTCTACGTCCATGACGGGCATTCGAGCGTGCAGCGTCCGGAAAAGGAGCTCAAGGGCTTCGCAAAGGTGTCCCTGGCCCCCGGCGAGACGAAGACGGTCACGATGGGACTGAACGCCCGGTCCTTCGCATACTATTCGCCGGAAAAACACTCGTGGCTGGTCGAGGCCGGGAACTATGGGATACTTGTCGGAAGCTCTTCGCGGGATATCCGCCAGCACACGGGATATACCGTAGCTGCCTCGGCGAACGCGGACGAAATGGTGCCAGGAGCGGGGATCGAACCCGCGACCAAAGGCTTATGAGTCCTCTGCTCTACCACTGAGCTACCCTGGCTTGTCCTGAATCGACTAGAATGCTCAGCGGCGGCCGCAACCGGCAAGCAAAAATCGGATAAGTCCGTCGGTTCGGAATCGGACTATGCGAATGCATGAAACGACCCGCTATATGATAGGGAGCTGAAGTTGGATGACCGCCTGCCCTGTCATTCTTTTCACACCGATTGCAAACGGCGCTTGCGAGATACAAAGCGAATCTCAACACGGCGCTCCATGGCGCCAGCGATGCGGTTAAGCATGGCGAGCGAATGGCCCTCATAGTCTGCATCCTCGAGCCGTGAAATCACGGATTGGGTGGTGCCCACGCGCCGGGCAAGTTCAACTTGGGAAAGGCCGGAGCTCTGGCGAAGTTGAAAAATCTTGTGAGCGACTTCTCGATTGGCCACTTCCTCCTCAAAACTTTGATTGCGCCGTGGATCGTTGCCGGCAATTGCGGCCAGAATCTTCAAGGCGTCGGTTGTGGTTTTTTTAGGCTTCATTAATTGCTCCTTTGAAAGTGTGAGCGGTCGGATTGGAAGCAAATGCTGCTTTGCGGGTGATTGCGCGTTTGATGTCGGTAGCGGGCACGGCGGCTTTCTTGGTGAGGCCGTGGGCTATGATGGAAACTGTTTGTCCATGAAAAAAAGTAGAGCAGGCGGTAGTTGACTGAACCCACGCGTACTCGCAGTTCATAGATGCCATCGCGCAGATAATCGGCTTCCGGTCGGCGCAGTTCGTGGCCAAGAAGCGCCAGGCGAGCAATGGCAGCCCTGCATTTGTCGAAGGCTTTGGAATTAGTCGCATTTAGTTCTCTGAGCCATTCAACGACTGGCGCGTCGCCTTCCTGCTCTTGGTAAAAAGCGACGGGGATCGAGGGCATCGGAGGTCTTTGTGGTTATCGCATTTTTGCGATAGACTGTCAAGACAACGCCCATTTCATTTTCGTCGGGTTTGTTGTCACCCTACTTGTCACCCGATTCCAAAAATTGGGATCATTCAGGATGACTCAGGATGAAGAGGAGTACCCGCAACAGATTGTGGGCCCGACACAAGACGACTCCAGATGAACCAGGATGCCTGCAGGGACTTGGACCATAACGATTTATGAGTCCTCTGCTCTACCACTGAGCTACCCTGGCTTATCCTGAATCGTCTAGAATGCTCAGCGGTCAGAGAGACCAGCAAGCAAAATTGGGTTTGCCGCAATCGCATTCTCCTGGCGCCAGTCAGACGTGCCGTTAGCTTTCCGCGAGGTGTTCAGCCAGCATCGACGTGAATGCGATCCTGGTCGGAATCCAATCGCCGCGCATGGCCGCGCCTCCCGCGGCTTCATAACCGTGACCTGGCCTCGGCCTCAAACGGACGAAAAACGGGAGCCCGTAGCGCCTCGCCAGAAAGTTCGCCCACAGACGCGCGGTACGACCGTTGCCGTTCGCGAAGGGATGGATACGCACCCATTCCGCATGCGCCCATGCGCACAATGCGATAACGTCCGCAATCTGCCGCGCTGTAGGCGAAGCGCCGGCTGCGACCGTGCCGTCGAGTCGCACCACCTTCGCCCTTAGCTCTCTTTCGAAGGACTGGAGTTCCGCCCTGACCCCGCTCGCCTTCACGCAAAGATGTCGTCCAACAGTCACGTTGCAATTCTCCAGGCCGGCCTCTCCCCGAAAATTTGCCACCATTGAGGGATTCGGCGCGGCCAATCCCTGCATCATCAGCTCATGCCACTTTCGCGCCAAGGCCAGCGTCAGGGGAACCCGCGCTAATGCATGCGCTCGAACACCACGCAGGGCTTCTTGGAGGTTGGCCTCCAACTCCGGACCATTCGAGTCCCAATCAGGCATGGGCCCGCGCCCGGACCTTTGCGTCCCCGGTACGCCGCGTTGTCACGATCTTCCCCTCCAATGGGTCACGGTGGGTAACTTCGGCCTTAGCGAATGCGGCGATCGCGCTATCATCGTTGGGATCCGACTCGCGATGTGCGCGTAGGGCCTCGACCATTGCCTCCAGTTCCCGCTCCACGGCTATGCTGCGCTGGCTCACGTATGCAGTCACCGCTTCGTTCACGAGCTTGTTCATCGGTCGCTTTGTCACCTTGGAAAGATTTTGCAGAGCTGCCTGAGTCTTGGGCTCAAGCCGGATAGTGGTTGCGGTTGCCATGCCGTCAGTGTCGTCGGTTGCGAGATGATGTCAATACGCTATTATGACGTCATTTCAATTTTTTGAAACAAAGTCTTTATTTCCCCGAATGTATACGTGCGGTCGGCGACCCTCTGGGCCTTGCGGGGACGCGGCGCCGCATCACGGCGATCTTTAGTTTCGATTTCTGCCCACAGAAGCCGCTGTCGCAAAGATCTTTCCGCCTTTTTGCAAATGAGTATTGCCTGTGTCCGGACGGTCCCCTATCGAAGATCCGCCTTGTCTTGCCTCCAGCTAAGATGAACTCGCGTCAAGGGATTGGTCTGTCTCGTGGCCGCTTCCGTACCGCGCAACCGCGTGCCGTGCTTGTGGCACTCCTTGTTGCCCTGGCTCCTGCCGCGTCGGTCGCCGACGTCCCCGGAGCATTGCCCATGCCCGCTCCGCGCACGTCTCTGCCCGAGCGGATAGCCTTTCCAAGGTCGGTGGGCAGCGTTGCTTCTGCGACGAGCGCCACCGCGTCGCCAAGTTTCGGGCGGGTAGCGCGCACGAACCTAACCGCAGACGAGTTGGCGACCACGATGAAGGTGAGGATTTCGCTAAAGATGCCTCATCTCCAAGAACTCACGCGGAGGGTGCATTCCGGCGAGAGGGTTTCGCAGACCGAAATGGAAGCCCGCTATCTGCCGCCGCGGGCGCGGAGCGACGCCCTGGCCGCGTGGCTCCGTTCCCAGGGCCTGACGGTCTCCAAGGTGGACGCGAACCACACCTTCGTCTCGGTGACCGGGACGGTGGCCCAGCTGGCTGGCGCGTTCGGCGTGACATTCGCGCGGGTGTCGACGCCCCGGGGCGAATTCACCTCGGCGCTGACCCCGCCATCGCTCCCGGCCTCGGTGGGCGTCGGGGTCCTCTCGATCGACGGACTCCAGGCGGTTACCCCCTTCCACCCGGCAGGCAGTGGGTATCAGCCCAGCTCCACCAACGTTCCGGCGCTTGCGCCGGTGGTTTATAGCTTCCCGGGCGACCTCAACGGGTCCGGGGTGACGATCGCCATCTCGGGCATGGGAGTATTATCGACCTCGGACATCAACACCTTCTGGACCGACTACCTCGTGCCGGACACGCTTTCGAACCTGACGATAATCAATTCCGGCGGCAGCGGCGAAGACAACAGCCTTGAGGACACACTAGATGTCTCGATGGCCAGCTCGGTCGCCCCAAGCGCAAAGATCCGACTCTACGAGAGCGACGACTTCTTCGGGAATTTCCAACAAATTCTTGAGGACCAGCCTTCTTACCCAGCAATGACTGTGGCCACCGCGAGCTACGGCGTCGACGTCGAGGCCGACTTGCCGGAGGGCTATATACTTTCCTATTCCCAGCTCTTCGCCCAGCTGGCGGCCTCGGGGATAACGGTCTTCGTCGCTTCCGGAGACGGCGGAACCAACCCCTACCGCCCGACGGGCAGCGCGGAATGGGATCCCGTGAACGGCCCGTTTGGGGTGGATTATCCGGCGAGCGACCCGAACGTCGCGGGGGTAGGCGGGACGGTGGTCACGACCCCGGGCAACGTCGAGATCGCCTGGGCCAGCGCATTATACACGGGCTCGGCCACGGCACAGACCGGCTACTCCTACAGCGGGGGCGGCTACAGCACGGTCTTTTCGGCGCCATCGTGGCAGCAGGGCATCACCCCATTCGGTGAATCCGGCCCGTCGAGCGCGCGCATGGTTCCCGATGTCGCCGCCATGGCCTTCGATGCGACCATCGTTTTCGAAGGGAGCCATGTCCGGCTCGGGGGAACGAGCGAAGCGTCTCCCACCTGGGCGGGAATGGCCGCCCTCCTCAACCAGTCTAGGGCCGCCGCCGCCAGGCCCCCGCTGGGCCTATTGGCGCCCCAGATTTATCCGCTTCTCGGCACGTCAGCCTTCAACGACATCACGCTAGGGGGCTCCAACGGCGCCTACTCGGCGGGAACCGGTTACGACCTGGTGACCGGAATCGGGTCGCCGAATATAACCAACCTGGCGACGGTCCTCGACAACACGCCCTATTTCACGGCCCAGCCCGCGAGCATGGAGGTTTCCGTGGGATCGCCGGCGACCTTTTCCGTCACGGCAAGTGGAAACACCAGCTCCCATGCATGGATCTCGCAGGCGCCGGGCCAGACCGCCTGGGCCGCCGTCACAAACACGGGGACGTATTCGGGTGCGGGAACGTCGATGCTTAACATTGCAGCGGCAACCGAGTCCCTTAACGGCGCCGCCTTCGCCTCTATCATTTCAAACTCGTACAACAGCAACACGAGTTCGCCGGCTACCCTGCTCGTCGCGAACACATTGGACGTAAGTCGGTTCACGGTCACCACGACGCCGTCCACTGGTAGCCTGTACTACGTCTACGGCATGGCCATTGACTCGGTCGGAAACCTCTACCTCTCGGATTATAGTTGGTCGGTGGTTTGGGAGATAACTCCCTCGGGTTCGGCCACCATCATCGCAGGCACCTTTGGCTCGCAAGGCACCAGTGACGGCATTGTGGGAACCGGCGAGCTCGAGGGGCCTTTGGGCCTTGCCGTGGACTCAGCCGGCAACGTCTATATCGCAGACAGCCCCAGCGACACCATCCGGATGGTCACCAAGTCCACGGGCTACATGAGCACGCTGGCCGGCGTTGCGTTCTCTGCCGGGAGCGGCAACGGGACAGGAAGCGGGGCGACGTTCTCCAATCCCCAGGCCGTGGCCGTGGACAACAGCGGCAATCTCTATGTCGCGGATTACGGCGACGACCTCGTCCGCAAGATCGATATCTCGAGCGGGAGCGTCTCCACCCTGGCGGGACCCGGGGAATTTTTCTATCCGCTCTCCATTGCCGTCGACTTGTCCGGAAATGTCTATCTCGGGGACTCTGCTGCGGTGATCTGGAAAATCACGCCCTCGGGCGCCGTCTCGCAGTTTGCCGGGGGCTACGGGATCTACGGAGCCGTGGACGGTGTGGGGACCGACGCGGAATTCAGCTATCCGAAGGCATTGGCTTTAGATTCCGCGGGAAATCTGTACGTCGCCGATTTTACCACTACGTCGCCCTACGAGATCAACCTGATCAGGGAGGTCTCCCCTTCGGGAGCAGTAACAACGATTGCAGGCAATACAACGACCGCTTCCGGCGACACCGTGGGGGAAGGGAGCATGGCAACCTTCAACACACCGAGCGGCGTCGCCGTGGATTCCGCGGGAATTGTTTACATCTCCGATTCCAACAACTTCCAGGTGAAGAAGGGCGTGCCGCTGGCTGGAATTACCCCTACTCCGACTCCCACGCCGTCGCCCACTCCAAGTCCGACTCCTTCGCCAACTCCCACACCGAGCCCGACGCCGACACCTTCTCCGACACCCAGCCCGACTCCCTCGCCAACGCCCACTCCTTCTCCCACTCCGAGCCCAACGCCATCACCTACACCAACGCCTACGCCGAGCCCCACCCCTTCACCCACCCCGAGCCCGACGCCGACGCCTTCTCCGACACCCACCCCGACTCCCTCGCCAACGCCCACTCCGTCTCCCACTCCGAGTCCGACGCCATCACCTACACCAACGCCTACGCCGAGCCCCACCCCGTCGCCCACCCCCCCCCCCCCGCCCACACCCCCCCCCACCCCAACCCCCCCGCCCCCCCCCACCCCCGGTCCCACA
>Ga0302324_100010495_pt1 | contig 19165 bp, 19 predicted proteins | sample Palsa_T0_1_FD_201949 | JGI IMG/M metagenome (GOLD analysis project Ga0302324, IMG submission 201949) | Peat permafrost microbial communities from Stordalen Mire near Abisko, Sweden - Palsa_T0_1 | ecosystem: Environmental > Terrestrial > Soil > Palsa > Peat permafrost | place: Sweden: Abisko...
GAGCATGACGATTTCGCCGGTGGTTATTTCGCGCGCCCGGAGAGATTCGAACTCCCGACCCTCAGGTTCGAAGCCTGATGCTCTATCCAGCTGAGCTACGGGCGCGTGAGGACATGGTGGCATGATCGGCGCACGAGGACCACACGCCTGCGGGGTAACATAGCCACATGATCGACCCGCAAGCCGCCGAGAAACTCATCAGTGCGAACCTGACGTCCCTGCCGATCGAATCCCTGCCCGTCGGCCAGTGCGCCGGCGCGGTGTTGCGCGAGAATATCTACGCCGAGCGCGATCAGCCGCCGTTCGACCGCGTGGCGATGGATGGGGTCGCGCTCGCCTCGAGTGCCGCCGCCGGCGGCAGGCGACGCTACCGGCTTCAGCAAACGCAGGCCGCTGGGGATCCACCCACAACGCTCGCATCGGAGGCGAACTGCATCGAGATCATGACCGGCGCGGTATTGCCGACCGGCTGCGATACCGTGGTGCCGGTGGAAGTGGTGCGCAACGTTGACGGCTACATCGAGCTCCAGGACGCGCCGGCACCCGGAGACAACATCCACCGCCGTGCCAGTGATCGCAGCCAGGGTGCATTGCTGCTTGCGGTCGGCAGTCTGCTGCGAGCGCCCGAGATCGCGGTCGCAGCCTCGGCCGGCATGGCGCGAGTGCGCGTCAGCAGTCAACCGGCCATCGTCGTGATCTCCACCGGCAATGAACTGGTCGAGCCGGGCGATCCGATCCAGCCGCACCAGATCCGGCGCTCGAACGCATACGCGGTCGCGGCGGCTTTGCGGCAGCGAGGTTTCCACCGCGTAGCCGACGACCACGTGCCCGACGATGGCACCCAGCTGCGAGAGCGGCTGCGGCTGCATCTGAACACCCACGAAGTGCTGATCCTGTCGGGCGGGGTATCGATGGGCCGGTTCGACCTGGTGCCCCAGGCGCTCGAGGATGTCGGCGTGCGCTGCGTGCTGCACGGAATCGCCCAGCGTCCCGGAAAACCGATGTGGTATGGCATTTCCGGCGAAGGCCGATCGGTGTTCGCGCTACCGGGCAATCCGGTTTCAACGCTGGTCTGTCTGGCGCGTTATGTCGTACCGGCGCTGTATCGCGCCATGGGCGTGCCCGAGGTGGCGAGCGAGCGCGTGGTGCTCGCGGCACCCATGCGCTGGCCCTCGAAGCTGACTGGCTTCGTTCCGGTACGCGTCACCCATGACGACTGGGCCCGCCCCTGGGCGACTGCCTGCCCCACCAACGGTTCGGGGGATTTCGCCTCCCTGGCGCTGACCGATGGCTTCATCGAGCTACCGCCGGGGCCGGCAGACTTTGCCAAAGGCTACGTGAGCCGGCTGTACCGCTGGTAATCGAGCGCGATCTGCTAGCCTTGTGTCATGAGTAGCTCAGCTTTCTACCCACTCCTGCCCCGGCGGCGCCCGCTACAGGATAGTCTGCACCGGCCGCTGCGGGATCTGCGCCTATCCGTGACCGACCGCTGCAATTTCCGTTGTCCCTATTGCATGCCGCGCGAGCGCTTCCACGAGCAGTACCGCTTTCTCAAATCCAGCGAGCGGCTGAGCTTCGATGAGATCGTACGGCTCACGCGTCTTTTCCTGGACCTCGGCGTGGTGAAACTGCGCATCACCGGCGGGGAGCCGCTGCTGCGCCCGGGGCTTGCAGATCTGATCGGCGATCTGACCTCACTGCCAGGTGTCGAGGATGTGGCGCTGACGACCAATGGGGTGCTGCTGGCGCAGCAGGCCGCCGCCTTGAGCGCCGCCGGCCTCAAGCGCGTGACTGTGAGTCTGGACAGTCTTGACCCCGCCGTGTTCACGGCCATGTCCGGAGGCTTCGGTACGGTCGATGAGGTCCTGAACGGTATTTCGGCGGCCCAGCGCTCCGGCCTGTCGCCAATCAAGCTCAACGCCGTCATCGAGCGCGGCCTCAACGATCACTCGGCGGTCGATCTGGCCGAGCGCTTCCGCGGCACCGGCATCATCGTGCGCTTCATCGAATACATGGACGTCGGCAATCGCAACGACTGGGAGCGCGCGCGCGTCGTGCCCTCGCAGGAACTGCTCGAACGCATCGCCGCGCGCTGGCCCGTGACGGCGCTCGAGCCGTCCTACGCCGGCGAGGTCGCGCGTCGCTACGCATTCAACGACGGCGCCGGAGAGATTGGCTTTATCGCCTCCGTGACTCAGCCCTTCTGCGGCGACTGCACGCGTGCGCGGCTGTCCTCCGACGGCAAGCTCTATACCTGTCTGTTCGCGGCCGACGGTGCCGACCTGCGTGCGCCGCTGCGCGGCGGCGCCACGGATGAGGAACTTGGCGATCTGATCCGCGCCATCTGGGAGCGGCGCGCCGACCGCTATAGCGAACTGCGCGACCAGCTGCGCGCTCGCCACGTGCAGCATGTCGAAATGAATCATGTCGGGGGTTGATCGACTTACCATGGACCGTCTGACGCACCTGGATGCGCGCTCTCGACCGACCATGGTCGACGTCGGTGCCAAAGCCGTCACGCATCGTATTGCCGAGGCGGAGGCACGGGTGCACCTGCCGGCGCTGGTGGCCAAAGCGCTGCTGCGCACGGGCCATCGCACCAAGAAAGGACCGGTGTTCGATACTGCGATCGTGGCCGGCATCATGGCGGCCAAGCGCACCTCCGAGCTGATTCCGTTCTGTCATCCGCTGGCGCTCGAGCAGTGCCAGCTCGACATCGGGTTCGAGCGCGGCAAATCCGGGACGGGGATTGCGATCGTGCGCTGTCGCGTCGAGGTTCATCACAAGACCGGCGTCGAAATGGAGGCGCTCACCGGCGCGACGGTCGCGGCGCTGACCATATACGATATGTGTAAAGCGCTGTCGCACGATATCCGTATCGAGCGTGTGCGGTTGTTGTTCAAGAGTGGCGGCGCGCGCTCCAAGGCGAAGGCGAAGGCGCGCACATGAGCGCCGCACCCCTGTACGGCTTGGTGCTCGCGGGCGGCCGCAGCACCCGCATGCAGCGCGACAAGGCAAGTCTGGACTATGCCGGCAAGCCGCAGCTGGTGCGTGCCATGGAACTGATCGCGCCGCTGGTGACACGTGCCTTTGTGTCTGTGCGCCCCGATCAGCTGCACGAACCGCAGCGCAGTGCCTTCGACACCGTTGCCGATCTGCAGCCCGGCCTCGGCCCGTTGGCCGGCATCCAGGCCGCGCTGCGCGCCCACCCCGACCATGCCTGGCTGGTGCTGGCATGCGATCTGCCGTTTCTGAGCGCGCCGACACTGCAGCATCTGATCGCGCGGCGCGCCAGCGCGCGCATGGCGACCGCCTATCGCAGCCAATGGGACGGCCTGCCGGAACCCTTGTGCGCGATTTATGAGCCGGCATGCGCGCCGTCGATCGAGGCCTGGATCGAGCAGGGCCAGCGCTGCCCGCGCGGCTGGTTATCGAGCGCCGACGTCGAGCTGCTGGATCTGCCCGAAGCGCACGCGCTCGACAACGTCAATACCGCGCAGGAATACACGGCGGCGCGCGCCGCCATCGGTACCGCGGCGATAGCCGCGCGGCGCGTGAATGTGCGCTACTTTGCGCTGCTGCGCGAGCAGGCCGGCCGTAGTGCGGAAGCGGTGCAGACTCATGCGCGTACGCCGCAGGAACTATACCGCCAGCTGCAGAGCGAGCGCGGACTGAAGCTGGATCCGCAATTCCTGCGGGTCGCAGTCAACGATGAATTCGGCGACTGGCAGCAGCCCTTGGCCGAGGGCGATACGGTCGCATTCCTGCCGCCAGTGGCCGGCGGATGAATCGCTTCAGCCTGCACGAGCTGGCGCTCGAGCCGCAGTTGCTGCAGTCGGCTTTGCGGGATCCGGCCTGCGGCGGATATGTGAGCTTTGAAGGCGCGGTGCGCGATCACAATGAGGGCCGCACCGTGCGGCGACTTGAATACGAAGCCTTTGCGCCGCTCGCGCTACGCGAGGGCGAGCGTATCCTGACCGAAGCCTGCGAGCGCTTTGGTCTCGAGCGCGCCTTGTGCGCGCACCGCGTCGGCAGTCTGCTGATTGGCGAGCTGGCAGTCTGGGTTGGCGTCGGCGCCGCGCACCGCGGCGAAGCCTTCGACGCCTGCCGCTACATCATCGATCACGTCAAGCATCGCGTCCCGATCTGGAAGAAGGAGTATTACGAGGACGGCGATTCAGGTTGGGTCAACTGTGAACACTGCGCCGCGCCCGCGCAGCCCCCGCACGGGCTGGTACACCAGCACGAGTGATGCCTGGGGCGCGAGCCACACCTCAGGGGCGAACCTGTCCGCTGCCCTGCACCCGATACTTGTAGCTGGTGAGCTGCTCGACTCCGACCGGACCGCGGGCGTGGAAACGATCGGTCGAGATGCCGATTTCCGCGCCCATGCCGAACTCGCCGCCGTCAGCGAATTGTGTCGAGGCGTTGTGCAGCACGATGGCGCTGTCGACGCGCGCCAGAAAGCGTTCTGCGGTGGCCTCGTTGGCGGTCACGATCGCCTCGGTGTGTGCTGAGCCATAGCGTGCGATATGTGCGATGGCCTCATCGACGCCATCGACCACGCGCACCGCGATGATCGCATCGAGGTACTCGGTGGACCAGTCGCTGTCGCTCGCCGGTTTGACGCGCGCGTCGCTCGCCTGGACGCTCGCGTCACCGCGCACTTCGCAGCCGGCCGCCAGCAGATCAGCGATCAGCGGCGCCAGGTGAGTAGCGGCGCAGGCGCGATCGATCAGCAGCGTCTCGGCCGCCCCGCACACGCCGGTGCGCCGCATCTTCGCGTTGAGCGCAATGCGGCGCGACATCGTCAGTTCGGCATCGCGGTCGACATAGACGTGGCAGTTGCCTTCAAGGTGCCCGATTACCGGCACGCGGGCCTCGGTCTGCACGCGCGCCACCAGGCTCTTGCCGCCGCGCGGCACCAGCACATCGATGAAGGCCTGCATGCCGCCGAGCATCTCGCCCACCGCCGCGCGATCGCTGATGGGTACCAGCTGTATGGCCGCGGCCGGCAGACCGGCGGCCTGCAGTCCCTCGAGCAGGCAGGCGTGGATCGCCGCGCTCGAGCGCCGGCTTTCCGACCCGCCGCGCAGAATCGCCGCGTTGCCGGACTTAAGGCATAGCGCGCCGGCATCGGCCGTGACGTTGGGGCGGCTCTCATAGATGATGCCGATAACACCCAACGGCACGCGCACGCGCGAGATGCGCAGCCCATTGGGGCGCGTCCATTGCGCGATGACCGTGCCTACCGGATCGGTCAGGGCGACGATGTCATCAAGCCCGCGTGCCATCGCCTCGACCCTGCGCTCATCGAGCTGCAGCCGATCGAGCATGGCAGCGCCGACGCCCGCAGCCTGCGCCTCGCGCATATCCTCGGCGTTGGCCGCCAGGATGGCGCCGGCCTGGGCGCGCACCGCGGCGGCGGCGGCGCTCAGCGCGCGATTCTTGGCCGCGCTCGAGACCAGCGCCAATTGCTCGGCGGCGAGCGCCGCCGCGCGTCCCATGCCTTGCATGAGTTCGCGCACATCGCCTTCGGCCGCACGCGGTATCGACGAAACGGCGCTGCTCATGGCTTCTCCGAAATCAGTTCACGATCATGCTGCAAAATGACTAGATCGTCACGATGGATCAACTCCTCGCGACCGCGAAATCCGAGCAGCGCTTCGATCTCGCTGCTTTTGCGGCCCATGATGCGCGCGGCATCGCTGTCGGAATAGGCGGCAATACCGCGCGCGACTTCGCTACCGCTGGGCGAGAGCACGCTGACCGTATCACCCGAATCAAAGCGCCCGAGCGTACCGGTCACGCCTGCCGACAGCAGACTCTTGCCGCTCTGCAGTGCCCGCAACGCCCCGGCGTCAATATATATGGCGCCAGCCGGGCGCAGCGTACCGGCGATCCATTGCTTGCGCGCCGCCAGCGGCGTGGAGGCCGGTACGAACCAGCTGCAGCGCGCGCCGCTCTCCAGTCGTCGCAGCGGATGGCGCTGATGGCCCGAGGCGATGCACATGTGGCAGCCGGCGTTGACCGCAATGCGCGCCGCCATGATCTTGGTGGCCATGCCCCCGGAGCCGAAATCGGACAGGGCCCGTCCGGCCATGGCTTCGATCTCTGGCGTGATCCGCAGCACCCGCTCGATGAAGCGGGCGTTCGGATCGCGATTGGGATCGGCGCTGTAGAGACCGTCAACATCCGAAAGCAGAACCAGGCAATCGGCACTGGCCATCTGCGCCACGCGCGCGGCCAGCCGATCGTTATCGCCGTAGCGAATCTCCGCGGTGGCCACCGTGTCGTTCTCGTTGATGACCGGAATGGCCTTGAGCGACAACAGGGCCTCGAGCGTGGCCCGGGCGTTGAGATAGCGCGTGCGCTGCTCGCTGTCTTCAAGGGTCAGAAGCACCTGCGCGACTGTGACGCCGCCGCCCTCGAGCAGTTCCTTGTAGGCGTGGGCCAGGCGGATCTGTCCCACGGCAGCGGCAGCCTGACTCTCCTCCAGACGCAGCGTGCCGGCCGGCAGCTGCAGCTGCCGCCGTCCCAGCGCAATGGCGCCCGAGGACACCAGGATGACCTGTTGGCCGCGCTTGTGTAGCCGCAGCAGATCCTCTACCAGCGTCTTGAGCCAGGCGCGATTGAGACGACCGGTACGGCCATCGACCAGCAGCGTCGAGCCCACCTTGACCACGACACGACGCGCCTGGGTGAGCGGCGTCGCAGCTGCTGTTGTTTTACGTGCGCTCATGAGCACCGTCGTATTGTAGGACAACTGCGCGCGGGCGATTGCCTGACCGCGGCCGCCGCCCTAATATCTCTGCGGCGCGCATGCGTCACCCCCGAAACAGCTGAGGATTGCATCCGGTGGCAAGAGAATACGAGCCCGTCGCGGGCCAGTGGTACGAAAACATCGATGAGAATGAAAGCTTCCGCGTGCTATCGGTCGATGAAGACTCCGAACTGATCGAGATCGAGTATCTCGACGGCGATCTCGAGGAGCTCGATCTCGATACTTGGCAGGAGCTCGATCTGGATAAGATCGATCAGCCCGAAGGCTGGTCGGCAGCCGAGGAGGAGGAAGAGGAAGAAGAAGAGAAGGTAAAAGAAGAAAAAGACGAACTCGAGGAGACCTGGGACGAAGATGAGGATGACGACGACGAGGATTGGGACGAGGAAGAAGAAGAAAATTAGATCTGCCGCGTGCCCCGCCGTATGCGGGCCGCCGGCGCTTTGCATTGAATTCTAAGGGGATTCCGCAGCTTCTGTGGCATTTCCAAGGCATTGAATTTGCCGATTTCGCCTTCACTTCTGCAACCACTACCACTGCTGCGAATACGGCCATGAAGCGCATAACCCTGTTCATCCTGACGAATCTCGCCATCCTGCTGGTGCTGTCGGTGGTGGCGCAGCTGACCGGTCTTGATGCCTGGCTCGCACGCCAGGGCAGCAGTCTTGCGGGCCTGCTGGCGTTCGCGGCATTTTTCGGTTTCTCGGGCGCCCTGATCTCGCTGGCAATCTCCAAGTGGACGGCCAAACGCACCATGGGCGTGCGCGTCATCGACACTGCCGCCACGGCCGCTGAACAGTGGTTGCTCGATAGCGTGCGGGCACTGGCGCAGCAGGCAGGCATCGGCATGCCGGAGGTCGGGATTTTTGAGTCCGAGCAGCCGAACGCTTTTGCCACCGGCCCCAGGCGCGACAGCGCACTCGTGGCGGTCAGCAGCGGCCTGCTCTCCAGGATGAATCGCAGCGAAATCCAGGCCGTCCTCGGCCATGAAATGACCCACGTCGCCAATGGCGACATGGTCACGCTGACGCTGATCCAGGGGGTGGTGAACACCTTCGTCATTTTCCTGTCTCGCATCGTCGGCAACATCGTCGATCGCTCCCTGTCGCGCGATAACGATGGGCGCGGTCCCGCCTACCTGGTCACGGTGCTGGTGACGCAACTGGTGCTCGGGGTGCTGGCCAGCATGATCGTCATGTGGTTCTCGCGGCAACGCGAGTTTCGCGCCGATGCCGGCGGCGCTCGCCTGGCCGGCCGCGAGCCAATGATCGCCGCACTCGAACGGCTGCAGCAGGCACACGATCAGCCCCTACCCTCGCAGCTGAGCGCATTCGGCATCGCGGGAGGTGACGGCGCGGGCTGGCAGGGTCTGTTTATGAGCCATCCGCCGATCGAGCAACGGATTGCCGCCTTGCGGGCTCTACCGCAGGCCTAAACGCCGCGGTGCATCCGTGCATCCGTTTGCTCGGATCAGACGATTATTCACTGATGTCTACTCCGTCCCGATTACCAACGAACCCGGGACCCGAACGCAAGCGCGCGTTCGGCGCCCTGGCGGCCTCGGTCGTGCGCTGGTTCGACAGCAGCCGGGGATATGTCGCGGCGGCGCGCGAGAATCTGCCCGATCGGGTCGACTGGGCGCGCATTCTGCCGTTCGTGCTCATGCACCTGGCCTGTCTGGCCGCCTTCTGGGTTGGCGTTAGTCCGATCGCGGTGCTGGTGGCCCTGAGCGCCTATCTGGTACGCATGTTCGCCATAACGGGCTTCTACCATCGCTACTTTTCGCATCGTTCATTCAAGACCTCGCGCGCCGGCCAGTTCATCTTCGGTCTACTCGGCGCCTCGGCGGTGCAACGCGGACCGGTGTGGTGGGCCGCGCATCATCGCCATCACCATGCGAATTCCGACAGCCGCGCCGATCTGCACTCGCCCTCGCAGCACGGCTTCCTGCAGGCACACATGGGGTGGTTCCTGACCATAAAGGGATTCGCTCCCGATATGCGCCTGGCGCGCGACTGGCTGAGGTTTCCCGAGCTGCGATGGCTGGACCGGTTCGATATCCTGGTGCCGATAGCCTTCGCCTGGGGCATGTTCCGGCTCGGCGGCGCGCTCGAGCGCGCGGCGCCTCAGCTGAATACCGGCGGCGCGCAGATGCTGGTCTGGGGCTTCTTCATCTCGACGGTGCTGTGCTGGCACGCCACCTATACCATCAACTCGCTCTCGCACGTGTTCGGCCGCCAGCGCTACCGCACCGGCGACACCAGCCGCAACAACTGGCTGCTGGCCATCCTGACGCTCGGAGAGGGCTGGCATAATAACCATCACTATTATCCGAACGCGGCGCGCCAGGGCTTTTACTGGTGGGAATACGATCTGACTTACTATCTGCTGAAACTCCTGGCGTGGCTGGGTCTGATCTGGGATCTCAAGACCGTGCCGCTACCCGTGCGCGACAACCCGCTGCGCCGACTAGGTTGAGCAGGCACTATCGCAGCCCATGAAAGCCACCATCGTCCCCGACATCGAAGCGAGCGAGGGCTACGCCAAACGCGCCTCGCCCCTGCTGCGTCTGGCGCGCGGCGCTGTGCTCAGCGCATTCGAGCATCTCCAGCACGGTGAGCTGCGATTGATCGACGCCGACGGCGAGTATCGCTATGGGCGCAAAAGCCCGGGCTGCGCTCTCAGCGCAACGCTGCGAATCGCCAATCCGCGCTTCTACGCCGACACCGCCTTCGGCGGCAGCGTCGGCGCGGGCGAAGCTTATATTCACGGTTATTGGAGCTGCGACGACCTGACCGCGCTGATGCGCATCATGGTACTCAATCGCAGCGCGCTGAGCGGGCTCGAAGGCGGATTCGCGCGCTTCAGCCGGCCGCTTTACAAACTGTTTCATCGTCTGCACCGCAATAGCATGCACGGCAGCGCGCGCAACATCGCGGCGCATTACGATCTCGGCAACGGCCTCTACCGCCTGATGCTCGATGAGACCATGGCGTACTCGTGCGCCATCTTCGAGAGCGAGCAGGCGACTTTGCTGCAAGCCTCGCGCGCCAAGTTTGACGCCGCCTGTCGCAAGCTCGCGCTCAAGCCCGGAGAGCAGCTGCTGGAGATCGGCACCGGTTGGGGTGGACTGGCCATTCACGCCGCGCGCCACTATGGTTGTCAGGTTACCACCACGACGATTTCCAAGGCGCAGCATGAGTACGCGCGCGAACGCATCGCCGAGGCCGGGCTGCAGGATCGGGTTACGCTGTTGCTGGAGGATTACCGCGAACTCAGAGGCCGCTACGATAAATTGGTCTCGATCGAGATGATCGAGGCGGTCGGTGCCAACTATCTGCACGGTTATTTCAGCCGCTGCAGCGCCCTGCTGGCAAGCGATGGTGCCATGCTGCTGCAGGCGATCACGATTCAGGACCAACTGTACGCTCAGGCGCTACGCTCGGTCGATTATATCCAGCGCTTCATTTTTCCGGGCAGCTTCATTCCCTCGGTCACGGCGCTGTCGACCGCAATCGCTCGAGCCAGCGATCTGAAGATCTTTCATCTCGAGGACATCGGCCCGCACTACGCGCGCACGCTGGCCGAATGGCGCCGAAATTTCTTCGCGCATCTGCCCGAAGTGCGCAGACTGGGCTACTCCGACAGCTTCGTGCGGCTTTGGGAATTCTACCTGTGCTACTGCGAAGGCGGCTTTGCCGAGCGGCAGCTCGGCGACGTGCAGATGCTGCTCACCAAGCCCGACTGCCGCCGCGCGCCGATCGCGGCGAGCTAGCCTTTGGCGCCTACGCTGCAGCAAGAGCTTTGCGCCCTGATCGGCGCCGACGCGGTCTTGACCCGGGCCGAAGACACGGCAAGCTTCGAGATCGATCACCGGCATCTCTACCATGGCCAGGCACTGGCGGTGCTGCTGCCGCGCAGTGTCGAGCAGGTGGCCGCGGTGGCGCGGTGGTGCAACCAGCGCCGCATCGGCCTGGTGCCGCAGGGCGGCAACACCGGTTACTGTGGCGCAGCGACGCCCGATGAATCCGGCAAGCAGCTGGTGCTGTCGCTGCGACGGCTCAATCGCATTCGCGAACTCGATGCCGCGAACTTTTCGATGACGGTGGAAGCCGGCTGCGTGCTGGCGAAGGTGCAGCAGGCGGCGGAAGCCGCCGAGCGCTATTTTCCACTGAGCCTGGGCGCCGAAGGCAGTTGCCAGATCGGCGGCAATCTGGCGACCAATGCCGGCGGCCTGAATGTGGTGCGCTATGGCATGGCGCGCGATCTGGTGCTTGGTATCGAAGCGGTGATGGCCGATGGCAGCGTATTGCATGGCCTGAAATCGCTGCGCAAGGACAACACCGGTTACGATCTCAAGTCGCTGCTGATCGGCTCCGAAGGCACGCTCGCGGTGATCACCGCCGCGACCCTGAAGTTGTGGCCCAGAATGCGCAGCAGCGCTACGGCCTTGCTCGCTCTGGCGACACCGGCCGACGCGCTCGAACTGCTGGAGCTGCTGCGCACGGCGGCTGGTGAGCGGCTGAGCTCATTCGAGCTGATGCCGCGGATCGCGATCGAACTCGCCGCGCGCTTCATCGATGGCGTCAGAGATCCGCTGGACAAACCCTACCCGTGGTACATCCTGTGCGAGCTGACTTGCAGCGCCGAAGAAAACCTCGACGAGCTGCTGCAGCGGACCCTGGCTGCGGCGATCGAACGCTCGCTGGTGCTCGATGCGGCACTCGCGACCAACGAGCGCGTGCGCGCCGATTTCTGGCATCTGCGCGAGCACGTTCCTGAAGCGCAGCGGCGCGCCGGGGCGAGTCTCAAGCACGACATATCCGTGCCGGTGGCCTCACTGCCGCAATTCATCAGCGAGGCTTCGCTCTGGGTGCAGGAACACGTGCCCGACGGCGTGCTGGTGTGTTACGGACATGCCGGCGACGGTAATCTGCATTTCAACATCAATCATATCGATTCGGGATCGAGCGATGGGTTTCTGGCGCGTGAGCCGAGCATACGGCGTGCGATCCATGACCTCGTGGCGCGCTATCACGGCAGTATCAGCGCCGAACACGGCATCGGACGCCTCAAGCGCGAGGAGCTGCAGCGCTACGCATCGCCGGTTGCACTCTCCACCATGCGCGCGATCAAGCAGGCGCTCGATCCCAACGGCATCATGAACCCCGGCAAGCTGCTTTGACCTCGAGGCGGATGATGTCGGCCAGGCGCATGGCACCAGGGCCACGCTGATCCCTGTCGGCGTAGATCAGATACAGCTGCGCCCAGTGCTCGGCGCCTTCGCGCAATGGCAGCGGCTTGAGCAATCCCTGATCGAGTTCGCTGCGTATGGTGTCCTCCGCGAACCAGGCGAACCCGAGGCCGGACAGCGCGGCGTGAATCGAGGTGGCCTTATTGCTGAAGGTCCAGCGCTGCTCGGCGCCCAGCCACGGCGCGTTGCGGCTGCGCGCGGAGCCGGAATCGCGGATCACCAGCTGCCGGTAGCGCCGCAGATCCTGCGCCGTGAGTTCGCGACCCAGGGCATGCAGGGGATGTTCGGGATGCGCGGCGGCAACGAAACGCACCGGCATCAGCGCGTCGCCGACGAATCCGGGCGGCACCAGGGCACCGATCGCCAGCGAGACGCGTCGCTGTAGCAGCGCCTCCTCGGTGCCGCTGAGCACGCTCTCGTACAGCTCCAGACGGGTGTCCGGGTGCTCGAGCGCAAAGCGCGCGAAACACTTGAGCAGCAGCCAGGTCGGGAAAATGATCTCGGCCGCAAGCGAGATTTCGCTCTCCCAGCCGGCCGCCAGCCTGTGGGCCGCATCCTCGGCGGCGCCGGCTTCCTCCAGCAGCGCCTGCGCACGCCGGTACAGCATGGTTCCGGCCTGCGTCAACACGGCCTTGCGACCCTGAATCTCGAACACTTTGAGCTGCAGCTGCTGTTCGATCTTCTGCACGGCATAAGTCACCGCGGACTGGCTTTTGTGCAGCGCGGCGGCAGCCTGGGCATAACCACCCGCGTCTACCACCGCCTGCAGGGCACGCCATTGTTCGAGGGAAATGCGCGGGGAGCCGGTCATATATCTATCAGTTTACTTGATTATTATGCGCGCTTATTTATACTTTTTTATAGATTCAATTGATAGTTAACTCATGGCCTGAGGAAACCCACATGGAGCATTCCAGCATGAGCACTCTTTTGCAGATCAACGCCAGTATTCACGGTGAAAACGGCCAGTCCAGCCAGCTTGCGAGCCAATTCGTCGCTGCCTGGCGCCAGAATCATCCGCAGACGCAGATCGTGCAGCGCGACCTCGCGAGCGAGCCAGTGCCGCATTTGACCGCCGAGCGGTTTGGCGCGTTCCTGACGCTGCCGCAACAGCGCGATGCGGCGCAACAGGCGGTGGCGCAATACTCCGAGAACCTGATTGAAGAGATCAAGCGGGCCGATGTCATCGTGCTCGGGCTGCCGATGTATAACTTTGGCGTGCCCTCGCAGCTCAAGGCCTATTTCGATCACATCGCGCGGGCCGGCCTGACCTTCCGCTACACCGCTCAGGGGCCGGTAGGGCTTCTCGGGGGCAAGAAAGTCTATGTGTTTGCAGCGCGCGGCGGCTTGTACGCCGGCAGCCCGCTTGATACACAGACGCAGTACGTGCGCGACTTTCTGCGCTTCCTCGGCATCGAGGACGTGCAGTTCGTGTACGCCGAAGGTCTGGCCATCGATTCGGAAAGCAAGGAGTCGGCGCTCAGTGGCGCCCGAGCGAAAATCCAGCAACTGTTCGACAGGCGCATTGCCGCCTGAGGTAGTGGTGATTGCCATGCGTGCACTGACTCAGATCATTCCCTCGGTCGCGACCGCCGATGGCGCCGGCGTCAAACTACGCCGCAGCATCGGCAGCCAGAGGGGGCTGTACGTCGATCCGTTCCTGATGCTCGACGAGTTCTATTCGGACGATCCCGAGGACTACCTCGCCGGATTTCCGTCCCACCCTCATCGCGGTTTCGAGACCGTCACCTACATGCTCGATGGTCATATGCGCCACGAGGACCATCTCGGAAACCGCGGCGATCTGGGGCCTGGCGACGTGCAGTGGATGACCGCCGCGGGTGGCATCATTCATTCGGAGATGCCGCAGCAGTCCGAGGGCCGTCTGCGCGGCTTTCAGTTGTGGCTGAATCTGCCGGCGGCTGAAAAGATGCGACCGGCGCGCTATCGGGATATTTCGGCCAGCGAGATTCCAGCCCTGGAGCTGCCCGGCGGAGCGCGCATCAAGGTGATTGCGGGTCAGGTCAGCTTGAGCGGTCAGTCGGTGGCCGGGCCGGTCAACGGTGCCGGCGCACAACTCAGTACCGATCCGCTGTACCTGGATGTCCATATGCCTGGGCTGGCGGCTCTGGAGATACCGGTACCTCAGGGCCACCATGCTTTTTTGTATCTGTACGAAGGCGAGGCCCGGATTGGGCCAACGGGGACCGGCCGCGCGCTGCCGCGCCGCGCGGCCGGCGTGCTCGGCGATGGCCACAGCGTGCGGATCGAGGCCGGGGCCAGCGGGGCTCGCGCGCTGCTGCTCGCCGCCCGGGCGCTGCACGAGCCGGTAGTGCAGTACGGCCCGTTCGTGATGAATACGCGCGCGCAGATCGATCAGGCCGTGGAGGACTACCGCAGCGGCCGGCTGGCCGCGGCACACTAGTCGATCAAGCGCAGCAGCCCTTCCTGCGCAGTGCTGCCTACCAGCACGCCTGCGCGCGTGAATACGCTTCCGCGCGAGAAGCCGCGCGAGCCGGAGGCGCTGGGACTGTCCATGGCGTACAGCAGCCACTCATCCACGCGCGCCGGCCGGTGAAACCACATCGCGTGATCGATACTGGCGAGCATGAGTTTGCCGCTGACGAAGTTCAGCGCGTGTGGGCGCACTGCAGTGCCGAGCAGATGGAAGTCGGACACGTAAGCGAACAAGCAGTGGTGCAGCACATCGTCGTCGGGAAGACGATCGACCGCGCGGATCCAGATGTATTGCAGCGGCGCGGCGTTGCGCGGTTGCAGCGGATCGATCGGGTCGGTCATGCGAAATTCGAATGGATGCACCTGCGCATAGAACTGGCGCATTTTCTCGGGCAGTTGATTGAGCCTGCGGCTTGCCGGCAGTCCCGAGTCCGGCAAAGTCTCCGGTTCCGGCACGCTGGGCATAGCGATCTGATGCTCGACGCCGGGCTGCGGCACCTGGAATGAGGTCGCCATGTGAAAAATCTGCTCGCCGTGCTGGATCGCGGTCACGCGCCGGCTGGTGAAACTCTGCCCATCGCGGCTGCGGTCGACGAAATACACGATCGGCGCATTGAAGTCTCCGCGCTTGAGAAAATAGGCGTGCAGAGAATGAGCCACGCGGCCGGGTTCGACCGTGGCATAGCAGGCCTTCAAGGCTTGCCCAAGCACCTGGCCGCCAAACACCTGCGGGCTGCCGATATCGCGGCTCTGGCCGCGAAATAGATTGACCTCGAGCCGTTCGAGCTCGAGCAGGCGCACCAGGGCGGCCAGCCGTTCGTCCATCACGCGGTCGCGACACCCAGACGCTTCTGCATCGCCGGACTGGTGGTGGTGTATTGCAGGAACTGTTTCTTCGCCGGATACAGATAGTGCTGGATCGCGAACGAGGCCAGTGCTGCCTCGTGGAAGCCCGACAGAATCAGTTTCTTCTTGCCCGGGTAGGTGTTGATGTCGCCGATGGCAAACACGCCCGGGATATTCGACTGGAATTTCTCGGTATCCACCTTGATGGCGCGTTTATCGATCTCCAGTCCCCACTCGGCTATCGGCCCGAGTTTGGGCGCCAGACCGAAGAACACCAGCAGCTGCTCGGCTTCAAGCAGCTCCAGCTCCCCGGCCGCCATCTTGACATGTACACCCTTGAGCGCCCCGGCGTCGCTGTGCAGTGAGTGCGCCAATCCCTCGACGAAACGCAGTTTGCCGGCTGCCGCCAACTCGCGCAGACGCGCCAGCGTGGCCGGGGCACCCCGAAATTCCGGGCGGCGATGCACCAGCGCAATGCTGGCTGCCTTGGGCGCCAGATCGAGCGCCCAATCGAGCGCCGAATCCCCGCCACCGAAGATCACCAGCTTGCGGCCATGGAAGTCGCTGGCACTCTTGACGCGATAGTGGATGTGGGATCCCTCGAACTGCTCGGCCGTCTCCACGCTGAGTCGTCGCGGCTGAAAGGAGCCGACACCACCGGCGATCACGACCGCGCCGGCATCGAAAACGGTGCCCGCGGCGGTGACGACACGGAACCGGCCACTGTCCTGGGGCTGCAGCTGCACCGCCTCCTCGCCCAAGTGGAATTCGGCGCCAAACGGCTTGATCTGCTGCAGCAGCCGGTCCACGAGCTCCTGGGCGCCGCAGAAGGGCAACGCCGGGATGTCATAAATCGGCTTGTCCGGATACAGCTCCGTGCACTGTCCGCCGGGCTGGCGCAGGGTGTCGAGCACATGCGCCTTGATGCCGAGCAGTCCGAGTTCGAACACCTGGAATAAGCCGGCCGGGCCGGCGCCGATGACGACCACTTCGGTGGTAATGACGGTATCGTTCAAGGAAATCCCGTTTGCTGCTCAGAAGGTCAGGGCGCGGGATTCTAGCGATGCGGCCTTCGGTGCGGCAAACGAATCCGGTTTTTAGCTCATGGCGATAGGATTATAGTTGGCAAAACCGGGTGGGAGGATCCATGGCAAATAATACCGATCTGCATCGCCGTCGCACCGCCGCGGTGCCGCGCGGCGTGGCCAATTCGCTCAGCATCTATGCACAGCGGGCCAGCAATGCCGAACTCTGGGACGTCGAAGGGCGCCGCTACATCGACTTCGCCAGCGGCATTTCCGTGCTCAATACCGGCCATCTTCACCCACGCGTGGTGGCCGCGGTGCAGGCCCAGTTGGGTCAGCTGATCCATTCGTGCTTCCAGGTCACCCCGTACGAGGGTTATGTCGCCTTGGCCGAGCGCCTCAATGCGCTCGCACCCGGCCCGACACCGAAGAAATCCATCCTGTTCTCGACCGGCGCCGAGGCGGTGGAAAACGCGCTGAAGATCGCGCGCTATCACACGCGCCGCTCGGCCGTAATCGCCTTCAATGGCGCATTCCACGGCCGCACGCTTGCCACCATGACCCTGACGGGCAAGGTGCAGCCCTACAAAGCCGGCTTCGGTGCGCTGCTGCCCGACGTATTCCATGTGCCGTTTCCCTCGGCCTTTCACGGCATCACCCCACAGCACTCGCTGGCCGCGATTGAGCAGCTGTTCAAGGTCGATGTCGACCCCGCACGGGTGGCAGCACTGATCATCGAGCCAGTGCAGGGCGAAGGCGGCTTTTACGTCGCGCCGCCCGAGTTCCTCAAGAGTCTGCGCGCACTGTGCGATAGCCATGGCATCGTGCTGGTAGCCGATGAGATTCAGTCGGGCTTTGCCCGCACCGGGCGCATGTTTGCCTTCGAGCATTCCGGCGTCGAGCCGGACCTCATGACCATCGCCAAGAGCCTGGCGGGCGGACTGCCGCTGTCGGCAGTCGTGGGCAAGGCCCAGATCATGGACGCACCGCCGCCCGGTGGTTTGGGCGGCACATTTGCCGGCTCACCACTGGCTTGTGCAGCTGCTCTGGCGGTGCTGGACGTGATGGCCGAGGAGCAGCTGGCCGAGCGGGCGCGCATTCTGGGTGCGCAACTGATAACGCGGCTAAAGACCCTGCAGGGGAAATACCCCGCCATCGGCGAAGTGCGCGGCCTGGGGTCGATGGTCGCGATCGAGCTGGTCAAGAACCGGCGTGCGGAGCAGCCCGACGCCGAGCTCACGCGCGCGCTGGTTCAGGCCGCAGCCGCACGCGGACTCGTGATCCTCTCCTGCGGCGTCTACGGCAACGTGATTCGCCTGCTGGCGCCGTTGACCATCAGCGATGAGCTGCTGAGCGAGGGTCTGGGGCTGCTGGAGGCGGCTTTTGCGGACGTCAGCGCCACGCAGATGGCAGCGGCCGGCTAGGCGCGGCCGGCTAGGCGCGGCCGGCGTTGGCGTCGGTGGGCGCATGGAAGTACTCGCTTTCCGAGGCGAGCTGATCCATGAGGCGCTTGAGTTCGGCCATGCGCGCCTCGGCGGTGCTGATCGGCACGCAGTCCTCGCAGCGGGGATCCCCGCACGGCTGACGCGTGTACAGCCAGTATTGAATCGCGCCGGCCAGCAAGCCGTCGGCGATGTCCCAGAGATCGGCTTCCTTGTCCTTGCCGGCGAGGCGGTTGCCCAGATCGACGGCCTTGGAAAATGCAGAGTCGAAGGTGTCAGCGGCTTCATCCATGGTGCCGCCATTGTACCCGCTCGTGCGCCGGATCGGCGACTCAACGATAGCCGCGGGCCTGCAGCGAGAACAGTTGCGCATAGTGACCACCGAGGGCCATAAGCGCCTCATGGCTGCCCTTCTCGATGATGCGGCCATGATCGAGCACTGCGATCTGGTCGGCCATGCGCACGGTTGAGAAGCGGTGTGAGATCAGGATGGTGATGCGCTCGCGCGCCAGGGCGCGAAAATGTTCAAATATCTCCGCCTCGGCGCGTGCATCCATGGCCGCGGTCGGCTCATCGAGCACCAGCACGTCGGCCTGCGTGCGCATGAAGGCGCGCGCCAAGGCGATTTTCTGCCATTGGCCGCCTGAGAGCTCCTGGCCGTCGCGAAACCATTTACCGAGTTGTGTTTGATAGCCGGCGGGCAGCTGTTCAATGAAATCCGCGGCCCGTCCCTTGCTGGCGGCCTCGCGCCAGCGCTGCTCGTCCTCGAAATAGCGCTCGTCGCCGGCACCGACATTCTCCCCGACCAGCATCTGGTAGCGGGTGAAGTCTTGAAAGATGACGCCGATGCGCGCCTTGAGCGCCTCGTCCTGCCATTCCGGCAGTGGCAGACCGTCGAGCAGAATGCGGCCTGAGTCCGGACTGTAAAGGCGTGTCAGCAGTTTGATCAGCGTGGTCTTGCCCGAACCGTTCTCCCCGACCAGTGCCAGGCTGGCGCCCGGCATCAGATGCAGATCGATGTCGATCAGAGCCGGCGTGGCTGCCCCGGGGTAAGTGAAATTCACATGCTCGAAGCGCACGCCATCGGCCGGCGCTGGGCCGCGCACCGCGCTGCCGGCCGGGCGCTGAACCGGTGTCTCCAGGTATTCGTACAAAGTCGACAGATAGAGATTGTCCTCGTACATGCCGCCGACCGCGGACAGCATGCTGGTCACGGCCGACTGTCCCTGCCGGAACAGCGACACGTACAGGGTCATCTGTCCGATGCTGATCGCAGCGCGCATGGTGGCCAGCGCAATCCAGGCATACGCGCCGTACAGGCTCGCGGTGGCCAGCAGGCCGAGCACGAAACCCCAGGCAT
>Ga0302324_100010496_pt1 | contig 19164 bp, 16 predicted proteins | sample Palsa_T0_1_FD_201949 | JGI IMG/M metagenome (GOLD analysis project Ga0302324, IMG submission 201949) | Peat permafrost microbial communities from Stordalen Mire near Abisko, Sweden - Palsa_T0_1 | ecosystem: Environmental > Terrestrial > Soil > Palsa > Peat permafrost | place: Sweden: Abisko...
ACTTGCGATGACACCCGGGACAACGAATGCCTGACGGAATCAAGGACGCACTTCTCATCTACAACCCGACCAGCGGCGGCAAGCGCCACCGGCGCTTCAACGAAGTTGAACAGGCCGCGAGAATTCTGAAAGAAGCCGGCATCGCCACCGAACTCGCCCCCACCACCGCCCGCTCCTCGGCCACGCAGACCGCGCGGGACGCCGTCGCTCAGCGCCGCGGAATGGTCATCGTCTGCGGCGGCGACGGCACCATCAACGAAGTGGTGAACGGCATCGCCGGAAGCCAGGTTCCCCTGGCTCTGCTGCCTGCCGGAACCGCCAACATTCTCGCCAAAGAACTCGGCATCCCCTGGGATATTCCACAGGCGGCGCGGCTCATCGCCGGTGGAACAGTCCGCCGCATCGCCCTCGGCCTGGTGCAAACCCTGAACGGGCATCACAGCGAAGACCTTCCGCGCGAAGGCCGGTATTTCCTGTGTGTCGCGGGAGCCGGCCCCGATGGCGCGATCGTGAACGGCGTCGACAACGAACTCAAGAAGCGCGCCGGAATCATCGCTTACTGGACCGAAGGCGCCCGTCAATTTTTCAGTTACAACTTCCCGGAGATGAAAATTCTCTCCGCCGCAAAGGAGCAGCGCGCGACGTTTGTGGTTGTCGGGCGCACCGCGAACTATGGCGGCCCGTTTAAAATCACCACCGGCGCAAGCCTTTACGAAGACTCATTCGAGATCCTCACCAATTCAAAGAAGAGCCGCTTCGGCTACCTCGTGTGCCTGCCGGCGCTCTACTTCGGCAAGCTCCGCCGAATGAAAGGCATCGAGGCCTGGAAAGCCACCGAGGCGACCTGCCAGGCTGCGGGCAACGAGCCCGTCTACGCCCAGGTGGATGGCGAGCCCATCGGCCCCGCCCCGATTTCCTTTCGCATCGTTCCCGATGCCCTCTCCCTGGTCACTCCCGCGCCAGTGAAAGCGTAGCGGCCGGGGAGGCCGAGCCGTCTTGGACCCTGTCACACACGCACTCGCGTCGCTCACACTCGCGCGCGCACGTCCCGCGCCGTTGCCGCGCTTCGGCACAACAATGATGGTCGTCGCCGGCGTTGCGCCCGATCTCGATTACGCCAGCTATTTCGGAGGCGCCGGAGCATTCCTGCGCTACCATCGCACACTGCTTCATTCCATCCCGGCCGCAACCCTGCTGTCATGCACCGTTGCAGGCGCGTTCCTGCTTCTGGCCAACAAGAAGAAGGACGCCAAAGATCCCCCCGCCGCGGCCATCCCACTCACATTCGCGACCGCCTTCACAGCGTGCGCCGTCGGCGCCGCAGGCCACATCCTGCTCGACCTCGCCAGCGGTGAAGGAATGCAACTCCTCTGGCCCTTCCGCGTTCATTGGACTGCCGGAGGCCTCGTCGCCAATTTCGACCTTTGGGTTCTGGTCCTTTTGTTAGCCGGGCTTCTGATTCCGCAATTGTTCCGCCTGGTCGGTGACGAAATCGGCGCGCGCAAAAAGGGCGCACAAGGCACGGGCGCAGCGATTTTCACCTTGTTGCTGCTGGCTCTCTACTTCGGCTCTCGTGCAGACCTGCATTCCCGCGCCACAGGCCTCTTGCTATCCAGCGAATATCACGGGCGCGAGCCGCTAGCCGCGGGCGCGTTTCCGTCCTCGGTGAATCCGCTCGACTGGCGGGGAGTAGTAGCCACCGACAACACGGTCGAGGACGTGGACGTACCCCTGGGCCCCCGCGCGGATTTCCAGCCGGAAGCCAGCCTAACCCGCTACAAGCCGCAGGAATCGCCCGCGCTCGACGCCGCCCAGAAAACATCCGCAGCGCAGGCGTTTCTCAATTACGCAGAATTTCCCTTAGCGAGCGTCAGCCGCCACGAAGACGGCTACCGCTTCGACCTCCGCGACGCACGCTTCCCGGATAGTGACGCAAGTCCTGCAAATATTGTGGTTCGAGTGGATCTCAACGGAGGCTATCAGGTAACGCGCCAGCAATTCCGCTACGCCTCTTCGTCGAATCCCTAGCGGATCACTCTTCGGCGGGCGATGTGTACAGCACAAGCCGGTTCGCAAGGTAAATCAGCACCAGCAGCCCGGCGACCATCAATATAAACAGACCTGCGTGACTCACTAGATACTCAAGCGCCCCCTGCCCGTATCGCACGGCAAATATTCCTTCCGCGAGATACCGCACCCCGCGTCCGAGCACCAGCGCCAGCACGAAAGTTCTCAGCGGCACCTGAAACACGCCCTCCGCAAGCACAAATACCTTGAACTGCATCGGCGGCGGCAGTATCGCGGGAATAAAAAGACTCAGGAATGCATGACTATCCACCCAGCGCTTCGCCTTCAGCGCGTAGCGCCCGCCGTGCCGGTGAAAATAAACCTCGCCGCCTTTTTTCGCCAGCCAGTAGATCCAGATGCAGCCCAGCAAAGAGCCCAGCGTCGCCATGACCACGTAGTAGAGCATCCGCCCCGGGCGGTCGATGCACATCTTCATCACCAGCGCATCCGTGATAAACGGAAACGACAGCACCGACGAATCGAGGAACGCCACGGCAAAAATCCCCCCGCCCCCCATCACCGCCACAAAATGCTGCAACCAGCCCGGCAGCTTCACCTGTTTCATCTTTGGAAGTCTAGCAGAGTCTCCACGCGACCTTTATGCGTCGCCCGGCGCGGTTTTGCCGTTCGTTGTCATCCCGACAGAGCGAAGCGACGAGGGATCTCTCCTCCCGGCCCAATTCCAGCAACCTAGCCATCCGTTCGCCGCAAGTTTGCCGCGATACTTCTCTCGTTGCTTCTCATCCGAAAATTGCTCAATCTCATTCGCTCGGTTAGAATTCCTTCTTGACCAACCCAACGAACTCTTCTCACACGATGTCGCTTCTCGACGGACTCAACGAACGCCAGCGCGAAGCCGTTCTCGCCACCGAAGGCCCCGTGCTCGTATTGGCGGGCGCCGGCACGGGCAAGACGCGCGTAATCACCTACCACATCGCCCATCTGCTCGAACGAAACGTGCCGGGACACGCCATCCTCGCCGTCACCTTCACCAACAAGGCCGCCAAAGTCATGCGCGATCGCATCGACGGCGTCCTGAAGGCCAGCGGGCAGACCGCCTCGGACGTGTGGGTCTCCACCTTCCACTCCTTCTGTGCGCGACTGCTCCGCCGCGAGGCCACCCATCTCGGACTCCCCCGCGATTTCGCCATTTTTGACGACGACGATCAGACCGCCGCGGTAAAGCGCGCCCTGCTCCAGCTCGATCTGCCCACCGACGACTACCCTCCCCGCGCCGTTCGCTCGCAGATCAGCCACGCAAAAAATCACGGCGTCACTCCCGAAGAAATGCGCGCCGACGCGGATCAGGCGCGCGACGAACAGCGCCAGCAAACCTCCGAAGTTTACGCCACCTACAATTCGATCCTCCGCAAGGCCGCGGCCCTCGATTTCGACGATCTGCTTCTGCGATCCGTCGAACTCTTACGCGAGCACGCCGATGTGCGCGCGGCGTGGAGTTCCCGCTTCCAATACATCATGGTCGACGAGTTTCAGGACACCAACGCATCGCAGGAAGAGCTCGTACGCCTGCTGGCCGGCACGCGCAAGAACGTCTGCGTAGTTGGCGACGAGGACCAGTCGATTTACGGCTGGCGCGGAGCGCGCGCCGGCAATCTAAAGCGTTTCACCGAAGATTTTCCCGGCGCTAAAATCATCCGCCTCGAAGAAAATTACCGCTCCACGCAGAATATCCTCGACGCTGCTGCCGCCGTCGTCGGCAACAATTCCAATCGCCTCGGAAAGAATCTCCAGGGAGTGATCGGCGCGGGAGACCGTCTGCGCTTCTACGAAGCCCAAGATTCGGTCACCGAGGCGGAATTTATCTGCGGCGAGATTTCGACCTTCCTCCGCAACGAACCCGACGCGCAGGTCGCCGTCCTCTACCGCACCGGCTCGCAATCGCGTTCTTTCGAGGAAATCCTACGCCGCATGAGCATCCGCCATCGCGTGGTCGGCGGCTTCAGCTTCTATGAACGCTCCGAGGTTCGCAACGCCCTGGCTTATGTCCGCCTCCTCTTTCACCCCGAGGACGACGTTTCTCTCTTGCGCGTTCTCAACGTGCCTCCGCGCGGCATAGGCGCCGCCACCGTGGCCCTTCTCGACGCCCGCGCTAAAGAAACGAACCAGTCCCTCTGGGACGTAATCCGCGCAGGCGACCTCGGCACCGGCAAACGTCTCACCGCCGCCCTGAACAGTTTCCGAGAGATGCTCGAAGGCCTGCAGCACGCCTCCCTCAATCTTTCCCCGGAGAAGTTGGTCGAACTCGTTCTCGATAAAACCGGCTATCTCGACTGGGTCGAGCAGCAGGACAACATCGAGCACACCGCGCGCGCCGACAATCTCCGCGAACTCTCGAACGCCATGGCCGAAGCCGCCGAGCAGGGCCAGACTCTCGAAGACGTCCTCGATCAGGCCGCCCTCGCAAGCGACGCCGACCAATACGACGAGTCCGTCACCGTTTCCCTGATGACGCTCCACAGCGCCAAGGGCCTCGAATTCGACGCCGTCTTTCTAGCCGGCCTCGAAGAGGGCTTGCTTCCGCACAGCCGCTCGCAGAACAGCAACGCCGAACTCGAAGAAGAGCGCCGCCTGTTCTACGTTGGCATGACCCGCGCCCGGCGCTCCCTGCTGCTATCGCGCGCGATTTATCGCCGCAGCTACGGCGAAGATCGCCTGCGCGCGTCCCTCCCCTCGCGGTTCGTGTCCGAGATTCCCGGCGATTTGATCGAAGCCGCGGCCGGTTCTTACTCCGAGCCCGGGCAGACCCGCCGCTACGAGCCCGATCCGGAATTTTCCCAGTCCTACCCGCAGCGCCGCCCATCGTCGTCCTCATCCTACGGATATCCGCCGCGCCAGGCGCGATCCGTTCCCACGGCCGCTCCGCGCCGCGGATCGAGCAATCCCCTGATCGGCGCGCGCGTCCGCCACTCGAAATACGGCGTGGGCACCATCATCGAAATCGAAGGCGAGGGCGAAGACCGCAAGCTCACCGTGAGCTTCCAGGATTACGGCGCGAAAAAATTGGTGGAACGCTACGCCAACCTCCAATTCGCCTGATCGGCAAAGCCCGGTTGCGCGGATTGTCCGCACAGGGTAGAGTTTTTCGTTGGCCGCTCGCGGAGGTTGGCGTTTGGACCCACAGCTTTTTCGGACGAAGAGTATCGATCGGCTCATCTCCGACGCCGACCAGCCTGAGCGAAGGCTGAAGAAAACCCTCGGGTGGCTTAGCCTCACCGCGCTCGGCGTGGGCGCCATCATTGGCAGCGGGATTTTCGTGCTCACGGGCACGGCCGCCGCGGGCGAATCGGTGCAGTTCCCTTCTCTGCTGAAAGCCCCTCTTCTCGACGTGCTGATGCACGGTCGCCACGCGCTGGGAGTTTCCGGCCGTCCCGGCGCGGGCCCCGCGATCGCCGTCTCCTTTTTTGCGGTCGCGGTCATCTGCGGCCTGGCGGGTCTGTGCTACGCGGAACTCGCGTCGATGATCCCGATTGCTGGCAGCGCGTACACTTACACCTACGCAACGCTGGGCGAACTGGTGGCCTGGATCATCGGCTGGGACCTGATCCTCGAATACGCCGTCTCCAATATGGCCGTCGCCGTAGGATTCTCGGCCTACATCAACAGCCTGCTCGATTCGTTCGGCATTCACCTGCCCGCCGTTCTGAGTTCGCCCGCCTACTCGCCGGACACGGGATGGGTCAAGCATTTCAACATCATGGGCTTCCTTATCGTGATGTTTCTCACCGTGCTGCTCGTCTTCGGCATCCGCGAATCGGCCGGCGCGAACAACATCATGGTCGGCATCAAGATCCTCGCCATCGCGGTGTTCTGCATAGCGGCCAGCAAGTACATTCAGCCCTCCAACTGGCACCCGTTTTTCCCCAATCACATGCAGGGAGTGCTCACCGGCGGCGCCATCGTCTTTTTCACCTATATCGGCTTCGATTCGGTCTCCACCGCCGCCGAGGAATGCCACAATCCCAAAAAAGACCTGCCCATCGGCATCCTCATCTCGCTGTTCGTCTGCTCGTTTCTCTATATCGCGGTCGCGCTGGTTCTCACCGGCATTCAGCACTGGAGCAAGCTAAACACCGCCGCCCCCGTCGCGGAAGCCCTCGAAGCGATTGGGCTCAATGGCGTCAACCGCTGGGTCACCGCCGGGGCCTTGATGGGAATGATTTCCTCGATTCTGGTTTTTCAGTTGGGTCAGGCGCGCGTGTGGTTCGCGATGTCCCGCGACGGCCTGCTTCCCTCCGCTTTTTCGCACGTGCACCGGAAATTTCGCACGCCGGACGTCGCCACCTGGGTCGCCGGCTTCTTCGTCGCCATTCCCGCGGGCATATTCGACATTGGCACGCTCGCCGATCTTTCCAACATCGGCACGCTTTTCGCCTTCATCCTCGTTTCGATTGCCGTGCTGATCCTGCGCAAGCGCCAGCCGGACCGCCCGCGCAGCTTCCGCGTCCCGTGGACGCCCTTCATCCCCATCGCCTCGGTGGTCTCCTGCTTCGTCCTGATGGCCAGCCTGACCGTCGAGAACTGGCTCCGCTTTTTCGTCTGGCTCCTGATCGGTTTGTGCGTCTATCACTTCTACGGCCGCAAGCACAGCGAACTCGCCACCGCGCCTGCCGGGACTCCCGGCGGAGGAGCACAGTGAGCCTCGCACTGCCGCGGGCAACTGCGTGGACAACTACGCGCCGCTGTGCCTCGGCGATTTTCGCGTTGCTCGCGCCCGCTCTCTTTCTCTGCCTGCCGACGTCGTTCGGCTGGGGCCAGAGCGCCGACCGCCTCATCGCCAACAAAGCCGTCGACACCCTGCCCGCGGAAATGCAGCAGTTCTTCGAGGCCAACCGCCAGTACATCGTCCAGCGCGTCACCGACCCCGAGTCCGAGGACAAAAATGCGGACGAGCGCAACGGCTTCATCCGCCTCGACCACTACGGCCAGTTCCCCTTTTCCACTCTGCCCCATGACTACACCGCGGCCACCGGTAAATTCACCCGCCGCACCGTCGAAATGTACGGCCTGCTCCCCTGGCAGATCGGGATCTACAGCAAGAAACTGACCGACGCTTTCCAGGCCCACAATTGGACCGAAGCGAAAACCTCCGCCGCCGTGCTGGCTTACTATGTGGCCGCATCGCACGATCCCTTCAACACAACGATGAACCACGACGGCAGCCTCTCCGATCAGCCCGGCGTGAACGAGCGCTTCGGCGTCGGCCTCGTCGACCGCTACCAGCTGTTCTTTTTCGTAAAGCCCAACGAAGCCGCGTTCATCCGCGACCCCACCGAGCACGCCTTCCACGCAGCCATGGGCGCGCACACGTGGCTCGAAAACATTCTTTGGTCGGACTATCGCGCGCACCAGGGACTCACCAGCTACGGCGACGCCTATTACGACCGCTTTTACGCCCAGGCCGGAGCCGTCCTGATCCGCCAATTCTCCGACGCCGCCACCGACGTAGGCTCGTTCTGGATGACCGCCTGGATCAACGCCGGCCGCCCGCAGCTTCCACCGCAGTAGAATCATTCGCCATGACGCAATCCGCCACCCAGCGCACCATCCTTGACAAGCTCCCGAAAGCCGAGCTTCATCTCCACCTCGAAGGCTCCATCCGCCCCGAAACCGCTGTCGAACTCGCCGCGCGCCACGGCACCAAGCTCACCACCGAAGAAGTCGTCGCGCGCTACAACTACGCCGATTTCGCCGGTTTCATCGATGTCTTCAAGTGGGTCACGTCGTTCCTGCGCGATCCCGCCGACTACGCCCTCATCACCCGCAAGCTTCTCGAAGAACTCCTGCGCCAGAACGTGGTCTACGCTGAAATCACCATCTCCACCGGAGTGATGCTGCGCCGCATGCAGAACGTCGAAGCGAATTTCGCCGCCATCCGCGAGACGTCGCAAATCGTCTCGTTTAACCGCCTCCGCACCGCGTGGATTTTCGACGCCGCCCGCCAGTTCGGCGCCGATTCCGCCAAGGAAGTCGCGCGCTGGGCCTGCAAACTCCATAAATCCGGCGTGATCGCCCTCGGCATGGGCGGCGACGAGCTTGCCTTTCCCGCCGTGAATTTCCGCGCCGCATTCGATCTGGCCCGCGAAGAGGGCCTGCACATCCTTTGCCACGCCGGGGAAATTGGCGGGCCCGAAGCCGTCCGCGAAGCCGTCGAAATCCTCGGTGCCGAACGCATCGGCCACGGCATCGCCGTGATGCACGACCCCGCGCTCGCCGAGATGCTGGCCCTGCGCCGCATCGTGCTCGAAAACTGCCCCACCAGCAATCTGTGTACAGGAGCGCTCGCCAAGCAAATCGGCAAGCCCTCGGCATCGCTCGCGGATCATCCGCTTCCGAAATTCATCGAACGCGGTCTGCCCGTGGTTCTCTCCAGCGACGACCCTGCCCTATTCCACACCGATCTGCTGTCGGAATATGCCCACGCTGAATCGCTAGGCCTCTCAAGGCAACAACTCCTCCAGCTGGCCGAGCAGAGCTTCAACGCAGCGTTCCTTCCGCCGCTCGACAAGCGCCAGCTGCTCGATGATTTTCGCGCCGCGACAAAATCCGCAGGACTGCTATAATCTTTTTTCGTCGGCCAGCCCGCGACAGAGAATTTTTCCGCCAGGCGCCAGCGACCAACACAAAAAATGAAAGCTCACGTCTGGGTCATGCTGAAGTCCACCGTCCTCGATCCCCAGGGACAAACTATCCAACGCGCCCTCTCCTCCCTCGGCTACGCCAAGGTGCAGGAAGTGCGCCAGGGCAAATTCTTCGTGCTCCAGCTCGACGGCCTCAGCCGCGACGAAGCCAAAGCGCAGGTCGAACGCATCGCCAAAGACGTGCTCACCAATCCCGTCATCGAAGAATTCCGCTTCGATATCCTCGACTGACCCGCGAGCCGCCGAACTAATCGCGACGTTCGCTGTTTCTCCGCCATCCGCGCCCTTCCATGCCCGTCCGATGTTTACTCTCACGCGAAAAGGTGACGCACGTCACGGCCCCGGAAAGCGAACGGCCGTAGTCTCAAGTGGAATTATTCGTAGGCAAACAAAACAGGCCGGGAATCGATTGATTTGGACATCCACTGATGGAGGGGCACGTTTTAGGACGTTTCTGGAAGGCACCGAAGAGTAGCGCCAGACCCCGGCGTTCGCCTCAACCGGGGTCCGGATCAGGATCAGTTCTTCTTAGCGATCGCTTGCCGAAACCCTCGTTCCACCATATCGGTCGGATCGGTCGACACCGGTCCGTCGCGCCACAGCCACCGCATCATGTCCGGCAGAATGGCGCCGCCGAACTTCCCTCCATGCAGATTCATGCCCCAGGTGTAATTCACGTCGTAGCCCTTCTGCGTGAGGGCCTTCATCAGCCGCACGTTCTGGAAGAACCAATCGTCCTCCTCGTGGTAGACGCCGGTGCGGCCGGTGCCCCGGTGATCGTTGCGGCCGTCGCACAAAAACACGCGGATCGGTTTCCGGTCGTTCGCCAGCACGATGTCGGGATAGGCGTTGCCGCCCCGCAGGTTGACGAAGCTTCCCACGTTGCTCAGCACCTTCCGGAACTCGTTGGGACGCTGCCACGCCACGGTGAAAGCGGCGATCGCTCCGGAACTCGATCCCCCGATTCCGCGCATCTCCGGGTCTTTGGAAATGTTGTATTCCTTGTTGAGCACGGGCATCAGTTCTTCGGTGATCACGCGCGCGTACTTGTCGTCGAGAGTGTTATATTCGGTGGGACGATTGGTCGTCCGGTCGCCCCAGTCCTGCGGGTTCGCCACGGCTTGTTCGGGAGTGCGGCCCGGATTGATGAACACGCCGATCATCACCGGGATCTCGTGCCGGTAGATCAGGTTGTCCATCACGTTTTGTGCGCGAAAATCCCCGTCCTCATTCTTGAAGCTCTTCCCATCCTGATAAACCATCAGAGCCACCGGAACAGCGGGGTCATACTGCGCCGGAACGTACACCCAGTAGGTGTGCGAAGTCCCCGGATAAGCATTGCTAGGCAATTCGTACGGCCCGCGGATCTCGCCCTTCGGGACGCCCTCCTGCGGCATCGAATCAGGCCCCAGCCGGTATTGGGAGTTCGGATCGGGGCCCGGCGGCATCGGCTCCGGAATGCGCGGCCGCTGCGGCTGCTGCGAAGACGGAAGCGGCGGCCAGGAACTGGGCTGCTGTGCAGGTGCGGGAGCCTGAGCCGTGGTCGGCGCCGTCGACTGCGCCGCGGACTGCCCCAAAGCCACGCCAACCCAGCCCGCGATCCCCAGCGCCGCGATCATTCCGGTAATCTTTTTCATCATTTTTATCATGCGCATAATCCCACCTCGAAAATAAACGATATAGCCAGTATGGCAACCAAGGGGTTCGCTTCTCTGCCTTACCGAACCGCCCCAACGGTTCGCGACTATACCACTCACCGCAGAATCGGCACAGCCCCACATCCACCTCAACCACCGGATTGCCTATGAAGCTCCCCACAAACATCGACGAATATCTCCCCAGGTCCATTCTGTGCCTCCGGCATTACAACGCCCGCACGTTCCTAAGCGACCTCATCGCCGGCATCACCGTAGGGTTCGTAGCATTGCCGCTAGCCATGGCCTTCGCCATCGCCTCCGGAGTTTCGCCGCAGTCCGGCCTCTATTGCGCCATCGTCGCGGGCTTTCTGATCTCCGCGCTGGGCGGCTCGCAGACCCAGATCGGCGGCCCCACCGGTGCCTTCGTAGTCGTGGTGTACGGCATCGTCGCAAAGTACGGCATCGACGGCCTCTACATGTGTACGCTGATGGCCGGCGTGCTTCTCGTAATCCTCGGCGCCACGGGACTCGGCACCGCCGTAAAATTCATTCCGCGCCCCGTCGTCGTCGGCTTCACCAACGGAATCGCCGTCACCATCGCCAGCACGCAACTCCGCGATTTTTTCGGCATCCGCGTCGCCAAGGTCCCCGGCGATTTTCTGCCGCGAATTCTCCTTCTCCTTCATAACGCGCGCAGCTTCTCGCACACGGAAACCGCGCTGGGTATCCTGGCCGTCGCGCTGATTCTTCTCTGCAATCGTTACGTGCGTAAAATCCCCGGCTACATCGTGGCCATGTTTGTGGGCACGGCCATCGTGGCGATCTTCCGCCTCCCGGTCGAAACCATCGGCACACGCTTTGGCGGCATCCCCTCGGGGCTCCCAGCCATTCGCATTCCTTCGTTTCACGCCGACCTGCTGCGGCCCCTCATCTCTCCGGCAATTACCGTCGCGATGCTTGGAGCCATCGAGTCGCTCATGTCCGCCGTCGTTTCCGACCGCATGAGCAAGAGCCAACACAATCCCAACGTCGAACTCGTCGGGCAGGGCGTAGCCAACATCCTGTCTCCACTGTTTGGCGGCCTGCCCGCCACCGGCGCCATCGCCCGCACCGCCACCAACATCCGCTCCGGCGCGAAAACCCCGGTCGCCGGCATGATCCATGCCCTCACGCTCCTAGCCATCATTCTCTTCGCCGCGCCCCTGGCCCGCTTCATCCCTCTCTCGGTGCTAGCCGGCATCCTGCTGGTGGTTTCCTACAACATGGGCGATTGGGGAGAAATCGGCGAGCTTCTGAAGCTCTCGTTTCTCGATATCGGCATCTGGCTCACAACGTTCCTGCTCACTGTCTTCGTCGACCTCACCGCCGCCGTCGAAATGGGCATGATCCTGGCCGTCCTGCTGTTCATTCGCAAAGTGACCGCTGCCACCACCGTCTCCCGCGTCACCGAGGATTACCTCCGCGAAGTCCGCGCCCACATACTGCAGGACAAAGAAATTCCGCCCTATGTGGCCATCTTCCGCATTCACGGGCCCTTCCTCTTCGGCTCGACCAGCAAGCTCCAGGAAATCGCCTCGCAACTGGACCATCTGCCGCCCATCTTGATCCTTCGCCTCCGCAATATGACCGCCATCGACGCCACCGGCCTCGCCGCTCTCGAGCAACTCGCGGATGCGATCCATGCTTCAGGCCGCGGCTTGATTTTATGCGGCGCCCGCGAACAACCCGCTCAACTCATGCGCCAGTCCGAATTCGAGCAGCACGTGGGCCAGCAAAACGTCTGCGCCAGCGTAGCCGAAGCGTTGAATCGCGCAAGCGCTCCTGGCCGAAATTCAATCCGCCGCCCCGGCCCGTTGCTGTCTTGCAGGACTAGTATCCGCCTAGAAAATCGCCCGCGCCGCGCTCGTTCCAGGCTCGTCGCGCTTCCCGCCACCCGCCAGTCCGGCGGGAATTTCCATTCACTCGGGGTCCTTTGTATAATGTGGCCTGCCTCAGGAGGGCTACATGTTGCGTATAAATGACGAAGCTCCCAACTTCACGGCCGAAACTTCGAACGGCACAATCAATTTCCATGAATGGATGGGCGACGGCTGGGCCGTTCTGTTCTCGCATCCCAAGGACTTCACGCCCGTTTGCACCACGGAACTGGGTTACATGGCGGGATTGCAGCCGGAATTCGAAAAGCGCAACGTCAAGATTATCGGCCTCAGCGTGGACCCTGTCAGCAGCCACAACAAGTGGAAAGCGGACATCGAGGAAACTCAAGGCAGCAAGGTGAATTACCCGATGATCGGCGACCCGGAGCTCAAGATCGCCAAGCTTTACGACATGCTCCCGGCGGACGCGGGCGACTCCTGCGAAGGCCGCACAGCCGCCACCAACGCCACCGTGCGCACCGTTTTCGTGGTCGGCCCGGACAAGAGAATCAAATTGATGCTCAGCTACCCCATGAGCACCGGCCGCAACTTCGACGAAGTGCTCCGCGTCATCGATTCCATGCAGCTCACCGCCAAGCATAAAGTCGCCACGCCGGTGAACTGGAAGCAGGGCGACGATGTGATTATCCTCCCCGCGGTTTCCGACGAAGAAGCCAAGCAGAAGTATCCCGGCGGATGGAAATCTCCCCGGCCTTATCTGCGGATCGTCCCCCAGCCGCGCTAGCATTCCGCAAAAGAGGCAATCACACGGTGATCCTCGAACAATTCTACCTGCCGTGTCTGGCGCACGCGTCCTATCTGATCGGGGACGAAGCGGCCGGCACGGCAGCCGTCATTGACCCGCAACGCGACACCGATCACTACATCGCCTTTGCCGCGGAACACGGTCTCGTCATCAAGCACGTATTCCTCACTCACCTTCACGCCGATTTTATCGCCGGGCATCTCGAGCTCCGCGATCGCGTGGGCGCGCGGATTTACCTGGGCGCCTCGGCGAAAGCGGCGTATGCCTTTACTCCCCTTCGCGACGGCGACATCCTTGAATTCGGCCAGGTACGCCTGAAGGCGCTCGAAACGCCGGGACACACTCCCGAATCGATCTCCATCGTCGTTTACGACTTGGCCGTCAGCGATACCCAGCCGCAGGCCGTCCTCACCGGAGACACTTTGTTTATCGGAGACGTCGGACGCCCCGACCTGCGCGCGGCTTTGGGCTGGTCGGCCTCTCAGCTGGGTGGCATGCTTTTCGATTCGCTGCACACCAAGCTGCTCGCGCTGCCGGACCATAGCCTCGTCTATCCGGCTCACGGAGCCGGCTCGCTCTGCGGCAAGGCCCTCAGCAAGGAAACGGTCTCGACGCTCGGCGAGCAGCGCCGCTCGAACTACGCCCTGCAGCCCATGACCAAGGCAGCTTTCATCGAAGTCGTCACCGCGGACCAACCGGATGCCCCGGCCTACTTCACCTTCGACGCCGTGCTGAACAGCAAGGAGCGGCCCACCCTGGATGAAACGCTCGCGCGCGTCACCGCCATGCCGCTCGATGGCGTGCTGGCGTTGCAGGAAGCGGGCGCCCAGATTGTCGATACGCGCGATCCCGACGAGTTTGCGGCGGCGCACCTCAAGGGCAGCATCAACATCGGCCTCGGCGGCCAGTACGCCACCTGGGCCGGAACCGTGTTGGACCGCGACCGTCCCATCGTGATCGTTGCCGGCCCCGGCCGGGAGAGCGAAGCGGTCACGCGGCTCGGGAGAATCGGTTTCGATCACGTCGTCGGATACCTGCAGGACGGCCTTCACAGCCTCGACTCGCACCCGGAACTCCTCTCTGCAACCGAGCGCCTCAGCGCGCCTTTCGCCGCCGAACTCCTCGCGTCCAACGGTCCGCCTCTCCTCATCGACGTCCGCGCCCCACGCGAGCGCGACCAGAAGCACATGGCGGGAAGCATAAGTATTCCTCTGAATCATCTGGTGGAAAATCTCGGAAAACTTCCCAAAGATCGCCCCCTGCTGGTCTATTGCGCAGGAGGCTACCGGTCGTCCATAGCCGCCAGCCTCCTGCAGCGGGCCGGATTTGATAGCGTAAGCGAAATTGCCGGAGGAATTGCAGGGTGGGAAACAGCAGGACTGCCCGTTCAAACGCCCCAGCCCTCAGCCTAGAAAATCTCGCGCTTGAGAAGAATGAACGTTACTCCAGCGGAATTTCCAGGCGGTAGCCTACCCAGGGCTCTTTCAGAAGATACTTCGGTTCTTTCGGCGAGGATTCAATCTTCTTCCGCAACCGGTTGATGAACACACGCAGGTACTCGTGCTGTTCGCCGAATTCCGGCCCCCACACGGCGTGCAACAATTCGCGGTGAGTGATCGGGCGGTTGGGATGCGCGGCAAGGTACGAGAGCAGGTCGAATTCCTTGGAAGTGAGCCGCACCTGCCTGGTCGGCGTGATCACCCGCCGGGACAGAAAATCGATCTCAACCTTGCCGAGCCGGATGCGCTTGGTCCTCTGTTCGGCATGTTGCGGCTTACGCCGAAGAGTAGCGCGGATGCGCGCGAGCATTTCCGGCATGCTGAACGGCTTGGCCACATAATCGTCGGCTCCGGCGTCGAGCCCGGCGACTTTGTCCTTCTCGCCCGCCCGCGCCGTGGTAACGATGATGGGTACCTCCGAGAACATGCGGATTTTCCGGCAGGTGTCGAGTCCCGCTATCCAGGGAAGGTCCAGATCCAGCACCACCAGGTCGTACCTCTCGGCGCGCACACGGTCGAGGACGTCTTGCCCGCCGCGCGCGTCCGCCACTTCATACTCCTGCTCCACCAAGGAGGTGCGCATGACCCGCCGCGTCTGCGGATCGTCGTCGACCACGAGTATGCGTCCTTCAGCCACGTTCCCCTTTGAGCCGGTTGCCCCGCAAAACTAGAGCGCTACCCGGCGGTCGCGAATTTCCTGCAGATGATCGCGGAAACGCTGGCGAACTCCATCCACGTTTCCGTCCGCCAGTTCCCTCTCGACTTCGTCCAGCGCGAAGTGGACGACATCGTGATGGTGCGTCTCCTGCCCCGGCACCGCGTCGCTCAGCTTCAGCCAAATCTTGTGCAGCAGGTCGATCTCCTTGGGAGTCAGCCGCGGCGCGTGCGGCCCAAGATAGAAAATCTGCTCCTGTCCGGCAGGCGTGAATATCTCCAGCGAAACGCGCGGCCGCGGGTCGCCCATTCGCTCCCACGACACGCCAATTTCGCGTGCCTGCTCGGTCAGCGCCATCTTCGACGAGCTTCCCAGCACGATCGAGCTCGACTCCAGATTTGCCGAAGTGCGCAGGATGCCTTCCCACAAATCGTTCGCCGCCGCCACCGCCAGCCGCACCGGCTTGCCTTCCTTCTCGGCAATCGAAAGCACCTTGGTAAAAAGCAGCTGCTCGCTCGAACTGAACAGCTGGTCCGGCGCCAGGTCGTATTCGCCGGAAGCCGCCCGCCGTAGCAGCCGCACGTGCAGCACCACGATCTCCGCTTTCTTCCCCTTGGTTCGCCGCAGCGCCGCTTCCAGATGATAGAGCGTGTAATACGTGCTCACCGGCACGAGGATGTTGCCCGGCTGCACTCCCACCGCTTCCGGGGTCAGGTCGCTGCCGAGTTCGAGGTTGAACTGGTCCATCTCGGCGTGCACCACCTGCCCGCCCCGGTGCGTATATTTCTCCGCGAGCTCGAAGACGCCAAAGAACACCGCCGTAAAGATCAGCCCCGAAACCGTGGCCACCTGCTTGGTAAACAGGTTCGTGATGCACAGCGCAAACAGCGTTATGGTGATAAACATCAATCCCAGCGGAATCTCGGTTTGGCCCACCTTGAAATTCAGCGGCACGCGGAAATCGCGCGCCCCCGGCTGCTTGTACCGCAACACGGACACGGCCAGCCCCTTCATCGCGAAGCTCCACATCACGCCAAACGCATACGCCTCGCCCAGCACAAAAATATCCCCGCGGCTCAGCACGATCGTCGCGATCTGCAGCAGCACGATCATGTTCAGCATGCGGTAGGAAGTTCCAAACTTGCGATGCGGATGCCGGAACCATTGCGGCAGAATCCCATCCTCAGACACGCGATTCAGCACGCCATTCGATCCGATGATGGCCGTATTCACGGCCCCCGCCAGCATCAGCACGCCCACCACCACCACGAACCCCTGGAACAGCAGCCGCAACGTGTACGGCCCGGTAAAGTTCATCGCCAACCCCCCGATCAGGTTGTCGAAGTATTGCGGCCGCGAAGCGTCGGGGATAATCATGAATGCGAAAAACGAAACGCCCGCCGTAAACACCAGGCTATACAGGAAAATGATGAACCCGGCTTTTTCGAGGTTGGGCAGCTTGGGGTGCTCCACCTCGCGGTACACCTGCGCCAGCGTCTCTTCCCCGCTCATGGCCAGCACCGAATGCCCCAGCCCGATCAGGATTCCCACGATCCCCACCGTGTACGGCAGGTGGCTGTGCTTCAGCCATCCGAGCGACTGGTCCGTATACGTCAGTGTCTTGATCGACGGAAACGGTGGAAGATGCGCCCCGCGCACCAGCACCGTGTAGATGCACCAGCCGATCATGATCACCACCATCACCGTGGTGATATACATGATCTTCAGCGCCTTCTCGCTCGATTCCGGCACACCCTTCACGTTCTCCCACCAGAAGTAAACCGTCACCAGAACCGCGAATGTGGCGGAGGTAAAGTTCACCGGCAGCACGGCGTGTACGTGCGCGTAGCGCAGCAAATCGTTGAGGAAACCGGTAAGGTATTGCCCGGCGGACACGCCGCTGATCGGCCCCGTGAGGATGTAGTCGAACATCAGCGCGGACACCGAAAACTTCGCCAGCGTCCCGCCCATGGCCTCTTTCACCACGCGGTACACGCCGCCGCGCACGAACATGCTGCAGCTCTCGATGTACATCGAGCGCACCGCATACGCGAACAGCATGATCGCCAGGATGAACCACGGCGCCGAACGCCCGATCGCCTGCTCCGAGATCGCCCCGGCGTAAAACGCCGACGATCCCATGTCGCAAAGGACGACGGCCGCAGCCCGCCAGAAGGAGATGAACGCCAGCATCGCGGTGGTCGCTACCAGCACTTTCGCAGCAGGACGTCCGGCAAGAGAGAACGAAGGCTTATGGGGATCGGAAGCCATCAAAAAGTAAGGGCCTGGTGAAATTGCATGCCCGGAACCTTACGCTTTCCTTATAAAGGGTGCGTTAATTTTTTATAAGGAATATATAAACCACCGACTCGTAACCTTCTTGATCGACAAACAAGTAGGCATTTTCATCGGTCAGCCGCGTCACCACCCGCGAATGCTTCGCTTGACACTCCCGCGCCTCTGCATAATACTGCGCCAAGCGTTGCATCGTGGAACTGGCGTTTTTCGTGAGACTTACCCGAGAGGTGGCAAATGCGCACTGGAAATCGTGAACTGGCAATCGCCGCTGTGTTGTTGCTGGCCGCGCTTGTGGCCGGCAGAAGCATCCCTGCGGCGAACGGCGTGAAGCCGGTTCTCTACGTCACCAACAGTCTCGGCGACGACATCACCGTGATCGACCTTCACACCATGAAATCCACGGCCGACATCAAGGTGGGTGAAAAAGTTCATGGCGTCTGCGCGCCCTCGGACGGTAAGCATCTCTTCACCACGATCGAATCCGAGAACGCCCTCAAAGTGATCGACACCAGCACCAACGAAATCGTCGCCACCATCCAGCTCACCGGCAGGCCCAACCAGTGCGCCGCCACGCCGGACGGCCGCTACGTCGCCGTGCCCATCCGCACCAACGACATCAACATCGTCGACGTGGCCCAGAAAAAAGTCGTCAAGGTTCTGCCCATCGACGGCCCGCACAACTGCTACAACGCCAACAGCAATACCGACATGTACTGCTCGTCGATGAAAGGCAATGAAATCGACCGCATCAACCTCAAGACGATGGAGTACACCGGAAAAATCCCCGTGGGCGGAATCCCCCGCCCCTACGCCGTCTCGCGCGACGAGAAAATGATGTACGTCGCCGTCACCGATTTCCACGGCGTCGCCGCCGTCGACATGGCCAATGGCAACAAGATCGAGCGCATCGAGCTGCCCGCGCCCACCGCCGCCAGCAACTGCGAAAAGCTCGAACCGCGCACCCCGACGCACGGCGTAGCCCTCACGCCCGACGACAAGCAGCTCTGGATCACCAGCCTCTCCGATAGCGGCGTCTACGTCTACGACGTAGCCACAAAGAAAATCTCGCAGGAAGTGCCCACAGGCGCCTGCCCGAACTGGATCTCCGTCTCGCCCGACGGCAAGTACGTAACTGTAAGCAACAGCGCCAGCGACGACTCCTCCATAATCGACGCCAAGACGCACCGCGAACTAGCCCGCATCAAAGTAGGCAAAGGCCCCAAGCGCCTCCTAGCCGTCAACATCCCGTCAAACTAACCTTTCCCGCGCGGCCGTATTTCCGCCGCCGTAGAGGTTTAGGGGTGTCGCCGTCGCAGTTCCGTGGCAATCGCCGTCAAAATTTCGGAGGCGGGCGCCGTTGCAGTTTCGGGAGTGTCGTCGCAGTTTCGGGGGTGTCGCCGTTGCAGCTTCGGAGGTGTCGTCGTTGCAGTTTCGGGTGCCCGACCCTTTGCCTTGTAAGGGTCGGTCTTCGCAGTTTCGAGCACCCCAAGCTTCGTCTTGTAAGCGCCGGTCTTCTGCCTTTCTTGCCGCTGCCTTTGTTTTTCGTTGTCATCCTGTCTATAACAACGCCGGCTAAGTCAAGACACACGGATACGTGCCCTCGCGAGGAGGGTTTGTTTTTCACTCCCAGGAAATCTTTTCTGTGCGACCAAGGCCCGCTCTGCAAT
>Ga0302324_100010501_pt1 | contig 19158 bp, 17 predicted proteins | sample Palsa_T0_1_FD_201949 | JGI IMG/M metagenome (GOLD analysis project Ga0302324, IMG submission 201949) | Peat permafrost microbial communities from Stordalen Mire near Abisko, Sweden - Palsa_T0_1 | ecosystem: Environmental > Terrestrial > Soil > Palsa > Peat permafrost | place: Sweden: Abisko...
GCACGACCAGCGGACAGATCACTGCCTCTGCGCACTTGGACTATAACGACGGCATCATCGACAGCCCCATCGTCGACTCGTCCGCTGGTTACATATACGCCTTTGTCGGACAGGACAATTCCACAAGCTGTGCCATCCCGTCGACCACCACCGGCGGCCCGTGCGCCGGCGTCTTCCAATTCAAGATCTCCTCATTCGCCGGTGGCAGTGCCGGCACGGAGGCCCAAGTGGGGGCAGGCTCTGAATTCATGATGTCCGGTGCTTTCGACAACCAATATTACAGCACCGGCAACGGTCACCTTTACGTCGTCGGCAACACCGGCCCGGCGAACAACACCCTATGGAACATCCCCATCACCGGGTCGTCCACCATGGGCACCCCCGCCGCGGGACCCCAACTGGCCACTAGCTACACCAACGGCTACTATGCCGCCGGGCTCCAGGTCACGGAGTACCTAAATGGCAGCACTGACTACATCTTCGTGAGCGTACTCGCGTTTGGTAACACCACCACCTGCCTTACCGGCGCCACCGTGAGCATTGGCTGCGTCCTAGGCTTCACCGCGCCCAGCACCGGTGCGATCGGCTCAGGCGCCGCTGTGAACGGCTCGTCGCAGGCGGAGGGCGGCAGCAGCGGCCTTGTGGTCGACTACCAAGGCACGGGAGACGTGGGCAACATTTATTTCTCCACTCTCCTAAATGCGAGTTGCACGTCACCTGCCGTGACCGCCGGGTGCGCAATTCAAAACACCCAGGGCAATCCGTGATGAGCGTCGCCCCGGAGCGAACGATGAAAATGATCGCTCATACGCGCTGTCAAACGAAGACGCCCAAGGCTATGTCATACGCCTGCAAACAGTTGATTACGGTGCTCTAGTGAGTAGTGTTTCCGGCTTCCTAGCGACAGAACTCAACATACCTGTAGCATTCAAGTAATTTCAGTCTTATAATGAATCGCAACTTGATTTCAAAAGTCAGGTTAAGCAGTTCCCCGTACCCGCTCACATGCGCCGCTTAAGCGATGTATGACAAGCAACCGTCACATCAGGAGCAATCGATGAGCCACTCGAAACAGACCAACCGGGTAACCGGGCAGCCGGTAACCGACGCGCGCGCCACAAAGCCCTATCAAAAACCCGCCTTGCGCTATGAACGGGTCTTTGAAACCTCGGCCCTCACCTGCGGCAAAGTCCAGACCACCCAGTCGGGCTGCCATGCGAGCCGGAAGACTTCGTAGAGGGGCAGCGGTGTGCGCTGCAGGCCGCCTTTCAGGCGGCCTTCCGGCAAATTCCCTTGGGGCCGCTCATGAGCCCATCGAAAGAAACAATCGTCGATTCACACGGCCCGGTACTGACCGTGCCGCCAAACAGCCATATAACGAGCGCGCATTGCGCTTCGAGCGGGTCTTTGAAACCACGGCGTTGACCTGCGGGAAGGTTCAGACCACCCAGCCCGGCTGCCACTCAAGCAGGAAAACTTCGTAGGCCCTCACCGGCCCGCGAACGGAAGGAAGACAAGTAAAGGAGAAAGCCAACATGAATCTCGGCAATTCGCACATTCGCAGGCTCTCCGTCGTCATCGCGACAGGGGCGCTCGTCGCCCTCGGCCTGCTCCTCTTTGGCCCCTTGTCCGGCCAGGACGCGCGCGTCCTCATCACCTCGCCGATTGATGAATCCAACCTGGTAACGTTACCAGGCAACACGCGCCCCGAAGCCAGAAGCCCTAACGCCGATCGCGGCCCCCTCCCCGACAGCTTCCCCATGACGTACATGGAGCTTCAGTTGAAGCGCCCGCTCTACCTGCAGCAGCAGTTCGACAGCTTCCTCACCCAGCAAACCACCAAAGGTTCGCCCAACTACCACCACTGGATCACCCAGGAGGAGCTTGGGGCCACTTATGGCTTGGCCCAGCAGGATATCGACACTATTACGAGCTGGCTCCAGTCCAAAGGCTTCACTATCGACCAAACCCTGCCCTCCCGAATGGTCATCGCCTTCTCCGGCACGGCCGGCCAAGTCCGTCAGGCCTTTCATACTGAGATCCACTACCTTGACGTCGGTGGCGTGCAGCACTACGCCAACGTGCGCGACGAACAGATTCCCGCCGCGCTGGCCCCGGCCGTTGTCGGCATAGTCTCCCTGCACGATTTCAGGCCGCACCCCATGGCGAAGGCCGTTCCGCATTACACCATTGCCTCCGACTGCACCTTCCTGCCTACGAACACGGGCACGTGCTACACGCTGGTGCCGGCCGATTTCCAGGTGATCTACAATGTCAACCCGGTCCTGAGGCACAATATCAGCGGGTCGGGCGTGGTCATTGCGGTCGTCGAGGATAGCGACACCTATAGCACCGATGTCACCACCTATCGCAACACTTTCCTGAGCAAATACTCGGGCACTGTCACGACAGTCCATCCGGGCACAGGCTGCACCGACCCTGGCACCAATGCGGACGACGGCGAAGCGGACCTGGATGCCGAAGTAGCCGGTATCGCGGCGCCGAATGCTAGCATCCTGGTCGCGGCCTGCCCAACCGGCACCACTTTCGGCGGCCTGATCGCCATCCAAAACTACTCCTCCTACAGCACCAAGCCCAACATTTTCAGCATGAGCTACGGCGAGTGCGAGGCGGTGAACGGAGCGGCGGCCAACGCGGCGTTCAGCAGCGCCTATTCATCCGTCCAGTCCTCCGGAGCCGCGGTCTTCGTCTCCACCGGCGATGGCGGCGACTCCCAGTGCAGCCAGAACTTCCTGGCCGGATATTGGGGCATTGGCGTCAGCGGATTCGCCTCTACTGCGTATAACGTCGCGGTGGGCGGTACGGACTTTGAAGATACCTGGAACGCGACCCAAGGCTCCGCGCCCAATAACGTTCCCATCAGCACCTATTGGGCCTCCGGCAACACGGGTACCGACGGCTCCGCAAAGTCCTATATCCCGGAGATTCCCTGGAACCAATCCTGCGCCAGCTACCTGATCGCCACTTACGAAGGGTATAGCGCCACTTACGGTAGCGGTGGGTTTTGCAACTACTCCCAAATAACCAACAGCAGCAGTGCCTACTACGACTATCAGACCGCGTCGGCCGGCGCTGGAGGCCCCAGCGGCTGCTTCACCGGTGCGTCGTCCAACAACCAGTCGCTCAGCACGTCCGGCTACGGCGCCTACGTCAGCGGCAGTTGCGCCGGCAGCCCCAAGCCCGGCTTTCAGTCAGGCGTATTCGGCAACCCCGCGGACGGCGTACGCGACATCCCCGACGTGTCGCTGTTCGCCAGTAGCGGAGCGTGGGGCCATTTCGTGCCTATTTGCTGGTCCGACCCTAGCTACACGTCCAGCGGCTCGGCCGTTTGTACGGGCGCTCCCAGCACCTGGAGCGGCTTTGGCGGTACCTCGATTGCCACGCCCATCATGGCCGGCATCCAGGCGTTGGTGAACCAGAAGTGGGGCAATCAAGGCAATCCCGTCTCCACGTACTACACCATCGCGAAATCCGAATTCGGCTCCAGCGGCAACGCCAACTGCTACTCCATCAACCAGTACTCCCTCTCCCGCCATGGGCTCGTCTCCACCTGCTCTTTCTACGACGTAACTCAGGGGGACAATAACGTGGACTGCGAAAGCGCCGGTTTTACTGGTGCATCCCCGTGCTACACGCCCTCCGGCTCCATTGGCGTCAATGCGACCAGTTCCGTCTCCGCGGTTTATCCGACTGCTGGCGGGTCCGGTTATAGCGGCACGCCGACCTGCACGATTGGCGCTCCGCCCAACAAGAACAGCTATCTCTCTCCCTCAGGCGGGACGATATGGGCGGGTGGAACCCAGGCCACCTGTACGGCCACAGTCGCGTCCAGCACTACCACCGCCTCCGCCACAGCCAACGCAAACGGCGGCTTCCTGCCCGGTGCCGGCCAACAGTTCCAGGTGGGAGCGACAACTTACACGTGGGTGAGCAGCAGCCCCACGGCTGCTTACCAGGTAGAAATCCCTGTATCGGCCAGCGAAGCCAACATCGTTAAGAACCTAGCGGCCGCGATCAATGCAATCAGCACTTGCGGATCTCCGAGCGGCGCCAGTTGCTACGGGAGCGGAACCGTCGCTAACGCCAGCGCCACGGCAAGCGTCTCTAGCGCGGTTATGACCGTCACGGCCAAGACCACCGGCTGCAACGGCGTGGCCTTTTTTGCGAACCCCGCAACCTATACCAGCCCCGTCTTTACCCTATCGTCCAACACGGGCTATCTCACGGGTGGCAGCGTCTCCGGCCAGGTGTGTTCGTACACCGTCACCACCGCCGGCTCGGGATATACTGGCAATCCGAGCTGTACCATTTCAGGCACCGGAACGGGCGCAACCTGCCTCGCCCAAGTGGCCGTGGGCACTGCGCCCTCGACATATCAACCGGCCTTTGGCGCCAACCCCGGCTGGGACTTCGCCACCGGTATAGGCACTCCCAACGCCTATAACCTGGTCTACAACACCGCCTGGTGATCCGGATGACAAAGAAAAACTTCTCCATGAATCGAACTACGAGGAGCGATCAAATGACAAAACATGCCTCCTATTCCCGGCTGTGGACCACGGCGGTCGCCCTGACCCTCGTACTCGGCTCCGCCCTGCTGTCAGGCCAGGACGCCACGACCAAGCACGGCATCCCCAAAGACTGGTCCATGCATCACGTCGTCTTCTCCAGGCCCCACACCGCCGCGCAGCAAAAAGTCCTCAACGACCCGCGCTACCTCCTCCAGCAGGAGCTTCGCGCCGCCGCAGCCGCCGGTCCGTCAATGCCCGCGCCGCCCTCAGCCGCCGGTAATGACGCCGACGACGCTGAGCCGGACATCGCGCCTCCCCCCGGCAGTGGTCAGTTGTCACGCGGGCTCACTAGGGCTCTGGTCTCGGCCACGGGGCTCGAAGCGGTCCCGCCCGGCGCCACCAACATGAAACGCATCCACAAGGACTGGAGCGAGGGCCTGAACAGTAGCGGAACCAGCGGCCTCGGCCAGTTCCCCGGCACGTTCACGCAAACGGGCAATAACTGTACCGCCGCTTTCCCCGCGATAGCCGACTATGCTGTCTACAACACGGGCTTGGCCGGCTCGGGCACGCAGGCAACCATCGTTGCCTATAATAAGATCTATGCCTCCTGCAGCGGTGGCCCCGCGGTCTACTTCGCCTACAACACCGGCGCGGCCCCCATTGCCAACTCCATCGACCTCTCTCGAGATGGCACTCAGATGGCCTTCATCACGGGCGCATCCGGATCGGCTGCCAACGTGGTCATTCTCAAATGGGCGAACTCCGGCGGAACCGTCAGCCTGCCGGCCAGCATAGCATCCGTGGCCGCCGCCTCGTACCGCACCTGCACAGCGCCCTGCTATACCACCGTGGCCTTCGGCAACGGCGGCAGCGACACTTACTCTTCGCCGTTCTACGACTACCATGCCAGCGACGACGCCCTCTACGTTGGCGATGACGGCGGCAAGCTCCACAAGTTCACGGGTGTCTTCTTCGGAGCCCCGGCGGAAGCCGGGAGCCCATGGCCGGTGCAGGTCAGCTCTGCCACCACCGGCGGCGCCCTCGGCAGCCCTATTTACGACGCCAATACCAGCCTCGCGTTTGTGGGCGATTACCTGCTGAACTACGCCTCCACTTGCGAGCCTTCGGCCACCAACTCTAACGGCTCCTGCGGGTACCTCTACTCGGTGAACGCCTCGGGCACGGTCGTCCAATCGCACCAGCTCGATTACCAATATGGCATCGTGGACAGCCCTCTCATTGACGTCACCACCGGACAGGTCTACGCTTTTGTGGGCGCGGATAATACCACGGCCTGCTCCAGCGGCCCGTGCGCCGGCGTCTTCCAATTCGCCGAGGCCTTCACCGGAGGTGCCACGGGCACTGAGGCGCAGGTCGGCGCGGGCTATGAGTTTATGCTCTCAGGGGCGTTCGACAACTCCTACTTCAGCACGGGCGCCGGCCACCTGTACACGGTCGGAGGAACCGGCCCACAGAACAACACCCTGTATCAGATCGCCATCGCATCGGGAGGAGCTCTTGGCGCGGTCGTCACAGGTCCCGCCGTAGCCGCCAACTACACCAGCGGATTCTACGCCGGAGGCCTCCAGGTCACCGAGTTCTACACCGGAACCCACGACTACATATTCCTCCGAGTGCTGATGGCCAGCACAAACACCAGCGTAGGCCAAGTTGCCGGCTACGACGTCACCAGCGGCACCATCACCACTAGCACAGGCACCACCGGTACCATCGCCACCCAGGGCGGCTCTAGCGGCATTGTGGTCGACAATTCCCTATCCATCGCCCAGAACATCTACTATTCGTCGCTCCTGAATGCCACCTGCACCACCTCCGGTACTGGCGGTTGTGCGGTCCAAGTCATCCAATCCGCGCCTTAGAGCATGCTGGAAACAGTCAAACTCGACTTGGCCACCGAAGTCCTAGCCTCCTTCGGCCGGGCGACCCTCCCGGTCACGGGCTCCAGCATGTTCCCCTCCATGCAACCAGGCGACATCCTCGAAATCCGCCGTGCCACCTGCCCCGTCCCAACCGGCGAGGTAGTGGTTTTTCTGCGCCAAGCCCGGCTCGTTGTCCATCGCGTCGTTGGCCAAACCGGCGATCTGTACATCACCCGCGGCGACCGCCTCCGCTTTCCGGATGCCCCCGTGCACGCCGCCGCCATCCTGGGACGCGTCACCGCCATCGAGCGCCGGGGCCGCCGCATCTCGCCGCGCCTCACAGTTTTGTGCCGCATAGGATCGTCAGTACTCCGCCACACCGAGTTCGGCACGCGGGTGGCACTTTACTTTGTTAGGATGGTACGAACTTGACCTGCGCGGCCACTCACGAGCTGGCAATCGATATCGGAGGCATGCCGATCCTCGTACGTACTGACAGCGCCGAGTTCGCCGCCATGCTCGAAGACCGCTACGGCAGCTTCATCCACGCCCCATCATCCGACCGCATCTTCTCGCTCGACATCGACCTGATACCGCCGCCGTCCATGCCGGCAGACGAAGAAGTCAGCGTGCGCCTCGAATCCGGCCGTTGGATCATGACCCGCGGCGATTTCCGCGCCGAGTTCGATCCGCGATCGGGACACGGCCGGGTCCGCCAAAGCCCCAATCCTTATTCGATCGACGGCGTGCTGCGCATTCTGCATTCGCTGCTCCTGGCCCGCCAAGGGGGATTTCTGGTGCACGCGGCCAGTGCTGTGCGAAACGGTCGTGCCTTCCTGTTCGCAGGCGTCTCAGGGGCGGGAAAGACCACCCTCTCGCGCCTGGCGCCACCTGATGTCGAAGTGCTGACCGACGAGATCTCCTACGTGCGCCCCACCCAATCCGGCTATGAAGCTTTCGGCACGCCGTTCGCTGGCGAACTGGCGCGCATCGGCGCAAACCTGCGCGCGCCCCTAGCCGCGCTCTACTTGCTGGTGCAAGGCCCGGAAAACCGTATCGAGCCGGTCGACTCGGGCGAAGCTACTCGCGCCATCCTCCGCAATATCCTGTTTTTCGCGCACGACGAAGAACTGGTCGGCCTGGTGTTTCAATCCGTTTTCGATTTCGTCGCTCGCGTGCCGGTTCAGCGGCTGGTATTCACGCCGGACGCATGCGTCTGGGAAATGATCGTTTGATGGGTCTTATGGCCATCTACGCTGCCCGCAGCAAACAAGTCGCGGCCCGCATGTTGGGCGGTGAAATGATGATCATGTCGCCCCGCGATACCACGTTGTTCAACCTCAACGACGTGGGCTCGGTCATCTGGCAATCCGCCGACGGCCAAACACCGCTCGATGAAATCGTCGCGCGCCTCTGCGCCGAGTTCGATGTCGCGCCGGAGGTCGCCCGCCAGGACGCCGAAAGCTTCATCCAGGAGTTGGCTGAGCACGGAATCCTGCATGTCTCGGACCAGCCCATCACCGCCGAACCACCGCGCCAGGAGCCCGCATGAGCGTCTTAATGGAAGAGATGAACCGCCGGGCACTTACGCTGGGCATCCCCCTGGGCGCCCACTTGGATGTCACCTACCGTTGCAACGAGCGTTGCGTGCACTGCTATCTCGACCACGACGATCATGGCGAAATGACCACCACCGAGATGAAGGATGTGCTCGACCAGTTGGCCGATGCGGGTACCCTCTTCCTCACCTTGAGCGGCGGCGAAGTCTTCATGCGCATGGACTTCTTTGAGATTCTCAGGTACGCCCGCGAACTTTCGTTTTGCATCAAGATCAAGACCAACGCCTTCATGATCCGCGGAGAGGAGGCCGACTTGATTCGCGACATGGATGTGAGTTCCGTGCAGGTCAGTATCTATTCCCACCGGCCGGAAGTCCACGACGGCATCACCTTGCTCCCGCGGTCGCTAGAACGTTCCATCGCAGGGATCCGGCTGCTGCAACAGCGCGGCGTGAAGGTGATCATTGCCAATGTGCTCATGCGCGAGAATTTGGCCGATTATGAAGGCGTCCGCGCGCTCGCCAGATCGCTCGGCGTCGAGTCGACCATCGACCCCACCATTACCCCCAAGATGGATGGCGACCGCTCGATCCTGGATATGGGTATCGCCGGCAAAGAACTGCGCGACATAATGCATAACGCCGACCTGGTCGGCAACGTGGACGACTTCTGCGCCACGCCGCCGCCGGTGGGCGACGAAGACCTCGACACTGTACCCTGCAGCGCCAGCCACACCTACTGCTACATCTCTCCCTACGGCGACGTATTCCCTTGCGTGCAGTTTCCGCTACCCACCGGAAACGTGCGCAAACAGAAATTCCTGGATATCTGGCGCTACTCGCCGCAGATGAATGATGTGCGCTCCATCCGCCCCCGCGAGCTGCCGGTGTGCTCCACCTGCTCCCATATCGGAACCTGTACGCGCTGCCCCGGCCTGGCCTACATGCAAGGCGATATGCGCGGCCCCTCCGTCCAGGATTGCGAGAAATCCTACGCGCGCACCGGCATCCCCTCCGCCAACATGAAGCTGCGATTTACCGCCACGAATGGTCACCCCGTCGCGGCCTCGGAGCCCGCCAGTTTGGTGCAGATTCAGCTAGCCCACGCATGCTAAGTCCCGATTCTCAGGTACGCAGCGCGCTGCTGTTCACGGGCGAACTCCTGCGTCTGCTCGATCTCTTCGACCGGCTTTCCATCGCCGCCTTGCCCTTCAAGGGTCCGGTGTTGGCCGATATGCTATACGGCGATATCGCCGCGCGGGATTACTGCGACCTCGACATCCTGCTGCCGAAGCAGGACATCGCGAAAACCATCCCCGCGCTGCTGGCTGCGGGTTACACCACCGATCTCCCTTCCGATCCCGGACAGCGGAAAGCCTATATTCGCGCCCGCTATGAAATCCATTTCACATCCCCGGGCGGCCGGATTCCGATCGAGATTCACCAGTCGTTCTTACCCCCTGCCTATAGCTTCTCGCTGGCTCCCCGCTTCGAGCGACGCACATTCTTCGGCCGCGAAATCCACGCTTTGCGGCCAGCGGACCTGCTCCTGGTGCTGTGCGCGCATGGGGCCAAACACGCCTGGTCGGAGCCAACGCTCATCCGCGACATGGTCCACCTCTTGGAAATCTCGGCGGACGAGCTTTGCTGGCCCGATCTGCTGCGCGACGCCACGGCCATCGGGGCCCGGCGTATGCTCCTGCTCGGCCTGCTTCTCGCGGCGCGACAAGAGGCCCCGGTACCACTAGAAATCCTAACATTGGCGCAACGGGATCGCTCGGTCGTCCGCCTCGCCGGCCGTACCCGCATCGGCGGACCCGAAAGCCCCCGTTTCTTTATCCAGGCCCGAGAGCGCCTTGGCGACAGGCTCGCCTGTTGGGCCCGCCTGGCCTTGACGCCCAACGAAGAGGACTACTCGTTCCTTCCGCTGCCCGAGTTCCTTTCGGCACTCTACTACCCGCTGCACGCCGTGCGCGTCGCGGGCAAGTACGGTCTCGGCTTATAACATCACCACGCCGCCTGGTTGCGAAGTCGTTCGTCCAGGACAGGAGTTCCATCAGTGGTTCTGCAAAAGAAGACGACGGTGATGGGCTCAAGTGGTGCAGATCCGCATCGTGCCTGTCGTGACGCCTTTTAACCCACGCGGCGTACGGCCAAAGGGTGCACCCATAGTCTGCCGCCTCAATTCTCACCGAATGCAGCTGTGCACTGGCTGAGGTTCTACCGCCTGCGGGGCTGGATGTGAGCCGGCCCGCCCTCCGGGCCCTCCGGCGCCGAGTACGCCGATTCGGCCTTTTGAGCCTGCGAACCAAGACCGGGCCCGAGCTGCGGGCATGCCGGTGGCGTGGGCGCGTTGGAAGAGGGGGTGTGGGGAAGAAACCTTGTGAAGGTTTCGTCCCAACTGGCGCAGCTAAACCAAAACCCCAACCAAAGACGCAAATCCCCACCCAAACCCGTACGGCAGCCCTAATCCTCCCTCATGGATACAGCACGTTGCGACGAAGCGCCACGGTCGTCTTCCAGACAGCAAGAAACTCACGACTTACCTTAGTCCTCGTTTGTGTTTGTGCCGAATCGCCGCACGCCGAATGCGGCACTTCGGGTATTTGTTTCAGCTAGACGGTGCTGGATGTCCGCGCTGGCGCTTGGCGCGCTGTTCGGCCCGGCGTGCCAGAAGGTTCAGATGCATGTTGAGACACCCATCCGTTTGGCGATCCGGTCCGGCTTCAGCGGCTTTCAGGGTAGTCCAGGCGACGCTGGTGCTGTTCGACGGTGCGTGCCAGGCTGCCGATGGCGTCCATCATCTGGGCGGCGCGTTCCTGCAGGCTCCCGATAGCGTCCATCATTTTGACCATGCGGCCTTCGTTGCGTTGGGCGCGCGTTTCGTTCTGGTCCGCGACGGTGGCCAAAATCCGGATCTTCTCGGCGGTCTTCTCGCCATCTGCGACTAGCAGTTCCACCGTGTGGCTGAGGGCTTCGTGACGGTCTGCGAGTCGTTCCAGGCGTTCGTCGATGCTCATGGCCTTCTCCAGTATAGCCGAACGACCTGCGAGAGGTACTTCCACAACGTCGCGCAGCGGATAGTAGAGGAAAAGCAGTTGGGACGGCAGCGCCGGCACCTCGTGTTCGGCCCGCAAGGGCTAGCAGCACAGGGATGTGTCGCGCAAAGAAGGCAAAGGCCCCAAGGGACCGAAATGAGAGCGCCCGTTCCGAGCGGGTGCCGGGCGGCGAAGCGCTTTGGAGGTCTTCCCTGAATCCGTTCCAGGCTGCGGTCCAGACGCTTGTTCAGGCCTCCATACGGCGCGCGATCGCGTCCGCCTTCATCGGTGTTCCAGCCGCTCTCCCAGGTGCTTCAGTCGCGCGTCCAGCACTTCCTCCACACGGCGCAGTTCGGCGCGCCAGAGATCGCGTAGCAGGGTGACCATGAGGGTGAGCATGGCGGCGTTGAACAGGATGGGCACGCCAATCGCCAGATAGACAGTTTACATCCCCAGGCCAGACCGCACAAGACGATCGGCGCCAGATTTGCCTTCCTGCCGGAGTCATCTGGAGCGCCCCCGACCCGGCGGAACAACCGCTTCAGTGAATCTGCAAAACAACAAGCCGGCGATGGCGCAACTGGTGCAGATCCGGATCGTGCCAGCCATGGTTTCCGTGACCCAAGCGGCTTATAGCCAATAGGGTGCGGCTACGGCCGGGGCGCCTCAATTCTCACTAAATTCGCTCGTACACGAGTGGTTGGGGATTTCCATCTACCGCCTGCGGGGCTGGATGTGAGCCGCCCCGCCCTTCGGGCACTCCGGCGCCGCGTGCGCCGATTCAGTCTGCGCCGGCGAACGGAGACCGGTCCCACGCTTCGGGCATGGTGCCGGTGAAGTGGGCGCGTTGGAAGAGGGGGCGTGGGGGAGAAACCTTTTTGAAGGTTTCGCTCCAACTGGCGCAGCCCCGCCAACGGCTGAACAGCTAACCCCAGCTTAGCTGGCCAATCTAACGTTAAATTTTATGTTTCCTTCACAATCTTCAAGTTAACAGCCAAAACAGGGCTTATGGACGCATCGTCCAAACAATCCTCCGCGAAACGTCGAAATCACACGTGGTGGAGGTTTTAAGACGATGCAAAACGACAAACGGACTCCCCAGGGCCAATGGCCCAAAGGAGCCAGCGGAAACCCAGCCGGCCGGCCCGCGGGAATCCGCAATAAATCGACAGAATTGCTTGAGGCCCTACTCGAAGGAGAAGGCGAAAAGCTAACCAGCAAAGCCATCCAACTGGCCCTACAAGGAGATCTCCAGGCCCTGCGCCTCTGCCTGGAGCGTCTCTTGCCGCCCTGCAAAGAGCGGCGGATCGATCTGCCGTTGCCGGATGTCCGGACGTCTCAGGACACATCCGCGGCACTTTCCACGGTTCTGGCCGCTGTCGGAGACGGCCGCATCACACCCGGCGAGGGGCAAACGGTAACCGAAATCGTCGAGGCCAGGACACGGCTGATCCAGGTCGAGGACCACGACCGGCGCATCGCGAAGCTCGAAAAAGCGCTGCCCAAGGATAAGGATAAGGATAAGGATAAGGAAGGCCGGCGATGAGCAGGGAGCAGCGCATTCGCAGGTTGGAGTTGCAGGTCTTCCGCGACGACGACGACGAGTCCGGGCAACTCACGTGGGAAGAATTCCAAATCCTCTACGCGGCCCTTCGTAGCAGCTCGACCACCGATCGTGAACAACGGTGCATCGCGGCGGCTGCGGCGCATCCGAATCTGAAGGGGTTCATCCGCAAATGGCCCGAGTTCATTACGGGCGATACCGCGGCCAGCAAGATACAACAGGAAAGCGACGGCCAGACCCGTGTCCCATGCCATTCCGAAGGCGCATCCTCGCCCGCCCCTACCTGTTCTTCACCTGTTTTATCAGGCGGGGCCCAGAAATCTACTGCCTCTGTGGGTAACAGAGATGAGCTGCTCGCACCAGAAGCCAAGGCCGCTGCCGAGCCAAAGCGCGCCCAATCCCTCAGTGAATACAACCGCAAGCAACTCGATTACGAGTTCGGCCCAAGCCGCTGGAGACTCAAGGCGTGACGCATCACCCGGTCGTCAAATCCTATCCCTTGGCCGGAGCGAATCGGCGCGCTGATCCTAGTTCGACGGTCGGCTACCCGGATTCCATGTCGAGGCGCACGGAGACTCGGCGCGCACGCTGCCGCCCGGCTGGCGCCGTGGGTGTGACTGCGTTGGAAGAGGGGGTGTGGGGGAGAAACCTTGTGAAGGTTTCGTCCCAACTGGCGCAGCTAAACCAAAACCCCAACCAAAGACGTAATCCCCTCCCAAACCCGTACGACCAGCCCTCTAATCGTCACTGATGGATACGCAAAAGCGGGGTTGCTGCTGCACGCCGCCAGCCTGGCGCGATCATGTTAAGTAAACGTACGACGCAGGGTCAACCCGTGGTATTCCCTCTGGGCTACTCCTTGGGAGGTATGCGGGCGATGAGTTCGCCCATGGCGGCGACCAGCCGATCGATGCGGGCGTCTGTGTCGCGGAAGCGGCGGTCGGTTTCACGGTCGCGCAGGGCGGCTTGCTCCGCGAGGTCGGCGATGCGCGCGCTGAGGCCGTCGTTGACCGCGGCGACGTGGAGAGTGAGATCGTTGAGTTGGCGCTGGGTGTCCCGCCACTGGGTGCGGAACTCTTCGCGGTCCTTGCGGCGGTCCTCGGCGAGGCCGGCGGTGACGTGCTCGATGCGTTCGAAACGTTCTTCCGAGGTCATGGTCTTCTCCAGTATAGCGGAGGGGATGCGCGGCGCATCCCGTTCAAGGTTTGGCGGTCGGGCGGGGCGCCCCATAACGCGCCACAGACGTGGGACGGACGCCGTCGCTTCCCCACAAGGATCGTCTGTTCCGCGGACATGAGATCTTGGGCCAGGCGATCTCCATTCTCCGTAACGGCCGCCCCATCGATCCCTCTCCGGCCTGGTGGCATCGCGCCGCCTCTTGGATTCTGCGACACTCGGATGTATGCACCCGGATGCTGCTCCGTCTGAGAAGGCTCCCGTGGGCCAGCCAGCGGATTGCGCCATCGCGCAGGAAGTGGTCGTCGAGATCGGCGCCATGCCGGTCCTGGTGCGCACCGACAGCCCGGAATTTCTGCAGATACTCGGGAATGGTTACAGCGGGTTCGTGAATCCCGCGAGAGATCCGGAAGCGGGGCTAGAGCCTCACGGCAGGCGGAACCGCCTGCCCCACCTGCCCCGTTTTCGAGTTCGATTCGACTCGGTCTGCGAGCTGGTGCGGCGGCTGACGTCTGTTCGGGATGGGCGGGTGTGGGAGTTGATCGTATGACAAGCAAGAGCCCTGTCCCAGCATGTGCCGGGGGAATAACGATTGTGACTGGCTGCCGAGACGCACTCGCCTCGCTAGGGTACTTCTCGTCGAACTGTAAATGAGGGCTTCAAAAATGTATCTCTGTCCAGTATGTGGATATGACCGGCTCGAAGATCCGGCGGAGAACTTCACAATCTGTCCATCTTGCGGTACCGAGTTTGGGTTCGACGACGCATTCTGTACGCACGCCGAACTGAGGGCCAAATGGCTCGGCAACGGAGCGCAATGGTGGAGTACCGTCGATCCGAAGCCAGAGCACTGGGACCCTCAACAACAGGTCGATGCGGTGCTATCTTCCCGGTAGCCGGGCCAGCCGAGTGGACAACCAGTCCGGCTGCGGCCGGCAAGCCATGGGTGCAACGGCGTCGTGTCGGCCACGACGAGGATCATTTGCCGATCAGGCCTTGCGCACGCAGTTTTTCGAGGTCGGCGAGATCCTGCTGCAGATCGGCTATCGAATAGGTCGTGAATCCCGCGCTCGATCGGGAAATCGTCGAATTCAAAAAACGCGACAGCCCCAGCAGTTGCCCGGCCTGATAGTGTGTTAGCGCCCCCGCAGCGGTAGCCTTCGATGGCCAGTTGTTCGAGGGCTTCACGGCCGGGATCCGGGTGCCGGGCGATGTCGTCGGGCAGCTCGACCGCCGCATGGCTCCCGGATAAGGGGGTTTCTACGTGTGCTCGGCGCGCTGAATCCTGTATGATGCATAGGAGAGGCGCCCGATGGCGGTGGCAACTAGCGGCCAACTGACGGTCCAGGAATTCCGCGGACTCCCGGAGGATTCCGGGGGTGTCTACCACGAACTTCGGCACGGAGAAATAGTTACCGTGACGCGACCCAAACTCAAGCACTCTTTGATTCAGCGCAGCTTGCGCAGACTCCTGGAGCAGGTCGCCGAACCCGGAAGCCTGGTCGACGTTGAAATCGCATTCCGCCCCCTTCCGGAACACGAGCTTTGGGTTGCCGACGTCGCATACCTCTGCGCGGAGCGGTTCAAGCAAGCCGATCCCGAAGACAATATCCACGGCGCGCCCGACATCGTCATCGAAGTCGTCTCGCCTTCCAATACGATTGCCGAGCTCTACGACAAAGAGAAGCTCTGCCTGGAGAACGGCGCCACGCAGTTCTGGGTGGTCGATCCGGACCGCCGTCAGGTTAAGGTCTCCACACCGGACGGCCGCACTGTGACCTATCGGGCCGGCCAGGAGATTCCGCTGGATTCTTTCGCGGCCAATCTAGCCGTCGATGCGATATTCGCTTAGAAGCGGCACTTACCGAAGATACCCGGAATCCCCGAGCTACGGGTGAAGCGGAGAACGTTAGGAAGAGGGGGTGTGGGGGAGAAACCTTTTGAAGGTTTCTCCCCCACTGGCCCTACTTAAACCCATAATTTTGGTGGCCGACGACTCGTGGGGTGTATACTGATGCGAGTCCAGATGGCCAAAACGGAAATCCTGGTCGAAACGTGAGTGATTTACTGGAGGCATGTACCATGACGAAGCTCATTCTCAAGCGTTGTTTTCTCCCGCTATTTGCAATCGCCGAAGCAGCTTCATGGGCGGTAGCACAAACGCCCGTAATAACCAGCGTCAGTAAGATTTCGACGCAACAATATCAAACCATTGTGATCCCGGGCAGCGGTTTTGGCACCCACAAGGCTTATACCGGCGACTCCGACTACATTAGCTTGGAGGATCAGACTGCGATCCCTGGGTGGCAGGCCGGATACCTACCTTATAACGACACCGTCACTCTCATAGTGCAGGAATGGACCAACACGAAGATCGTACTAGGAGGGTTTTCCGGAGCTTGGGGCACCTATAATTACACGCTCGCCATAGGGGATTCCGAACAGGTCGAGGTGTGGAATGCCCAAACCGGCGATGGACCCGCAACCGTCTACACGACCATTGTTGCCGAAGCCACCACCGCCACGCTGACGTCGTCGCCCAACCCGTCCACCGATGGGGAGGCTGTGACGTTTACCGCGAGTGTCACTTCCAAAGCCGGCCCGCCGCCGGATGGAGAAACCGTCTCGTTCATGGCGGGCACAATAGTATTGGGCACCGGACCATTGAGCGGCGGCTCGGCCATCTTTATTACGTCGAAACTCAAAGTCGGCACAACGCCGGTTACGGCAGTGTACGGCGGCGACTCGGACTTTGGCGGCAGCAAGTCGAAGCCCGTCAAGCAGGTGGTGCAATAGCGGCGGCATGGCGAAGCGGAGCACGTTGGCCCGAAATACCGTCCCGAGGCACGTCATACAGTTCGCAAACAACCGATTGCAGGTTCCGGTACCCAGATCGAAAATTAATTGCATTCACGACCGTGAGGTGGTGTACAATTAGCGCATCGCGGGAGGGAACTGGCTGGAGTCCGGTTCCATTCCACAGTCGGCCTAAAGCTGAGGGCGCAAATTGCCGATAGGGCCAGAGGAAAACCAAAGGAGAAATCGTGCTTCGAAAACTACGAACGTCTTTGCTAACCATCGCCGCGCTGGCGCCGGTCGTGAATATCGTTTGCCAGGCGCAGTCGCTACCCACGTTGACACATCATGTGCGCGACGTGGTCGTCAATGGGCAAGCCAAGCCCATCGGGCAGTTGCCTTTAAACCAGACCATGCAACTGGACGTAGTTCTACCGTTAGGCGACCGGGCGGGATTGCAATCATATTTGAAGGAACTCTACAATCCGGCCAGCCCCTCCTACCGGCATTTCCTCAGCGTGCCGGAGTTCACCGAGCGTTTTGGACCCAGCCAGCAAGACTATGACGCCGTAGTTCGTTTCGCGGAAACCAACGGCTTCACGGTGGTGGGCGGCACACGCGATGGCATGGAGGTACAGATCAAAGGTCCCGTTTCGGCCGTGCAGACGGCTTTCCATGTGACCATGCGGACCTATCAGCACCCCACCGAGAGCCGCACGTTTTACGCGCCGGATCGCGAGCCCAGCGCCAACCTGGCGTTCCCGCTCTGGCACATCTCCGGTTTGGACAACTACTCCATCCCGCATCCCATGTTCGTCAAGAAGAGCGACTACGCCAAGGCCCATGGTATCGATCCGGATTCCGTGGTGACGCATGCCACTACCGGCTCCGGCCCTTCGTCTTCCTTTTTGGGCAGCGACATGCGCGCCGCTTACTACGGCGGAACGGCCCTCACCGGCTCCGGCCAGAACCTTGGATTGTTCGAATATTTAGGCACCGACTTGACCGACTTGACCACCTATTACAAGAACGTCGGCCAAACCAACAACGTGCCGATCACCCTGCTCTCCACAGACGGGACCAGCACGTCCTGCGTGGATTCGCGAGCCGGCGGCGACTGTGACGACACCGAACAAACGCTCGACATGACCCAGGCATTGGGCATGGCGCCGGGACTGAACAGCCTGGTGATGTACATCGGCTCCACCGATACCGCCATCATCAGTGCCATGACCACGCACAGCCCGCTGCCCACCACCATCGGCTGTTCGTGGGGCTGGACACCGGCGGATCCCAGCACGCTGGACCCGTACTTCGAGAAGATGGCGTCCCAAGGCCAGAATTTCTTTGCGGCTTCCGGCGATAGTTCCACCTGGTCGTCGAGTAATGAAGCCTGGCCGGCGGACGATGCGAATGTCGTTTCGGTCGGCGGCACGGACCTGACAACCGCCAGCGCGGCGGGGCCTTGGAAATCGGAAACGGCCTGGTCCGACAGCGGCGGCGGCATCTCGCCGGACAGCATCGCCATCCCCTCGTGGCAGCAGCTCGCGGGCGTGATCAACTCCAGCAACAAGGGTTCCACCACTTTGCGCAATGGCCCGGACGTATCGGCCAACGCCAACTTTACTTTTTATGTCTGCGCGGATCAGACCACCTGCACGGCCAACGATTACGGCGGCACCAGCTTTGCGACGCCCATGTGGGCGGGCTACATCGCCCTGGTCAACCAGCAGTTGGCTGAGAACAGCCAGCCGACCATCGGCTTCATCAACCCGACCATCTATGCGCAGAATGTGACGTCGGTCTATGACACGGACTTCCACGACATCACCAGCGGCACATCCGGCAGCTATTCGGCCGTAACCGGTTACGACCTGGTGACCGGCTGGGGCAGTCCCAACACCGGGTTGATCGGCGCACTGACCGGATCGTCGGCTCCCGGCTTCAGCCTTTCCGCCTCGCCCACTTCGGTCTCGGTGGTGCAGGGCAACTCGGGAACATCCACCATTACCAGCACGGTGACGGGCGGCTTCGATTCCGCCGTTACCCTGACCGCGAGCGGCCAGCCCACGGGCGTCACCGTAACCTTCAGCCCCACCTCCATTACCGGGGCGGGAACCTCGACTATGTCGATGGCCGTAGCTTCTTCCACAGCCACCGGCACATATACCATTACGGTGAAGGGAACCTCTGGCGCCACCAGCGAGACCACCACGGTTTCGCTAACGGTGACCTCCACGCCGACTCCTAACTTCACCATTGCGGCTTCGCCCACTTCGGTTTCCGTGGTGCAGGGCAATAGCGGCACTTCTACCATCACCACTACTGTCTCGGGCGGCTTTAGCGATCCGATCGCCTTGACCGCGAGCGGCCAGCCGACCGGCGTGACCGTCAGCTTCAATCCTTCATCCATCGCGGCGCCGGGTTCCGGTACTTCGACCATGACGATGGCCGTGGCCTCCAGCACCGCGACCGGCACCTACACCATCACCGTCACCGGCTCGGGCGACAGCATTACGCACACCGCGACTGTTTCGCTCACCGTGACGGCGGCGTCGACTGGCACTTTCACTATCTCGGTTTCACCCACTTCGGGATACCTGTATCAGGG
>Ga0302324_100010502_pt1 | contig 19157 bp, 11 predicted proteins | sample Palsa_T0_1_FD_201949 | JGI IMG/M metagenome (GOLD analysis project Ga0302324, IMG submission 201949) | Peat permafrost microbial communities from Stordalen Mire near Abisko, Sweden - Palsa_T0_1 | ecosystem: Environmental > Terrestrial > Soil > Palsa > Peat permafrost | place: Sweden: Abisko...
CCACAGATCGCGCAGCTTCACTTCGGTTTCCGCCGGGCCGCCGGCGGTGCCAGCTGCGGGGACCTCCGGCAGGGCTGAAAAGTAAATCAATGCAGCAACGGCAAGAAAAATGCCGGCGATCACAACGTAGGGCACCCGTACCATGCCGGCTTCATAGGCTCGGTAGGCCTGTAACTGTTCGGGAGACATCGCGGCATACTGCGCCTTAGTATTCTCGATGCCTGACAAAATGAACGAGGCGCCAATGAATGGGGTAACCACCGCGCCGACGGCGTTGAACGACTGTGCGGCATTCAGCCGTCGCTCCGAACTCTCTGGCGGGCCCAGGATGGTGACGTAAGGGTTGGCGGCAACTTCGAGGAAACTCTGGCCGCAGGCCATCACAAACAACGCAAAGAGAAAAAATCCGTAGACGCGGATATAAGACGCGGGAATGAAGAGCAGTGCGCCGCTTGCGCAGATGACCAAGCCGATCAAAATTCCTCGCTTGTATCCGACTCGCTCCATAAGCCATCCGGCAGGAAGCGCAGCGAGAAAATAACCGCCAAAGAACGCCGACTGAATAAGCGAGGACTGAAAATCGGTGAGGCCGAAGGCTTTTTTCAGATGGGGAATCAGAATATCGTTCAGGTTGACGCCCAGGGCCCAAAGGAAAAAAAGGCTGGTCACCAGGATCAGCGGCACGAGGTAGCGGCGTTCGGTGAGCGGTACCGATGAAGTTCCCACTTTGCTCCCTTAAGTCAAAGCACGATCGAGATGGACGTAGCCGCCGTCCACGTATAAGTGCTGGCCGGTAATGTGGCTGGCCTGAGCGGAAATTAGGAACACCGCCATCGCTGCGATTTCATCCGCAGTAGTCATGCGCTGCTCAAGCGGGATTTTGGCGACGATGTCTTTCAATTTCGCGGCGGGATCGGGAAATGTATCGAGCCACTGGCGATAAAGCGGGGTCATCACTTCCGCGGGAAGAATCGCGTTCACACGAATGTCGAAGGGCAGCAACTCCGCCGCCCATTCGCGAGTGAGGCCTAGAACGCCGCCCTTCGCCGCCACGTAGCCAGAAGTGCCGCCCTGGCCGGTCACCGCGGTTTTCGAGCTGATATTGACGATCGGCCCGCGCCCGCGCTTGAGATGCGGCAGTGCATAGTGCGCCATGCAGTAGTAGTGCAGCAGGTTGCGCTCGAGCGACCGGACGAATTCCTCCGGACTGCCGGTTTCGAGGCCGATTCTGTCGTTGATGCCGGCGTTGTTCACCAGCGCGTCGATCCGGCCACACCGCTCGACTGTACTCTCAACGGCCGCCCGGCAATTGGCCGGCAAGGTGAGATCGGCGCCAATCACATGGGCCGTCGCCCCGAGACCGCGCAGCTCTTCGGCTATTTTCTCGCCGCTGAGCGTGTCACGGTCCACAATCACGGCAATCGCGCCTTCCTGCGCGCACGCTCGCGAAATCGCGGCGCCGATGCCTTTGCCGCCGCCGGTAACGATCACAACTTTGTCTTTGAGTTGTAAGTCCATGGGGAGAGTCAGCCTTAACCGCGATCAGCCGTGCAGTCTGAGAAACCCGCCGTCGAGGGGATAATCCGTGCCGGTGATAAAGGCGGCTTCGTCGCAGCACAAAAATAGCGCCAGATCGGCAACCTCTCGCGGTTGCGCCATCCTCCCAATGGGCTGCGTTTCAGAAAGTTTCTTGAACATTTCGGCTTCGCGGCCGGGATAGTTCTGCCGAAGGTAGCCGTCAACGAAGGGAGTGTGGACCCGCGCCGGAGAAACGCAATTGCAGCGGATGTTGTATTTCAAATAGTCTCGCGCCACTGAAAGGGTCATCGAAACCACCGCGCCCTTGCTCATCGAGTACGCGAAGCGCTCACTTAAGCCGGTGGAAGCGGCGATGGAAGCCATGTTGAGAATCACACCGCCGTGCATCTTTAGATGCGGAATGAGCGCGAACATGCAGTTGTACATGCCCTTCACGTTGACGCGGAAGATGCGATCGAGATCGGCTTCGGAAGTGGATTCGAGCGTGCCGACGTGCGATACCCCGGCATTGTTGACGAGGATGTCCACGTTCCCATCGCGAAGCACTTCCTCGAACACCTGCTTCACGCTCGAATGGTCGGCCACGTCGCACCGGTAGGATCGCGCGCTACCTCCGCCGCTCTTGATCCTCCCAACGATCGCTTGCGCCGCCGCGATGTCGACGTCCAGGATGCAAACGGATGCGCCGGCCTCGGCAAATCGCTCGGCGATGCTCTGGCCGATGCCGCTGCCTCCACCGGTGACCACTGCGTTCCTGCCGTCCAGTCGAAACGAATTCATCGAGTAGTCCTGACCTGTCAGAGTGAAACGCCGCGCTTCCACGGAATAAAATCATCCTGACCGAGCAATTCCGCCTTAGTGAAGGTGTCGCCGCTGGCAATGTCAATCACCCGGTCCAGAATTTTATCAGCCATCTGATCGACGGTTAATTCGCCGGTAACGATCGGACCGGTGTCGATGTCAATGATGTCCGGCATGCGCTGAGCGAGAGCCGAGTTGGTCGAGAGTTTCACGACCGGCGCAATAGGGTTTCCGGTGGGCGTTCCCAGTCCGGAGGTGAAAAGTACCACGCTCGCGCCCGCGCCCACCTGTGCCGTGACGCACTCCACGTCATTGCCGGGCGTGCATTGCAGATTCAATCCGGGCTCGGTCGAGTACTCCGGAAAATCAATCACCGCGGTAACCGGCGAAGTTCCGCCTTTTTTCGCGGCGCCGGCGGATTTCATCGCGTCGGTGATCAATCCGTCGCGAATATTGCCGGGCGACGGGTTCATCTCAAAACCCGAAAACACCGCCTTGGCCCGGGCGTTGTACGCGCGCATCAGGTGGATGAACCGTTCGGCAATTTCCGGCGTGGTGCTGCGGTCCATGAGTTCTTGCTCAACGCCACACAGTTCCGGAAACTCCGAGAGAATGGTCCGGCCGCCTAAAGCGACTATCAAGTCCGAGGTGTGCCCGACGGCCGGGTTCGCGGAGATTCCTGAAAATCCGTCCGAACCGCCGCACTTCAGCCCGACGCAAAGACGCGAGAGCGGCGCGGAAGTCCGTTGGCACTTGTCGGCTTCCACCAAACCGGAAAATGTCTTCTGAATCGCTTGCGAGAGCATCGCGAATTCCGTGCCGCTGGCTTGCTGCTCGAAGACAAATAGCGGTTTGTTGAATTTGGGATCGAGCTTCTTCAGCGCTTCCCGAAGCACGGCCACCTGGGAGTGTTGGCATCCCAGACTCAACACCGTGGCGCCGGCCACGTTCGGGTGATGGATATAGCCCGCGATCAGCGCACACAAGTTGTTGGAATCCTCGCGCGTCCCCCCGCATCCGCCTTCATGAAGTAGAAACTTGATCCCATCTACGTTCTTGAAAAGGGATGACGGCCGGCGCTGCGGGCGCGCCTCAGCGGCGCGGTACGTTTCGATCTCGCCGACTTTGCCATCGCGATACAGCTTTGCCAGTTCGGAAACTTGCTGGCGGTAGACCGGCGGCGCTGCAAATCCGAGTTCCTCTTCGAACGCTTGCTTCAGGGTAGCGATGTTTCGGTTCTCGCAGAACACCAGCGGAACGACAAGCCAGTGGTTCCGCGTACCGACCTGGCCGTCCGCGCGCAGGAAACCCGAAAATATGCGCTGCCGAAATTTCGAAACGTCGGGCGGCACCCAATGAAAACCGGGCACCTGCGCTTCGACCGGCGCCGTCTCGTGGTGCAGGTTCCGGGTGGTCAGCGTCTGGCCGCGGCGTAGTGGTTCCGTCGCTTTCCCGACCACCACCCCATACATCACAACGCGGTCGCCCTGCGCGAGATCGGTCGTGACGAATTTGTGTTTGGCGGAAACGTCTGACACCAATTCATAATTCACCCCGGAAAAATCCACCACCTCGCCCTTTCGCAAATCCGTCAGGGCGATCAGCACATTGTCCCGCGGATCGATTTTTAGAACCCTGCTTTGCATGGCCGCGACCTCGAAATTGCTTCGCATCGTGCGGTTCCGTTCGCCGGACGAAAAGTGTCCTTGCACTCACGCGCCAAATCCCCGGGGCGCCTCCGTCGTCCACATATCCATTCCATATATATATTTACACGTTTCGAGAAGCGGAAGAAACCCAACCGAGTTTCAGCCGAGTTCCCATTTTGGGCAATGGGCGGATTCGCAGGTGAGGCTCGACCGGTGCGAAGTCGCAGATCGTTTTTCTTTTTTTGTCTTCGAAGTCCTCAAACGCATATAGCAAGCGAAAACTTGAAATTCAAGAGAAAAGATTTGCGTTTCATATGTTAAAAAGGAGTAGCTGGCCCTTCGTCAAGTACATCACCGTGCCCGGAGCGGCGCCAGACGGGCACGGTGCAAGGAATGCACCCATGATTCGAGCCAAAGAATCCAAATCCGCACCGGTGGGCGTGGTCTCTAAAATTCTGAAGATCCTCGAAGCTCTAAGCACGTCACCGGCCGGCCTCCAACTCAAAGATATTGCCGATCAGACCGGCATCAACAAAAGCACTGCCTACCGCTTTCTCGCGCATCTGGAGTCCGAGGGATATCTCTTCCGTGACGACCTGGGAGCGTATCTAGTGGGTCCGAAACTGGTGCGGTTGGGCTCGGGCGCCAACTATCAGGCGACGCTTCGGAAAATCAGCCGGCCGGTGCTGCAGCATCTGTGGAAAGTAACCAACGAAACCGTCAACCTGGGAATCCTTGATGGCCAGGACGTGTATTACGTCGACGTGGTGCAAAGCGCGCACCCGTTTCGCATGGCTTCGCCGGTTGGATCGTGGCGTCCGGTGTACTGCACGGCGATGGGCAAAGCGCTCACCGCGTATCTGCCGGCCGATGAACGAGAACACGTACTCTCTTCGATCCGCTTCGAGCGCTGCACCCCGCACACTCTCACGCGGTTGCCGCAACTGCGGAAGGAACTTGAAAAGGTTCGCCAACGCGGATACGCCCTCGACGATGAGGAGGCGACCCTAGGCGCCCGCTGTGTGAGCGCTGCGATCCTTCGTGACGGCGGCAACGTGGCCGCGGCCATCAGCGTGGCTGGCCCTACGACCAGAATCGCGCGAGACAAAATCCCGGCGTTCGCTGGGGAAGTGGTGGCCGCCGCGCGGGCCATTTCCACCCGGCTGGGCGCCTCGGAGCCGTGATCCGGTTAACGGCCAGTGCGTTTTGTTGTCGATAGAATGTATTTCAGATCCTAAAATCAAAACCAGGCGTATTGGAATCCGCTTGACTCGCCGCTGCAGCCACGCTTAGCTAGAGATTCACGATTCGTTCTGTGATCTGCACGGGCGACACTTCGAAAGTTAAAAAAATGCGCGGAGGAAACACGCTGCATGAAACTCATTCGTTTTGGTGACCCAGGAAAAGAGAAACCCGGCCTGCTTCTTGCGAATGGGACCCGCGTGAATGCATCCGGCTTTGGATCCGACTATACCGAGTCTTTCTTCGAGAATGATGGACTTGCGGCGTTGCGGAAATGGTTTGACGCGAACGGTTCCGTGGCGCCGGGCGTGGACTCTTCGATTCGACTCGGTCCGCCCATCGTGCGGCCCAGCAAGATCGTTTGCATCGGCCTCAACTACCGCCAGCACGCCGCCGAGAGCGGAATGGAAATTCCGAAGGAACCGGTGATATTTTTTAAATCCACCACCGCGCTCGTGGGCCCGAACGACAACGTGATCATTCCGCGCAACGCCGAGAAAGTGGATTGGGAAGTTGAACTGGCGTTGGTGATCGGCAAGAAGGCCAGCTATGTCCCCAAAGAGCGCGCCTTTGAATATATCGCCGGGTACGTCCTGCATAACGACTACTCCGAGCGCAGCTTTCAGCTCGAACGAGGCGGCCAGTGGGTAAAAGGAAAGAGCGCGGATACTTTCGCGCCACTGGGGCCATTTCTTGCCACCCGCGACGAGATTCCTGATCCGGGGTGCTTGAATATGTGGCTGAAGGTCAACGGCGAATTATGCCAAAAAGAATCGACGTCGGACATGATCTTTGATGTGCCGGTTCTGGTCAGCTATCTGAGTGAGTTCATGACCCTTCTTCCCGGCGATATCGTCAGCACTGGAACTCCCGCCGGCGTCGGCTTCGGCATGCGGCCTCCGAAATATCTAAAGCCCGGAGATCATGTAGAGCTAGGAATCGACGCCCTGGGGGAGTCGCGCCAGACGATGGTGGCGTGGAAAGCATAAATCCAGCGCCGGGCGGTTCCGTTGAACGAATGCAGCGCTCTTCAGCTATTCGAATTCTCCATATTTCCCTTGTAGTTGTCGCTATTGCAGCGGCTGCTTCTGCTCAGGCGCTAAATTCTCGGACGAACGCCACGTTCGCCGCGAAACTCGGTGTCGTTCAATTTCAGGACATCGCGCGTCAAGCCGGGCTGACCGCTCTCGACGTATATGGCGGCGAACAGCACAAAGAATTCATTATCGAGACCACCGGCAATGGCGCCGCCATCTTCGATTACGACAACGACGGCTGGCCCGACATATTCCTTCCTAATGGTTCGACGCTGCAAGGTTTCGCATCGGGAAGCGCGCCCACCGGCCACCTCTATCACAACAATCACGACGGCACGTTCACCGATGTGACCGTGAAGGCCGGCCTGGCGCGAGCGGGCTGGGGCCAGGGAGCTTGCGTCGGCGATTACGACAATGACGGCAACCTCGATCTGCTCGAGACGTTCTGGGGACAGAACGTGCTCTACCATAACAACGGCGACGGCACCTTCACTGACGTAACCGAAAAAGCTGGCCTGAAAACGAGCGCGGATGAATGGAGCACCGGCTGCAGCTTCGTGGATTACGACCGCGACGGCAACGCGGACCTGTTCATCGCGCGCTATGTGGACTTTTCTTACGATTCGGTGCCGCGGCCCGGCCAAGGCCAATGGTGCCAGTGGAAGGGCATCAATGTGATGTGCGGCCCACGCGGCCTGAAAATGCCGGAGAACATTCTGTACCGCAACAATGGCGACGGCACTTTCGCGGATGTCTCGCAGAAATCCGGAATCACGAAAACTGGCGGCTGCTACGGATTGACTGCACTCACGGCTGACTTCGACCTGGACGGTTGGCCCGACATTTACGTGGCCTGCGATTCCACGGCAAATATTCTGTATCACAATAATCACGACGGCACTTTCTCCGAAATAGGCCGCCTGGCAGGCGTGGCGTTCAATGGAGATGGCACGGCGCAAGCCGGTATGGGTGTTTCCGGCGACGACTATGCCCACACCGGCCTGCAGGACATCATTAAGACAAATTTCAGCGATGACTCGCCGACGCTCTATTTGAATCGCGGAAAAAACCTCTTCGATGACGTCACCTTCAGCGCCGGCCTTGGCACCATTCGAAATTGGCTAGGCTGGGGGGTGCAGTTTTTCGATTTCGATAATTCCGGCTGGCCCGGGATCTTGATCGCGAATGGCCATGTGTATCCGGAAGTGGATGGAAAGGATCTAGGGACCAGGTATCGCCAACCGAAGGTGTTGTATCTCAATTTGCGCGACGGAAAATTCGCCAATATCACCGCGCGGTCCGGCGCCGCGCTGAGCGGACTGCATTCCGGCCGGGGCATGGCGCTTGGGGATCTCTTCAACGACGGCCAAGTGGAGGCGGTGGTCAACAATATGAACGAGACGCCGTCGCTCTACCGCAACACCGCGCCCGCCGGGAATTTCATCAGTCTGCAACTGGCCGGGACGAAGTCAAATCGCGCCGCGCTGGGAGCGGCCGTCACACTCGAACAAGGAAGCGACCAGCGCGAACAAGAAGTTCGCAGCGGCGGAGGATTTATTTCACAGAGCGACCTGCGGCTGCATTTCGGCTTGGGCAAATCCGGGCACGCGGAAAAAATTGTGATTCGCTGGCCGAGCGGACTGGTAGAAACACTCAAAGACCTGCCGGCGAACCAATACTACATCGTGCGCGAGGGCAGCGGCGTGGATGCCACGCAGACCCACGGAGCGAGCGCCGCACCGCGCTCCGCGGCGCCACAGAAGTAGGAAACGGGGCTGTTTCTCACGCCGCGCCGCCCAGCGCAATCACTACGATCGCAAGGCACAACACGCCAATCCCAATCCAGCAGTAGGTGAGCGCTGGCCTGCCGGCGTCCTTCCATTCTCCGCTGATCATTCCCCAGAACAGACCGACGATGATGTCCATCACCATAAACACGGGCCAACCGATCATCCCGCCGAGCGTGCCGAGGATCGAAGCTCCCGAGCCATACATCAACGTTCCTCCGAACCAAAGTAATCCCATCAAGCTGCCGAGAATCCAATAGAGCGCGCCGCCAGTTCTGTAGATGCCCCAAGTATTGTTTTTCTTGAGGAGGTAGACGCAATAAACCCCGTTGGCAATGAACCCGCCGCTGGTACACAGCGACCATATCGGATTCGCGGCCATCGACGGGCTCGCACCCGCCGCCAGCGCTTTCAACCGCAGTTCGTCGCCGAAGACGAAGCTGAAATTCAACATCGAAGAAAACAATCCCGAAAAAATGCAAATGATCAGCCCCAGCGTGAATCCCGAGCTTGGCGCACCGCTCTGCCCCGCGGCGCGCTCGCGACGCCGGCCGGCGATCGCCAGAAACACCAGCCCGATCGTCATGACTACTGTTCCAACGATGAGCGCGATGCCTCGCTTCGAGAGGATCTCGTCAGGATGAAGAACCGCGAGCGGTATGAGTGACCCGAACGACGCGGTAATGCCCAGGATCACTGCGAACGCGAGTGCCAGGCCCACCCGGCTGATTCCGAGCCCGCAAAGCGTTGCTCCGATGCCCCACATGAATCCAAATAGAAGCACTTTCTCGAGAGTAGGCCACGATGCGGCGGAATAAACGCCGGCGAGGTGAGGTATGGTGCTGTACGCGATGATCCACGGAAAAATCACCAGCCCAGTGATGGCGAACATCAGCCATGAATTCTCCCACCGCCACGATAGCATTCGTTTCATCGGAGCGGCGAAGCTTCCGTTCACGACGCCCGCGATAATCACCACCGCTATGCCCCAACCGAGTTGTGCGTTCACCGAGTCTCCGTAAAGCCTGACATTCGCTCCCTGCGCCGAGCGCCCCTTTCATGTAGTAGCGGCGGGCGCGAGAGGCTGACAGAAAATGAGGCATGGTGGGTGGCTGCGTCAATATGAATTCGCGGCATATCCAACCCATTTCACATTATAAAACTATCATTTTGTTGACGGGTCTAGCAGTGTTGAGTAAATTCTTACCGCCGCCAGGAGCCCACGTGAGAATTAAGTCCATCGAAATTCGCGTCTGCCGCAACACCCAACCAGCCATGTCCGATTCCGAAATGCGCTCCGGCGGGAAGTCCACCTTCGATTTCTTGGTCATCACCATGAAAACCGACGAGGGCATCGACGCGCACTCGATGGGTTTCGCGGGGCGAGGCGCCGAAATGGCCGGCGAAATCGCCGCGTCCGCGCTGAAACCGTTCTTCGTCGGCAAGGACCCGCTGTACCGCGAGAAACATTGGCAGGATTTCCGAACCTACGACCGCTGGTGGCAGCACGTTCCGATCTATTCTTACGGACCCTTCGATATTTGCCTGTACGACATCGCCGCCCAACTTGCGGGATTGCCGCTCTACCAACTGCTCGGCGCGTACCGCGACAAGGTTCCCGTGTACGCCAGCTCATTCGTCTTACCCACGCCGGACGCCTACGCCAAGCAGGCGGTCGAAGTGAAAGGCCGCGGCTGGCACGCCTACAAGCTGCACCCGCCGGGCAAAATGGATTTCGATCTCGCCGCGTACCGCGCGTGCCGCGAAGCAGTCGGTCCGGATTTCAAGCTCATGGCGGATCCGGTGGCGGCCTATTCTCACCAGGAAGCGTTCCGCGTCGGGCGTGAGCTCGAACGGCTGAATTACTACTGGCTCGAAGAGCCGCTCTTCGACGTTGATTTTCACGGCCTCCGCAAGCTCACTGCAAAATTGGATATTCCGATTTGCGGCACCGAAGTCCTGGTGGGCTCGCACTACTCGACGGCGGAATGCATCACCAACGGCGTGGTGGATATCGTCCGCACCGACGTTTCGTGGAAGGGAGGTGTAACGCCGGTGATGAAGACCGCGCATTTGGCCGAATCTTTTGGCGTGCGCTGCGAAATACACACGGCGATCTACCATCCGTTGGAAATTCTCAATCTGCACTGTTGCGCGGCGATCTCCAACTGCGAATTTTTCGAGCTGCTTTATCCCCTCGAGTACATGGCTTTCGGAATGAAGAACAAGCTGGACATCGACTCGAAAGGCTACGCGCATCCGCCGGACTCGCCAGGGATCGGCGTCGACTGGGATTGGGATTTCATCGACCGTTGCACACTGAAAGTGATGTGAACGGAACGCTTCCGGAGAATTGGAAATCGAAATGCCGAACTCGGGGTTGCACGCTTCAGAACTTTAGGTCCAATATGTCCCGATGCGCCGCCGGTCCTTTCTCGTCGGGATTCTCGGTTGGATGGTTGTCGCCGCTGTGCTTGCGCGGGCGCAAGATATTGACACGGTCGTTTCTCCGCGGAATCGCAGTCCCGCCACCATCGCTGATCAAATCAGCAATCCAGCCGAGCGCGCCGCCTTTTTGGCGTTGTATCAGCATCACGATCCCGCAGAGATGCTTGCCAATGCGCACGCCTTCCTGGAAAAGTTTTCCCAGTCGGCGTTTCTCGCCCAGGCCTACGAAGTTGCTGCCCGAAGCAGCTTCGATTTAGGACACTACCGCGAGGGCCTGGATTACGCGCGCCAGTCTCTCGCATTTCTTCCCGAAAATCCTCTGCTCCTGGTTTCCGTTGCAGATGTCGAATCACAACAGAAGCTAAATGAAGACGCCATTTCGACGGCACGTAATGCCATCGACTATCTCGACCGCTTCAGCCGGCCCGCAACCGTGGAAGAACGGGATTGGCCGGGGCTGAAGCGAAAATTAAAAGCCTCCGCGCTCTTCGCGATGGGCCGCGCGCTTTTGGCCCAGGCTCTTGATGCTGCAGGCCCGGAAAAACGCGCCACGTTGCTAAATCAGTCCGCCGAAGCGCTAGTGCAGGCTCGAGCCCTAAATCCCGCGGATCCGGAGATCGCGTATCTATTGGGGCTCGCACGCGTCTCCTCGGGAAATCTCAGTCTCGCAGCATCCGATTTTGCCGAGGTCTGCGAGGCCGGAGGCGCGTTCGCACCGAAGGCGCTCGAAAACCTCAACGCGATCTACAAAAAGCTCAAGCCGGGGCAGCCGGCGGGTTTTGAGAATTATCTCGCCCAGCTCGAAACCCGGAAACCCGAAGATGTGCTCCCAGCTACCGAGCCTCGGGCGAGTCCTCCGCCACCGGCGTTGTCGGAATATGCGGGTTCGGAAGCGTGCAAATCGTGCCACGGCGGGATTTATCGCGCGTGGTCGCAAAGCGGGATGTCGAAAATGTTCCGTCCCTATGCCGCGCAGAACGTGATCGGAGATTTCGAAAAGAACAATGAATACTTCCTGGGAGACGACGAAATCTATCGCCGCGGCGAACTGAAAATCGTTCCCGGAGCCGATCGAAAGCCGTACGCGAAGATGACCATCCGCGACGGACGTCATTATTTCTCGATCAACCAAAACGACAGCCAGTGGCACTCCTACCCAGTCGACTACACCATTGGCTCAAAGTGGCAGCAAGCCTACGCCACGAAATTGCCGAATGGTGAGATCAAGGTTTTTCCGATTCAGTACAACGCGGTCACCCAGACGTGGGTGAACTTTTGGAAGATCATCGACGGCCCCGGCAGCGCTCGCGCCGACCTGCGCCACTGGGAAGATTTCGATCCCGCTACCACCTACCAGACGAATTGCGCGGTCTGTCACACCAGCCAGTTGCATGATCTCGATGGCGGCGCGACCCCTGGAATCCACCGCGAGTTCCGCGAGCCGGGCATCGACTGCGAGATGTGCCACGGTCCATCCCAACGCCACATCGCCGCGATGGACAATGGAGACACCTACAACAAAGGTCCCCTCGATCCGCCGGTCGACTTCGCGAAGATCAGCAATCGCGATTTCATCGGTATCTGCTCGCAATGCCACATGCAGTCCGCGCTGCGCGTTCCCGGGCCGCACGGCGAAATCAATTATTCACGCACCGGCGACTTTTTCATGCACTACGAGAGTATCCCCCTCGGCGAGTTCTCGCGAAAAGGTTTTTACAAGGACGGTAGCTTCCGTCAGACTACCTTCATCGTCGAATCGCTCGAGCGATCGCAATGTTTCTTGAAAGGCCAGGTGACCTGCGCCACCTGTCACAATCCGCACAGCCATGACGAATCCACGAACCGGACCTCCCTGAAATTCCCGGACGACCCGGATCGCATGTGCACTGGCTGCCACACTCAATTCCAGGAAAAATCTGCCGCCGCAGCGCACAGCCACCATTCGCCCGGGTCAGAAGGCAGCCGCTGCATTGGGTGCCACATGCCGAAAATTATGGATGCGGTGCTGATGCGCGCCCGCACCCACAAGATTGACAGCATTCCTAACGCGGACCTGACGCTGCAATTTGGTCAAGAAGAGAGCCCGAATGCCTGCTTGCTGTGTCATGCGCAGAAAGACGCGCAATGGGCGAAAACAGCGATGCGGCAATGGAAACCGGGGGCTGGAGAAAGAAGCGAGTGAAGCCGGGCTCGCATCCATTTGCGCTCGCGCGATCAGGGCTGGTCGCGGCCGCGTTGCTCGGGATCGTTTGCGCTCTTGTCGCGAGCCATCGTGGAGACCTTGCGCGCGCCGCCCAATCGACACCAGCGCCGGAGAAAGCAGCCCCATTCTCGCCCTCGCCCGGATACGTTGGCTCAAAAGTATGTGCTGGATGTCACCGCCCGATATTCAATAACTTCTCCCAGACAGACATGGGCCGCTCGATGTCAGCGGTCACTCCCGATTTCTTGGAAAAAATCCCGCAGTCTGCTTCGATTTTCGATGCGCACCTGAATCGCCATTTCGAAGTCTCCGTTCGCGACGGAAATCTCTACCAGGGCGAATTCGAGATGGGTCCGAACGGCGAGCCGATTTTCCGCGAGTCCCGAAAGATCGATTGGGTCATCGGCGCGGGAGCAAATGGCCTGGGCGGCCTGGTTGCGCGCGACAATTCCCTGTACGAAGCGCCGCTTTCCTACTATTCGAAGACGCACAGTTGGGCCCTCTCGCCCGGCTACCAATTCGGCGACTACGGCTTCGATCGCCCCATACTTCCTGCCTGTATCTCTTGCCACAGCGGGATGCCGCGGCCAATTCCCGGCGGCAACGGACGATTCCGCGAACCTCCATTCCAGGAGCTGGCTATCGGATGTGAGAATTGCCATGGCCCAGGCGGGGCGCACGTGCACGAAATGGAAGAGGGCGATTCGGCCACCGAAACCGGGAATCATTCGATCGTGAATCCCTCGAAGCTCACGCCTTGGCTGGCGGACAACATCTGCATGTCTTGCCATCAGACCGGCGACGCGCGCGTCTTGAAGCCCGGAAAAAATTACCGCGACTTCCGGCCCGGCACTCCGCTCGACGACACCCTGTCCGTTCTGATCGTTCCTCCCAAGCGCGATGCGCCGCCGCAGGCCGATCTGTTGCAGCACTACTTCTCGATGACCTTGAGTAAGTGCTATCGCGCCAGCGGAGGCCGGTTGAGCTGCATCAACTGTCACGATCCGCACGTCCAACCGGCGCTCAATGCCGCTCCTGCTTATTACCGCGAAAAATGCCTCTCCTGCCACACCGAAAAAAGTTGCGCGGTGCCGCTGGCGATCCGCCAGCGCAAAAATCCGCCGGACGACTGCTCGGGTTGCCACATGCCGAAGCGCGACATCACCGTGATCTCCCACTCGAGCCTCACCAACCATCGCATTATCGCCACGGCCGAAGAACCGTTCCCCGAAGAAACCTTTCACTTGGCCACTGCGCAACTACCCGATCTCGTTCATCTCAACGCTATGCCCGGCCAGAAAGACTCCACACCCTCACTGCTGACGGTACTAGAGGCCTATGCTCAATTGATCGAACAATATCCGCAGTACCGCGTTCGCTACCGGGAAGTGGGCCAGCAGCTCGAGGCTACCGAACCGGATAACGTGATCGTGCTCGAAGCCCTCGCCGATGGCGCCCTGGCGCAGGATACTGCCGGCGGAAAGGCCGCCGCTCTTCGCTATCTCGATCGTGCGATTCAGAATGGTGCGACCGAACCCACCGATTTCGAGCGTCTGGCAACGCTGCTTACCGGTGCACACCGTACCGCGGATGCGGTGAAGCCTCTGCAACGAGGCATTCTCTTGGCGCCTTATGACGTCACGCTTTACCTCCAACTCGCCGGCGTGTACCTCACGATCGGCCGCACCTCCGACGAGGCCGAAATTCTGCGTCAAGCCAACGAAATCTTCCCACAGGATGCGAACATCCGAAGGCTTCTGGAAAATCCAGACCCGCCCATGCCCAAGCCGTAGTTTTCAATGGAAAGAAAAGCAAGATCCGCGGGGAAACGCTCGCGGTTGATCCCAATCAGGATCAGGCGGTCGAAAATTTATCTTTGGGGGCCGATGGTCCACCCGGCTGTGGTTCGTGCTGCGGAAAGCCCATCGCCACTGACACCGCTCGCGCCGCGGCCATCACCGCCGCCGCAAGGTCGGGCACCTGCTCCCGGGTCACCCGAGTAACCGGAGCCGAGACGCTAACCGCGGCTACCGCGAATCGGTCCGCGTCGAAGATCGGCGCGCTCACGCAACGCGCGCCCTGGGTGGTCTCCTCATCGTCCAGCGAGTAGCCCTCCATCCGCACGCGCTCTAGCTCGCCACGAAACTGGGCCATATTGGTGATCGTCTTGGGTGTAAGCGCCTGGAAGGTCACCGTGCTGAGCGCGCTCTCCCGTTGCTCCGCAGGCATGAACGCCGCGAGAGCCTTGCCTAGTCCGGTGGCGTGCAGCGGACGGCGGATTCCTACCCGCGAAGCCAGCCGGAATTCGTGGGGACTCTCGAGTACTTCGACGTACAGCACTGTGCCCTGATCGAGAACCGCCATATTCACGGTCTCCCCGGTTGACTTCCAAAGATCCCAAAGGATCGGCCGCGCTACCGCCTGCAATGTTACGCGGTGATTGGATCGCGCTCCCAGGTTCGAGAGCCGGGGCCCGATCATATACGCCCCGGCTTCGGCGCGCAGGACGTAGCCGTCACGCTCCAGGTGCTTCAAAAATCGGTGCGCGGTGCTCTTATGCACCCCGGTGATCTCGCAAATCGGCTTCAGAGTGAGCCCGGAGGGCGAGGCTTGGATCGCCTCAAGTATCTTAAAAACCTTGCCGATCACTCCTACGCCGGCTGGCCTTGATGTTTGCGGACGGCGCATGAGAATCCTGAAAAACTCCTTGCGATAGGCCCGAGCTTTTGGATGCACCCAGAGAAATCACGTTTCACATCTTAAAACATGCGTATAACGACTGGAGCGCTCGAGCCCATAATTCGGCGCAAATCGGGCCAAGTTGCTAAGAATCAGGCTTTCGAATCCTTGCCCGAGCGCGACGGAATGTACCACCTATTGAAACCGAATTCAAGCATGTGAAATTTTCTATTGACACCATAAAATAAAAGTATTACATGGAATCAGGTTTCGGGGTGTTGGAGTTCCCCTGCGGGAGCGTTTTTCAAGGTTTCCATTTCAAGAACGCTCGATTTGCGAGTGAGTGCGGTGCCACGAAGTAGCTCTAGATTGCACCGTCCAGGCTAGGAGGACGTCAAATATGAGATTCCGCGCGTTCCGCAATTCGCTGGCAGTTTCTTCGCTGAGCTGGCTGCTGATTCTGGGAATCGGCGTTGTGATGGCGTTTCCGGGTACGGCCGGTGCTCAAGTCGGCACATCGATCAACGGCACCGTACATGACCCATCGGGCGCGGTCATTCCTGCCGCCAAGGTGGTGCTGCACAACCCTGACACGAAGCTGGATCTCGTGACGGTGACCAACAGCTCAGGCGTGTACGTCTTCCCAGCCGTTCAGCCCGGCGCCTATGATATCGGGGTCTCCAAGCAAGGCTTCAGCTCCGCCGACGAACTAGGCGTGAACGTGGTGGTGAACCAGATCGGTACATACGACATCACGCTGAAGACCGGCGCGGTGTCGGAAACCGTGAAGGTGCAGGCCACCGCCAATGAAGTGGAAACCGCCAGCGCGGAGCTGGGCGTAGCCATCGTCAAGGCGCAGGTGAATGACCTGCCCTTGAACGGCCGGAATTTTACGCAATTATTGAACCTCACCCCGGGTGTGAGCAGTGTGAACGTATCGCAGAACTCCGCGACCAGCGGCGGAGTGTGGTCGAATCCAATCGGATCGTTCTCCTATCCGTCGATAAATGGCCAGTCCAATCGCAGCAACCTCTTCCTGCTGGACGGAGTGAACAACCAGGGATCGTTCGGGAGCACGTATGCAGTTCCGCCGATCATCGATGACATTCAGGAATTCAAAGTACAATCGCACAACGACGACGCCTCGTTCGGCGGCGTGATGGGCGGAATCGTCAATGTAGTGACCAAATCCGGAACCACCCAATACCATGGTTCGGCCTGGGAATTCCTGCGAAACACTGCGTTCGATGCCCGTAACGCGCTTCTTACCTCCGTCACTCCGTTCCAACAGAATCAATTTGGCGGTGCCGCCGGTGGGCCGGTGGCGATCCCCTGGCACAATTCGAACACGCCGAAGACGTTTTTCTTCCTGGCGTATGAGGGTTTCCGCAACCACACCACCGCCGCGACTTTCTTCAATACTCCCACCCCGGCCGAATTGGGGGGCGACCTGAGTGCGGTTACTTCGCAGATTTACAATCCTTACAGTGTGGTGGCCGATCCCACTTCCGCCACGGGTTACAGTAGTTCGCCTTTTATGTGCGATGGCGCGGGTAACCCGCTTCCCGCAACGAACAACATTCAGCCGACCGGCACGCCCTGCAACAAAATTCCTACGAGCATGCTGAGCGGACCGATGGTGGCATACGCCACCACGTTGTTCCCAGCGCCGATAAACACCGGCAACCCATCTTTCAACGGCTTGGACAGCACCAAGACCGACACACGCCAAGACGTGTATAACGCGCGTTTGGATCACCAGTTTTCGACGAGTGACAACGTCTATGCCCGCTTCACGCAATTCCGCCAACCGGTAAGCGGTTCGGGCGGGTTCACCGGCCTGGTCCACGATCAGATCACCGACGGCTATAACCTTGGTGTGGGCTACACTCACTCGTTCAATAGCGGCGCTTTAGTGGTCTTGAATTTCGGACGCGTCAGCATCAACATCGACCAGGGCTCCAGTTATCCCAAGTCTCCTGCCAATTTCTGGCAGACCGTAGGTTGGTCGCCGAACTTCGCCAGCAATTTTATTGGCGGAATTTCCATGAATCCAGAGGTCGTAGTTTCCGGCTACATCGGCAATCCCAATCCGAGCGCCCACGGCGCCGCTCAGGTTGACGACACGCACGTCTCCGACATCTGGCAATGGGGTGGCGACGTAACCAAGATCTACGGCCGCCATACCATCCGCGCCGGGTCCAGCTTCACCAGCAACAACGCCGGCGCCCTTTACCTCAATTCCAGCGTCATTTTCACCGCGGCAAACACCGCTAGCGCCGCCGACCTATCGGGCGGCGACGCGCTGGCATCATTCCTGCTGGGAGACCCTAATAACGCTGGACGCCGCGATGTGATTGAGACCGAACACGGCGGCTGGGTGGACGGCTTCTATGTGATGGATCAGTGGAAGGTAACTAACAAACTCAGCGTCAACTTCGGCTTGCGTTATGACTTCACCTTGATGCCGATCTATGGAGACGACAAGAACAAGAACAATGAAGTTGGCGACATGGATTTGAACAACGGCACCTACATCCTGGCTCATAGCGCTCCTCCGTGTTCCGTAGCGCTGGCCGCGCCTTGCATTCCTACGCAACCCACTACGTCTCCGTGTTATCCCGCTTTGCTGCCCTGCAACGTGGTTGTGACGCCTTTCAGTAACGGCGCGATATATCACAACGATTTCACCAACTGGCAGCCGCGCGTGGGAGTCGCCTACGCGCTAACCGGAAAAACCGTACTCCGCGGCGGTTATGGCCGCTTCTACGACAACTGGGCGGCGATCACCCAAACCGCGCAAAACTTCGAGGGCACGTGGCCGGGCATTGGCCAACTCGGTGCCAGCAATATAAACCCGCTTACTGGCGCTCCGACGGTAGGAGTTCTCGACCCGTTCAATCTCGGCAGCGGACAGCCGCTACCGTCGGTTTCACCATTTCAACAATCCACATGGTTTGCCGACCCATATCTCAAGCGGCCGTACGCGGACCAGTGGAACTTCGGCGCTGAGCAACAGGTGACCTCGAAGACGGTTCTCACCGTAAACTACGTCGGCTCCAGGGGCGAGAAACTCGATATCGGTGGGGCTTACAACGTCGCCACCACGCCCGGGCCGGGGCCTATAAACCTACGCGCTCCGTTCCCCTACATTGGCGTGACCGCCTTTGACCGCAGTACTGGAAGCAGCACCTACAATGCTCTGCAGGCCTCGCTCAACGGAAGAAGCGAGCACGGCCTCACCTACCTGGTGTCGTACACGTGGTCAAAGGCCTTGGACCTTGGCTGTTCCGGATGGTACGGCGTGGAAGGCTGCTCGATTCAGAACCCGTACGACATCCGAGCCGACAAGGGTCCGTCCGCCACCGATCTTCCGCAGATTTTCTCCGCTGCGTTCGTGTATCAGTTGCCATTTGGAAAAGGCCAGAAGTGGTCGAGCGGTAATTCCGTTGCCGACTACATCATCGGCGGCTGGAATGTTAACGGCGTGCTCTCGATGAACTCCGGCACTCCGTTCGATGTAGGCACCGGAAAGGACATCGCGAACACCGGTAACTACAACTACGGCAATGGCTACGGCTACGAGCGCGCGGACGTTAGCGGACCGCTTTATCCTGCCCAGAAGACGACTGCGGAATGGTTCGACACTTCCTCTTTCGCGCTGCCGGCGCAGTACACCTTTGGCGACTTGGGCCGCGACACCCTTCGTTCGGATTGGTATCGGAACATCGACCTTTCCGTCTTTAAGGAACTTCCGATCAGGGAATCCAAG
>Ga0302324_100010503_pt1 | contig 19156 bp, 16 predicted proteins | sample Palsa_T0_1_FD_201949 | JGI IMG/M metagenome (GOLD analysis project Ga0302324, IMG submission 201949) | Peat permafrost microbial communities from Stordalen Mire near Abisko, Sweden - Palsa_T0_1 | ecosystem: Environmental > Terrestrial > Soil > Palsa > Peat permafrost | place: Sweden: Abisko...
CCGCAATCGAGTAAGGAGCGTGAAGGAAGTGCGGCACGGCGAGGTCGACGATGTCAATATCCGACCTGCCCAGGACCGACTGATAGTCTGCGCCGAACTCCGGGATGTGATATTCACTTGCCTTCGCCTCGGCACGCGCCGCGTCCGAGTCTATGACTATCTTGATCTCTGCCTCCTTCGCGGCCCGCCAGCCCAAGAAGTGGGCGTCGCTGATCTTGCCGAGGCCCACCAGGGCTACCGTGTGTTTTACCATGAATGTCTATCCTCCATCTCTCGAGCCTTGTGCGCTAGTCTTTCTCAGCGCGACCTTTTCTTCGAGGCCTTGGCTCCCTTCTCCCTCCCCGGCTCGAACCCGGCCGGGACGTCTTCGTAGAATCTCTCGTCGTCCTTCGGCAGCGCCCTCCACATCTCGATGTTCTCCCATGCTTGCTTCCCGACATCAAGCGTCTTGTGCGCCTCGTCGGGCCCGATGTAGATGTAGGTCCCCGGGACTATCTCGTACTTCTTGCCCTCCACGATCATAGTCCTCTTTCCGCTGATGCCGATGAGGAAGAGGTCACGTCTGAGATGGCTGTGGTACGGCTGGCTACTCGCCTTATTCTCCTTGGGGCTGACGGACGCCTTGGAAAACCTCGCTATAGTGTATCCCTTGTTGTACCTTTCGCCATCCTTATCGTAATCGTGTATCCCGTGAGGGCCGCCTGAGTCGCTGGTGTAGAATGTCTTGTACTCGACAAGACTCCCGAAAGCGTTGCTGTCTGAAGCCATCTTTTCGACTTTTTGGAATCGCACCAATCTAGCAGTCGGCGCCGCTTTCAGACATCCGCATTATGAAGGTTTGTCGTCTGACTCATATGAAACGACCGCTAGCCCAGTACTTTGATTGCGGCTTGAATGGATTCCAACGATTATTATAACCGGAAAGATACGGGCCACCCGCTTCACAATTGGCGAAACTGATGAAATTCGAGGAGATAATCGGGAACGAGACCTACGGCGGCCTGAACATGTATAGGCCCTTCCTGGACAAGGACGTCAATGGACACGTGATGATGCGTGTCGTCGAAGGAAAGCGCTCGCTCAAGGACAAGGGCAAGTACACTCAGCCGAACCACAACCATCCGGCGCGCGACCTGTTCATGGTCGGCATAAAGGGGACGAGGATAATGAACGTCAAGGGGAAGAAGGTCCTGCTGAAGCCGGGACAGATACTCTACATCGAGCCGGGCGACCACCACTACAGCCCTGAGTTGGGCAGCGAGGACTTTGTGGCTCTCGAACTGTGGTACTCGGCCCCCGGGGACGAGAGCGAGGACGAGCAGATGGCGAGGCTTAAGCTCCAAAAAGAGCGAGAAGCGAAGACTAAGACCAAGAAGCGCTGACCCTAGTCCCGCAGAGGAGTCGGCCGCTCCTGGTCGCGGCCGACCCTTCCACGACGAACCGATGAGCGAGAGTCCTCCTCACGCGTCAGTGCCAGTAGGACAGCCACCATTCAGGGTCTGGCATTCCGCTCTTGATGACTGATTTCCTCAGGTCCTCAAGCGGGTATGAGACGGCGAGCAGCTCCACATCCCACGAGTTCGGTTCAGCACTTACGACGGCGTACTCAGCTCTTGCCGGATGGGAAAGCTCGCCGGAAACGGCCGTCTCAAACGGCCTCCCAACGCTACCTGGGTTCAGTACGGCGGAGCGTCCAAGACGACGATACATCGGGGCGTGAGTGTGACCTCCGGCAAACAACGCTGCTTCATTTCCCGCCAGGCACTTCCCAAGTTCGTCGTCCGCGATCGAGGGGTAGATCCTCTCGACATTGGACCTCGGCGATCCATGATAGAAAAGAAAGCGTCTTTCTTCCCCGTCCTCGAACTCAATCGTGGGCCTGAACGTAGAAATGAAGTCCCTCGCGGGCCCCGAGACCTGCTGCCTCGTCCATGAGTCCAGCCTTGACGTGCGTTCTGACTCCACAGGGTCCTCAGAAGATGGAGGCTCGCGGACTCCCCGAGCGATCTCCTCATCCGTGTTCCCCATGACGCAGGGCCACTTGCTGTCTCTCAGGAACTCGATCACTTCCTTCGGCTGCGGTCCGTGCTGGGCGACGTCGCCGAGGCAGAAGACTCTGTCCACCCCGCCCCTTCTGTCGACATCAGACAGAACCGCGCTCAGAGCAGTAAGGTTGCCATGAATGTCCGAGACCACGGCAAGTCGCATGGGTTCGGCTGTCCGCAGCGCCGAGATAAGCGCTTCGAGAGCAGCGCTATTCGAAGGACAGCAGGTTAGGGAAGAAGAGATAGGCCCAGATGAAGCCGGCCATGATGAGTCCGAAGACGGCGACCCTTCCCCACCGAGAAATCTCCTGAAGAGTGAGCAGATAGGCGCCCCCTAGCGCCAGCGAAGGTACCATCGTCAGGTAGTACCATGGCAATATACCTCTGTAGAGATAGATGACTTCGTTCTCCAGGAAGGTCGAGACGAAGAGAAGCACGGCGAGCACGAAGAGACGGTTCTCAGGGCTGATTTGGTGTCGCCTCCCCCTTACGACAGAGTACGCTCCAAGTGGGATCCACGCGAAGACGAGCCAAAGGAGGACCAGGTTGTTACCGAAACCTTCGAAGTGGAAGTTCTGAGTGTACGAAAAGAACCAGTCCGACGGGCTGGGCGGAAAACTGCAGAATCCCTTGCATGAAAGCGAGTTTGAGAAGCCCACCATGTACTGCAACTGCTGCAAGAAGGTCGGGAACGGCGTCTCCCCGAGGCTGTCGTAGGCCTGTAGGCCGACGATTGAGACGATAACGGCACAACCTGCAAGTAGGATGGCTTCACTTGCGCTCGACTTCCAACTCGTCTCACGGAACGCGAAATGATAGATGAGCAGGGGAATGAGGAATACGGCGCCCGTCTCCTTCGACAGGAACGAGAGCGCGAGGAAGAACCCGGCCAGCAGGTACTCGTTGAGCGGGCCCAACCTGTATGCACCGAAGTAGGCCGCATATGCACACAGAGCGAAGAAGATCATCGGAACGTCCAGGTATGCCGTCCTCGAGAAGAAGGCAAACATCGGTTCGAGGACCAACAGGGCGGCTGCGAGGAGCGCCAGCCTGGTGTTCTTCGATATCTTGTTCGCGATGGTGTAGATGAGGGGTATCGAGAGTGCTCCCATCACGATCTGAAAGAACCTGAAGGCAAGAAACCAAAGAATCGACGACGAGAGCCTCGGGAGGTCTATAGCGGAGCCTGGACTCATGAGCACGCTCCTTGGAACGACCCATCCGAACGCGTAGAGACTGACCGCCCCTAGGACCTTGACGAGCGGCGTGTGTTCGTAGTTGCACAGGGTGAGGTACGATCCGTCGAGATTGCACCCGTGATGTTCCAGTATTATCAACGAGGCGTGCATGTATATCGAGTCATCGAGAAAATCCCAGTTCGAGACCAGGCTTCCCAGGACCAGCTCCACTGTGAGAAAGGCGACCGCAAGGGCGGCGACTGCGTAACGAGCCCTCATGGGCGTGCGTCGGCGTCTGTCGCCCTGGCAAATTAAGTTCGCCTACACGGCAACTGGCTCTTTCGGTGTATTGTAGTTATTAGAACTGCCAATCCTGCCCTTGACGTTCGCCCTATTGGAGCCAACGCCTGAGAGGAAACGACGCAACTGGATTTGGTCAGTCGTGCCGTCCAACGCCGGTACCGGCGGCTTCGGGACTCTGCTCCCTCTCTTCGTAAAGCAACTCGGAGGCACTGTCATCAACTACGGCATAGCGGCCACGCTCTACAACATCGCCGTCACGGTTTCGTTATTGCTCTGGGGGGCGGCGACCGACAGGCTGGCGAGAAGGCGTCTATTCTTTGTAATCTCGTTCACCGCCATGGCCGTCGTTTTCATCTCCATGTACCTCTTCCCGACTCTCGGATGGCTTACGGTAGGATATGGGGTGCTAGGCATCTTCATAGTGGCCAATTCGACGGCCGCCAGCCTCCTCGTGATGGAGACCTCTGAAAAGAAGAACTGGGTCTCGTCGTATTCGATGCTTGCCTTGGTCTCTAACCTCGGTGCGGTCGTGGGCCTAGTTGGGGGCATCTTTTGGTCAACGTTTCTCCCTCTCAATGGCTTCATCCTGTTCTGCGCTGCGTGCGAGGCAGTCTCTGTGATTCTGACTTTTCGCCTCGTCTCCGAGCCACAGATGCCTCTTGAGGCTTCTCAGCTCACATTCGACCCCGCACACGTGGCTTCAATGATCTACCATGGTGCGACCATATCATTGCAGACGCCCAAGAGGGTGCTGCGCCTCCTCCGCTCCGGCGGCGACCAGGGGAGGAAGTTTCTCTTCCTGTCTTCCTTCGTGTTCATGATCGCTAACTCGCTCCAGGGCACGCCTTTCACCCCCTTCCTGCTCGCTTACCGGGTCGGAGACAACGAGGCCTTCGCTGTCTCTCTCATCAGCGTCATCACACAGATTCTAGCCTACAGGTGGCTGGGACGATTCACCCACAGGCGGGGCGTGGGACAGATATTCGCCCTTTCGATCCTGAGCAGAGTAGCCCTCTTCATTATTACCGGGATGCTGGCCCTCTACCTGAGCGGCTTCGGTCTGTTCGTCGCCGCCCTGGTATGGAATGCGTTCAGCGGGTTCACGTTCGCGACTTGGAACTCTACGGTGAACGTAGTCTTCTTCTCCAGCATGGGGCCCGAGAAGAGAGGGGGAGTTCTCGGAGGCTTTGGCGCGCTAAACAACTTCGGGGCGGTGATAGGTGCGTTCTTCTCCGGGTATGTCTCCTACTACGCTGGGTATGCGACTGACTTCGCTTCGTCGGGCCTCCTCATGCTGGTCTCCTTCTTCCTTCTGCGTTCCGCCCTGAGGGGGGTCAGGGTCAGGGACGGGTTGTCGACCATATGAAAGCGTGCCAACAATAGAACGGACAAATCCCTGACGGGTGCGTAAATAGTCGGAAGGGCCTGCTGGATCAGTGTCACGGAGCTGGCTTTAGCCGGTCTCTGCGAACCAATTTGCGGATTTCTTCTCTGACCCGCTCGAATGGACTGAAAGGCTCGGTTGTCCGAGGAGCTTGAAATATTCGGGTTCGGCGTCCGATGCCGGTCGGGATGGGACAAGATCGTCTTTACCGCGAAGCGGTGACTGCGGCCCAGGAATTTGGAGCCCATAGATTGGAGGCGAAGGTCAGTGACAAGCTAGTTTCCGCGAGACTCTACGTATACGCGCTCAGGAGTCTGGATGTATACGGACCAACTCAGAAGAAGATCGAAGAGGCTCTAGAGACGGAAAATCCGAAAGACGACCGAATCACCCTCCGTCGTGCCGAAGGGGCTCCGTCTTCTGAACGACGCCAGATATCATCCACTGTATCACGACCACAGGGTTTTCCCCAGCCTGAGGCAGTATCACGAATCATTCACACTAGTTGACGAAAGTCTCGCGGCAGTTCGGGATGGCCGTGGTGACATTGCCCGTATTCATGACAACTTTCTAAGCCGTCGGAAGTGTGACAACGGGGAAAGGACTCCTCATCCGAAACTGGAGGAAGATACCCGAACAGACTTCCACGAATTACGCAAAAGTGAACCTTGAGATTTCGAGGCTCGTCGCCGGGGAGCTCGTAGGATTATACAAGGTCACGGTAAGGGCCAATGGTAGGGTGCCACACCATTCTCATTCATTCCTGGACGAGCACCACTTGCTACCTGACGCGATAAATGGGGTGCACCAATTGGGGGACGAGACCGTCAGTTGTGGTCAGTCTGACATCGTATACATAAGTCACGGAAAAGTGCACGCGTTCCGAAACGACGAGAGTGAAGACAGGCAGTTCTTGTTCATCTGTGGCTCCGAAGTGACCGGACCGTGGGATTTCGTCCAAGACATTACGACTTATCCTGGCCTGGACTTTCCGAGTAAGACTTCCCCCGATTTGCGTAGCATGGGAGGAAGGCAGCTGGGAGATATTCTCCGTGAACTTCCCGACAAGAAGCGCACCAGGAACTCATCAAGAAGACTCAGCCCGAGTAACATTGCGCTCTTCCATGATGTCGTCTGCGTCGAGGACGAGTTCACCCCGACCGCCTCGGCGACGGACCTCCAATACTACATGGCTAATGGAACCGGCCAATTAGAGGCGGACGGTAATTCAAAGAAGATTGCGAAAGACGACGTATTCGTACTGCCCACGAAAGTCAGTGGGAAGATAGTCAATCATGGAGGGTTGATTTTATACCAATTCGGTCGTGCCGGTCGAACCAATTGACCTGAGGAGTCGTACCTAGTGTTACTGGACGATGCGGTGGGAGCGTGAGGGCGCTCTTGCTATGTCTGGAAGAGATGGGAGTGAGCGTCGGCCGACTTGAACTTTTATAGATTGTCGAGAGGACTGGCAAGTCGTGCAACTTCCATGGTAACGAACGCAGACCTGAAGGGGTCCGCCAAGGTAAGCGACCCTGGGGCAAAGATGAACGTAGCCGTGATTGGGCTCGGCAAGATCAGCGAAGCTCACATACTCGGCTGGAAGAGGCTGAATGACGTAGACCTCAAGATCCTCGTCGATTCGGACGGGGCGAGGGCGACCGAAAAAGCTAGGGATTACGGGGTGAAGGAGTCGGGAACCGACTTCAACGCAGTACTGGGTCGGTCTGACATCGACGTAGTCGACCTGGTAGTCCCTCACCATCTCCATGCGCCGTATTCGATCGCCGCACTGAAGGCGGGCAAGCACGTGCTAGTCGAAAAGCCTGTCGCGACCAAACTATCCGACGCGGAGGAGATGATTAGGACTGTGAAAAGCACGGGAAAGAAGCTGATGGTGGCGGAGCCGGTCAGGTTCACTCCGAGCATCCAACGCGTGGCAGGAATGATAGAGAGGAACGAGATTGGCGAGCCATTTCTGTTCACCACTCGGGGAGAGTTCTACGTGCAGCCGCAGCGCTTTCAAGGTGCTCATACCGGCTGGAGAGGTGATGCCGAGAAGATAGGCGGAGGCGTCCTTCTCGAGTCCGGGATTCACAATATTGCTATTGGCACGGTCCTTTTGGGGGAGGTCGAGTCGGTCTCCGCCATCTTCGGGAAGCACAACAGGAAAGAACTGACGGTCGAAGACACAATCTCCGTACTGTTCAAGTTCAAGAGTGGAGTCACTGGACAGGGCAGCTTTAGCTGGGCGGCTAGATGGCTGGGAGGCGTAGGTCTGGCATTCACGGTCTTTGGCAAAGATGGGGTGACCGGGTCGGACGCCCAGTCGGGCAGGATATTCCTCGAAAAGGACGCAGAGAGAAAGGAGTGGACCGAGCAGACCGACGGCCCATACCATGGCCACTTCGCCGAAATCAAACATTTCGTTGAGTGCATCAAGGAGGACAAGACGCCACTCACGGATGCCGTCGAGGAGACCAAGAACTTCAAGGTCGTCCTGGCGGCTTATGAGTCTGCCGCGACTGGCAAATCGGTCCGCGTTGACGAACTAAAGGCAAGCTGACCTTTGGCCCGTCGCACTCCTTTGCCGTCAATGGTGAAGGCGAGGATGAGGCGGCAAACTCGGGGAACCACTCGTACTCCGCCGTGGGTCAATGTGACCCTCCACGGCCCCGACGACGGCGGGGACTTCGGGCCAAACACGCAGGGCACCCGAACGGGAGGGATTCAGGAAGCGCTCGACTATGCACACGAGAACTTCAGGGACGTCTACATTTGGGGCGGTAGGGGTGGGGTGAATGGCAGGCTCGGAGTCGAGGAGACTGTCTACCACCTGCAAGAGACTCTGAAGATACCCTGGAGCCAGGACTTTCGCCTTGATGGGGGCAATTCCCTTCTGAGATATGAGAAGAACACCGGGAACGCCGTACACATCGACAGCCAGATGAGCTGCAAGTACAGGTTCGGTCTGATCACCTCTTCCTCCGCGGAAGCGACCGTGGCGATAAGACCAGAGACCGAAGGCCCGGACAACTTTTGCACCGTTGTCACGAGCGATTTCGAGTTCGCCGCACCCGTCAACTTCCAGTCGATTGGATTACTGCTAGATTCGTCGAAAGGAGGGATTGCGCATAACAGGGTCTTTTCCACAGAGATCAACTCCAATGGGACCGGGCTCCGCATCACGGACTCAAACGGGACTGGAAAGTCGATAAACAACAATGAGATTCGCATCATGATGATGAACCAGTATCACGCGACCGGAGATGCAATCGGCATCCGGCTCGGCGATCCGGGCTCAACTCAGATACTGTACAACAAGATAGAGACTGCTCTTTGTGCGCCCCGGGGCGCCTATTTCGACGAGAAGAGCTACACCTACAAGCTCCCGGAGACCTTCGCGCCCCCCGAGAACTCCGTCGGTGCAGACATCTTCGCACAGAACAACGTGCTCTCGTTGGTGTTTTATGGTAAGCGTTCCCCGGGGAATGACATCCTGTTCGAAGAAGGCTCTAGGGATAACACGATTCACGCACTAAATCTTCCGAACGGTTACACTAACAGGGCAACGGTTCCGACGAACAGGATAGTTCCTTCTTGGGATGTGGACTCCGAGGACCTGACTCCACAGATCCCTGCCTCCGGCGAGGTGAGCGTCAACCGGACGCCATTCACGGTGCGGGTCATGATAACCTCGGCGGGAAAAGTCTCCCGATGGACCATTATTCAGGCTGTGGGGGTCGCGGACGGCTTGGAGAAGGGCCGGCGGACGAGGGCGTCGCAAGCCCAGGGATTCGGGGGCTTGGTGGCAGGACAAACGCTCACCTTGATGCCCGGTGATGGAGTCCGTTTCGATTACGCGAGGCCGCCGGTGTGGAAGTGGAAGGCGTTGAGATGAGGGTTGCGATCTATGCGCCTCATTGTGCCAAGCTCTGTCGGTGAGACGATTATTGCGAGCCCAGCGTTTTGCGCTATCGGACTGCTCTCCATCGCCAGGTCGGCGCCACCGAGTACGCTAACTTTAGGGCGTCTCCTGGTTGCAGTGCTATCGTTTGCCCCGATGCCAGAGGCGACCTGAAGGTCACTGAGCGCGTCTTGGGATCCGTCTTCCTGTATTCAGGATGCTGGGGACCCTTTACCGTGTCTGCGATGGTCGTGTTGTTGGGGAATCGCTGCGGCGCCCTTTCTGCTTCGGTTATCGTCCAGCTCGAAACCTTTCCGGGCGAGACTATCATGACGTCGACGGTGTACGGCGTATCGTTCAAGACTGGCCTGCCCGCCATGGGCACCTTCGAGGTCGGGACGTCGAAGCCAACTTCCCAGGAGGGCACTATTCTGTTCGTGGGGACTTTGGCCTTGTTGGTGTACCCATTAGGTAGATTCAACGCATAGACTGTGTTGTCCCTGGACCCTTCTTCGAACACGATGTCCTTCCCAAGGGATCTCTTGCCGTAAAAAACGAGGGAGAGCTCATTCTTCTGGCCGAAGATGTCCGCACCAACCGAATTCACCGGAGGCGTGAAGTTCTCCGGCAGTTTGTATGTCTTGGTCTTCTCGTCGAAGTAAGCGCCGCGCGGAGAGCTGAGGGACATGTCGATCCTGTTATGGACGACCTGGTCCGAACCTTCCTCCCCTAACTTGAGACCAATGGCATCGCCAACCGCGTGATACTGGTTCCCCATCGAGACGTGTATCCAGTTGTTGGCGACCCATCTGCCGGCTCCTCCGTTATCGGACAGTTGGAGGGCCACTCCGTAAGAGTTTATTTCTGTCGAGAAGAACCTACAGTGCATCACGGGGCCGTTGGTGGAGTCGAGCAGCAGCCCGACGCCATCGGGGTGCATGCAAACGGGTGCCACGAACTCAAAGTCGCTGGTGACTATAGCACGAAAGTTGTCAGGGCCCGCGCTCTCAGGCTTTACAGCTACCACCGGGTCTTTTGATTCAGACACTATAAGCCCGAACTTGTACTTGCAGCTCATCTGGCTGTCGATGTGGAGTGCCACCCCTGTCTTCTTCTCGTAGTTCAGGACGTAGTTCCCCCCATCAAGGCGGAAGTCCTGGCTCCAGGGTATCTTCAGAGTCTCCTTCAGGTGGTACACGTTCTCGGCCACCAACCTCGTCTTGTCCAGACCGCCGCGGCCTCCCCAGATGTAGACATCCCTGAAGTTCTCGTGGGCGTAGTCCACGGCCTCCTGTATGCCTCCGGTCAAGGTCCCCTTTGTGTTGGGGCCGAAATCACCTCCGTCGTCGGGGCCGTCCAGTGTCACGTTGACCCACTTCTTGGCCTCGCCCTGAGCTTTGTCGCGTGCCAGTTTCGCTGTGACCATCGATGGAAGGTTTTGGTGACTTCTCGCCATGGCAATTAGCCGCTGAGTTCCATTATATGAATCCGGCAAAATAGAGATGTATCAGGCCGGCTTGCTACGGGGCCAGTTTGGCGCCTCCGTCGCTCCCATTTTCCGTCCTGTAGAGGTTTCCGCGCAGGTACCAGTCATTTGTATGATTTTCGGCCGCTTTAGTCGACATTCCGCAAGGAATTGCCATGAAATACTACACAAACGCGTTAAATTGTCACATCGACAAATGCTTAAATGAAGCCGGACGTCTTGAGTGCGGTCATGTCAAACAATGATGGCGGCGCGATTGACGATATCCTTCGTAACAAGGTCAGCAGGCGAAGGGCGATTTCGACTGGGGCCAAGATTGGCGGAGCTGTAGTTGCAACAGCGATCGTGGCGGGTGGCATCGGATACTATGCCGGTAACTCCACTTCATCGTCGGGAACTACCCAGACTGTCACTGATACTAGTACGACTACCGTAGGCGGCGCCGGGTCTACTGTTACCGTCACAGATACGGTCACTTCGGGCGCTACGAGCGCTACCGGCACGACCTCTACGACCACTTCTACCTCGTCGACGGGACCCTCTTACACTTCAGTCCCAGCCGATACGGCAATCTGGCCGCTGTCCATGAAGTTCACCCCGACGCTTACGGGCGCGAGCGGAACGCTGAACGTCTTCCAGACTGTTTCAATCACCTACCAGACCGACTGGACGGTACCCGGAACCAGAGCTGCCACCGTCTTGGCTGCCTTCGAGGAGGCTTACCCCAGCGTGAAGACTGTCCCGTACAACCCGGGACCCAATTCTCAGGGACTGCTCACTATCCTCCAGGCAGGTGTGACTCCCCCTCCTTACGACATTTTCCTGGAAGGAACTCCGTACCCCTACATGTCGCTGGGCTACCTTCAGCCTATAACCGACCAGTTCAATGCATGGGAGGGCGCAAGCCAGTACCCTGCCGACACCATCGCCAATAACAGCTACAACGGCGACATCTACCTAGTCTCCGACGATACCGATCCAAAGTCGGGTTGGTGGCGCAAGGACATCTTCGCAGCGGCGGGCTACGGGACCTATGACACTACCACATTCGAGTACACAGGAACGACTCCGAACCAGATGAACTACGCCGAGCTGGCACAGGCTGCCACCAAGATAAGCAACATGAGCGGCGGCAATGGGCTTTACTCCACGTGGTTCCCCAACTCCACGAGCGCCATTATCGGCTCAACGACGATGATCAACTACATGCGGGCGAACGGCGCATCCATGTGGCACGGTAACTCATCGTCTTGCACGGTCGACTTGGGCAATGCTCCGTTCTACAACCTGGGTCTGGACACGCTCAATTTCATACAGACAATAGTGCCTACGATGAACCCTGGTTTCCAGTCGTTCGACATCACCGCACTCATCACTGACATCGCTGACGGGAACATGGCATGGTTCTTCGGGGTGGACCCCAACTTGGACGGGCAGATGCTAGCGCAGCCCCTCAACAAGACGAATCCGGCAGTCCCTAGCTCACTTAATGTCAGGAATGGAATCCAGCCTTCTCTCCCGATAAGCGACGGGAACATCAGCACCAGCCTCCCTCCATGCCCGCACTTCGATGTGACTTGGGGCGCGATAAAGGGGACTACACAACTCGACCTTGGCTTCGCCTACATAGCCGCCTTCGAATCCTTCAACTCTGGGGTCAGTCTCTTCGCAAACGCCGCAGGTATTCCGTCAAGGCTTGACGCCCAGGCAGTGATGGCTTCGGATCCTTATCTAGACATCAGCGCATGGATCCAGGCACTACCGGCCAACATGCAGTACGTAGACCAGCCATACGTCTCCAACTTCGGAGGGGTAATCGGAACGGCCTACACCAATTCGTTCGACCCATTCATAGCCGGTCAGGGAACTGCCGAACAGGCAATCTCGAACTTCGTAACAGCAGCGGAAGCTGGCTTGGAGAAGGCCGGAATCCCGGCGGCTACCACGTCAGCTACCGTCTAGGCATCCCGAAACCAACGGATTTCAATGTCAGCAGGTGGCCTGACTGAGTAGGTCTAAGTGGATAGACGACCACTTACCCTACCTCCTGCTGATTCCAGCTTTTACTCTTGTTTGCATTATAGCAGTTGCGCCGTCGGTATATTCCGTCTACCTCTCGTTCACAAGGTACAACATAGACATCTATCCGCATCCGGTGTTTGCTGGTCTCGCCCAATATGCCTTCATGTTCACAAAGGACATCTTCATCAGCCAAACCATATCGATTACGATCGAGTGGGTCGCAGTGGTAATGACCCTGAACTACAGCTTCGCGCTGGTCCTTGCATTACTCATGAATCAGAGAAGACTCAGACTCAAGGTCCATTTCAGAGTCCTGTTCCTGGTCTCTTTCGCGGTACCGATAACCGCTGTCTGGCCCATATGGGTCAGGATACTCACGCCTTCGGGAGGATTGCTCAACGTCGTGCTCGCCGGATTGGACCTAGAGAACCCTCTTCATCCAATAGAATGGCTCAACTCTTACCCGCTTTTGACTGTGGCGATGGTCGGTTTGTGGAGTGGATTCGCTTTTGGCGCAATCGCTCTTCTGGCTGCCCTGCAGGGAATCCCGGCGGACCAATACGAGGCGGTCAGGCTGGACGGGGCGAACCGGTTCAATACATTCAGGTTCATAGAGTGGCCCCACCTCATGAAGCTCAACGTCATACTCTGGATGCTCGGAATAGTCGCAGCGCTGAACAACTTCAACATAATATACGTCATGACTGGTGGTGGACCGGGGTTTGCGACAACGACCCTGTACCTGTACGCCTACCGTGAGCTTGGTAGTGGAGACTATGCTTACACCTCGGCGATTGCCACTCTGCTATTCGCGGTCGAGATGGTGGTCGCAGTCTTCTACGTCAGGTATGTTTGGTTGAGGGGAAGAAAATGAAAGCAAAGACCCAGGAACTGATTAATCATGGAATCACGTACGCGATATTCACCGCTATTGCGATTTGGGTCGTGTTTCCGATATTCTGGATGGTCTCTTCGTCGTTCATGTCACAGGCGGACCAGCACACCAGGCTTCCACTACTGTTACCATCCCACATCTCCTTGTTGGGCTGGGACTACCTAATCTACAACTTAGGCCTCCTTGAGCCGCTGAGGAACAGCATCGGCATCGCGACAATCTCCACAGGGGTAGTGCTTCTCGCCACGGTACTCAGCGGTTACGCGCTCGCCCGCTTCAGCTTCAAAGGTAAGGCGCTCGCATTCAACTTCTTACTCCTGACACAATTCGTCCCAACGGTTGCCAACCTCATCACCCTGTTCATCTTGTTCACTAGATATCTGCACATATTCAACACGTGGAGTGGCCTCATAATCATCTACTCGAGCGGCGGTATGATCTTGGGGACGCTCCTCTTCTCAGGTTTCTTTAGCGGATTGCCAGTCAACATTGAAGAGGCCGCCATGATAGATGGTACATCGAGATTCGGAGCATTTTGGAGGGTCATTCTTCCGCTGATGAAGCCGGGGCTCATCACCGTGACAACATTCGCGTTCATTGGGTTCTGGGGCGAGTTCCAGATCGCATCCATCTTCACGGATAGCAACGCGGCGAAGACACTCCCTGTAAGCCTGATCCAACTCCTGACTCCATATGGAACGCTCAATTACGCAGCTCAGTACGCAATCGGTACTGTCCTAGCTATTCCGCCCCTGGTCCTATTCATCTGCTTCCAAAAGTACTTCAACCCTAGTTTGACGAACAGCGGTTACAAGGGCTAACCGCATTTCGATCTCGCTGGCAGAGGCTTCCGAGGAATCGACCCCTGGAGTCGGACCCAAGACCGATTACACGCGTAGTGACGAGTGGTCGGATTCTTGAGAGGGAAAGAGCGATGTTCCGCAGCTTCGCATGCTGGCTAAGTCGCCCCCTTCCAGAACCATTGGGTGGCGTTGGAGTATGTGAACAAGATGCCGTCGCCCGGCTCGAGCGGGAGTTGCTGTCCGGCGAACAGCCCCGCATTGACAGTGTTGTACCTCCCGTCTGCGTCAAAGATTGACCACGATGAGACGTCTCCCGGGTCTTAGATAGTTGCCTGTATCCTGTAAGGCGTATCGTTAGTCATCTGAGACCCTGAAGCCGGAAAGGCCGGGGTGAGTATCTTGAACCCCATCGCGCCAGCAAGCACAATTCTGTTGTTCGGGCCTAGGGAGTTGTTTGTGTAGCCGCTAGGGAGCGGGCTCAACAAATACAGTATGTTGTTGTAGTAGGAAGATTCCTCGAAAATTACGTCGTTCCCGGGCGTCCTGGCGCCGTCAAAGGCGACGGTGAACGAGTTGTTAGTACCGAAAATATCCAGCCCGATGGCCTGATCGGACACCGGGATGTTTGAGGATGGAATCCAAGTGTCAGCCCGGGTGTCGAAATATGCGCCTGTCGGGGCGAATGTCGAGTCTGAGACGTTCGCGAGGCTCGATTCTCCGGCTTGCTGTTGAGGGGAGCTCAGCCCTATATGGGGCCGAGGCTTTGAGGACCCGCTTTCATCGCTCTCTCAAAACGTTCGGTTTTCTCAGCTTCACCTAATCGTCCACGTGGCTGCTGACGAGGTGCGGCCTTAGGCTTCTGCAGCACTTTGTCGATCCTAAGAATCATGCAGGCCGTTTCCGTAGCCACTTTCAGGACCTCCTCCTTGACAGCCAAAGGTTCGAAGACGCCACTCGAGTGCATGTCCTTTACTTTTGCCTGCATCACATCGATGCCGAACCACTTGCCCCCTTGGGCGTGCCTGGACCTGAGCTCCGTCATCGCGTTGATCGCATCCATGCCGGCGTTCTCGGCCAGAGCCTTTGGAAGTTCCTCCAACGCATCGGCAAAGGCCTCTGCAGCGAGCTGCTTCCTACCCTCGAGAGTCCTGCTCCATCCCTTGATCCATGAGGCAACCTCGACCTCCGCCGCCCCTCCGCCCACGACCACCGCGGGTTTCTCCATGACGTCCTTGATGGCCATCAAGGCGTCGTTGACCGACCTCTCCGCTTCATCTACGACATACCAGCTTCCACCGCGAAGAAGGATGGTCAGCGCCTTGGGGTCTTTGCATCCCTCTATGAAGAGCCACTTGTCGCCCCAGTCCTGTCCTTCGACTTTGCGTTCTTCAACTAGTGCGGCGAAGCCTAGATCGTCGGACGTGATGTCTGTACGGCCGTTTGCTATCGTCGCTCCCGTCGCTTTGGCGAGGTTGGCCATATCGCCTATCTTGGCGTGTCTGACAGCCATCATGCCTTCGTTCGCAAACTGATTGGCCACCAGGTCATCGATGCCTTCCCTGTTAATTATTACGTTCGCTCCGGTCGCGATGACTCTGTCGCCCATGCTCTTCAGGCTCGCCCTCCTCGCCTGCCCGAGCTTCCCCACCATCTTTGGGTCGCTCATCGTCACCTTAGCGTCAAATTTCGTCTTCTTGAGCACCAACGACACGTCGCCCAGCGCGATCTTGACGTTTTCCAGGCGCTTCGGCATGCTGGGGTCGATGAGCCCCTTTTGGAGTACCATTCCCCGAATCAACCTCGTGTCAGCGAGGGCGCCTCCCGACAAAGTCCTCACGATGATCTTGCTCGTATCGAGGTTGTAGCCGCCGTCCCGCTTTTCTGCGACCTGGGTTGCCGCCGCGACCAAAATCGAAGCCAGGTCCTTCGCCCCCTGGCCCACAAGCTTAGTCTGTATGGAGCTCGCTGCTACCCTGACTAGCCATTCCTCGCTATCTGCGGGGAAGCGCTCCGCCACCTCCCTCAAGCTCCTCAGGGCCTCGGCCAGAGCCAGATTGTAGCCGTTGACGATCATGGCTGGATGAACCCCACTGTCTGCCAACTCCACCGCTTTCTCGAGCAGCGCGCTCATGAGTATGACCGCTGACGTCGTGCCGTCTCCCACTTCTTGGTCGACTGCCTTTGCCAGTTCCGTGATTATCCTGGCGATAGGGTGATTGGACTTTGATTTCTTGAGGATGGTGGCTCCGTCGTTGGTCGCGTTCACCGCCCCCGTCTCGTCGATGAACAGCTTGTCAAGTCCTCGCGGGCCGAAAGAGGTCCTTACCATATTCGCAACCAGACGCACTGAATGCGCGTTGTTCCTCAAGACAGGATTGACCTTCGACTTGCTCTTCCCCTTCTTCACGGGTTTTGCTCGTGGCGACGCCGATGCTACTCTTTTGGTGGGTGCTGGCATACGACGTGCTGGGACCGTTGCCGCTTGCCCCTCCCTGAAGTATAAGAAGGTTTGGCGAATGCAGTTCGACCAAATCTGCGCATAGCTCTATCAGGAGCACGGAGACAAGCTGACCCTCCTCCGGTTCCCGAGAAGGCATCTGAAGGAGTTCCTCAGCAGCCTTTGCACCATCGGATGCCCCAGTGCTTTGGGCGTGCGACCTGGTGCAAAGTAGCGACGTTCACCTAGCTAGCTCTACCCGTTTGCCATGCTCCTCGACTTGGGTATGCGCCTCATGAGTGTCGGATAGACGGTAGCTGCCGCAAGGATTGCGACCGAGAGATAGAGCAGGACGGCGTTGGAGAACCACGGGAGACCGGCCCTATCAACACCAGCGGCGAAGAACGTATTGAACTCGACTCCGTCAAACAGATAGATCAGCAAGGGTAGCGGGATGATTGCAAGCGCGCCTATCTGGAGGACCCTCCGGATCGATGCCAGTCTGTAGTACGACGCCAGCAGCACCCACGCGAAGATAACCAGGAAATAATAGTCCTGCCCGGAGGCATACGACCCCCCAGAAGAGGCGAACGGGCCCAGCACCAGGTCCTGGACTATGGGTTGCTGGCGCAGCTCGAGCGAGAAGTCGAAATTGTAACGCGCGACCCCCATCAGGCCGCCATAGAGGAGTAGTCCTGTCTCGAGCAGAGCCAGGGGCACGACCAAGGTCATCGTCTTGAAGGTACTCGACCTATGTTGGAGATAGGAGTGGACCGCATGCAGAGGCCTGAAGAGGGGAAGGTCCTTGATGGAGTTGAATGAAAAGAACAGCGCCGAAAGCCCGAGGGCAGCGATGCTCAACTCGCCGCAGAGCTGGTAGTCCGAGGCCGTCTGGAAATAGTTCTGCGCATAGGATGTCGCGTACGTTGACTGGGGCAACACACTGGTGAGGGGGTTCTCAAGGCCGAGAAAGACATAGTACCAGTAGGCTCCCAAAACGCCGGCCACCACTGCGACGCCGAGTAGGAATTTGCCTGCCGTCTGGCTCCGACGCAGAGACGCGGACGAACCCACTGTCGCCAAAAGCTCGCTCATCCTTCCTTGGTCCACGCGGTCTCATAATCATTCTCTTTCTCCATCCTCTCGCGTGGCGTCCCCACGGAACTCTTATCATCGGTAGAACCCCGATAGCGGCGAGCGTAATCATGAAGATAGTCGACGTAGACATCTACCAACTGGGCGAGCCCTCAAAGACGACGAGCGCAACGTGGGCCTCCAACGCCATAATACTCAAGCTGACGACCTCCAACGGCCTCGTGGGGTACGGTGAGGCGGTGCCTACCCTGAGGGTTCAGCCGGTGATACAGGCTATGCGTGAGGTGGCGAGGGTCTACAAGGGCAAGGACCCTTTGAACGTGGAGCTGAACTGGCACGAGTGGCACAAGCAGGACTTTTACCTGCCTGTCTCTTTCGAATCTACAAGTGCCGTCAGCGCCTTCGACATCGCTTGCTGGGACATCATCGGGAAGGAGTATGGCGCACCGATCCACAAGCTGATCGGAGGGGAGTTCAGGAAGGAGGTGACGCATTACGCGAACGGTTGGTACCAGGGGTGCGTGACCCCTGAGCAATATGCCGAGAGCGCCCGCAAGTGGTACGCCAAGGGATACACGGCCCTCAAGTTCGACCCCTTCGGCGCCTATTACGACTATATCGACGAGAAGGGCCTGAAGGCAGCCTACGACCGGGTGAAGGCCGTCAAAGACGGGACCAAGGGCAGAGTCCAGCTCCTCATAGAGCACCACGGGCGCTTCAACCCCAACTCCGCGATCATGATAGCCAAGAGGCTGCGCGAGTTCGACCCGCTGTTCTTCGAGGAGCCTATCCACCCTGACAACGTCGAGGGCTTCAGGAAGTACAGGGCCCAGACAGACGTGCGCATAGCCGTCGGCGAGCGCATCATAACGAAGGAACAGGCTACTTACTTCATGGCCAACCATCTGACAGACTTTTTGCAGGTGGACCTGTTGAACTTCGGAGGGATCACCCAGGCCAAGAAGATCAGCGCCGTCGCCGAGACACTCGGCGTGGAGATGGCCTTCCACAACGCCTTCGGCCCCATCCAGAACGCGGCGACGGTCCAGCTCGACGCCACCATCCCGAACTTCCTCCTGCAGGAGTCATTCTACGACGTGTTCCCGCAGTGGAAGAAAGACCTTGTGAGGGACCAGATGCCCGTCAAAGACGGGCGTACACGGGTACCCAACAAGCCCGGCCTAGGAGTCGACGTCGACGAGAAGGTCCTGGAGGCCCACAAGGCCGATGGGCAGGAGTCCTTCGACCCTGCCGAGCCCGTCTGGGTCGTCAAGGACACCTGGAAAGACTGAGGATTCCGGATCAGTTCACATTGGTTGGCGGAGGTCGCCAATCGCTGCACTTGGGGCAGACCAGGAAGAACTTCGAACCGTTCATCACCCTGAACGATGCGCTGCCGCAAGTGGGGCACGGGACCTGCTCCTCCTTCCACGCCGATTCGAGGCCGCCCTCCTTCAGCCAGTCGACGAGAGAGAGTACCGTCGGGTCGTTCAGCACGTCGATCGGGATGTCCTTGAAGTACTCCACTGCGAGCCTGAGCCTCTCGAACTGAGCCGCCGAGATTTTCCCGTTGAGCGAATACCTCGCGAAGACGGCGACCA
>Ga0302324_100010505_pt1 | contig 19153 bp, 15 predicted proteins | sample Palsa_T0_1_FD_201949 | JGI IMG/M metagenome (GOLD analysis project Ga0302324, IMG submission 201949) | Peat permafrost microbial communities from Stordalen Mire near Abisko, Sweden - Palsa_T0_1 | ecosystem: Environmental > Terrestrial > Soil > Palsa > Peat permafrost | place: Sweden: Abisko...
GCTCCAGATGCCGCTCGAAGAGTCCACGACCGAAGAAACGCTGGAGCCGGAATTTGCGTGAACGTGAAGATGAGCGCTTCTGATTTGCCTGCCATCGCCGTGCTCGGCGGCACCGGCCCCGCCGGCACGGGCCTCGCCCTGCGCTGGGCACGAGCGGGGGAAACCGTCATCATCGGATCGCGCGACCCGCAGCGTGCGCAAAAAACCGCGGAAGAGATTCGTCAGAAGGCCGGAGGCCAGGCTCAAGTCTCGGGCATGGAAAATTCCGCCGCCTGCGCCGCCGCCGATCGGCTCGTGCTCACCGTCCCCTTCGAAGGTCAGGCCGTGCTGCTCAAGCAACTCAAGCCTGCGATCCGTCCCGGCAGCATTCTCATCGACGCCACCGTCGCCCTTGCCGCCGGGGTTGGCGGACGCGCCTCCCGCACTCTCGGAGTTTGGCAAGGCTCCGCCGCTCAGCAAGCGGCGGAACTCGTCCCGAAGGGAGTGAACGTAGCCGCCGCATTTCACAATCTGTCGGCGGATCTTTTGAACGGAGATGAGGATCTCGATTGCGACGTCATCGTCTGCAGCGACGACGCCGCAACGGCACAACTGGCGCGTTCCCTGGCCGCGAAAATCCCGGGAGTCCGGGCCATCGACGGCGGCAAACTGGAAAACGCCCGCATACTCGAGCAGATCACCGCCCTGCTCATCGGATTGAACATCCGGCACAAAGGCCATGCCGGAATCCGCATCACCGGACTTCCGCCAGAAGCCTGCCGGTAGAAAATAAGCTCAGCCCGACTCAAGATTCCCTTCGACGGAAGACCGAAAGTCTGTTCGGCGCTAATCCTCGACTGCCTGCGCAGTCATCTCCGAAGGTTCGCCGCCCACCACAGCCTGAGCCACGATCAGCCGCCGGGCTTCCACGCGAATTTTCGGCAATTGCAATCCGAACCAGCACGCGCCTGCCACCGACGCCATACCCCCGATCGCCACGGTCACCGGTGCGCCCAATCCGTCGGCGAGTGCGCCGCCGAGAAGCGCTCCGATCGGAGCCATGCCCATGAACATCATCGAATAGACCGCCATCACTCGCCCGCGCAGCGCGTCCGGTACCATGACTTGGATCAACGTGTTCGAGCAAGCCATCTGCAGCATCATGCTGTAACCCACCGGCAGCAACAGGATCACCGAAATCCAGAACCGGTGCGATAACGAAAAAACCACCAGGCTGGTTCCGAACCCGGCGCAGCACCAAGCCACCCATCGCCCCAGACCCTTTACGCCCGAGCGAAACGCCAGGGTTAAGGCGCCCAGCAGCGCGCCTACTCCGGTCGAGCCCATCAGGATGCCCAGTCCCCGCGCCCCGCCGTGCAGAATCTGATCGGCAAAAATCGGCATCAACACCACATAGGGCATGCCCACCAGGCTCACCACCCCGAGCAGCAGAAGCAGCGCCCGAATCGGCGCCGTCTGATTGACGAAGCGAAATCCCTCCATCATGTGCTCCAAGGGAGACACCATCGCGGCCCGCACCGGGCTATTCACCTTCATCAATAGCAAACCGATAATCACCGCGATGTAGCTCACCGCGTTGGCAAAAAAACACCAGCCTTCGCCGATCCTCGCCACCAGAATCCCGGCGATGGCCGGACCGATCACGCGCGCACCATTAAACATCGATGAGTTCAACGCAATCGCGTTCATCAAATCTTCTTTGCCCACCATGTCCACCAGAAACGACTGCCGCCCCGGTATATCGAAGGCATTCACGATACCCAGCAGGCTCGCCAGCACGAAAACGTGCCACACCTGAATCCGGTGGCTTAACGTCAGCGCCGCCAAAATGAAGGCCAGAAGCATCGCCGCCACCTGTGTTCCGATCACAATGTGGCGACGGTTGGCACGATCGGCGGTAATTCCACCGAGGGGAGCAAATAGAAAAACTGGAATCTGGCTGGCGAAACCCACCGACCCCAACAGCAGGGCCGAACCCGTGAGCCGGTAAACCAGCCAGGATTGCGCCACGCTCTGCATCCACGTTCCGATCAGCGAAATCAGTTGTCCACTGAAAAAAAGTTGAAAGTTGCGGTGGCGCAGCGCGCGTCCGGCAACCTGCCAGCGCGGTGCCGGTGCTACCTCCGTGCCGTTCGCCGCGGGAATTTCCTGGATTGAAGTTTTCGTTTCCGGCACGATGGTCTTTATTTCGGCTTTCAACTTCACTTAGATGACGTCGGACGCCATTCCGATCAATATAACTCGAATGTTTTGCTCGACTTCGCTGACAACGTTTCCTCGCGCCGACTTTTCCACAGCCGCGCAGGTTCGCACGATCTTCTGCAACCTCTCCCCAGGCAAAACTCCCTGCCAGCGCGCGGTTTCGCCCATCTCAGTCATAACCAACTTAATAACTTCCCAGACCGCCCGGCCTGCGCTACAGTTGAGGTTGTTCTTGTCGGCGATTTCCTCAGGAGGAAGTGACACGACCATGAATGCTCCCCCGGTTGGTGTTGAACGCCGCATCGGACAACGCTTCCCTTTCAACGTTCCAGTCTCTCTGCGCGACCTCTCCAACTCCGCCGAGGGTCTCGGCTTTACTCAAGACCTCAGCTCCCGCGGAGCTTTTCTTTTCACTGACATGGCGCTCAGCGAAGGCGCTGACATTGAACTCACGTTGAAGATGCCGTGCGAAATTACTCTGGGAGAAAGTATGCGCGTCCGCTGCCGGGGCCGTGTTCTTCGCATCGTCAAGCCCGCAGACAAAGGCTGGAAGCCCGCCGCTTCACTTACCGAAACCGACCCATCCGAAGCCAAGTCGGCGGAAATCAGATCTGCCGAAACCAAAATTGGAGTGGCCGTTTGCCTCAGCGGCTATGAATATTTACCCGACATCTCCGAAGCTTCCGCCGACTTTCGCCGGATTTCGGCCTTGCACAGCTCCGACGAGAGCGAGCGTCCCGCCGCCCCCGCGATCGGAAATCCATCCTCGGCTGCCCACTGAGCTGACAGTCCCAGACTGGTCCACCGCTTTCGCATACTTTAGTTTTTATGTACTTCTCACTCCTTGTTCAAATTCCCTGCCTTGGCTTAAAATGCTTTCACTAGTGCGGATTCGCTGGAGAGTATTCCCGCTGTGCGCCTCTCGGTAGGGTTTTTCTATCTTGCAGATCGCGGCTCACCGCTCTGAGCGCGAATTGCGCACGTGCATGCTCTCGGGCGGTTACCCCGGTCACTTGGCGAAGAGTACCTTCTCTCTCTAACATGCAAACACCAAGAGAAATCAGCGAGAACCGCGCCATGCATGGCATCGCCGTAGCCCTCCTTACCGAAAATCGCGATCGTTTATCTGAACTGCAGAATCGACTGGAAGCTACGCGCCTGGCCCGCGTGGTCTGCAGCGGCAGTTTTCCTGCCGGACCTACCGATCCCATCCTCCGCGAGATTCAGGATTTGCGCGCTGAAGTTGTCTTGGTCGACATCTCGCCAGAGAATCCTCAGCGAGCCATCCGGGCCATCGAACTCATTCAATCCAACACGCTGCAACTCGCCATCTTTGCCAATGGCACCATGTCGCAGCCCGCCACCATCGTGGCCAGCATGCGGGCCGGCGCCGGCGAATATCTGGATGACCACGCCGGAGCGGAAGCGCTTCTCGAAGCCTTGACCCGTTTCAGCTCCAATCGCACCCGCACGCGCGGCAGCGCAGGCAAGGCGCGCATTTTTACTTTCCTCAGCGCCAAGGGTGGCGCGGGCGCCACCACAGCCGCCGTCAACACCGCAATCGCGCTCCAGCAGGCTTACGGCAACACCGTTCTCGTGGACTTTGCGCCCGTCGGCCACGCTCAACTTCATCTCAATCTGCGTCCCAGCTTCGGAGTTCCGGACGCGCTCGAGAACCTGCACCGTCTCGACGTCTCGCTGCTCGATGGCCTGATGACTACTTCGAAAGACGGATTGCATCTTCTCGCCGGCCCGCAGCAGCCCTATCAGTCCGCGCCCACGCCGGCCGAGTTAGCGCGGCTCTTCGATCTGCTGGTGAATCACTATCGCTACGTCGTGGTCGACGCTTCCAGCCGCCTCGATTCCACCACCCGCCTGCTCTCCGACCTCTCCAACGCCGTGCTGATGGTCGCCCAGACCGACGTGGTTTCTTTGTGGAGCGCGGGCCGCATTCATGCCTTTCTCGAAGAAGGTACCGGCCGCAACCGCCTGCGTATTGTTCTGAATCGTTACAAGAAGATTCCCGGCTTCACTGACGAAGACGTGGAGTATTCCACGCATTGCAGAGTCCTGTGGAAGATTCCCAACGCGTTTCAAGCGATCTCTCCCGCCATCGACCATGGCACACCCGTCGTGCTGCAGGAGGGTCAGGAAGTGAGCCGCTCGTTCCGGGCGCTGGCGGCGGCCCTAGCCGATGCCTCTTCCACTGCTGAGGGGGGACTCGATCTCGTCTACGCGCAGGAAAAGCCCGATATCAAGAAAAAATCTCCCGGACGTCTGCTCATCACACCCGCGCGCGCCGAACAATAGCTGGTATCGGCTCGCGAGCCGGTTTCAGGGTTTTGTGCCTCATCCCAGGCCTTTTTTCCCGCCTCTCGGCGCTAGCCATCAGCGACTCAGTTCGAAGAACTCGTCTAAGATAGAACGATGCTCGAAGCCCCAGCCGTCCTGGAACCAGAAAAGACCGAGCAATCCCCTGCCGATCTCCAGTTGCTCATTTCCACCGAGCCCCGGGCGCGCGTCTTCCTGCAGAATCTTCGCGATTTATTTCAGGCGCCAACCCTACCTCCCCTCGAACTCGAGTCTGCTCCGGCGGCGTTCTGGCCAGACGTGTTCGTCCATCGCGGACTTCCCTGGCAACGCTTCTTTCAATCCGCGTCGTATCACGTTCTAGCGTTGGCCGCGATCTGGGCAGGGTCGCGCTTTCTCGCTTTACAACCTCATGCCATCCCCCAAGCTTCCCTCGCTCAAGCAGAGGTGATCGACTACACACCCTCGGAATACCTGCCGCCACTCGACACTCGCAGCTCAGATTCCGCGCCTGCGCGAAGAGCCGATCCCGAACACTCTGCCCAGCCCATCATTTCCGTGCCACCCCAAACGGACAATCATTCGCAGACCGTCGTCGCCGCACCCAAGCTCCGCCTACCGCACGATGTGGCATTGCCCAACCTAGTGGCATGGCCGGGCGACGCAAGGCTCCCGATCGCGCCGGCTCCCGCAGTTCCAGCGTCGGAGATCTCTCGCCTCGCGCCCCAGATGGAGCACTCGATCATCGCGCCTCCCCCGTCGGTTGACAGGGAAATCCAGGACAGCTCGCAGACCCTTCAGAAGACCCTTCAGGCTCCGCAGTCCGCCGTAATCGCTCCTCCGCCGGCGCTCGATGCCGCGTCGAACCGCCGCCTGGGCGAAATCAACATCGGCCACAGCGCGGTGATTGCTCCGGCTCCGCAACTTTCTGTGGACGAACAGCGCACCCTTCGCGCTCAGCGTTCCGCCGGGCTGCAACCGGGCGCAACCCGGGTGATCGCTCCTCCGCCCGCGCTCGGCGCCTCCGCGCGATCCCACTCCGCCGGTGGCATGATCGCGCTCAGCCTGCATCCCGCCGTGGGCGCGCCGCCCGATCCGCCCGCCGGTAATCGCCGCGGCAACTTCGCCGCCACGCCCGAAGGACGCCGCGGAGCCTCCGGCGCACCCGGCACCTCAGCCGGCGAAACCTCGTCTGGCCTAGCAACGGGTACGAAGGGAAAAAGCGGGAGTGGCTCGGGCAAGAAAGGCAGCGGCGACCTGCCCTCGGGACTCTACGTCGGCAAAACTTCAGCTGGCTCCTCACCCGTGGCGGGCGACCCCGCGGCGAAAGATGCCTCCGCCATCTCGGTTAACCCAAAGCTCATGGCGAGCGCCAGGCCACCTCGACTCACCAACCCGCGGTCAGAAAGTGAGAGCAAACTTTCCGAAGCCGAACGCGCCGTCTTCGGCAATCGCAAGGTCTACTCGCTCAGCTTGAATATGCCGAATCTGAACTCGGCTGGAGGCAGCTGGATCGTCCGCTTCGCCGACCTAAAACCGGATTCGCCTTCTGGACATCTTGCTTCTGCCGCGGCTTCCTCCGACGATCTTTCCTCGCCGGTCGCCACCCGTAAGGTCGACCCCGCCTATCCTCTGGAGCTGATGCGGCAGAACGTGGCAGGCACGGTCATCCTTTATGGAATCATCCGCGCCGACGGTACTGTGGCCAATATCCGCGTGCTGCGCAGTGTCGACGACCGCCTCGACCACTTTGCCGCCGAAGCCATCGCGAAATGGCAATTCCAGCCGGCTACGAAAAATGGTTCTCCCGTCGATGTGGAAGCCACCTTCTGGATTCCCTTCCATCCGGCACGCGTCAGATCGGGCTTCTGACCGAGCTGCTCATGTGGGGGCAGCCGACCTCGGCTGTCCGTCGAGCGGAGCTCGACGCTCCATACCTAATGACCTATGCGTGTCAAGCTCAGGCGATAGCACTCAGGACCGGACTGGGGAGCCCTAAACCTTGGCAGCTTTTTTCTTTTCGAGCGCAGCGTAAATTGCAGGATCGGTGCAGACTTCGTAATAGCTTCGATCGGTCCAGCCTTGCACCGAAAAATCCTCGACATTGATTCGCGGCACCCGGCTTTCGCGCACCACGATTTTCCGGAAGATGTCGCGGTCAACCGGAACCGTTCCGCTGGAGAGCCGATATTCCGCCTTATCTGACATTCCGGGTGCGAGAGGCAGCTTGACCCCGAGTGGCTCCAGCGAGATTTCCTGCGCCAGTTTGCGGAATGCAGCTTCATTCATGCGAATGCCGCCGAGGTTGTAACTCAGCACCGACTCTTCGGGATTCGCCACATGATCCTCGGCGGGATTCGCGGACGGCCGCGCCGCATCCGGGGACACCTCCGTCGCTTGAAATACATACACGTGGAACGGACCAGCCTGCCGCTCCATCACCTTGCGAGCACGCTTGTTGCAGGAAGAGAGCCGGTCGCTCTCATTCAGCGCCTCTGAGATCATGATCTGCCGCTCCCCATCCATCAGATAGAGCGGCGCCGATTCCTGCAGCGTGATCCCCACACCCAGTTCAAGTTCCGGCATGCCCGAGCGTTGCATCAATTCGTTATAACCACGCACGATTTCGATGATTTCGCGGGCCAGCACGCACGCCCGGCTCACCGCGAGTCCGGCCTCCCCCTCGCGCTCGAGAATCACCAGGATGATGGCGTCGCCCTCAAGAAAAACTTTTTGCGCGCCGTACTTTCCGAGCAGCTTGTTCACCGGATCGTAGAAGTTCAAACTGAAGTACGATGCCGGATTCAGTCCCTTTTCCATCAGCGTGCGCGTGAGCCGGGTTGAGTCGCGCACATCCGCCTTGAGCACCACGTGGCGCAAAACGCGATCTTCCTCAGGCTGCTGTTGTTCTTCGGGCAGAAGAAATTCGTAAAGTGTTCCGTTCATCCGCGAAAGTTCGCGCAGCTTCTCGGTGCCGACCACGTTGACCGAGTCGAGCGCCGCGTTGAGGGTTTCGAGACGCCGCAGATCGCGGTGGTAGTGCGAGAAATCCTGCAGAAACCGCGCCGCCACCTTGGCCCGCTCCGCACCTCGGCAGCCTGCAACCTTGGCCACGGCAGCATAAAGGCTGGCGGGCGTAAGCTTCCCGTGCTCCTGGATCATTCGTTCCACGCGGTCGCATTCCGGGCGCGAAATCAGAGCGTTTTTCAACTGCTGCGGGTTGATGCGGGGAGCGTATTCGCTGAGCAGCGGAACCACGCAGTAGGAGGCGATCACGCACTCCATCACCTGCTGGTCTTCGAGCAGGCGCACCCACCGGGCCAGCCGCTCCTGCTGGGCGACTCCCTCCGCCGTCGAATCGTCAGGTGTCCCGGTCCCCACCAGAGCGCGCGCATTCTCCGGAGCGCACACCCAGGAATCGATGGTCTCGGTGGTGATCTCCTCCCCGAAGATGGAACGCACAAAGCCCCACACCACGTCCTGCAGCCGCGGGTAGCGGTCAGGATCTCGATCCCAGTTGCCCAGCATGACGTAGTGCTCGGCGCACAGATAGTCATCCCGCCCATCCTCGGAGTATGCGAGGCGGTTCACGAACAGTCCGTAGCTGCTCAGGCCACCTCCGCTCGACTCGCCGGCCGTCGCCGGAGCAGTTTTCGTTTCTCCAGATTTTTCACCGTTCTTCGCTTCTCCAAACAGCGATCGTCGGGTCCGCGCCAGCGTCTCTTTTTCGATCTCGCGCAGGGTCTGAAAAAGTTCTTGCCCGGTCTTGCGGAGAATGATCTTTTTTCGCACCTGGAAACCCGCCACGCGCTCGCGATACTCCACCGCTTTTCCCTGCCGCACGCCGTCGTAACTCTTGAGCAGCACCCGGCAGCGCTCGAGCACTTGCGCGAACTGCAGGTTCATCTCGGTACGGAGAAACTTGGTCACCGCTAAACGGGCCAGCAGATCAACCGAGATTTTTTCTTCCTTCTTGGCGCGATTCAATGCTGCCAGATGCAGCCCCGCCAGCAGCGCCTTCCAGTCGGAGGGATCGGCCCCGCCGCGAACCGCATCCCGCTTGCCGCCCTCTGCGGCGTTTCTCATCCACGAAGGCCCCTGTGTTTGCCGCGGAGCTTCGGCCGCCAACAAGCCTTCCAACTCGCCATGACGCACGATCAACCGCGTGATCTGGGCTCGAGCGGTCTCCAGAAAGCGGCTGCTGAGCGCGACATCGTGCCGCAGGTTGTCGACTCCTACGGCGAGCCCTTCCAGCACGATCGCAGGCGTAGCCGCAATCATTTCCGGCAAAGCCTGCTTCTCCGGCTCCTTGCCCAGACGAAAAATGGGAAATCGTGGCATTGGCGAATGTCCAGAATTAGTGGAAGTTGCTGATTACATGGACAAACCGAGGCTAGCAGGAAAGTCGCATCGGCTAAAGGTTACCGAGGTTATCGGGAGGGACAGTTCGATTCTGGTCTGGGTTGATCTTAGGAAGGAATGCAGTAACGGGCAAAATGCATCTCCCGCCGCTCTGTTTCGCCCCTAGAAGATTCATTTCACCCCATCCCCCGCACCGTCTCCTTAAACACCTGCCCGCGGTGCTCATAATTCTTAAACTGATCGAAGCTGGCGCAAGCGGGGGCCAGCAGCACCACGTCGCCCGGCTGGGCCACGGCATACGCCTTGCGGATCGCATTTTCCAAAGTTTCGGCATGCACAACTTCGGGGCCCCCGCTTTTCGAAGAATCGATTTGTGATTCAATCTTCTCTGCCGCTGCGCCAATCGTGTACACGCGCTTCACCCGCTGCCGCAGCAGATCGTTGAGCAGGGTGTAGTCGCTGCCTTTATCCTTGCCGCCAAGGATAAGGTGAATATTCGCCGGAAACGACTCCAGCGCCTTGATGGTCGCATCCACGTTGGTCGCCTTTGAATCGTTGTAGTAATCCGCGCCGCCGATGGTTGCCACAAACTCCAGACGATGCTCGACTGCCTTGAAATCCCGCACCGCCTGCCGGATCTTCTCCGGCTCGCATCCCATAAGCGCACCTGCACACACAGCCGCCAGCACATTCTCCAGATTGTGCGCCCCCTTCAACGGAATCTCAGAAACCAGCATGATCTCGCGCTGCCGGTTTTCGACTTCTCCTCGCCCGTCGCGGAATAGGATATTTCCCTCGCGAACCCACGCTCCTCTTTGCACTTCTTTTTGCCGGCTGAACCAGAAAACCTGCACCTTGGTTCGCGAAGCCATGCTGGTGGCCGCCGGATCATCGGCATTCAGCACGGCGAAATCGCCATTCTGCCGACCCTCGCCGCTCCTTTGATTCTCAAAGATGCGAGCCTTCGCATCCACGTAAGCCTCCAGCGTCCGATGCCGGTCGAGATGATCGGGCGTAACGTTCAGCACGACCGCCACTTTCGGACGAAAGGTCTCGATGGTTTCGAGTTGAAAGCTCGAAACCTCCAACACGGTCACGGTTTCCGGCGTGGCGCGCTCCACCAGAGAAATTGCCGGTGTACCGATGTTGCCGCCAACCAGCGTCGGAAACCCAGCCGCGGTCAAAATCTCGCCGGTGAGCGCCGTGGTCGTCGTTTTCCCGTTCGAGCCGGTGATGGCCACGATCGGCCCCCTCAAGAACTGCGCCGCCAGTTCAATCTCGCCGATCACAGCCTCGCCCAGGGCGCGCGCCTGCACCAGAGCGGGCGCATCGACCGGGACACCCGGGCTCACCACGATCAAATCCTGCCCGCGGAAGGTTCGCTCGCCATGCCCGCCGGTCTCAACCGTGATGCCATGATCGAGCAGCAGTGGAATTTCGTTGCGAAGTTCATCTCCGCTCTTGGTATCGGACACGGTGACCCGCGCCCCGTGCGCCTTCAAAAACAGCGCCGAAGCCACCCCGGATTTACCGAGCCCAACCACCAGCACGCGTTTGTTGTCGAGTTCCACTAAAACCATTTCACCACGGAGTCAGGGAGACACGGAGAAAAATGAAGAGAAAAATCTCCCGAAAGACGAGGGCGAAGCAACTTTGACATTTGTCAGCGAAAAAACCCGTTCCGGTTTTCTCCGTGTCTCCGTGGTGGACCCGTTCCTCACCTCAGCTTGAGCGTCGTCAGCGCGAACAGCGCGAAGACCAGCGACGCGATCCAGAATCGAACGATAATCTTCGATTCCGACCATCCCATCAACTCAAAATGATGATGGATCGGCGCCATCTTGAAAATCCTCTTCTTTCGCAGCTTATACGATCCCACCTGCAGGATCACCGACATCGCCTCAATCACGAACACGCCGCCAATGAAGGGCAACAGCAATTCCTGCTTGATGATCACCGCCACTGTCCCGATCGCGCCGCCCAGCGCCAGCGATCCTACGTCGCCCATGAACACTTCCGCCGGGTGCGCGTTGTACCAGAGAAAGCCGATCGATGAGCCGACCATCGCTCCGCAAAAAATCGTCAACTCGCCCACCTGCGGCATGCGTTGCAGTTCCAGGTAGGTGGCAAACGTCGCGTGACCGCTGACATAGGTGAGCACGGCGAGTGCGGCCGCCGCAATCACCGTGCAGCCAATGGCCAGGCCATCTAATCCGTCGGTCAGATTCACCGCGTTGCTTGAGCCCACGATCACGAATGCCACAAAGGCAATGAAAGGCAAAAACTCCAGCGGCCAAAGATGCGGATAGCGCCCCAGCGTCTCCACGACGAGATCAGGATGGAATTGCTTTAGAAACGGCACAATCAGCTTCGTGGAATACATGCCGTAAGTCTGCATCGCGATCAGCATCACGGCGATGAGTACGCTGGTCGCGACCTGCAGGCCCAGCTTGGCGCGCCCGGTCAAGCCCAGATTCCGGCGATGCACAACCTTAGTGTAGTCGTCGGTGAATCCAATCGCGGCAAACGCGCACGTGGCAAAAACCGCGATCCAAACAAAGCGGTTGCTTAAATCGGCCCACAAAAGCGTGGGAACCACGATGGCAATCGCGATCAAAAGCCCGCCCATGGTCGGCGTTCCGGCTTTTTTCTGATGAGCTTTCGGCCCTTCTTCTCGAATATATTGGCCAATCTGAAACTCGCGCAGGCGGTTGATGACCAGCGGTCCGACGATCAGCGCGGTAAAAAGCGCGGTTAAACTGGCAAATGCCGTGCGGAACGTAAGATAGCGGAAGATGCGGAACGGCGGAAAATAGCGCTGCAGCTTCACGAACAACAGCCAGTAGAGCAATCAGCCTCCGTACCCCGATCGTCTCACTCGTTATCTGGACGCCGGCCCTGCCAGATTTCCAGCGCCTTTTCCAGCTTTACGCCTCGCGAAGCCTTCAACAGCACCACGTCTCCGTCGCGCATTTCGCGCTTTAGCCATTCGCCGGCTTCTTCAGAAGAGGCGGCAAATTCCGCGCAGATTCCAGCCTGTCGCGCCGCCTCAACCATGGACTGCGCCAGTCCGCGCACTCCCAGCAGCAAATCGATCTTCATCTCCGCGATATGTCTTCCAGCCTGGCGATGAAGTTCCTCGCCTCCAGGACCCAATTCCAGCATCTCGCCCGCCACCACGATGCGCCGCTTGGCCGCCATTGCGGCCAGAGCGTCCACCATCGCTTCCAGTGCCTTTGGATTGGAATTGTAGCAATCGTTGATCGCCACGATGTTACCCAGTTGGAGAACCTGCCCGCGCTTGTCCGCCGGAGCCAGAGTTGCCAACGCCGCGATCCCTTCAGAGGGCTTCATCCCCCGTTCCAATCCCACCGCCAGGGCCGCGAGCGCGTTCAGGACGTTATGTTCCCCCACCAACGGAAGCCTGACGGTTGCACGCACTCCTCCGATGACGAGCTCGAATTCCGTGCCCTCGCGTCCCTTCGAAAGTATTTTCTCGGCTCGCACCTCCGCCGTGGCACTGGTGCCGTACATCACCACCTTGCCCTTGAAGTCACGGCCAAATTGCGAGACGTATTCGTCGTCGGCATTCAGCACAGCCGTGCCGTTCGCGGGCAGCGACTCCACCAATTCATACTTCGCCCGCGCAATCCCCGCAATCGAATCAAAAAACTCCAGGTGCACGGGCGCAACATTGGTCACCACGGCGGTCTCGGGTTGCGCGATTTTTGCCAGTGCACGAATTTCTCCCGCATGCGACATTCCCATTTCGATGACGGCCACATCGTGCTGGGGTTCGAGTTTCAGCAGCATCAGCGGGAGCCCGAAATGGTTGTTGAAGTTTCCTTCCGACCTCAGCACGCGAAAGCGCACGCCCAGCAAGTGCGCGATTGCCTCTTTCGTAGTCGTCTTCCCCGCCGAACCCGTCACTGCGATCACTGGCTTGCCCCAAAGCTTTCGCACCGCAGTCGCCAGGGTCTGGAGCGCCGCCAGCGTATGTTCGACAGCCAGCAGGCGGGTCTGCACCCGGTAGCGTAAAAGTTCGTCCTTTCGCACCACCGCTGCAACGGCTCCGTTTCCCAGCGCCTGCTCCACAAAATCGTGCCCATCCAACCGTTCGCCCTTCACGGCAAAAAATAGTTGGCCCTCCCCCACGGTGCGCGAATCAATCGAGTACCCTTCCGCCACATCTTCGGGAGCAAAATCGCCGGATGCGGATATGAACTCAGCGATCCTGGCTAACCTAAGTTTCATCCTTGGGCTCCGGCGGAGGCAACGGCACAGTCGAAGCCCGCAGCACGCAAGACCGCGCGCGCCACTTCCAAGTCATCAAACGGAACCGATCCCTCCCGCGTGATCTGCACCTTTTCGTGCCCCTTGCCCGCCAACAGCACAACGTCTCCCGGCCGCGCCTCGCCAATCACCACCGCAATCGCTTTGCGCCGGTCCGACTCCACGCTGTATTTCACACCCGTCTTCTGCAGGCCAACCACTGCATCGTTGATAATGGCGAGCGGATCCTCGCTGCGAGGGTTATCCGATGTCAGCACCACGAAATCACTGCCTCGCCCCGCCGCCTCACCCATCAATGGACGTTTGTTCCGGTCGCGGTCGCCCCCGCAACCGAACATGGTTAACACTCTTCCCTTTGCGCCGCCGCCCGAAACCAGCTCCCGCGCCAGCGCCGTCAGATTCCGCAGCGCATCGTCGGTATGCGCGTAGTCCACCACCACGGTAAAGGGCTGGCCACAATCCACGCGCTCAAATCTTCCCGGAACGCAGGTCAGCTTGCCGACCCCCGCCGCCATGGCCTCGGCCGCGCATCCCCGCGCGTAGGCCGCTCCGGCCGCCGCCAGAATGTTGTACACATTCACCCGCCCGATCAGCCCCGAGAATACCGCGATCTTCGCCTCCGGCGTCACCAGGTCGAAGCGCGTCCCGCGGGTTGTGACCTCAACTTTCTCCGCGTGCAAGTCGCCGCTCGCAAATCCGTATTTCAGCACCACCGAGCTCCGCTTGCGGCTGAACTCGGCCAACTTAGCCCCGTAGTCGTCATCAAGATTGGTGACGACAGCCCTGGGCGGGTCGGTTCCGCAACCCTCAAACAGCACCCGCTTGGCTGCGAAATACTCTTTCATCGTGTTGTGATAATCGAGATGATCGCGCGTCAGATTGGTGAACACGGCTACATCAAAAGGAATGCCGAAGACGCGCTCCTGCGCCAGCGCGTGCGAAGAAACTTCCATCACCGCATCGGTTGCGCCGTCGCCCAGTGCTTCATGGAAAATGCGGTTTAATTCGAGCGCTTCTGGCGTGGTATGAGGTGCGGGCAAAATTTTTCCCGCCACGTGATATTCGATGGTGCCGATCAGGGCGCTCTTTCGTCCCGCCGCCGCCAGAATCGATTCCAGCAGAAATGCCGTCGTGCTCTTACCGTTGGTTCCGGTGATCCCGATGATCGCGATTCGCTCGGCGGGCTTCTTATAAAAGTTCGCGCTCACTCGCGCCAGCGCGCGCCTGCCGCGCGGTACGACCGCCCAGGCCACTCCGGCCCGAGGCTTTTCCGCGGCCGAATCGGTTATCACCGCCACGGCCCCAGCTTGAATTGCCTGGTCGATGTAGCTGTTGCCGTCGCTGCTCTCGCCGCGCATCGCTACGAATAGGCAACCGGGCTTCACTCGCCGCGAGTCATATTCCACACTACTCACGTCCGGGTTCCCGCTCTGCGCGAGAACTTCCGCTCCGTCCAGCAACTGTTGGAAGGTCATTGCCCAGAATTATATGGTAAGGGGACCGCGAACCCGCCGCTGCGCATCGCGGTTACTAATGGAACGTTCCCAATCCGGCGGCGTAGCGCTAAATTACAGCTATGTCCGTCGGAACCAGCCATTCCAAATTCCGTTGCGCCCAGTGCGAAATGTCGGAAGACCACTGCGAGTGCGATAAGTTCTGCTGCCTTTGCCAGTCTCAGCTCGACATCCGGATCTGCCAGGACGGCCTTATGTACTGCGAACCCTGCCGCGCCGCCTCCGATTACAAGACATCCGACTAGGGCTCGAGCGACTCGTCCGCCCAGAACAACGGTCGGCTTGGCCTTCACTCTCAGCGATCAGATCACCACCGCTTCTTTGTACTCCCCAAACACGCGTCGCATCGCGTCGGAAATCTCTCCCACCGTCGCGTAAGCTTCGACCGCCGTTAGAATCCGCGGCATCATGTTCTCTCCCGACCGCGCCGCATCTTCCACTTTCTGCAACGCATCCCTGCAAGGGCCCGCATCTCGCCGCGTTCGCAGCGCCCGCACACGTTCAATCTGCCTCGGCTCGAGCGAGGGATCGATTTTCTGAATCGGGATCGGCTTCTCCTCTTCCACCTCAAACCGGTTCACCCCAACCACGATTGCCTCCTCGCGGTCCACGGCCTGCTGATATTCGTATGCCGCGTTCTGAATCTCCTGCTGCACGAATCCGCGCTCGATGGCCTGCAGCATTCCGCCCAGCACTTCAATCTTTCCCAGATATTCGGCGGCGCGCTTCTCGATCTCATTGGTCAGCGCCTCGACGTAATACGATCCCGCCAGCGGATCCACCGTCTGCGGCGCTCCCGACTCGTAGGCGATGATCTGCTGAGTTCGCAGCGCAATCCGCGCCGCTGGCTCGGTCGGCAGCGCCAGCGCTTCATCATAGGAATTGGTGTGCAGCGACTGCGTCCCACCCAGCACCGCGGCTAGCGCCTGCAGCGCGGTGCGCACAATATTGTTCTCCGGCTGTTGTGCCGTCAGCGTCGACCCGGCGGTCTGCGTGTGGAAGCGCAGCATCCACGACCGCGGGTTCCGCGCCTTGAAGTGCTCCCGCATGATTCGCGCCCACATCCTTCGCGCGGCGCGAAACTTCGCTACCTCTTCCAGAAAATTGCTGTGCGCGTTAAAGAAGAAAGACAGCCGCGGCGCGAACTCATCCACATCCAATCCCGCCTTGATTGCCGCCTCCACATAAGCCATGCCATTGCCCAGAGTGAACGCCACTTCCTGCACGGCGGTCGAACCCGCCTCGCGCATGTGGTATCCCGAAATCGAAATCGTGTTCCACTCGGGTACGTTCTTGTTCGCCCAGGCAAACATGTCGGTGATCACCCGCATCGCCTGCTGCGGCGGATAAATATACGTTCCGCGCGCAATGTATTCTTTGAGCACATCGTTCTGCACCGTGCCTGACAGTTGCCGGATGTCTGCCCCTTTTCGGCGCGCCACTGCGACGTACAGCGCCAACAGAATCGACCCCGTCGCATTGATGGTCATCGATGTAGAAATCTCGGTCAGGTTGATGCCGGCAAAGAGGCGCTCCATGTCCTCGACGGAGTCGATCGCCACACCCACCTTACCCACTTCGCCCGCGGCCAGCGCGTGATCGGAGTCCAGGCCAATCTGCGTGGGCAAATCGAATGCTACAGAAAGGCCGGTCGTTCCATTCGCGAGCAGATACTGGTAGCGCTTGTTCGACTCCTCGGCGTCGCCCATACCCGCATACTGCCGCATGGTCCACAAGCGGCCGCGATACATCGTGGCCTGCACCCCGCGAGTGAACGGATACTCGCCCGGATACCCAACCTCGCCCTCATAATCGCCGCCCTTAAGATCGGCGGGCGTGTAGAGGGGTTTCACCGGGATGTGAGATGAGGTTTGCGGCTCGGAGACTTCCCGCTTGGGTCGGCCAGCCGGATCCGCGGCGCGTGAGTGATGAGTCATAGCGCTACCTTCTGCGCTCGATCGAGTCATGGATTCTTGCTCTTTCGGCCCGCTCAACTACGGGAGCCGCGTCTCTTGACCTTCCAGAACGAACTGATGCCGAACCAGGCAAACGTAACTGTGAAACAAATTGCAACCGCCACACGCCCCAAGCCGGCCCGCCCAGCCTGGTATTTCGTGTACTCGTGCGCCAGAGCAATACCGCCACTGGCCGCCATCACAAGGAAAACAAGGCCTGTAACCTCCAGCCACAACTGGTGCGCCACGCGGCCAAAGGCGCGAGCGCTGGTGGCCGCGGCCTTTCCAGCGGCCCGCAGGGTCCGGCTGCGCCCGGCCTGTTGCCTGGCTACGCGCGCGACAACCCCTAACTTCCGTGCAGTAGAAACTTTGCTCACGCCCTCGATTTTAACAGCCTGTGGCGATACAATGACCGAAACCTGCGGCCAGCGAACCGATAAGCGGCCGCCGGCATCTAAAACGTGGGATGACGCGAATGTCTTCGACGGTTATCCATTCAGCGACGCACGCCTTCGCGCAGTTGAAGGCTGGCATGCGGTCCACTTGGGATGGCCGGCGATTTCGGACGCGTCGCGAGCTTCACTGCTTTGGACGGGCGCGCATTTCGCGCCTAACAGGATTATGATTGTGTTTGGCCGTCCTTCCGGCCATAGATTGGCAGAGTGAAGCAGGCTAGCCCAGGCAAAGGGGATTTTGTGGACCAGCAACTCAAACAACTCATGAAAGAACTCGGCGAAGCTATCAACGAGTCTCTCTCCGACTCCGAACAGATCGCCGAGGTCGTCTCCCGCATCAAGGAAGGCGGATACGACATTTTTCTGGTCCTCGAAGCCACCATTGGCGTCAGCAAGCAGGGCGAAAAAACCTCCGACAAAACTTCCCTTGTCACCACCCTTTCGACCAACCCGGAATTCAAGGTCAACGACCAGGATTTAAAATTCCTCAAGTCTCTCCGCATCAAAATAGAAGAAGAGAAATCGCAAAGTTGATTCGTAAACTGCAGAGCTGACTGCTCGTTTACTCGATCAAGCAACACCCAATTCTTCCCCTAAGACGGCAACTTTCTTTCCTGTGCTACCATCTACTGTTTCTCAGGGTGGGGCTATGAAAGACACTCTAGGAGTCCTACTTGCCGGTGGCGCCGGAGAGCGCCTTTATCCTCTAACTCGCGACCGCGCCAAGCCCGCCGTGACCTTCGGCGGGATGTATCGCATCATCGACATCACCCTATCTAACTGCCTCAACTCCGACCTGCGGCGCGTCTACATTCTCACGCAATACAAGGCGCTCTCCCTCAACCGTCACATTCGCGAAGGCTGGAACGTCCTCGGCCGCGAGGTGGGAGAGTTCATTGAAGTCCTTCCCCCCATGAAGCGGGTCAGCGACCAGTGGTATCAGGGAACCGCCGACGCGGTTTACCAGAACATTTATTCCATCGGCTCCGAGCAGCCCAAGCACGTTCTGATTCTTTCCGGCGATCACATTTACAAAATGGATTACGGAAAGATGATGAAACAGCATTGCGATTCCTCCGCCGACATTACGCTGGCGACCATCCAGATCGATCCGGTGGAGACCTCCCGCTTCGGGGTGGCGGACGTGGACAAAGATGGCCGCATCAACGGCTTCGAAGAGAAGCCCACCGACACCAAACTGCGCTCCCCGTGGAATCCCGAGAAAGTTGCCGGGTCGATGGGGGTTTACCTGTTCAACGCCGACGTGCTCATTCCGGTTCTCTTGAAAGACGCCGAGGATCAGAGCTCCAGCCACGATTTTGGCAAGGACATCCTGCCCAAGATGGTCGACGACTATCGCGTCTTCGCCTACGACTTTCTCGATGAAAATAAGAAGGAGGCGCTCTACTGGCGCGACGTGGGAACGCTCGAGGCCTATTACGAAGCCAACATGGACATCGTCTCCGTCTCTCCGATCTTCAATCTCTACGATCAGGATTGGCCCATCCGCACCCACCAGCGGCAGTACCCGCCCGCCAAGTTCGTCTTCGCGGAAAAGGATCGAATGGGCAGCGCAGTCGATTCCATCGTGTCCAACGGGTGCATCGTCTCCGGCGGCATGGTGAAGAACTCCGTGCTCTCGCCCGACGTTCGGGTAAACTCTTACTCCGAAGTCGACGCCTCGATCCTGTTCTCACACGTAGCGGTCGGACGCCATTGCCGGGTCCGCCGCTGCATCATCGATCGCAATGTCCATCTCCCCGAAGGCACCACCATCGGCTATGACACCGAAGCCGATCGCTCGCGTTACTTCGTTACTGACAGCGGCATCACCGTCGTGACGCGCGACTACTCGCTCTTCGAGAATCCAGTGACCGTGGACTACTTCACCAGCGAGTGATGTGCCCACCCAGGATCGTGCTAAATATTCCAACTGGAACATTTTATGACGAAATTCTGCGTCGTAAGTTGTGGATTTCTGAAACGGCCTTCCGGTCGGATCAATGATCCAATGATCCAATGGATTCGAGGGGTCAGACTGTGGAAGGAATGTCTACTTTCG
>Ga0302324_100010507_pt1 | contig 19153 bp, 17 predicted proteins | sample Palsa_T0_1_FD_201949 | JGI IMG/M metagenome (GOLD analysis project Ga0302324, IMG submission 201949) | Peat permafrost microbial communities from Stordalen Mire near Abisko, Sweden - Palsa_T0_1 | ecosystem: Environmental > Terrestrial > Soil > Palsa > Peat permafrost | place: Sweden: Abisko...
CGCAAAGTGCTCTGGACGGTGCTCGTGATCCTGCTGCCCGTTCTCGGCTTTCTGATCTGGCTCTTTGCCGGCCCGCGTACGGGTCGCGCCTGAGTCTTAAGCGCTCGGCCGCGGCGCACTCGATCGGATCTGATTGATGGAGCTCGGCGTGACCGTGGTCTTCAGGCGCTGCCACGGTGAGTCATAGCGCTCGGCGCTCGCCAGCAGGACGGTGTCCGCCGTTGGAAACTCGGTGCGCAGCGCATCGACCATCAAGGTCCACTTAGGCAATCCCTTCGGAAACTTGCCGCGCTTGGTAAACACGATGCGCCCTTCCGTGGGGGCATCGCCCGCCACGGCGCGAACCGCGGCGATGCGGTCATAGAGCGCGCCCTGGGGGTTGGTAAAGGTGAAGCGCTGCGGGCCATCCATGACGGTCCATTCGGTCATCTGGTCGCCACCGAAGATGTTGCCGCGCACATCTCGCAGATCAATCACCAAGATGCCGCGGGGCGTGAGCAGAATGAAATCTACATGAAAATAACCGCCCATACCGTCTGGTACCAGCACGTCGCGCACGTAATCGGACGCCGAAGCCGTCACGGCCGCAATGAGCGCGCGCTGCGCGCGCCGACGACTGTACCAGCGCCACGCCCATGAGAGGCCCCAGCCAAGTACAACCGCCGCCGCAACCAGGATCCACGTTGTAGGCGGCAGCTTGCTCAAAGTGTCGGTGAGTTCGTTCATGAGTTGAGCGCGGCGCGCAGCCCCTCGAAGTTTGCCGGGATTTCAGTGCACACGGTCGGTCGCGCAAATAATCTCACGAGCGACGCCGGAGTGGGCAGTTCCTTGCCGATCAGTGGCTCGACAATCTCCCTGAACTTGGCCGGATGCGCCGTCGCAACAATCACCCAGGGCGAGGCGCGGCGCCGCTGTCCGGGTAAGCGCGCATACGCTTCCGCGGCGACCGCGGTATGCGGGCACAGGATGCTCTGCCAGTCGCGATAGGCGGCGCGGATGCGCTGCCGGATCGCCTCATCATCAACCGAGTCGGCACTCACCGCTGCGATGAGATCCGGCTGCTGTGGAAAGAGGTCCCTCAGGCGCTCCATGTTGCTCGGATTTCCCACATCCATTGCCGATGCCAGGGTTGCAACGCTTGCCCGCGCATGCCACTCGCCGCTTTGCAGATACTCGGGCACCGCGCGATTGGCATTGTGCGCGAGGATGATCTCGCCGATTGGCAGGCCGAGCTTGCGCGCCCAGATGCATGCGAGCGCATTGCCGAGATTGCCGCTCGGGACCACAAACCCAGCGCGCTCACCGTACTCGCGATAAAGCGCGAGGCTTGCGGCCGCGTAGTACACCATCTGCGGCAGGAGCCTGCCGAGATTGATGCTGTTCGCCGAGGACAGATCAAAGCGTGCGCGCAGCTCAGGCGCCTGCAAAGCCTCCTTCACGAGGCGCTGACAGTCGTCAAAGCGGCCGCGCACCGCAAAAGAGGCGACATTGCCACCCCAGCAGGTCAGTTGCCGTTCCTGTGTCGGGGAGACGAGCCCCTTGGGAAAAAGGATGGTGACCTGCATGCCGGGGCGCTCGTGAAAGGCCGCCGCCACCGCGCCGCCCGTATCGCCGGAGGTGGCGACCAGCAGATTGAGCGGGCGATCGCTGCCGCGCGGGATGCGCGCGAGCGCCGCGGCGAGAAAGCGCGCCCCGAAGTCTTTGAAGGCTGCCGTGGGACCGTGGTGCAGCTCGAGCATCGACAGCCGGGCCGAGCGGTCGAGCACCGTGAGGGGCGCGGGAAAGTTGAACGCCTCACGGGCAATGGTGCCAAGGTCGGCATCGAGCGCATCGCCTGCCAGGAACGGCTCCAGCATCTTCTGTGCGAGCGCCGCAAGCTCAAGAGTCGGCGCGAGCGGCACCGCCGGCAGCGCGGGCCAGCTCGCCGGCACGTACAGGCCACCATCCGGCGCCAGGCCCTGCTGCATGGCCGTGCAGAAACCCACCGCACTCGCCGGATCGCGCGTGCTGGCAAATCTCATGGCACTCACTTGATGATCCGCGCGCCGGGCGAGTTGATATCGATCACCCAGCCGTCAACGCCAATCGCGCGGCGCTCAAGCGGTAGGCGCATTGCCGCAAGCACGGCGGCCGCGTGCGACTGCATGGCCCAGGCGAAAAGCGTCGGCCCTGCCCCGGCGATGGAGCAGCCGAGCGCGCCCGCACCCAGTGCCGCCTCGCGTACCTCAGCGAATCCTGGAATGAGCGCCTGGCGCTGCTTCTCGATGACGACATCCTCGAAAGAAGCGCGGATCAAATCGAGATCGTCCGTGTAGCAGCCGGAAATGAAACCCGCGAGATTGGCGGTCTGCCACACGAAGTCCGACAGCTCGACGCTGCCCTTCAACAGCGCACGCGCTTCGTGGGTCGAGAGAAACATGTGCGGGTGCACGATGACCGCGCGCACGCCGGGGGGAATCGGGATCTGCTTGACGCGCGGCTGGTCAATCCCGACGGTGAGCACGAGGCCTCCGTAGAGGCAAGCGGCAGTGTTGTCGGCGTGCAGCGCGCCGCTTGCGACGCGCTCGCCCTGCATCGCAAATTTCAACAGCTCAAGGCGACTACAGGGCTCATCGAGAAGTGCGTTGGCCGCGACCACTGCGGCCACCGCGGAGGCCGCCGAACCACCCAGCCCCGAGCCGAGCGCGATGCCCTTGTCGATATGCATCTCAAAGCCGAAACCAAGCTTGCGCTCCTGGATCATTGCGAGCACCGCGCGCCCCGCGGTATTGCGCTCCGGATCACGCGGCAGCTCGCCCGCGACGCCGCTCGCCCGATCAATGAGCACGCCCGGTTCATCGCGACGTACCGCGGTCACGCGATCGCCGAGCGCATCGACCGAAAAGCCAAGAATGTCAAAGCCGATCGCCACGTTGCCAACGGAAGCGGGAGCGAACGCCGTCGCACGCCGCGCGGCGACGTCGCTCAAAGGCGCGCCCCCAGATAAGCGGCGAGGCGCAACAGGTCAGCAAAGACACCGCCCGCGGTCACTTCGGGCCCGGCGCCGGGTCCTTGCACGATCAGTGGATTCGCGCAATAACGGCGGGTGGCAAAACGCACCACGTTGTCGGTGAGTGCAATGTTGGCAAATGGGTGCTGCCGGTCAAGCTCTACCACGCCGACGACCGCCTCGCCCTCTGCCGTCACCTTGCCGACGTAGCGCATGACCTTGCCCTGTGCCTGTGCCGCGGCGTGGCGCGCGCGCATCGCTGCGTCATGGCGCGATAGGCCGCGCATGAACTCATCGGGCGCGGAGCCAACAAGCTCCGCTGGCACGAGGCTTTCGACCTTGACGCTACTCATCTCGAGCGGCAGGCCCATCTCACGACCAAGGATGATGAGCTTGCGCGCCACATCAAGACCGGACAGATCATCCCGCGGATCCGGCTCGGTATAGCCGCGGTGGCGCGCGTCGCGGACGATCTCGGAGAACTCGGTGCGCCCGTCGTAGACATTGAAGAGATAAGCGAGCGTGCCGGAGAAGATGCCTTCGATGCTGGTGACCTCATCCCCGGTTTGGCGCAGGTCACGCAGCGTCTGAATCACCGGCAGCCCGGCGCCCACGGTGGTTTCGTAAAGGTAGTGTGCGCGGCTCGATCGACGTGCCTCGCGCAGCTGCTGGTAGAACTCCCAGTCGGCGCTGTTGGCCTTCTTATTCGGCGTTACAACATGGATGCCACGCTTGAACCACTGCGGGTAGTTGCGCGCGACGTTGTCACTTGCCGAGCAGTCAATGAATACGGTCTGCGGCAAGTAGTCCGCGTGCACATGTTCGACAAAGCGCTCCATGTCCGGCTCAAGCGCCTGCTCTGCGAGCGTCGCCCGCCAGGAGGAAAGATCGACCCCGGTCGCCGCGAGCAGCATGCGCTGCGAGGTCAGAATGCCGCGCACGCGCAGATCGAGGTTGAACTCGCGATGCAGCCGCTCGCTCTGCGAGGCGAGTTGATCGAGGAGCTTCCCCCCGACCGCGCCCGGACCGATGAGGCCGATCGAGAGCGTGTGGGGCGAGAGGTACAGCCCGGCGTGCACTGCGCGCAGCGCGCGCGTCGCCTGGCGCCCCTCGATCACCACGGAGATGTTGCGCTCGGAGGCGCCCTGCGCGATTGCACGCACATTGACGCTAGCCGAGCCGAGGGAATTGAAGACCTTGGCCGCAATGCCCGGAGTGCCCGCCATCCCGTCGCCCACCACGGCGAGAATCGCGAGGTCTGTGTCGACGTCGATGCTTTGGATCTGGCCTTCCTGCAGCTCGCGCTCAAAGGCGGCACGCACCACGGTCGCCGCACGGGCTGCCTGGGCCTGCGGAACCGCGCAGCAAATGGAATGTTCGGAGCTACCCTGCGAGATGAGAATCACCGAAATGCCCTCATCGCGCAGCGCCCCAAAGAGCCGGTTCGCCGTGCCTGGCACGCCGATCATGCCGGCGCCCTCGAGGTTCACGAGCGCTATCTGCTCGATACTGGTGATGCCCTTGACCGGCAGCGCCGACTGCGGCTGCGCACAGATCAGCGTGCCCGCCTTATGAGGTGCGAAAGTGTTGCGAATCCAAATCGGAATCCCACCACCGACGGCCGGCGCCATGGTCTGCGGATGAATCACTTTGGCGCCGAAGTACGCCAGCTCCATCGCCTCGTTATAGGAGAGCGAATCGATGACCGTCGCATCGGGGACGCGGCGCGGATCGGCCGAGAGCACGCCATCAACATCCGTCCAGATATGAATCTCGCGCGCATCGAGCAGCGAGCCGAAAATTGAAGCGGAAAAATCGCTGCCATTGCGCCCGAGCGTGGTCTGCACGCCGCGCGCCTTACTCGCGATAAAGCCCGTAATAATGAGAGTGCCGGCAAAATCCTCCGCCACAATCTCCCGCAGGCTCTCGTGCGAACGCGGCCACTGCACTGCCGGCCCGAGCGAACCCCACTCCACGATGAGCACGCGCCGCGCGTCGATCCACTGCACGGCTCCGGGGCGCGCGGCGCGCTCCTTGAAATATTGATAAAAGAGCCGGGTCGACCACAGCTCGCCGTAGCCGGCGATCAGATCACTCACCTCGCGCGCCGCGACGCGCGTCAGCTTCACGGTGCGCAGAATGCCTTCCAGATCCTGGCAGTCGCGGTCAAAGCCCGCGAGATACTGCCGCCCGGAGTCGGCGGCGAGCAGCTTCTCCGCAATCTGCGCATGCCGCTCGCGCAGGCCCGCAATTGCTTCGCGGAACGCATCATCCTGCTGCTCGGCAAGGGTTATGAGGCCGAGCAGTGCGTCGGTGACGCCCCGGCAGGCCGAGAGCACCACGGCCAGCCGTCCGGCCGGTAACGCCTCCAGCAAAGAGGCGACGCGCGCGAAGCAGTCCGCATCCGCGACGCTCGATCCCCCGAACTTGTGGACGATCCAACGATCCGAGTTGGCCATCGAATTGAAGACTGGCGACAAAAAAAGGCGCTGCGACTCTACTGACGCGTCCCGCCGCACGCAACCCAGTGGCGCACGGTCATTGGGGTGCGGTCACCTTAAGTAACGCGTCGCCGTCGCGCACGCGCTGCCCGGCCTGCACGCTAAGCTCGGTAACGACCCCCGCTGTGCCGGCAGCGAGCGTGTGCTCCATCTTCATCGCTTCCATCACGATGAGTGCCTGGCCGCGCGCCACGCGCTCGCGCTCCGCGACACGCACTGCGAGAATCACGCCCGGCATCGGTGCACGGACGACGCCGTCGACGGCCGTCGCCTGGGCGTCAGCCCCCGCGCTCACGCGCTCGAAGCGATGCCATTCGGCATCCAGCCAGAGCGCAATGCGCTCGGGCTCGATCTGCGCGAACCATTGCACGGGCGCATTAGCGAGGCGCGCGCGCCCCTCGACGTGCGCATCGCTGCGTGCTGTGATGTCGACGTCGGCCACTTCGACGGCTGCGCCGTCAATCTCGATCTGCCAGCCAACTGCGCGCGCGCGTGCGCGGATGATATGCGCGGCGAGCCCGGCCGGCTGCAAGCGAATGAGCGTCGCGCCCGTGCCATTTAACGCCCAGGCATCCCCACAGTCCCAGGGTGAGCGGGGGCTCTGGCGGCGTGCCGCCGCGAGCAGCGAGAGCGCCGCAAGCAGCGCCGCGCGGCGCGCGCTGCCCGCCGCCTCGGGCAGCAGCTCCGCCCCACGCTCATCGATAAGGCGGGTGAAAACCCGTCCCGCGCGCACATCGACATCGTTGGCGAGCGCCAGAAGCGCGGCGAGGTTGGTGGTCACACCGTGGATGCGGCAGCCCTGCAGCGCCCGCACAAGCTGCGCGAGCGCATCCTCGCGGCTGCTGCCCGCGACGATGATCTTGGCAAGCATCGCATCGTAATGAATACCCACGCGATCGCCCTCGGCCACCCCGGTATCGATGCGCACCTTTTCATCCTGCGCAGGCCACACGAGGCTCTGCAGCACGCCGCTCGTCGGCAGAAAGCCGCGGCGCGGATCCTCCGCGTAAAGCCGTGCCTCAAAGGCGTGGCCACGCGCGCGCACCTCCTCCTGCGTAAGCGGCAGTGCCTCGCCGGATGCGATGCGCAACTGCCATTCAACAAGGTCAATGCCGAGAATCATCTCGGTCACGGGATGCTCCACCTGCAAACGCGTATTCATCTCCAGGAAAAAGCACTCCTCCGCGTCGGCGACGAACTCCATCGTGCCGGCGTTCTCATAGTCGACGGCGCGCGCACCCGCAACCGCGTAGGCATGCAGGCGTGCGCGCAGCGCGTGCGAGATCTGCGGAGCGGGCGCCTCTTCGATGACCTTCTGATGGCGCCGCTGCAAGGAGCAGTCGCGCTCGAGCAGGTGCAGGCAGTGGCCGTGGCGATCCGCAATCACTTGCACTTCGATATGGCGCGCGTGTTCGATAAATCGTTCGAGCATCACACGGCCGTCGCCGAAGGCGCGCTCCGCCTCCCCGCGCGCGGCAGCTAGGGCTTCGGGCAGCGCGGCTGCGTCGCGCACGACGCGCATGCCCTTACCGCCACCGCCGGCCACGGCCTTAATGAGGAGTGGAAACCCGACGGCCTGCGCCTCGCGCGAGAGATGCCGCTCATCCTGCTCGGCGCCGAAGTACCCGGGCACCACCGGCACGCGCGCCTTCTGCATGAGGCTCTTGGCCTCATCCTTAAGCCCCATCTGGCGGATCGCCGCAGGTGGGGGACCCACGAAAATGATGCCGGCCGCCGCGCAGGCCTGCGCAAAATCGGCGCTCTCGGCGAGAAAGCCATAACCTGGATGCACCGCCTGCGCGCCGCCCGCGCGCGCCGCCTCGAGCAAGGCGGCGACGTTAAGATAGCTGTCGCGCGCGGCGGCAGGGCCGATGCGGATCGCGACGTCGGCGAGGCGGGTGTGTAGAGCGCCCGCGTCCGCATCGGAGTACACGGCGATTACGCGCAAGCCGAGGCGCCGCGCCGTGCGGGTAATGCGGCAGGCGATCTCGCCGCGGTTGGCGATCAGCAGGCTCTTGAACATCGAGGACTCAGCGCGCTTCCTGAAAGAGCTCGCGCCCGATCAGCATGCGGCGGATTTCGCTCGTCCCCGCGCCGATCTCATAGAGTTTGGCGTCGCGCAGCAGGCGCCCCGCCGGGTAATCATTGATATAGCCGTTGCCGCCGAGCGCCTGGATGGTATCAAGCGCGCAGCGCGTCGCGCATTCGCTCGCAAAGAGTATGCAGCCCGCCGCATCAAAGCGCGTGGTGCGCCCCTTGTCGCAACTTCGCGCGACGCTATACACATAGGCGCGCGAGGCGTTCATCGCCGTATACAGATCCGCAAGCTTTGCCTGGATCAGCTGGAAGCTGCCGATCGGCGCACCAAACTGCTTGCGCTCGCGCACGTAGGGCAGCATCACGTCAAGACAGCTTTGCATGATGCCGAGCGGTCCGGCGGCGAGCACCACGCGCTCGTAGTCAAGCCCGCTCATCAGCACCTGCACGCCCCGCCCCGCCTGGTGCAGGACATTTTCAAGCGGCACGCGGCAGTCCTCGAAGACCAGCTCACACGTATCGGAGCCGCGCATTCCGAACTTGTCGAGCTTCTGCGCGGTGCTGAACCCGGCGAAATCTTTCTCCACGATAAAAGCGGTGATGCCCGGCGTGCCCGACTGCGCGTCGGTCTTTGCGTACACCACGAGCACATCCGCCGTGGGCCCATTCGTAATCCACATCTTGCGGCCATCGAGGAGATAGTAGTCACCGGCGAGCGACGCACTGCAGCGCATGCCAACCACATCCGAGCCCGCCTCCGGCTCACTCATCGCGAGCGCCCCGACATGCTCGCCGCTCAGGAGCCGCGGCAGGTAGCGGCTCTTTTGCTCCGGGGTGCCCCAGCGTCGCAGCTGATTAACGCACAGGTTTGAATGCGCTCCGTAGGAGAGGCCCACCGAGGCGCTCGCGCGGCTGATCTCCTCCATCGCAACCACATGTTCAAGGTAGCCCAAGCCACTGCCACCGTACTCCGCCTCGACCGTAATCCCCAGAAGCCCGAGGGCGCCGAGCTCAGGCCACAAATCGCGCGGGAATTGATTCGACGCATCGATCTCGGCGGCGCGCGGCGCGATAAGTTCCGAAGAAAAATCGCGCACAGTCTTGCGCAGCAGATCCACGCTCTCACCCAAATCAAAGTCAAACTCGATCACTTGGCTGCGCTCCTGTCCTTGGGGTGGCGAAAATTGTCGCTCTCGTCTTCATCCTCACGCGGCGCAAGACAGGCCCAGTCCTTCTCCACGACTATGCGCAGATTGACGTTGCCTTGCTGCTGCGTATGGTCGAGCGTGACGAGGTCGCTCGTGCACCAGCGATCGGCCGCCTGCTCGGAGACGTGAATCTCGATCACACCGTCTGCAAAAGTGGCGCCGAGCGGGGCCCTGCCAGTCACGCGGCGCAGGCGATAGATGAGTTCCTCCTGCGGCCCGATGTGCACGTGCTCCTCGACGCTGCCGCTGTCGGCAAGGCTCTGCACCTCGGCGCGTGTCAGGCGCAAGCGCAGCGAATCGCCCTTAATTCTCAGTTTCACGGTACCACCCGGGCGCGCGTGGCGCGCGCGAGGATGCGCTGCGCCCGCAGCAGGTGTGGCCGATCGAGCATCTGGCCATCGAGGCTCAGCACGCCAGCGTGTGGCGCAGCGGCGAATGCCGCGATGACGGCACGGGCACGCGCAATCTCCTGCGGCTGGGGACTGAACGCCTCATTGATCGGGGCCACCTGATCGGGGTGGATCGCAAGTTTGCCAACGAAACCGTCGCGCGCGGCGCGTGCCGACTCGCGGCGCAGCTTCTCGGCATTGCGAAAATCGACGCAGACACCATCGATGGCCGGAACGTTGGCCGCGACGGCGGCCAGCAAGCACAGAGAGCGCGCCAGCTCAAACGTAAAGCTCAAACTGCCGTCGGCCTCGTAGGCGCGCGCGCCCAGCGCGGCCGACAGATCCTCCGCTCCCCAGGTCATGGCGGCGAGTCGCGGATTATGGGTCGTCGCGTACTCACCCAGCGCGAAAAGCGCCGGCGCGGTCTCGGTGGCGATCACGAGAAGTGGGGTTGCGCCGGCGGGGCGGTCGTGTTCACGCTCGAGCGTCGTTAAGAGCCGCGCCACATCGAGCGCCTCGCGCGCGGACACCTTGGGCAGCACGATGCCATCCGGAGCCGCAGCCAATACCGCCTCCAGATCCTCGGCGAGCCGGGCGCTTCCGGGTGCGTTGACCCGCACCCACGTCTGCTGCGGAAGATCTTTGCGCCGCGACTGCAAAAACTCGCACACTTGAGCGCGCGCCTGCGGCAGAGCCTCGGGCGCCACGGAATCCTCGAGGTCGAGGATGAGCGCATCGGCGGCGCAGGCCGCCGCTTTTTCCTGTTTGCGTGCGCTATCGCCCGGGACGAAGAGCCAGGAACGGATCGCAGCCACCGCGCTCATGGTGGCTTTTTCAGCATCAGCGCCGCGCGGCGGCAGGAGGCGACCTCCTCGTCGCGCTGATTGAAGGCGCGCTGCTCGAAAGTGACGATCCCGGAGTCGGTGCGCGAGCGGCTTTCGCGTTTGGCAAGCACCACGGTTTGCGCCCGCAGCGTGTCCCCCACGCGCACGGGAAGTGGAAACTTGACCTCCTCCCAGCCGAGGTTGCCGAGGGTCGTGCCGTAGGTGGTGTCATACACGGACAGCCCGACGAGCAGCCCCAGGGTAAAGACGCTGTTGATGATGCGCTCGCCAAAGACCGTGCCCTTGGCGTATTCGGCGTCCAGATGCAGCGCGGCCGGATTCATGGTGAGGGCGCTGAAGAGGAGGTTATCGGTCTCCGTTACGGTGCGCCGTACGGCGTGCTCGAACCGCTGGCCGACCTCAAATTGTTCGAAATAAAGTCCCGCCATGCCCCTCTCTCCCAGACCTCCTAGTTTAGCAGCGCGCGCGCCCTCATAACCGCCGGCAACGGCTACCAAACCAACGGGTATTTCATGCCACCCTGGCACGCCCCTATATTCGGGCACCATGTACCGCTACGACGACATCGATCAGACCCTGGTGGATCAGCGCGTGCGGGAATTTCGCGATCAGACCCGCCGCTTTCTTGCCGGCGAGCTCTCGGAGGAGGAATTCCGGCCGCTGCGCCTGCGCAACGGGCTCTACATCCAACGCCATGCGCCCATGCTGCGCATCGCCATCCCCTACGGCCTCCTAAGCTCCGATCAGCTGCGCACGCTCGCCGCTATTGCCACGCGCTACGACCGGGGGTACGGCCACTTCACGACCCGCCAGAATCTGCAGCTGAACTGGCCCGAGCTCGCACGCGTTCCGGATATCCTCGAGGAGCTGGCCGCGGTGCAGATGCACGCCATTCAAACGAGCGGCAACTGCGTGCGCAACGTGACCGCGGATCACCTGGCGGGCGTTGCGCCGGATGAGCTCGATGATCCACGTCCGTACTGCGAGATCATCCGCCAGTGGGCCAGTTTGCACCCGGAATTCACCTACCTGCCGCGCAAGTTCAAGATTGCCGTCACCGGAGCGGCGGCGGACCGCGCGGCCTCGGAGGTGCACGACATCGGGCTGCACATGCGCCGCGACGGCGCGGGCGCGATCGGCTTTGAAGTGCTGGTGGGCGGCGGGCTCGGGCGGGCTCCGGCCATCGGCCAGACGATCTGCGAGTTTCTGCCGCTCGCCGAGCTTCTCGCCTATCTCGAGGCGATCCTGCGGGTTTATAACCGCTACGGCCGCCGCGACAACATTCACAAGGCGCGCATCAAGGTACTGGTCAAGACGCTCGGCGCCGCGCAATTTCGCGGCGAGGTTGAAGCGGAGTGGCGCGCCGCGCGCGCCAGCGCCCCGCAGCTGCCGCTCGCAGAAGTCGAGCGGGTCCGCGCATTTTTCAAACCGCCGCCCTATGAGGCGCTTGCGGATATCGACGCTTCGGTTGCGCGCGACAGCGAGTTTCGCGCCTGGTATCGCTACAACACGCGGCCGCATCGCGTGCCGGGTTATCGCGCGGTGTTTGTATCCCTGAAGGCGCACGGTCGCCCGCCGGGCGATATGAGCTCGCAGCAGATGACGGCGCTCGCAGCGCTCGCCGACGAGAGAAGCTTTGGCCTCATCCGTGTGGCGCATGATCAGAATCTGCTGCTCGCCGATGTGCGCCAGCAAGATCTGCATGACACCTGGCTCGCGCTGCGCCGCGAGCAGCTCGCAACGCCCAACATCGGCCTCCTGACGGACATGATCGCCTGCCCGGGCCTTGACTATTGCAGCCTCGCCAATGCCGGAACGATCAACGTGGCGCGTGACATTCAGCAACGCTTTGATGATCTCGACTATCTCTACGACATTGGTGAAATCGAGATCAAGATGTCCGGGTGCATGAACGCCTGCGGTCACCATCACGTGGGGCACATCGGCGTTCTCGGCGTCGAGAAGCATGGCGAGGAGTGGTACCAGATCACCCTCGGCGGTTCAGTCAATGGCTTCACCGCACTCGGGGAGGTCATCGGCCCGTCCGTGCCGCAGCGGGCGGTTCCCGCGGTCATCGAGGACCTCGTCGAGGTCTACCGTGCGCAGCGCGCGGAGGGCGAGCGTTTCATCGACACGTACCGCCGCGTGGGCCTGACGCCCTTCAAGGAGCGCGTGTATGCGTCGCGTGCTGCGGCGGCGTGAGCTCGTCGTCGATGACTGGCTCCACTGGGGAGAGAATGCGCTCGCAGCGCCCCCCGGCGCCGGTCTCATCGTGCCGCTTAAGGAGCTTCGCGCCAATCCCCAAGATTGGGCGACGCCCGCGCAAGCACTTGGCGTGCGCATCGCGCCCGCCGACAAGCTTGAGGATCTGATCCCTGACCTGGCGCGCTTCGCCCTGGTCGCCATCGAGTTCCCCTCGCCTACCGAAGGGCGCGGCTACAGCCATGCACGCTTGCTGCGCAGTCGAGTCGGATTCAAGGGGGAATTGCGCGCCGTGGGCGCCGCCGTCAAGCGCGACCTCATGGTCGCGCTCGCGCGCTGCGGCTTCGATGTCTATGAGATCGCTCCGGGGGAGGACCCCGAGGCCTGCCTCGATGCGCTCTCCCGCTATAGCGTGGCTTACCAGGCCGACTGGGGTAATGACCTGACTTTACAGTGGCGAACGAGACCAACCTCGATGTAGGATGAATTGCGCGTGGCTTGCGCGGACGTTTGAGCGGCTTTCGCTCACTACATCGGATGAGCAAGGTAATAGTCAGGGAACTGCGCGACGGCGAGGAGGTCATCCTGCGCGGCGTCTTTTATTCCGCCGTGCACGATCTGGCCGCCACCCATTACACGGCCCATCAACTCTCGGCTTGGGCGCCCGAGAAATACGACGCACGGTCGTGGACCGAGCGCATGCGCTCCCGGCGCACGTTTGTCGCCGAGGAAGCGGGCGAAATTGCCGGCTACTGCGCGCTTCGCGAGGACGGATATGTCGACCATCTGTATGTGTCCGGCCCGCATGCGCGCCACGGCGTCGGCACGGCACTGCTCGAACATCTTGACCGCGTAGCGCGCGATTCGGGTATCACCGCGCTCGCATCCGATGTCAGCCTGTGCGCCGAGCCTTTTTTTGTACGCCATGGGTTCTCAGTGCTCGAGCGTCGCACGGTGGTGGTTCGCGGCGTCACCATGACCAACAAACGCATGCAGAAGGACCTCGCCGAATCCTCCGAAGCGGCAGCGCCGCCCGCTTCGCGGTAGTGTCTTAGCGCTGCGGCAGCTCGATCTCGCTGAAGAGCGCCGCTACCGCGGCCGGCGAATCGAGCCGATGGGCGCGCTCCACGAGTCGCCGCTCCAGATGCGGCGCCAGCAGCTGGGCAAATTCGTACATGTATTTGCGCAGCAGCGTGCCGCGGCGAAAACCAATCCAGGTGACGTGCGGTTGAAAAAGATGGCCGGCATCGAGCGCCACCAGATCGGCATCCTCGCGCGCATCGACCGCCATGCTCGCGACGATCCCCACCCCCAGGCCGAGGCGCACATAGGTCTTGATGACATCCGCATCGCGCGCCGTGATGGCCACGTTGGGCACGAGCGAGCTGCGTGAGAAGGCCTCGTGCAGCGATGAGGGTCCCGTGAAGCTGAACGTATAGGTCACGAGCGGATGGCTTGCCAGAGCGCGCAGCGTCAAACGGCCGGCGCTCGCGAGCGGATGCGACTGTGGCACAATCACCGTGCGCTGCCAGCGATAGCACGGCAGGATCGTCAGATCCGCAAAAAGCTGCTCTGAGCCCGTGGCGATCGCGCAGTCGATGCGATCCTGGGCCACCATCTCGGCGATCTGCTCGGAGGTGCCCTGGTGCAGATTCAGCCGCACCTGCGGGTAGCTGTCGCGGAACTTGCGGATAACATCCGGGAGCACGTAGCGCGCCTGGGTGTGTGTGGTGCCAATGGACAAGCTGCCGCGCCCTTCATCGCGCAGTTCCGTCGACAGATCACGGATGCTCTGCGCTTCCTGCAGGATGCGCAGCGCCCGCTCAATGACCTGCTGACCCATCGTCGTGATGCGCGTGAGATTGCGGCCCTCGCGCACAAAGATCTGAAACCCAAGCTCATCCTCAAGAAGCTTGATCTGCTTGCTCACGCCCGGCTGCGAGGTGTGCAGTTTCTGGGCGGCCGCCGTGACATTGAGGCCGCTTTGCGCGACAGCCGCGAGGTAGCGCAATTGGTGCAATTTCATCGAACCCTCAAACCGTAGGGTCGCTTTAGCCCCGAACGCGCAAGCCTACAGCAAAAGGCGCCGCGCTTCGTAACCGGCCTATAACCAGCGCGCACTCTCTAAGAAGCAATGATTCGTTCCGGCAATCGGGCACGCTGGTTATATTCCAGAGCATGGCGCAAAGAGTTACACGGCAAATGGAGGATCGGGCCGCGCGGGTTCGCAATCTGCTGCAAGCGGCGGTCGCGAAACACACGCGCGTCGTGTACGCCAACAGCCTGGGCAGCGAGGCGATGGTGCTCACCGATATCATCGCCGCCCACTTGCCGGAGATTGAGATCTTCAGCATCGACACCGGGCGCTTGCCCGAGGAAACGCACGAGCTGCTGGCGCGTCTCGAGGAGCGCTACGGTCCGCGCATCCGCCTAGTGCACCCGCAGGCGGCCGCGCTCGCGCAGCTCACGAGCGACCACGGCGTCAATGGCTTCAAGAAAAGCATCTCCGCACGCCTCTCCTGCTGCGAGGTGCGCAAGGTTGAGCCGTTCAAGCGTGCCATCGCCGGCTTTAACGCCTGGGTGACAGGCGTGCGCCGCGAACAATCGCAGGTGCGCGCCGCGGGTGCGGCGCAGGAATGGGACGAGAGCTATGGACTCTACAAGCTAAGCCCGCTCCTCGATTGGACGCAGGAGCAGATCTGGCAATACGTCCGCGCCCACGATCTTCCCTACAACGCCCTGCATGATCAGCACTACCCGAGTATCGGCTGCGCGCCGTGCACTCGCGCGACGCGCCCCGGGGAGCCGCAGCGCGCCGGCCGCTGGTGGTGGGAGGAGTCCGGTGTGCGCGAGTGCGGGCTGCACCCGCGCGTGCGCTCCGCCCTCAGCGCTCTCGGCTAAACGGGAATCTCTATGGACTATCTGCCCATATTTATCGTCGTCAAGGATGCCGCAGCCTTGGTCGTCGGCGGCGGTCAGGTCGCGCATCGCAAAGTTGAGTGGCTGCTGGCCGCGCACGCACGCGTGCGCGTCGTGGCGCCGCGCCTGCACGCGGAGATCGCCGAGCTCCTCGCGCGCGGCGCCATCGAACACGAAGCTGTCGAGTTTGATCCCCGACAGCTTGAGGGTGCGGCGCTTGCCATCGCCGCGACCGACAGCGCGATCACCAACACGGCGGTGGCGCAGGCTGCGCGCGCCGCGCGCGTGCCGATCAACGTGGTCGACAGCCCCGAGCTTTCAAGCTTCATCTTTCCCGCCATCATTGACCGCTCGCCCGTCATCGTTGCGGTCGGCTCCGGCGGGCGCTCGCCGGTTCTGGTGCGGCGCGTGCGCGCGCAGATCGAGGCGCTGCTGCCCGCCAAACTCGGCGCACTGGCGCGCTTTCTCGGCGAGCGGCGCGACGCGGTGAAGCGCGCGCTCACCCCACACGGCCGTCGGCCGTTCTGGGAGCGGATCATTGGCGGCGCGGTCGCCTCGCAAGTGCTTGCAGGCAACGAAGCCGAGGCCAATGCGGCATTTGCCGACGAGCTCGTGGATGCGAGCGAAGCCACGGCGCGCGGCGAGGTTTATTTGATTGGCGCCGGTCCGGGCGATCCGGATCTACTGACGCTGCGTGCGGCGCAGCTGCTGCAGCAGGCTGACGTCATCCTCTACGACCGGCTCGTTTCCGATGCCGTGCTCGCGCGCGCACGACGCGATGCGCAGCGCATTTTCGTGGGCAAGGAAGCCGGCGATCCGGCGAACGCGCAGGCCCATATCCATGAGCTCATGATCCGCCACGCGCGCGCCGGCTTGCGCGTCGCACGCCTAAAAGGCGGAGATCCCTTCATATTTGGCCGCGGCGGCGAAGAGATCGAAGCGCTCGCGGCGCACGGCATCCCGTACATCGTCGTGCCCGGTATCACCGCCGCGCTCGGTGCGGCAGCCAGCGTCGCGGTGCCCCTCACGCACCGCCGGTTCGCGCAAAGTGTTACCTTCGCCACCGGTCACGCCCTCGATGATGCCGCGCTCGACTGGGATCTGCTGGCGCGGCCCAATCACACCACTGTGTTCTATATGGGCGTCGCGCAGTTGTCGCGCATCCTCTCGCGGCTGCGCGCCGCGGGCGCCGCCGCGGATCACCCGGCCGTCATCATCGAGCGGGCGACGCTGCCCGATGAGCGCGTGCTGCGCGGTACGGTCGCAACCCTCGAAACACTCGCGCGCAGCGCCCGCATTGTGGCGCCCGCCCTGCTCATCGTGGGCAAGGTTGCCGCCTTTGCGCGCTCCGCCGGGAGCACCCACGCCATGCAGCCCGAGGTGTCGCTGAGCACGACGCCGGAGGAGGTGCACGCTTGATGAGAGCAGGAGGGGACGTACGCGCCGGCTTCTCCGGTGCGGTCGGCCGGACTCCCCTCCTGCGCCTGCGGGCGCTCAGCGAGGACACCGGCTGCGAGATCCTCGGCAAGGCGGAGTTCATGAATCCCGGTGGCTCCGTGAAGGATCGCGCGGCACTGGCCATCGTCACCGCAGCCGAGGAGCGCGGCGAGCTTCTCCCCGGCGGCAGCGTCGTCGAGGGAACCGCCGGTAATACCGGCATCGGCCTTGCGCACGTCTGCAATGAGCGCGGCTACCGTTGCATCATCGTTATGCCGGACAATCAGTCGCCGGCAAAATACCAGCTGCTCGAAATGCTGGGCGCCGAAGTGCACCGCGTGCCCGCGGTGCCCTACAGCAATCCCAATCAGTACCAGAGAGTCGCTGCGCGCCTCGCCGCAACGCTTCCGGGGGCGATCTGGTCCAATCAGTTTGACAACCTCGCCAACCGCGAAGCCCACCTCAGGACGACGGGACCGGAGATCTGGGAACAGACCGGCGGGCGCATCGATGCGTTCGTGGCCGCAAGCGGCACCGGCGGCACCTTCTCCGGCGTGTCCGATTATCTGCACGCGCACGGGCGCGCCGTGCGCTGCGTGCTGGCTGACCCACCCGGCAGCAGTCTCTACGAGTACGTGCGCCACGGCGAGCTCAAAGCGACCGGCACGGGCTCCATCACCGAGGGCATTGGCATCGCGCGGATCACCGCCAACATGGCGCTGGCACATATCGATGCGGCGATCCACATCGAAGATACGGAAACGGTGCGCTTTGTGTACCGCCTGCTTAATGAAGAGGGCCTATTTCTCGGCAGCACCAGCGGCATTAACGTAGCGGCGGCCGTGCGCGTCGCACGCGAGCTTGGGCCCGGACATACGATCGTCACGGTGCTCTGCGATGGCGGCGCAAATTATCAGGCGCGGCTCTTCAATCACGAGTGGCTCAAGGAGAAGGGGCTTGCCTCAGCCGCGGCACCCGCATCGCGCACGCCGCTCAACGTGGAGAGCGTCCTTGTCCGCTGAGCGCGGCAAACTCGCCACCGTCACCGACGCCGTCATCGTCGGCGCAGGCCCTGTCGGGCTCTTCCAGGTCTTTGAGCTCGGCCTGCTGGGGCTGCGCGCAGAGATCATCGATTCCTTGCCGCAGATCGGCGGGCAGTGCACCGAGCTCTACCCCGACAAGCCGATCTACGATATTCCCGCCGTTCCGCTGTGCACGGCTCGCGAGCTCATCGAACGTCTGGCTGAGCAGATCCGCCCCTTCGGTGCCGGCTTACACCTGGGTCAGGAGGTGACGCACGTCGAGCCGCGCGCCGATGGCCGCTTTGATGTCGCCACGAGTCGCGGTACGCACTTCGACGCGGGCAGCGTCATCATCGCCGGCGGGGTCGGCGCGTTTCAGTCACGCAAGCTCGGCGTCGAGTCAGCCGAGCGCCATGAGGGCAGCCGGCTGCATTACCGCGTTAAGAATCCGGCGCTCTTTAGCGCACGCGATCTCGTCATCCTCGGCGGCGGCGACTCGGCGCTCGATTGGACGCTGAGCCTTGCCGATACGGCGCGCAGCATCGTGCTCTTGCATCGACGCAGCGAGTTTCGCGCGGCGCCCGCCTCCGTTGCGCGCCTGTTCGCGCTGCGCGATGCCGGCCGCGTCGATGTTCTCGAAGGTCACGTGCAAGGGCTCATCGAAACCGAAGGCGTGTTGAGCGGCGTGCACGTCAGAGGCACCGACGGGGTAACACGCGCCGTGGCGCTCGAGCATCTGCTGGTCTTCTGGGGACTGCATCCGAAGCTCGGGCCCATCGCGAACTGGGGTCTCGCACTCCACAAGAAGACCTTGAGCGTCGATGTGGCGCGCTTCCAGACGAGCATCCCCGGCATTTTCGCCGTTGGCGACATCAACGATTACCCCGGTAAGAAGAAGCTCATCCTGTGCGGCTTCCACGAGGCGGCGCTCGCCGCGTTCGCCGTGCGCGAGCACCTGCGCCCGGGGGAGAAGGTGCACCTGCAGTACACCACCACGAGCCCGCTGCTGCAAAAACGTCTCGGCGTCGTTGCAGATACGCCCGACCGGCCGGGCGACTCACGGGTACGCAGCGCCTGATGTCGAGCGCCGCTTGACCGCGGCGCTCGCAAACCCTGAGCATCTCGCGCACGCCTTGTGGGGGTTGGGTCTTCATGCATCAGTTTTGGAGCGCCGCGGAACTTGATGCCCTGCGGTTGAGTTTGCAGGTCGCCGCGCGCAGCGTTCTCTGCAGTGTGCCGCTGGCAATCCTGATCGCGTCGCTCCTGACGCGGGCGCGCTTTGCCGGACGCACGCTATTTGATGCCTTTGTCCATCTGCCGCTGGTGCTGCCGCCGGTCGCGGTGGGCTATGTGCTGCTCGTCCTCTTTGGCACGCGCGGGCCACTCGGGCACTGGCTCTATACGCACTTCGGTGTGGAACTCGCGTTCAGCACGAATGGCGCGGCGCTGGCAACCGCCGTCATGACCTTTCCGCTCATGGTGCGCGCGATCCGTCTGTCCTTAGGCAGCGTCGATCGCGGCCTCGAGGCCGCGGCGCGCACCCTCGGCGCGGGGCCGCGCGATCGCTTCGTCAGCATCACAATGCCGCTCATGCTGCCGGGGAT
>Ga0302324_100010508_pt1 | contig 19151 bp, 14 predicted proteins | sample Palsa_T0_1_FD_201949 | JGI IMG/M metagenome (GOLD analysis project Ga0302324, IMG submission 201949) | Peat permafrost microbial communities from Stordalen Mire near Abisko, Sweden - Palsa_T0_1 | ecosystem: Environmental > Terrestrial > Soil > Palsa > Peat permafrost | place: Sweden: Abisko...
GTGGATAAAATGGAAACCCCGATCACGCCACTTGAAACGCGATTGCTGCCCTTCTACAATCTGCCCACCGCTCCCCCTTCAGAAGGGTCAAACTTAGACCGTCCAATTCCGTTCTCACGCAGACTCTGAAGCCCGGGTCCTTGCAACATAAAGCGTTCCCCGCGGGTTTGAAAACCCGCTTCCCCGGACTGAAGTCCGGGGCTGGCACCCCATTCAGCGACACGATTTGCGCGACCATTCCCGCCGTGCAGCATCGTTAACTCAGGAGCAATCCATGCCTCTACCCGCAGACGAAAAAATCATCGCGCTCAGCAACGAAATACTGCAGAAGTTTGAAGCACTCTTCGGGGCTCACCCCGGCTTTCGCCCGGCTCACGCAAAGGGAATCATGCTGCATGGAACCTTCACGCCCGCGGCGGAAGCGGCCACGCTCAGCAAGGCGCCCCACTTCAACCGCCCATCCACGCCGGCGACGGTGCGTTTCTCCAACTCCACCGGCATTCCGGTGATCCCGGACAACGATCCCAACGCCGATCCACGCGGTTGTGCGATCCGCTTCCATCTTGCCGAGCGCGTGCACACCGATATCGTGGCCCACTCGACCAACAGCTTTCCAGCGCGCACGGGACAGGACTTCCTGGAATTCCTTACCGCCATCACTTTGACTGACTTGACCCATATACCTGGCTCGCCACTGGAAAAATATTTGGGAACCCATCCGGCAGCGCTCGCCTTTGTGCAGACTCCCAAGCCGCCGGCATCGAGCTTCGCGCGCGAATCGTATTACGGCCTCACCGCGCTGCAGTTCCTCAACCAAGACGGCATCACTCGTTACGGACGGTATCGCATCCTCCCCGAGGCTGGCGAGGAACATCTGGATTCTGCGGCAGTGGCCGCCAAACCGCCAAACTATCTCTTCGATGAAATAGAACACCGCATTGCCAACGAGCCGGTCAGATTCAAACTAGTGGCTCAGTTGGCCGAGAACGGTGATGCAGCACATGACGTAACCGCTCATTGGCCGGAGAGTCGCAAGTTGCTGGAGTTGGGACAGCTTTCGTTCACTGAGCCGGTACTCGATCAGGCTCATGAACAAAAGCAGATCATCTTCGATCCCATCCCTCGGGTGGACGGCATTGACCCATCGGAGGATCCACTGCTTGAGCTGCGGGCCGCAGTCTATCTTTTGAGTGGCCGCCGCCGCCGCGCAGCCCCCGATCCTGATTAGCTGCGAAATAAATCGAACCAGACGCCCGGCTTCTCCGTATGTAGCTTTGCGGGGGAGCCGGGATGCAGCTTGCAGCAGATATCCGTTACGCACTACGGCAGTTCGCCAAGGCGCCTGGTTTCACGACCACTGCGATTCTCACCCTGGCGCTGGGCATAGGCGCCACCACAGCGATCTTCACCCTGGTTTACGCCGTGCTATTGAAGTCTCTGCCGGTGGTGAACCCTGCAGATTTGTGGCGCGTCGGCAATGAAGAGAATTGCTGCGTCAACGGCGGCATGCAGGACAACTGGACGCTCTTCTCCTACGAGCAATACAAGCAATTTCGCGCGGAAGCCACTGGCTTCGCTGAGTTGGCCGCCTTGCAGGCCGGACAAACCATGATCGGTGTTCGCCGCAATGGCAGCAACCGGCCATCCGAACCCTACAAAAGCGAGTTCGTCTCCGGCAATTATTTTTCCACCTTCGGCATTCTTCCTTATATGGGGCGCGCGATCGCACCCAACGATGATCGCAAGGGTGCCCCCGCCGTGGCTATGATGAGCTTTCGAACCTGGCAGGAAAAATTTGCCAAGGACCGCTCCGTAATCGGCGCCGGTTTTGTCATCAACAGCCAGCCATTCACCGTGGTCGGGATCACGCCACCGGGATTCTTCGGCGACCGGGTGCAGAGTACTCCACCATCTTTCTTTATCCCCCTCAACGACGAACCATTGATGAGCCCAACCGGCACTATCCTGGAAGACGCTTCCCTTGATTGGCTGGATCTGATCGGCCGCATTCGTCCCGGCGCAGACCCCCAGGCCATGGAATCGCATATGCAGCTGCAGTTGCGACAATTTCTGCTTAGTCCGTTGAGCAAGGTCGAGGAGCGCGACAAGCCGCTGGTAGCCAAGCAAACGCTGCACTTCTCTCATGGCGGCAACGGGGTGCAGATGATGAGGGACGAATACAAAGACGGACTGCACTTGTTGATGTGGGTCTCCGGCTTCGTACTGCTGATTGCCTGCGCCAACCTTGCCAACCTGATGCTGGTCAGAGCGGCGAATCGCCAGCAGCAAACCTCGGTGAGGTCGGCGCTGGGGGCGCCGCGGGCGGCGTTGATACGGCAAACTCTGACGGAAAGCATTGTGCTCGCCGTGCTGGGTGGCATGGCGGGAATTGCGGTCGCGTTCGCCGGCACCAGGGTGATTCTGTTTCTCGCCTTTCACAATGACCCGGTGCCCATACCTTCCAGTCCCTCCCTGCCGGTGCTTGCGTTTGCCCTCGCGGTTTCGGTGCTGACCGGGATCCTGTTTGGAGTTGCCCCGGCATGGCTGACCTCCAAAGCAAACCCGGTGAACGCCTTGCGGGGGGCCAACCGCTCCACCTCAGATCATGCAGGCTGGGGACAGAAATCGCTGGTCGTGGTGCAGGCGGCTCTTTCGCTGGTCCTGCTCTGTGCAGCCGGCCTGCTGGCGCGAAGCCTGAGCAACATGCAGCATCAGGACTTCGGATTTGTCACTGCGAACCGCTACATCCTGCACATTGATGCGCAAATGGCCGGCTATACCCCCAACCAGCTCGAAGCACTCTACCGCCAGCTGCACCTAAACCTCGCGGGAATTCCAGGTGTGAAGCAGGTTAGCTTTTCCCTGTACAGCCCGATGGAGGGTGACAACTGGGGCGAGGGCGTCTACATCGCCGGAGAGCCGCCACCGCAACCAGGCCAACACGATCATGGAGCGTCATGGCTGCGAGCGGGCCCGCATTATTTCGAAACCATCGGGACCAGGATCGTCGAAGGCCGCCCCATGAGTGAACAGGACAGGCCAACCACGCGCAACGTCGCGGTCGTCAACCGCTTCTTTGAGAAGAAATATTTCAAAGACGGCCACGCGATCGGAAAGCACTTCAGCGATGATCTCAAGCATCCTGGAAACTTTGAGATCGTCGGGGTAACCGAGGATACGCATTATTGGGGGCCATCGGAGAAAATGCGGGCCATGTACTTTCTCGCCCAGGGGCAGAATGTTCCGGGTGCCGAGCCGCGGTATCAACAGTTTGAGGATCGGTCACAATTTCTGAACGCAATTGAGATAGAAACCGCGGGCAACGTTCCTGGATTGGAAGAGCAGGTGCGCCGTGGCATCGCGCAGGTGAATCCTGATCTGGCGGTGATTAACTTTGAAAGCTTTGCCGAACAGGTCAAGGCCAACTTCACCCAGCAGGCCATGATCGCCAAGCTGACGTCGTTCTTCGGCGTGTTAGCCCTGGTTCTGGCCTCCATCGGACTTTACGGTGTGACCGCCTACTCAGTGCAACGCCGGACCAGTGAGATTGGTATCCGCATGGCGCTGGGCGCCGATCGTATGAGTGTGCTGCGGCTGGTGTTGCGGGGCGCATTTCTGCAGGTAGGCATCGGTCTGGCGATTGGCATTCCCGTCGCGATCCTGGGCGGTCATGCCATGGCCAGCCAGTTGTTCGGGGTAAAGCCTTACGATCCGCTGATCTTGTCCAGCACGCTGCTGGTGCTGTGCACGGCTGCTTTTCTCGCCGCACTGCTGCCGGCCCGCATCGCCGCTAGCCTGGAGCCCATGCGAGCACTAAGAACAGACTGAGTTCGTCACTCAATACCGGACGGTTCGAAACCGGCCACGATGGTCGTGATCTGTCCATAGGGAATGAAAAAGGCGAGGCCCACCGACGAAGGCTTCTTTTGTAAACTCCCAATAATTTTGTCAACTGCTTCCTGGCTTTCGATCCATATGCCGACTTCTTCCACAGCCAGCAGCTTCACACTCTGCAGCTTCTCGTTATCGACGAAGTTTGGGCCCATTACGATCACTCGATGACCGATCAACCGGCGTAGCTCGATTTCCATGGCTACCTAGACGCTTTCTGCTGCGGTCAAGTTGCAGCGCTCAAACGGATTCCTGCCTGATACCCTATACGCCATGACTGAATCTGCGGAAATTTTGCAGGCGAGATACTACGAACAAAGCGTTTCGGCTTATGACTCCATGCATAATGCCAGCGAGGACCATGAGCACAATCTGGCCCTGCAATACATCGAGATGATCAGCAACGCATTCGGATTGCAAACCTTCCTCGATGTCGGCGCAGGAACCGGCAGAGGCATTCGCTTTCTGCAGCAGCGTGGAAAAGAAGTGCGCGGCATCGAACCAGTGGCCGCAATGATCGAGAAGGCGGAAGCCAATGGTGTGCCCAAGGGAGTACTGCTGCAGGGCAGCGGGTACGAGCTACCGTTCGAAGATGGAACCTTTGACGCGGTCTTCGAATGTGGAGTACTGCACCACGTGGCCGATCCTGACCGCATGGTGGGAGAGATGATCCGGGTGGCGAAGCGAGCGGTCTTCCTATCCGATTCGAACCGCTTCGGACAAGGCGGCCTTGCTGCGCGCTTGTTTAAGACCGCACTCTACAAATGCGGCTTGTGGCGTGCCGCTCGATTTGTGCAGACCAGGGGAAAGATGTACATCGTCTCCGAGGAGGATGGCATTCAATACTCCTATAGCGTGTTCGACTCCTACCAGCAGCTTGCTGCCCGGACGCAGCAGATTTGGCTACTCCCTACGGCCGGCGAGCAGTCGAAGCACAGCAGCTGGCTTCATCCCCTCCTGAACTCTACTCACGTGCTGCTGTGCGCCTTCAAAGAGACTCCAGGGAAGATGAAGTCCGCCACCTTCCACGGATGAGGCGTCAATACTTGGCCCTTATCTTTCCGGGCTCTGCTTGGCCAGCCCCCGGCCCAGGATTTCCATCACAGTGACAGCAGCCGCCAGGCCGCGGCGCGCGTCCGACGAAGCAATCCGCCGCCCCAGGCGAAAAAGCGACGGCGGGTTGGTTCCCGGTGTCTGAGCAGTCACTTATACTTCCTCAGATGCACGGCGGTGCATCATCGACCTCATCCGCGATTTCCTGTGAGGTCTTGTTTCCTGCCTACTCCTCCAACATCTGTAAATCAAACGGAGGCGCCTGCATACAATCCAGCTGGGCAATTTTCTTCAGTGCCGCCTTCAACGCCGAGCTGCGGCACGGCTCGACGGTGACCACAAAGGGCAGACGGTCTTTCGGGTACCCCGGCTTTTGCAACAGCGCATTGATATTAATATCCTGTTCAGCAAGGTGCCCCGCGATCGCGGCCACGATGCCAGGACTGTCATCGACTACAAACCTGATGTAGTGAGGCACGACAAAGTCGCCATCTACCCGTGCCCGGGTACTGGTGATGGAGACTGGGCAGCCGCCGTGGGCGATTGCCAACACATCGGAGATGACGGCCACCGCAGTCGGATTTCCCCCCGCCCCGTGCCCGGAGAAGACGGTTTGGCCTCCGTACTGTCCCCCCGAAATCACCATGTTTTCCGTCCCCCGTGACCACGACAACGGTGAACTGCGTGGCACCAACATGGGCCCGACCGTAGCCAGCAGCTCTCTATCCCTCACCTCGGCGCGCGAAATCTGCCGGATGGTGCATTGCAGGTCCTTGGCATAGGCGAAGTCGATCGCCGAAACATCGCTGATGGTGCGGCAGGCAACTTCCTCCGGCAGCACTTCCACTCTCAGCCCGATGCGGGAGAGGATCACCAGCTTCGCCCGGGCATCAAACCCATCCACGTCCTCGGAGGGATTGGCCTCCGCATAACCGCGTTCCTGCGCCTGGCGCAACGTGGGCGCGAACTCGGCTCCATCTTCCATGTTGCTGAGAATAAAATTGCAGGTCCCGTTCAAGATACCGTGGATGCGGTTGATGCGATCGCCTGCGAGGCCCTGCTGCACCGCGGGAATGACCGGAACACCGCCCGCCACGGCGGCCCCGTAGAGCAGCTGGCAGCCATGCCGCCGGGCCAGCTCTTCCAGGGCAATCCCCTGCTCGGCTATTAGCTTCTTATTGGCGGTAACCACTGACTTTCCCGCGGCCAGCGCTTCACGGACCCACTCCCCCGCCGGATGAAGCCCCCCTGCCAGCTCAACCACGATGTCGGCCCCCATCATCTGGCGAAAGTCCTCGCTCCAGAGCACGGATGAGGGGACCCAGGCGGCGCGTTTGCGCTCGATCCCGCGGTTGAAGATACAGGCCAGCTCCACGCCCTCAGGCGGATGTTCACACAAAATCCGGGCAACCGAACTACCCACGGTGCCAAAGCCTAGAATCGCGACTTTCATCTTTCTATCCATGTCGTCTGACACCACCTTCTCACAGACGCACCCGGCCGCAAAGCTCCTCCCGATCAGGAGGATAGACCGGGAGGAGAGGGAAGCTTGATCCTGAATAGCCTGACTTGGGCAATGTGTTGTCCCTGCGGGACTCGCCTTATGAACTTTTCCTACCCGGCACTGACGTGCCGGGCCTGGAGTTTCTACATTTTCCGCAACATATTTTGTAGCAGGCTACGGCTTGATCTGTGCCAGCCCCGGACTAGTCACGAAAAAACGTACTGGTTTATAGGGCAGCTTGGAGCATTCTCACCAGGGCTTCTATGAGACGGCTTCTATGAGACGGCTGTGGAAATCAAGGGTGTTCTCCTGTTTTTTTATTGGTAGGGTTTTTTGCTTTTGCTTTTGCTGACGATGCCCTGAAGGAAGATTCATCTCGGACTTCTATACGCACTCGAGTAGAGTCGCCGAGGACTCGGTGCTTGATGGTGTCCGATGGTGATGAATTGGGGCTGCTATCTAAAAGGCGGCCTTTGATGGCCAAGCCCTGGGGCGCAGTCACCCAAACTCGAGATGGACTCGTCTGCAACAAAATTTGTTCTGCTTTCCTGACGCTACTGGCTGAGGTGGAAGGGTTAGGCGGTTACTAGCTGGGCCGCCGGCTGGGGGAACGGTACAAAATTCTTGCGGTTGCGCCACATGCTGAGCAAGAGCACAGCCAGCTTACGGGCCACGGCAACGAGGGCGCGTTTCTTGCCTCGTTTGCCACCGCTGGCTGCCAGCTTGAGTCCCCATCGGCGCAGCTCCGAGTCGGGGCCAAAGCGGCCCAGGATGTACTGTGCCGACTGCACCAGCAGACTGCGCAGGTAAGTGTTGCCCATCCTGGTGATGCCGCACTGCGGGTCGGAATCGCCAGACTGTTGCTGCCGCGGCCTGAGGCCAAGATAGGCCCCGGCCTGACGGTTGGTTTTCATTGCCTGCGGGCTATCAAGCGTTAACACATAGCAGGACGCCACCACCGAACCGACCCCGGGGACGGTGCGCAAAACGGTGATCTCCGGATACTTCTTATCTAGCTGATCGACCTGCTTGTCCATCGCGGCGATGGTCTGATTCATTTGTGTAATCTGTTCCAGCAGTGGTGTGCAGGCTGCTTTCAGTGCCGGCGGCACTGCCGCCGGCACCTTCTTCGGGAACGCCTCGGAGCTACAGGCGGGCAGCCGTTGGCCGGCGCTCTTGACCAGCCCGCGTGCGGAATTGATCAGCATCGTCCGGGCGCGCACCAACACTCTGCGAATATGGATTAGGTTTAGGTCCTGCTGGCGCTCCGGGCTACGGTGCTCGATCGGGTGGAGCAGCTTAGGGTCGAAGGCCGCCATCCGTGCTAACTGCTCGGCATCGTTGCGGTCGTTCTTGCTTTCGCTTTTGGTCAGCGTGGGGATCTTGCGCGGGTTGGCTACGATCACCTGGTGTCCATAGCCTTTCAACAACCGGCTTACCCAGGGAGAGTGGGTGCCCGCTTCCAGCGCAATCCGCATCCGCGGCTCGCTGCCGAAGTGCTTTTCGATCGCCGCTGCAGTGGTCTGCATCCGCCCCTCTTCCATCATTTCTCCTGTGTTGCTCAACATGCAGTATCGGCTGTACCGGTCGCCCAGATCCAACCCCACTACCTGCGCCGGCTTGCTCTCTGCTACTGTTCCACCCTGCTGCTTTTTGTTACTCTTCTTCATGGCTGGTCTCCTTTTGCACCCTGAGTGCGTATCGAAAGCTTAGCTTCCGACGAGGCCAGCCGTCTCATCCCATCTAAAGAGCGTGTGTGAGTACTCGGTCTTGGAAGGGCACGGGTTCAGCCGTGCCGTTATTCGTTGATAGCTTCCGGGCTTTAGCCCCTGAGGGCATCTTCTATCAGCGCATAAGAGAATTTAGAGGATAGAAAAAGACGTACCTCAGCGGCTAAAGCCGGGTATGGCAATGTCATTTACGGCACGGCTGAACCCGTGCCCTTCCAGGACCGAGTTCTCACACAGACTCTAAAGCCCTGAATTTCTATACGGGAGCGTTCACGCGGGTTTGAAAACCCGCTCCCCGGACTGAAGTCCGGGGCTGGCACAACGGATTGGCACGGCCCTCTGCAGGCTAATGCTCGCTGCGACGAGGTAGCCCGTGCTTTCAATAGCTCCCAGCGAACAAATAGTTACTCACGGAAAACCCAGTCCTGGCCGTTCAGGCTTCTACGGTCCTGCCTGCTACTTCGAAGAGCAGCCGGTTCTTCAGCGGATCGGCATCGACCTTTACGTGATCGCCCTGAAGTATTTCGCCGTCCAGAATCTTCATTGCCAGTGGATCCTGGATCAAGTGCTGGATGGCTCTCTTCATGGGACGAGCCCCATATTGACGGTCGTAGCCGGTCAACAACAACTGGTGACGCGCACCTGAAGTCAGCTCAAGGGTGATCTTGCGCGGTTCCAGTAGCTTGCGCAGATCGGTCAGACGCAGATCGACGATATGCACCAGCTGCTCCTCGTTGAGCGGACGGAAAATTACTACATCGTCGATGCGGTTGAGAAACTCCGGCCGGAAGCTTTGCCGCAACAGTTGCATCACCTGCTCGCGCGCCACTTCAAAGGCCGATTCGCTCTCCAGATTCTCCGACTGCAGTAAATGCGCTCCCAGGTTCGAGGTCATGATCAGCACTGTGTTCTTGAAGTCCACGGTGCGCCCCTTGGAGTCGGTAAGGCGGCCATCGTCGAGCACTTGCAAGAGGATGTTGAAGACATCCGGATGGGCCTTCTCGATTTCATCGAACAGGATCACCGAGTAGGGCCGCCTGCGCACTGCCTCGGTCAGCTGACCGCCTTCGTCGTAGCCGACATATCCAGGCGGCGCGCCGATGAGCCTGGAGACCGCATGTTTTTCCATGTACTCCGACATGTCGATGCGAATCATGGAATGCTGGTCGTCGAAGAGGAACTCCGCCAACGCGCGTGCAGTCTCTGTCTTGCCAACCCCGGTCGGCCCGAGGAAAAGGAAAGAGCCAATCGGCCGATGGGGATCGCTCAGGCCAGCGCGTGAGCGGCGAATCGCGTTCGAAACCGTCTCGATCGCCTCCTCCTGCCCGACTACCCGCTCGCGCAGCCGAGCTTCCATCTCCACCAGCTTGCGCACTTCGCCTTCCAGCATCTTGTCCACTGGGATGCCGGTCCACTTGCTCACAATTTTGGCAATGTCTTCTTCGTCGACTTCCTCCTTGAGCATGCGAGTGCCGCCGGCATCGGTGTCCTGCTGCGCGTTTAACCGCTTCAGCTCGGCTTCGAGCTGAGGTAGTTCGCCATACTGGATGGCGGCTGAGCGCTCCAGATTGCCACGCCGCGTCTGCTCTTCCATCTCGAAACGTAGCGCTTCGATCTTCTTCTTCACTTCGGTCAAGCGAGTGATTGCCGCCCGCTCCGTCTGCCAGCGGGCGCGCAGACCGGTGACCTGTTCCTTCAGCGCCGCAAGTTCCCGGGTTACGACCTCAAGCCGCTCTTTCGAGTTGCGGTCGTTTTCCCTTTTTAACGCCGTGCGCTCGATCTCAAGGGAAATCATTTGCCGCTCCAGCTGGTCTATCTCGACCGGTACCGAGCCGATCTGAATGGCCAGCGAAGCCGCTGCTTCGTCCACCAGGTCGATGGCCTTGTCAGGCAGAAAGCGGTCAGAGATGTAGCGGTGCGAAAGGGTGGCCGCGGCTACGATGGCGGAGTCCTTGATGCGGACATTGTGGTGAGCCTCATAGCGCTCTTTGAGACCGCGCAGAATGGCGATTGTGTCTTCGACTGTCGGCTCACCCACAAAGACGATCTGAAAGCGCCTCTCGAGCGCGGCGTCTTTCTCGATGTATTTGCGATATTCATTCAGAGTGGTGGCGCCGATGGCCCGCAACTCACCCCGCGCCAAGGGCGGCTTCAGCATGTTGGAAGCGTCGATGGCGCCTTCTGCCGCGCCTGCCCCTACCAGGGTGTGCAGTTCGTCGATGAAGAGGATGACGCGGCCATGAGATTCCTCGATATCCTTGAGCACCGCTTTGAGCCGGTCTTCGAACTCGCCGCGATATTTGGCGCCTGCCAGCATGGAGCCCAGGTCGAGCGAGATGACGCGCTTGTCGCGTAACAGTTCAGGCACGTCTCCGGAGACGATACGGCGCGCCAAACCCTCAACGATGGCAGTCTTGCCCACTCCAGGCTCGCCGATCAATACGGGGTTGTTCTTGGTGCGACGGGAAAGCACCTGGATCACGCGGCGAATCTCTTCATCCCGCCCAATGACCGGATCCAGCTTCCCTCGCCGCGCAAGCTCAGTCAGGTCCTTGGCGTAACGCTCGAGGGCCTGGTATTTGCCTTCCGGGTTCTGATCGGTGACTCTTTGGTTGCCGCGCACCGAGGTGAGGGCCTTGAGGATGGCGTCCCGGGTGGATCCGGCGGAGGTCAGCAGCAATTGCGCCGGATCGTTTTTGATGTGGGTCAGCGCCAGCAACAAATGCTCGGTCGATACGTACTCGTCCTTGAAGTCCTGGGCCTCCTTGGAGGCCTCGTTCAGTACTTTTTGCAAGCTCGAGGAGAAGCCCGGCTCTGAAGCCGAGCCACTGACCTTGGGCATGCCGGCGATCGCTTGCTGGGCAGTCACCAACATTTGGTCAGCGGGCACGCCGATCTTCTGCAGCAGTGGAACAATAATGCCGTCTTTGTCATCTACGAGGGCCAGGAGCAGGTGCATGGGAACTACTTCGGGCTGGCCATTCTCGTTGGCCAGCGCAACGGCCCTCTGGACTGCCTCCTGCGATTTCAGCGTGAATTTATCCCAATGCATTGCCATATGAGTGTCATCCTTCACTGACCAGATCATGGTGAATCGCCTGGGGTGGCGAAAGCAACTCGGCATCGCCCTCGATGCCCTAAAGCCTGGCCGTATTTTCCTGTTTTGATCTTGGGCTTGCTTTCCGGCTTCTTCTACAACTCCAAGCGGAGAAAATGCTTGCTGGGGTTCAGCCGGTTACTGATATTTGATGCCAATCATGGCGTGGAAGAGTCATAAAATGTGAGTGCATTTATATCATATTTATGTGGGGAGCTCGGGAGTGGCCTCCAGCAGGGTCTTCGTGTACGCCTCGACGGGGGAATGGCAGATCTGCTCGCTGGTTCCGGCTTCAACGACCTTTCCGGCGCGCATGACCACGATGTTGGTGGAGAGATAGCGAACCAGCGGCATGGAGTGGGAGATGAAGAGGTAAGTCAAATGGAGGGTTTGCTGGAGACGGCGCAGCAGGTTCACGATCTGCGCCCCCACGCTGACGTCGAGAGCGGAGACAGGCTCATCCAACAGGAGCAGCTCGGGACGAAGGGCGAGGGCGCGGGCGATGTTGATTCGCTGCCGCTGGCCACCGGAAAATTCGTGAGGGTAGCGGGGCAAGGCTGACTCGTCCAGGCCCACCTCAGCCAGCAGCTCAGTTGCCGTCTTGGGGCGGGCGGTGAGGTCGGGATCGTGGCGATGGATGCGGGAGGGTTCGGCGATGATTTGGCGAACCGTCATGCGGGGGTTTAAGGCAGCGAAGGGATCCTGAAAGACCGGCTGCATGCGACGGCGCAGGGTCCGCAGGCGGGCGCTGGAAGCTCCATGGATGACTTCCTGGCCATCGAAGGAGACGGTTCCGGAGGCGGGCGGGATCAACCCCAGCACCATGCGGGCGACGGTGCTTTTTCCCGAGCCTGATTCACCCACCAGGCCCAGTGTTTCTCCTCGGGTAATGGAGAAGGATATCCGGTCAACGACACACTTTTGCTGGGTTGCGCCTAGCCAACCGGAGCGGCGGGCGTAGTTTTTGGTCAGCTGGTTTACTTCGAGCAGAGCCATGGCCGGATGTTAGCAGCCGGTTAAAGGCTCTGGTTGGGCTTCACCCATCGTTTTCGGCCCACGTACGCTTTGGCGAACGTAGGGCACCCGTGTAGACCTGTGAGGGCCGCAACAGGTTTGAGGCGGGGATAGAGCACAACAGCTTTAGATGTCTAGATTCTTTACGTCTAAGGCGTTGTCTTCGATGAACTTGCGCCTCGCCTCTACGTCTTCGCCCATGAGCGTGCTGAAGATGGATTCGGTTTCGGCGATGTCTTCGAGCTTCACCGAGAGCAGAGTACGCCGGTCGGGGTCCATGGTAGTCTCCCATAGCTGGGTGGAGGTCATTTCGCCCAGGCCCTTGTAGCGCTGCACGTCGTAATCGCGTCGTCCGGCCTCAATCACGTACTCGAACACTTCCCGGGCCGATTGCTTGGTTACGGGGTCGGGGACGGCGCGCTTGGCCTTCTTGGGTTTAGCGCCCGCTTCCAGAGCCGCCGCATCCGCCTCGGGCTCTTCGCTTTCCGTGGCCTTGGCGTATTCGATGACGTAGGGCCCTTCCAACTCTTCTCGAATCAGGGAGTATTTGGCCATCATTTGGCGAAATTCCGGGGAGGACGCCAACGTCCAGTCGATGCGGCGCTCGGCACCCTGACTATCAGTAAAGCTGGCCGACCAGGTGCGGTGTTCCTCCTCGTAGCGCGGGGCTGGGACGGCTTTGAACTGGAAACGCTTGGCCATCTTTTGCAATTCGGCATGCAGCTTGACGAGCTTGGGCGGCACCTTACCTTCGGACTCAAAATCAGCGCGCTTCATCAGCTCGAACCGGGGAAGCAATTCGGTCACTTCTTCGTTGCGGAGATGCTTGTTTGCCTTTTCAAAGACGCTCAGGTAGTCGTTCAGTTGGCCCATGAACCGGGTCAACGGGCCGCCCTCGAGCTTCTTGCCTTCGGTTCCGAAACGCAGCCCCATGCCCTCCGAGGCACGCTTGATCATCACCTTGACGAATTCGCGGTCGTCTTTGATGTACTGCTCGAATTTGCCTTTCTTGATGCGATAGAGCGGCGGCTGGGCAATGTAAACATGCCCACGGCGGATCAAATCGACCATGTGGCGGAAAAAGAAGGTGAGGAGCAGAGTGCGGATGTGGGAACCGTCCACGTCTGCGTCGGTCATGAGGATGATTTTGCCGTAGCGCAGCTTGGAAGGATCGAAGTCATCCGTGCCAATCCCGCAGCCGAGCGCGGTGATCATGGCGCGGATTTCCTCATGGCCCAGCATCTTGTCGTAACGGGCCTTCTCTACGTTGAGGATTTTGCCCTTAAGCGGCAGTACGGCCTGGAATTTTCGATCCCGACCCTGCTTGGCAGTACCGCCTGCGGACTCACCCTCGACCAGGTACAGTTCACAGCGGTCGGGGTTGCGTTCACTGCAGTCAGCCAGCTTGCCGGGCAAGCCGCCGCCATCAAGGGCGCCCTTGCGGCGGGTGAGGTCGCGTGCTTTTCTGGCCGCCTCGCGCGCGCGGGCAGCCTCGATGGCTTTGTTGATGATGCGCTTGGCGATGGGCGGATTCTGCTCGAAGAACATGCCCAGGCGCTCGTTGACGAAGGCCTGCACGGTGCCGGCGATATCGGAATTGAGCTTGCCTTTGGTCTGCCCTTCGAATTGCGGCTGGGACAGCTTGACGCTGACCACGGCTACCAAACCTTCGCGCACATCGTCACCGGAAAGATTCTCCTTGACGTCTTTGAACAACCCCATTTGCTGGCCGGCGGTGTTGATGGTACGGGTCAGGGCGGTGCGGAAACCGGAGAGGTGGGTGCCCCCGTCGACGGTGTTGATGTTGTTGGCAAAACTGAAGACCGACTCGGAATAGCTGTCGTTGTACTGCAGGGCAATGTCGAGTTCCACGCTGTCGCGGGCGGCTTCCATCACGATGGGCTTATCGTGCAGCACCTGCTTGCCTCGATTCAGGTGCTTGATAAATTCGGCGATGCCGCCGGCATACCTAAAGTCGGAGCGCTTGGCTTCCGAGGTTTTGGGGTCGGTGGTGCGCTCATCCACCAGGGTGATGGCCAAACCCTTGTTGAGGAAGGCAAGCTCGCGCAGCCTCTGGGCCAGGGTGTCGAAGTTGTATTCGGTAACGGTGAAGATGGAGCGATCGGGGAGAAAGTGGATTTTCGTTCCCCGCTTCTTGGTAGTCCCGGTCTCGCGCAGCTTGGTTACCGGAACGCCTTTGGCGTAAGTCTGCTCGTAGGTGTGGAGGTCTTTCCACACCTCGACGTCGAGTTCTTCGCTGAGGGCGTTTACGCAGGAGACGCCGACGCCGTGCAGGCCTCCCGAGACCTTGTAGTTGGAAGAATCGAATTTGCCCCCGGCATGCAGTTTGGTGAGCACCACCTGCAGGGCGGGCATGCGCTCACCTCCGGGAACATCCATCTCGTCTACCGGGATGCCCCGGCCGTCATCGGTGACGGTGATGGAATTGTCGATGTGGATGGTTACGTCAACGTGGGTTGCGTAGCCAGCCAAGGCTTCGTCGACCGAATTATCCACAACCTCGTAGACCAGGTGATGCAGACCCTGGTCTCCGGTAGATCCGATGTACATTGCTGGACGCAGGCGAACGGCTTCTAAACCCTCAAGAATCTTGATGTTGTCGCCAGTGTAGGTGCGTTCCGGGATGATGGAGTCGGTCATGGCTGCTGGGGGAAGAGCGGCGGAAACGGAAAGTTCTTTGGTGGACATGCAACTCCGAACAGCAAAGCTCGCTAGGGGCTCTCGATACGAAGGCACCGAGGGGAAATAAGATCTTGAAAGTGCAGGGTTTGGCTGCACTTGAATGCTCTCAGTTTACCACGTCTGAGGCTTCTGTAGCCGGGTTGGCGGTACTCCCAATGGGGTGGAAAACGGGGCTTAATTGTGATTCTGCAGGAGCAATTTGCAAGCGGCGAAGAAAAGCCGGAAAGCGGTACTTCCGTGATCAATATGCCCCAATAGAAGAATTCAGAAGTAACCTGAATATGGGGTACTCTAGATCCATCAAAGTAGGGTACTTGGGTAACGGTGAGAGTTTATAGCATGTATATGTGCCTAATTTCGCGCGGCTTAGCGATCGGCGAACTATACTCTGACTAGTCCCCGTCTTCTACCACAAACAGAAGCGAAGACCCCCCGGAGGTAACCAGTTTATGAAGCTCCTCGTGAACGCATCGATTTTCTCGGTCGTATTTGCCGGTTTTGTTGCCAGCGCATTAACTATTAAGTCGACAGCTCAATTTCCCTCCAATCACAGCCTGGTCATCTCCCATGCAATGCCTGTACCCAGCTGCGATCCCAATACTGGATGTGCCTTTTCTCAGGCGATGCCGGTTCCTAGCTGCGATCCCAACACCGGATGTGCATTCTAAGGGTGAAACTGGGTACTAACGCAGGTCCCGCTAGTACCCAAAGGATGCAGGTATAGCACAAAAGTGCCAGTTTTAAAGGCTTTCTTCGGTTGAGCGGCATCCCTTTTCGAGCTATTCTCAAGACTCGGAAGGGGTGTTGTGATGACGAGCGTAGCCCTCACCATCTTGTACGCAGCAGAGCCTCTGCTCATGGTCGTCGCCATGATTGCTCTGCTTAGGTCCCGTGAACAGCGGCGCTTCCCAGCACTTTTCGCCTACATTTCGCTTCGGCTTGGCTCCTCGGTGGTGCTCCACCTGTTGCTTCAGGTGCACCGGTTCCTGGCGATCAGCGAAAAAGAGGCTTACGCGTGGTATTTCTACTCATACTGGTTGAGCTATGTGGCGGGCGCGGTGGTCGTCTTTCTGGTTATTCAGGAGATGTTCCAATCTTCGATGGACCCGTTCCCCGGTTTGAAGTGGTTAGGCACCATATCCTTCCGCTGGGTGGCCTGCATTTCATTTGTAGCGGCGGCGGCGGCTTTGTTGACGCCGGGTAATCGAGGCGACCAATTTCTGCTCGCCATGGTCGCACAGGTGATGCGCTGCGAGAGCATCTTCATCCTTAGCTTGCTGCTTTTCCTTATGCTTACGGCTGGAAAACTTGGCCTTTCGTATCGCAGCCGGGTATTCGGGATCAGCTTTGGCTTCGGCATTATGGCGGCCGGCGACCTGGTGGTCTCCGCGGCCTTTGCTCATTTTAAGCACAACATGATGACGTCGACGATCAGCGTGGTCACGACGACGGCCAGCATGTTGACCCTGGTGGTTTGGTCGGCGTATTTCCTGCAGCGCGAGCCGGTTCGCCGGGCCGCGGTGCTCAACCCATCTTCACCCCTGGCGCGTTGGAACGAGATCGCCACTTCGCTGGGCCAGAGTGCCCCCCGGGTGCCGGTGGTGGTCGCAGTTCCGGCAAGCGACTTCTTTCTTCAGGATGTCGAAAAAGTGGTCGACCGTATTCTCATCAAGAACTCATTGCACGTAGCTAGTTAACATCGCAGCGCGAAAGCAAGAGGCCATAACGGAGTTTCCGTTATGGCCTTTTGCTTTGCAGGAACACCCAGTTCTCAATGACCAGGATGGGGGTCTGAGACGAAAAGCGGTGGAGGGGCTTCGCCCATCGTTTTCGGCCCACGTACGCTCAGGCGAACGTGGGGCACCCGTGGGGAGCTGCGGGATACGCAGCAGGCTTTAGGGGAGGTCTGCGCCCACCCCCGGCGATTGGGGCGGGGTAGAGCCCAAACTCGGGGGGTTTAGGTTGCTGGGGTTTCTACGGGCTCTACGGTGACAAAACGGCCGGTCCGGCCGCGGTCGATGAAGTTCACCCGGCCGGCTATCTCGGCATAAAGGGTGTCATCTTTGCCCCGGCCGACGTTCAAACCGGGCTTCAGCTTGGTGCCGCGCTGACGGACGATGATGGAACCGCCGGTGACTACCTGGCCAGCAAAGATTTTTACACCCAGTCGCTGAGCGTTGGAATCGCGGCCATTTTTGGAACTGCCTAAGCCTTTTTTATGTGCCATTGCCTATCCCCGATCCGATGTTGATTGGTCGCTGCCATAGCTGAAGCCGTTGACCTCGATGCTGTTGATGCGGATCTCGGTAAAGGCCTGGCGGTGACCCTGAAGCTTCTTGTATTGCTTCTTGCGCTTGAAATGGAAGACTAGAATCTTGTCCCCTCGTCCCTCGCTCAAGACCGTGCCCAGGACCTTGGCTGCGGACGGCTTGGCGATGGGGGAATTTCCATCGGTAAAGGCGAGCACGTCGTTGAACTCTACTGCGGAGTTGGCTTCGCCTCCGGCCTTTTCGATCTTAACTACGTCGCCGGGAGCGACGCGATACTGTTTGCCGCCTGTGCGGATCACTGCGTACATAAAAAACCTCCACACGCCGAACCACACCGGCGTTTATCAAAACTAGCTGGGCTGCAAATGGATTGCCGAAGGTGCTCAAACCCTGAGGTGAGCAGACGTAGGCTTAGATCCCAAGCTTTCTAAGTTTACGTTTGCGGCCAGTTTTGGTCAACTCGGCAGACTGGAAAAGGTAAACCCCCAGCACCACCATCAACGGCTCGAGCGGATGACGAAAGCGGGCGTGGGCGGCCACGGCGTAATAGACCAACGGCAACAGCAGGAAGGCCCAGGCGAACAGGCCGACGGCTGGAACCTTTCGGTCCAGTGCCAGGGCAAGTCCCAGCAGGCCACAGACACTGCCAAAGATGAAATTCAAACTTCTGGCGTATTCCACCCACTCGGTTTTGCTCGATGGATGAGGAACCCCGGCCCAGAAAAAGAAGACTCGCTTGAGCGTGTTGCCCAGAAATTGCATCGGGTCAGAGTGTATGAAAGCCATCGCTTTATCGCCGCGCATTTTGGAGTAAGGAATTTCGCCTAAGCGGGCGTAGGAGCGTAGCTGGTCCGGTGCCTGGATCGGATGGTCATACTCCATCAGTAAGCCGGTGGCTCCTGGTCCATTGCCTAAGTACAGCTCGGCGCCGAAATTGCCCCGTGTGGGAACGAAGCGGTGGAAGACTTTCCAGTTCCTCAAGGTCCAGGGTCCCAGGCAGGCTGTGAAGAGCAGCGCTGCCAGCAGGAGTCCACCTGCCTGGCGTTTCCAGTCAGATGTGCCCGCGAGTACCCAGAGTCCGCAAGCGGGCAGGAAGATCAGGAGCGCGGGGTTGCTGAGGCCGGTGAGGCCCCACAGCAGTCCCAGGAGGGCCCAGCGCCCGAGAGTGGCGCTGGAGCGCATGGGTAAGGCGACCACCAACACCCATGAGAACAAAAAGGTGGTCAGCGAGGTGTCCCAAACCCAGCGCACCGAATACTGCATGGCTGCCGGGTAAAGGGCCCAAATCCACGCCGACCATCGGGCTACTTTCTGGTTGAAGCAGCGGGCGGCGATCTCCCAGATGGCAGGGGCGGTCAGAGCCGAAAACAGGCTGTCGAGGGTGAGAATTACCCACGCGGATAGCGGGGTGAAGACGCCGAATAGCTTGAAGACCCCGGCGAGAAGCAGTGGGAAGAGGGGTCCTACCCAGGCGGTGGGGCCGGTGTGACCGCGAAAAGGGTCAGAGAAGCCGTAGCCGGTGGCCAGTGCACGGGCGATTCGCCCCATCTCCTCGCCAAACAACATGTGGTCGTCGTAGGCGCGGATGCGGTAGGTATGTGCGAGGGTAAGGTAAAGGACGCGCACCGCAAAGGCCGCCCAGAAGACTGACCACGGGGCGCGGGATGCTTGGGGAGGAGCATTCATCAGCGCTCAAGATTCTATCAACCCGAGTTGTCGTCGGTTACGCGGACGGCTATACTAAAGGTTCGCCGGTTTGGTGCGTGCCCCGTCGTGTGCCCTGCGCACAGAATCAAGACTGCCGCATGTTTCTGCGAAAAGCATAAGTTATCTGGAGTTGGTCATGGCTCAGGTTTGTACAGTCTGCGGCAAGGGTCCGCAGTTCGGCA
>Ga0302324_100010514_pt1 | contig 19148 bp, 15 predicted proteins | sample Palsa_T0_1_FD_201949 | JGI IMG/M metagenome (GOLD analysis project Ga0302324, IMG submission 201949) | Peat permafrost microbial communities from Stordalen Mire near Abisko, Sweden - Palsa_T0_1 | ecosystem: Environmental > Terrestrial > Soil > Palsa > Peat permafrost | place: Sweden: Abisko...
GTCGATTTGAATTAAATCGAGGGCCTCGGTGGCTTCCAACATGCCCGGAGTCGACAAGGCGATGGATTCGGCGGACTTGGCACCCAGGCGTTTACGGGCCACCAATCTTGCGTCGAGAGCGCGGATGCGTTTGAGCACGCTGTTACGAGAGGGGGTGACCCGCTTCTCTGCATGACACCGACGCTTGACCTCACTATAGACGGACTCCATGGGTTTACGGGGCCGTACCAGGTAATGGGTCTGGATGGCGGTATCGATAATCCGTTCCAACTCCGGGCCAAGTCGCCGATAGCTCTTCTTCGGACCGGGCAGGTGGGCTACGAGACTCGTTGTCTGCGCGGAGGCGGTGTAACGCGCAATGAGCCGTCGCACCGTGCGGGCGGATAGTCCGAGAATCTTCGCCGCTGCTTCGACGCGCATGGTCGTCGATCCATCACCCTGCAATGAATCGCGAATGATGGCTTCACGCTCTTGCGCCTTGGTCCAGTCCGGCGTATCGGCGACGCGGAGCTTTTCGAGGCGTTGATCGAGTTGCACGATCGGGAGAGAAGGCAGCCCCCGCAGTTCGGTCACGAGAACCTCTCGAAGGTCAGCGGCGCCGGTTTCCTGAATCCGCGCGCGAACACCTTCCAGGCTCTGCAGCCGATGTACGCGGCCCTCCCATAGCACCAATTCCCCGGATCGCAATTCCAGGCGAAGGGCCGAATCGGGAGGCGCTGTCGTCGTGAGCCTTCTCCGCGCGGATTTGGACACGAAATGCTGACAAGCTACGCTTTTGTACAGAGAATCCTGACATGTTCGTCGCACCATTTACGGCGGTAGGACTTTTCAACCTCGCCGCGAATCGTCGAACTTCCGGTGCGCGATCAGGAGCTTACGCGCATATAAGGAAATTGCACGGTTTGACCGGCGAGCTGACGGTTTGGCCAGCAATTGCTGACTTCGACAACGGCCCTCTTCCTGGTCCGCGGCGCTCGATGCGCTCGCGTTTGACTCGGCGACGGACGGCGCCCGGCGACGGCTTTTCTTTGTCTCGAGCGGCAACTGCCAAGATTCCACCGCATGGCTCACACATCCGACGCACCTCACCACTGAGAGTATTCATGATCCGGCGCAGAGCTGGAATGCGCTCACGGTGGGTGCTAGCACGCACAAGATCCACATTACCGAAGCTGATGCCGGGCGCTATCAACCCATTGCGGCCTCGGGCAGCTTGAGTCCGTTCTCGTCGAGCTCCGCGAGCTGGGTTCGACGCGGCGCGCCATGGAAACCCGACGTCGTATTTGAAGGCGGTAATGCCGGACGCGACGGTGCTTTTGCCTCAAACTTCCCAAGCATCTCGCTCCTCACCACCTACTATGAACCGCTGTTGCGTAGCTTCAACCACACCAACGCTACGAGCGCTGCCACCGCGCAAATCGCTCACTTGGCGGCCCACATTGCAGGACAGTATCCGGCGCTCTGGCCTGAGACGTTGCGGGCTCTCGTCGTACACTCGGCGCGCTGGACCGAACAGATGCGCGATGAATTTTACGTCGGGGCGACAGAGACTGCGCGCCGCACGAATCTCTTGCGTCATTGTGGGTACGGCATTCCGAGCCTCGAGCGGGCGCTATGGAGTGCGGCAGATTCCCTGACTCTTATTGTGCAAGATGAGCTGCAGCCGTTCGAGAAGACCAACAAGGGGGTCAAGTCGCGCGATATGCGGTTGCATACTTTGCCGTGGCCGCGCCAATCTCTGCTCGAGTTAGGCGCACTGCCGGTGCGGCTCCGCGTAACGCTCTCTTACTTTATCGAGCCCAACCCGGGCGAGCGCGGTGAAGCGGACCAATACGCGTACCACTCGCATGCCCTCCGGTTTGAGGCACGCCGCGCGGGGGAGACGGCGCAAGCGTTCTTGGCACGCATTAATCGACTGGCGCGCGATGAAGAATATGGCACGCAGACGAGCAGCGGCGATACGCATTGGGTTCTGGGTGACCAGTTGCGCCGCCGCGGATCGCTCCATGCGGATGTGTGGAGCGGGACGGCCGCAGATCTCGCCGACAGAGGCGTGCTTGGGATTTATCCGGCGATCGGTTGGTGGCGACGCCGCACGCGCTTGGAGCGCTATGATCGCAGCTCACGTTACGCGCTCATCGTCTCAATCGAAGCTCCCGAGTCACCTGTCGATCTCTATGCGCTTTTGGCGGCCCAAATCGGAGTCCCCGTTCCTGTTTAGCCTGCCGGATGGCGCACCGTCTCTCACTAAATATCATCTATGATGACCTCTCCAAGGAGATTGAGTTCGCCAGTAGTGTTCTAAATATTCTGATTGACGTAAGTAACGCGGAGAGGGGCGGATGATTGAAGTCTCTAGAAATTTGTTTGTTGGTTCGCAGGAGGATGAATCATTTGTCCGTGGGCAGACCGGCTGGTACTTTATCCATGCCTGTAAGGAGCCCTATCATCGACAGGCATTAGGGTATACAGGCCGAGGCGCGCCGAAGGATCATCCCGAATACCTAGTTGCAGCACGTGACGGGCGCCTCATCCTTAATCTCGTTGATGTAGAGAACGTGGCCTACATTCCAGCGGAAATCATCGACGCGGCTCTAATGGCAATTAACCAGAACATTGGCGGCTCGAAAGTGCTTGTTCACTGCAACCAAGGATTATCAAGGTCGCCGGCCATTGCCCTGTTGTATATGGCCAAATTCACGGTTCAGTTTCGCTCAATGGACCACGAAACCGCCGTGCGGGAATTTCGCCGAATGTATCCGGCATACGCTCCTGCAAGGGGTATGGCGGAGTTTGTGCGGCTGCACTGGGCGAAATATGCGGCTCAAGCCTAATGGACGCGGCGATAGATAGCCTTCGTAGGCGATCGATGTCAAAACGCGAGTCGCCAGTCGTCTGCGCTATTTCCGGAGGATCTTCTTAGATGGAGGTTTCGGGATGACTATTCGATACTGATTATGGAGAGCCGAAACGAAATCAGTGGTCGGTCTCAAAGGGCGTAGTGCAGTGGCGCGCGTGCCTTGCAGCCAGTTGTACAGGCACCCGGTGCTAAGATCGGAGTTTTCGGGCCGACGAGTTGGATGCGGACCTGCTGTAGTGGCGCGACACCTGGATCGAATGTGGCTGGACCGCCCACTGCAAGCGCGCTAAAGGGATTGCTCCAAATCGTACTGCTGTTATTATATACAGTAAATGGCAGGTCGCGTGATCTGGGTCATAGGGTTGGCGATATAAAACCCTTACAGTGTGCGGTAAGCACCGAATAGAAAATGGGCTTTTCACCGCGCCGGTAGTGCGCGGCCAATGTGGTCAAGGATTCAGACGCTGCGATGAGACTTTATCGTTTGGGTTTTCTCTGCGCCGCGACAACGCTCGCTGCGCTTCCGGCGCTATCCATCGCAGCCAGTTTCAATTGCGGCAAGGCAAGATCTGAGACGGAGATCTTGATCTGCGCCGACCCGCAGTTATCGGCGTTGGATGATGATTTGGCGGTTCTGTACCGCTCCGCCAAGGCGGCAGCGACCGATGGGGTGGCTTTCAAGAAGGAAACTAACGAGGAGTGGAAGCGTCGCGGGAAATGCCAGGATCAGGATTGTCTTATTCAGTGGTATAAGCGCCGAAGCTCACAACTCGCGATTACGCTCAATCACGCTCAACAACAAACGACACCGAGCGCTGCGGCGGCTGTGTCGCCGGTGCCGACGCCGCCCGCGCCTGCCGAGACATCGGGCCCAGACGACTCGCCAAGCGTTGGTGGCCTTATTTTGTTCGTGGGCGCAGTGTTCATCGCGCTTTGGTTTATCCAAAGAGTTCGCGATGGTAAAAGGCGCCTCGTTGCCAGGCCCGCGGCGACCGTGAGTCCCCCAGAAATCATTCTGACGCGCAAAGCCGCGTCATCGCGGAGATTAGCCAATACCATGCAATTTGAAGTTCATGTCAGCGCGGGGTCGCAAGAATCTACGTCGAAATCCGCCGGCAAAGAGTTGCCGACCGTGTGGGTGCGTCCCGGCCAATCCGTCACGGTGCAGGGATTGTGCCTTTCCGGCGGAATGCTGTACGTCGGCAATACCTTGATGGCGTCTGATGGTGGTATTGAGCCCGCGCAACTCGATCCGACACTCGAGGTAGACCCGCAGCCGGCAGATCCGTCGGAGCGCCTATTTGGGTATTGGGCACGATATGAAAGCATCCCGTCCCCGGCGCGGCGCGCCTACCTGACCTGGTTGGCTGGTGGGCGGTGCGATCCCAACGCGAATATTGGCAATGTGTTCTTGTTTTTCTACGGCCTTGAGCGCCGTCTTCTCGTGGATGCACTCACGGATTCAGCCGCCAAGGCGGAAGCGCCCGCGATTATCGCCGAGATCGAACGTCTGCGTTCGATATACGACAACAACTCTTTTTTGCGCTATTCGAGCGATTTATTGGATTATCTCGCGGCGGGTGACGTCGAGCCGGAACTGTCTCTCAAGCCGCCGCCACCCTCAACTAGCAGTCGGGGCATGTCGCTACGCCTGCGTATCGGCTTAGGGCAGGCGGCGGTAGACGCACGGCCGGTATCTGCAGACTGGGCGCTTGCCTGGGCCCGATCTGAACCCAACGTTCGCCTGCCCGGTGTCGCGCGTCGTTGCGCGCGGCAGTTCGACGCGCAGTTTGTGCGCAGCTACGCAGAGAAATATGGGGCGGGCTTAAAGCTCTCTGTGAATCGTACCAAGCTAAAAATCTCCTATCGGCCGGCTTCCGGTGGTCTTCTGAATCAAAGCTTTGTGGCAAACTTGGGCGAACTGCCCGATGTGACCACGATCGTAACGCCGCTGAAGAAACTGCAGGTCGTGGTGGATGAAGTGGCTACGTCACTCGATACGTATTCGCGCTTCATCGGAAGGCACGCCGATAAGGCCGCCTCGCTCGAAGCGACTCTGTTGTTACCAAAGGCACTCTGGTCGTCAAGCGTCCAAGTCGCGTTCGATGCCATCGACAAGCGTGTTGGCATGGGCATGGTAGTGATCAAACTGGGCGAACTGCTGGACGCCTTGGGCGGCACATCTTCGCTGACACGCGACACGCTCAAGAATCTCTTTCACGTGCTGCACAACCAGAATGTCGGCGTCGAACCAGATGTGCTTGCTGGGGCAAAGACGCCGAAATCGGAAGAGTCGGTCGTGTTATTCCGGCTGTCCGCCGATGGGCACGGGAACGGCGACGACAATAAGGCGGGTTATGATGCGGTTGCCGTGATGCTGGATCTGGCGATCACTTTGGCGAATGCCGACGGCCGGATTTCAGGGCGCGAAGTTCAGTTTCTCAATCGACAGGTGGATAACTGGTCTCATGTGGGAGCGGCGGCACAGCGACGTCTTCGGGCTCGCCTGCGCTTGGGTATTGTCTATCCGCCGAGTCTGTCCTCACTCAAAAGTCGCCTTGAACCGTTGCCCGTCGCAGCGCGCACGGGTCTCGCCAAGTTACTTTCGGCCCTGGCCCTAGCCGACGGGAGGCTTGCGCCTGCCGCTGTTAAGCATCTCGAAAAGGTCTACCAACACCTCGGTATAGAATCGACGGCGCTCTACAGTGAGCTGCATGTCGCGTCTGCAGCGACAGACGCCAAGGTAGCCGCAATTCCGGCGCACTTGCCCAAGAAACAGGCACCGCCGAATGTGGTCCGAACGAGTGATTTTGCAACTAAGGCCAAAGCGACGGCGCGAGGTCTCCAATTGGATGCGGGGCGCATTGCCGTCTTGCAAGTGGAAAGCGAGCGCGTGACTGCGTTATTGGCTAAGGTGTTCGAGGAACAGGAACCGCAAGAGCCAGTCGCAGCGACGCCTGCCGCAAACGCCGAGGAACAGGACGGTCAAGAGGAGGCATCGCGACTCTTAGGATTGGACTCCGAGCACTCGACATTCCTACGGGCACTGCTGACTCGCTCGCGTTGGTCACGGGCGGAACTCGTCGACATGGCGGCCGATATGGAATTGATGCTCGACGGTGCTTTAGAGCGAGTCAATGAGGCGGCGCTCGATGCCTTCGATAATCGCTTAGCCGAAGGCGATGACCCGATTGAGATTGCCCAAGATCTGATGGAGAGCGTGAGCGCATGAATATGATTAAGCCGAAAGATCGCGATGTGATTGTGACGGCGTTGCGCGCCGGTGTCGTGCCGCGGGCGGGGCAGCACCTGATCCAAGTCGGTCGCGCCAAAGAAGTAGAGGTGATGCTCCGGGACATTGAGCGCATCGGCGAGGGTGGGGCGATCTTCAGAATCGTCATTGGCGAGTATGGTGCCGGTAAAACCTTTTTCTTGAATCTCGTGCGTGCTATTGCCATGCAGCAGAAGCTCGTGACCGCGCACGCGGATCTGAACCCGGATCGACGCCTCCAAGGCGCCGGGGGACAGGCCAGGTCGTTGTTTTCGGAGCTGATGAAGAATCTATCCACTCGGGCTAAGCCTGAGGGCGGCGCGGTGGGCGGTGTCGTCGAGAAGTTTGTGGCTCAGGCCAGGGCCGATAGCAAAGCCCCGGGCCTGCCGTTAGAACAGCTGATTCGCTCCCGCTTGAATCCCTTGACCGACATGGTGGGAGGCTATGATTTTGTGGAGGTCATTGCCACGTACGCACGGGCCTTTGAGGAGGGGAACGATGTGCTGCAAGCGAATGCGATTCGCTGGATGCGAGGCGAGTTCACCACCAAGACCGAAGCACGAGCGGCTTTGGGCGTGCGGAATATCATCGACGATGATCAGATTTATGACTACTTGAAGTTATTCGCGCGTTTCCTACGTATTGCGGGATTCGGTGGGCTGCTGGTCTGTTTGGATGAACTCGTGAACCTCTACAAGCTTGCCAATCGTCAAGCACGCGATAACAACTACGAGCAAATACTACGCATCTTGAACGATGTACTGCAGGGATCGACGGAAGGAATAGGCTTCCTTTTGGGAGGCACGCCAGAGTTTCTTCTGGACAGTCGCCGCGGCTTATACAGCTACCCGGCTCTGCAATCGCGTTTGGCCGAAAACACATTCGCGGTTCAATCAGGGTTGGTTGACTATTCGGGGCCGGTACTCCGCCTCACGAGCCTGACGCCCGAAGACTTTTACGTGCTATTGCAGAAGCTGCGGCATGTATTCGCCTTTGGGGATGCGGCTAAGTACCTACTCCCCGACGAGGGGATCGAGGCGTATATGGCGCACACGGCTAAGCGATTAGGGGAGACCTACTTTCGCACACCCCGCACCACCATCACGGCGTTTTTAGGATTGCTGGCACTGCTCGATCAACATCCCGGTACGGATTGGCGCGCCATGGTGGGTGGTATCAATATCGAGGCCGACCACGGTGCCGCCGCGGAAAAGGCGGTGGAAAGTGACGACCTTGCCACATTCAAGCTCTGAGTCGCAGCCTTCCAATCTTTGCTTACTCGAGGAGCGCATTCAGCGCTGGGTGTGGTCCAAGGGATGGACGGGCTTGCGGGATGCCCAAGAACGCGCGATACCCGTGCTCCTTGAAGCGCAGCGGGATGTCATCATCTCGGCAGTGACCGCGTCTGGCAAGACCGAGGCGGCGTTCCTGCCCATTCTATCCAGGCTCGTGCGCAATAAGGAAATGGGCGTAGCGCTTTACATCAGTCCCCTAAAGGCACTCATCAACGATCAATGGGGGCGCCTCGATCAGCTGTGCGAGGAAATCCAGGTCCCGGTAGTGCCTTGGCACGGCGACATTTCTCAGACGCGTAAACGGCAATTCAGGAAAAGCCCGCAGGGGGTGCTTCTTATCACGCCCGAATCGTTAGAGGCGATGTTTGTGCTTCGCGGCCACGAGCTCAAGCGGCTTTTCGGTGAGCTTGAATACGTGGTCATCGACGAACTCCATGCGTTCATTGGTAGCGAGCGAGGGAAGCAGTTGCAATCCCTCATGCGGCGTATCGAGGCCGTGATTGATCGGCGTGTGCCACGGGTGGGACTCTCGGCGACTTTGGGCGACATGTCTTTAGCCGCCGCGTTCCTGCGCCCCTCGGGACCTCCGGCGATGATTATCGAATCGGCGTCCGCCGGCCAAGAACTGAAAGTTCAGCTGCGCGGGTATCTGATCGAAACGATGAAAGAACCGACAGTGGCGGCTCCAGCTTTGTTCAGTGAGAAGCCTGAGGGCGAACACGAGCCGTCGTTGCGAGAGAAGGCGGAATTGAAAACCGATTCCTCCGTGGCCGATCATTTATTTAAGGTCCTTCACGGGTCTAAAAATTTGCTTTTCCCCAATAGTCGCAGCAACGTGGAGCACTACTCGGACCTATTGAGGCGGCGCTGTGAGCGCGAAGGCATCCCGAACGAATTTTGGCCGCATCACGGTAGTTTGTCCCGGGAAATCAGGGAGGATGCCGAGGCGGCACTTAAAGCGGGCGACCGCCCTGCCACGGCGATATGTACGACTACCCTAGAGCTTGGTATCGATATCGGCGCCGTCAAGAGTGTTGCGCAAATTGGACCGCCCCCCTCCGTGGCCGCGTTGCGGCAACGTCTTGGCAGGTCCGGTCGCAGACCCGGCGAAGCGGCGATCCTCCGTACTTACGTGATTGAAAATGAATTGACCGCCGAATCTCCGTTGTCCGATCGGCTTCGAGAGGGTCTGCTACAGTCGACCGCCAGCATCCGCCTCCTGCTTAAAAAGTGGTACGAGCCGCCACGGGCAGGCGGCTTGCATCTCTCCACATTAGTCCAGCAAGTGCTCTCGATGATTGCGGAACGGGGCGGTGTCACGGCGAGCGACCTGTCCCGCATTTTAGTACAAGAGGGCCCTTTTTCGAGCCTAACCTCCTCAGACTTGAGCGCGCTGCTGCGCGAGCTCGGTCAGCGGGATTTAGTCGTTCAAGATTCGTCCGGAGCGCTACTTTTAGGACAGGTGGGGGAAAAGTTTGTCGGTTCGCATGATTTTTACGCCGCATTCGCATCGAGTGAAGAGTGGCAAATTGTTCAGGACGGACACACATTGGGTACGTTGCCCATCGATAGCCCTGTCTTCGAGGGAATGTGCATCATTTTCGGCGGTCGACGTTGGAAGATCCTGAATGTCTGCTCGGAACCGCCCGTTTTGACAGTGGCGCCTGATCCCAGCGGTCGGCCGCCGATCTTCGACAGTGGCCGCGCGATGGTTCATGAACAGATCCGAATCGAGATGCGCAAGATCCTTGAGGAGGATGCTGAAATCACTTTTCTCGATCCAGTTGCAGGAAGCCTACTGCGCGAGGCGCGAAAGTTCTACAAGGATGCGCGGCTCTCAGAGCGCTCGTTCGTTACGGACGGCGACTCCGTGCTGCTACTTCCATGGGCTGGCGATTTTGCCAACAATGCGCTTGTGCTGCTGCTACGCTCGCTTGGTCTCAAGAGTGGATCCAACGATGGATTGATCGTTTGCTGCGAGGGATGGGGCTTGAATCGACTAGCTGATGCGTGCTCGGATGTCGTCGCGTTGGATGACGTTGATCTCCTTGCCATGTTGGAGGACGTCGAGAACTTAGGCCAAAATAAATGGGATTGGGCGTTACCGCGCAGCCTCTTGGCACGTTCTTATGCGTCACTGCATCTGGACATCCCTGGCGCCAAGAAAATCGCGGCAAAAGTACTGGAAGAGATGCAGTAAGGCATAGCTTGCTAGAGGGGCTGTGCCACAACTCGGATTCCGGCACCAGAAACGGGTAAAAGCAGCCACGATCCCGTGACCGGCTTGCCCGTGCAGGTTTCTATCGCCGTGCTGTATGCGACCAATTGGCCATTGGACGGCCATTGCGGGCGAATTCGAACCTTGGCGTTCAACGGAACCAGTGTATCAGCCATCGAATTAGCTCTATCCAGGGCACTGGCGCCATTGCAAGCGCAGCTAGCATAGCTGGGATGGCCCTTGACCACGCTAGCGTATTCAGCGCCCGACGGCGCTCGCGGTCGCCTTTGAAGTCACAGTAAGGGTTCTGCACGGTCTTCCGTTTCATCGCGTCGGCTCCTAAGTGATGTAGACGTGAAGGAACCGTGTAATCACGAGTTTTGAATTCACAAGCAGGTACACCCGCGGCAGGCGTCACGATCTTCGGCCGTCAATACCATTTTTGTCCGGCAGGGCGAGCGGGTTGGCCGTTTTTTGCGGCGTGGTTCTCGCCCAAAGGTTCGCGATTTAGACGTAGAATGTCGGGGTTAGAGAAAACGTACCCACTTATCGCGTTACTCAGGGAGGAGTCGATTTTCATGGCGATCCCCAATTTCCAGACGCTCGTGCTCCACCGTCCGCGTCTGAGATCTTTCGGCAAGGCAGATTTGCGCGAGCAAACTGATAGGCGACGCTTTGCACTTGTGAAATTTATGGTGGGGGAAAAATCGAAGTGAATACGCTGGTCTGGTGTCTCTTGAGCGGTCTGTTGTGCGCGGGGATTGCCTACCGGCTTCTGGAGAGGCGGCGGAAGGTATCGCTAGACGCGCAAAACGGCGTCCAAACACAGCTGTCGGTTGCTGAAACCCGGCTAACCGACCTTACTAAGCAATTTACTGCTCAGACAGAAGAGTTGCGGGCAGCGAATGCCACTACCGGTGAATTGTCCAAAGCCCATGCTCGCTTGGAGGCGAACATCGAGCAAGCGGAGGAGGTGCGGGCGCAGCTCGTCCGGGAAAAGGAGTCCGTGGATCAGGAATTGCGCGAAGAGCGCAAATTGCGCATCGAATTTGATAGTGCCGGCAAGGTCGCCGCGGGCAGCCTGCGAGACCTTGGTAACACGCTGGGAGAGGCACGCCAGCGGATTGATGCGTTAGAGACGGAGCGCCAGGCCGCCTCTAACAGAATTGCCAGCCTTACAGGCGACCGTGACGGCTTAAGTAAAGAGGTCCAGGGGCTACGGGAGCAGCTCGCTGCGCAAAGGACCTGGATCGACGAGCAAACCACCTTGTTCGAACAAAAGGTGCTCGCGGCCGCCGCCAGTCTCATGGAGGAGCGCGGCAGGGTGTTTACGGAGACCAATAAGAATCAGGTGGACGCCGTGATTGCGCCGTTCAAGGAGCAGCTTGCGGAGTTTCGAACGCGGGTTGATCACATTTACTCGGCCGATACCAGGGAGCGCGGGGAGCTGCGACAACAAATCGAGCATCTGACCAACCTCAATCAAGCTGTTTCCACGCAAGCCGAGCGCCTGACAAACGCCCTGACGGTAACCTCCAAGTCGACAGGCGATTGGGGCGAAACCATACTGCAGAAGATTTTGGAGGATTCGGGCCTTCGTGAAGGCAAAGAATACCTATTGCAGCATTCCATCAAGAACGCCGACGGTGACCGATTGCAGCCCGATGCGGTGATCTTTCTGCCTGAAGGCCGGCAGTTGGTCGTGGATGCCAAGGTATCGAACAAGGCTTGGACAGCTTACTGCGCGGCAAGCGATGATGTGGCGAAAGCCGGTCATTTGAAGGATCACCTGTCGTCCTTACGCACACACATCAAAAGCCTTTCGTCCAAGGACTATGCCGGGTCTCCCGAGCTCCAAACCGCCGATTTCGTATTGATGTTTGCGCCAGTCGAGACAGCGCTACTCACGGCACTCGCAAAAGATGACTCGCTATATGCCGACGCCTATCGGAGCAAGATCATCCTGGTGACTCCCAGCACGCTAATGGCCGTCGTGAAGCTGGTAGAAGGCATCTGGACCTTTCAAAAGCGCAAGGAATCAGCGGACGAGATCGCAGATGCGGGGCGGAAGCTTTACGAGAAACTAACAACCTTTGCGACGTCATTCGTGGAGGTTGGCGAAGCCATTCAAAAGGCGCATGGGACTTTCGAAAGGGCGCAGGGTCAATTAGCAACGGGTAAGGGTAATGCGATCCGGCTGGCTCAACGCATGGTGGAGTTGGGGGTGAGTCCGGCAGTGGGTAAATCAATGCCGCTGGAGCTAACGGGTAGTTTGGGAGATGAAGACGAGGATGTTCGCCCTGCGCTGCAGTCTGACAATGTTCCGAAGGCGAGTAACTCGTGATGATTGAGAAGCACGCGGCGGGAATTGCTGGTGCTCGAGATGAACGCAGATCACATTGGAGGTGAGCTTTGAGAATTGAAAAAATACATATAAAAAATTTCCGCGCGTTTTCGGACGTCGTCATTTCCCTCGATTCATATACATGCTTCGTTGGTCCCAATGGTGCCGGTAAGTCCACCGTCCTCGGGGCGCTAAACGTCTTTTTTCGCGATAAATCATCTGGCTTCTCAACGGAAACATTGAGCGAGGACGATTTTCATAACCGTAATATTGGGGAGCCCGTCGACATCTCGCTGACATTTTCGGATCTGAACGATACAGCAAAGGAGGAATTTGTTGGTTATGTTCGAGGAGAGAAATTAATTGTTTCAGCGGTGGCACGGTTTGATGAAACTACGCGATCCGCACCAGTTAAACAGTTTGGCAAAAGACCTGGCATTTCCGCATTTTCGCCCTTCTTCAAAGCGCAGGGAGACGGAAAAAAAGTCCCCGAACTCCAGCTAATCTATAACGAACTGCGAAATACCCATCCTCTTCTCGGTGCCGCAAAAACGGGACCCGCAATGACGGAGCAGCTCCGAAGCTACGAGGCGCAACACCCTGGAGAGCAATCGTTATTGGACAGTAATGATCAGTTCTATGGGTTTTCTGGCGGTGCCCGGCTGGAAAAGTATGTTCAATGGGTTTACGTGCCGGCCGTCAAGGACGTTGTTTCTGAGCAAGTAGAGGCAAAAAATACGGCATTGGGAGCGCTGTTGCTCCGCACCGCCAGAAGAAATGCATCATTTGAAGCTGGTTTAGCCAGCATACGTGCGAGATCCCAGGATGAATACGACCAACTGATCGCAGCGAATCAAGAGGCACTTTCGCAACTTTCGGAAAACCTAAATAAAAGAATGGTCGAATGGGCCCACCCGGACGCGGGCATCAAACTCGAATGGATGCACGACAAAAATAAGTCTGTGCGCATCGATCCACCGTTAGCACACGTTAGCGGATCCGAGTCGGGCTTCGAGGGCGGCCTTCTACGATTCGGTCATGGATTTCAGCGCTCGTACTTGATTGCGTTGCTACAAGAGCTCGCGGAAGGTGGTGTCGCAGATGGACCGAGTCTCATCCTGGGATGTGAGGAACCCGAGCTGTATCAGCATCCGCCTCAAGCACGCCATTTAGCAGTCACATTGGAGAAACTGGCCTCTGGCAATGCTCAGGTCCTCGTCTCAACGCATAGTCCCCTGTTCGTATCTGGAGAATACTTTGAGTCTGTTCGAATGGTGCGAAGGGGCTCGGACCACACAGCGTTTGTCAATCAAGTTACGTTCGATGAAATTGCGCGGGAAGTGGCTGACGCTACGGGCGCGGTGCCGCGTCGCGCCGAGGGAATGATGAGTCAGATTCATCAGTGTCTTCGTCCGACAACCAACGAAATGTTTTTTGCCGGTCACCTGGTACTCGTAGAGGGTTACGAAGATGTTGCGTATCTCGCGAGTTATATGGAATTACTCGGATTGAGTGCGACGTTTCGCGGAATGGGCGGTCATGTCGTGCCCGTCGGATCAAAGAGCTTGTTGCCACAGACGATCGTAGTGGCTAAGCGTCTTGGCATACCTGTTTTCGCGATTTTTGACGGGGACTCTGATAAAACGGACAAGCGGTCAATACACGAAAGAGATAACACGGCGATCTTAGCTCTGCTAAATTTACCCACCAGTGAACCATTTCCACTGCATTGTCACGTGAATCGAGGCGTGGCAATTTGGCCGGAAGATATCGCGTTAACGGTAGCTTCGGAATTTGGTGAGCAACTGTGGAGTGCGTGCCAGCAATCAGCAGACCAGTCGCTTGGGTACGGTGGAAACATGAAAAAGCACAGTCTTCATATCGGGGCTCGACTGGCTTACGGATGGGAAAAGGAGGGGCGCTCCGCTTCTCTAGAATCCGTCTGTCGGGCAGTAATCGATCGGCGCAACTACGCGTCCTAAACCGAGCTGCGCAGCCGCTTTCCGTGCAAGACTTACGCCCGCGCTCGCCGCCTCGATGTGGCTGGCGCTCTCATTCCAGATCTATCATAATGTTTATTATCGGTCTGTCAAACCTAACTACCAGAAATATAAGACGTTTTTGTGTTCGTTTCAGGGCAGATTTGCCTGAGTTGTCTATTTTAGTCATTTGAGTAACAATGTCTGCTCAAATGAGCAAGGTGGCTTACTATGAATGACCCCTCAAAAGCCCCTCGAGCGGCAGGTCGCATTGTCACTGTCGTACGTCGGGGTGGAGCGAAGACTCTATCTCAGGCGTGGACGGAACGCGAACAGGCGGTGCGGCTCTATTACACCAGCGTCGTGGATCGCGTGTCACTTGTGAAAGCGGGCGTTCCCGCGAAGTATGTGAAAGTGCTGTCGACGCGCATGAAAATGCCGATGGAGAAATTCTACAGAACGCTGGGATTGGCACGCCCGACGGTTGACCGCAAGGTGCGCCTATCGAAGCTTCTGAATCCCGACGAGAGCGAACGTGTGGTAGGCATCGCGCGTCTAGTTGGGCAAGCACAAAGCTTGGTGAAGGAATCAGGGCGTCAGGAGGAGTTTGACGCGGCTGTGTGGGTATCAGCATGGCTTGACCGACCATTGCCGGCACTCGGTGGTAAGCCTCCTGGAGAGTTCATGGATACCGCGGATGGCCGCATGTTGGTAGCGGATCTCCTATCGCAGGAGCAGTCCGGGGCTTATGCCTGAGCCATGCCACACCGTGTGTGGCGCATAGCCGCCGATACCCCCGATTACGCTGCCGACGATTTGTCAGGCAAGGGGGCGGAGAAGACCGGGGGGCGATGGAATAGAAAGGGTACACCTCTCGTCTACACCTCTTCTTCGATGGCGCTTGCTTGTCTTGAAACCGTCGTGCACCTGGGCGGCTCGGATCCGCTGCCGCTCAATCGCTATTTGATTGAAATTGAAATTCCGGACGATGCGTGGAGAGCGAGAACGAAATTTGATGTCGCGTTGCATGTAGGCTGGGATGCGCTGCCGGCCGGCCTCGTATCGCTCGACTGGGGCACGACCTGGGCAAAATCGGGAGTGCAATTGATCGCGCAGGTGCCATCCATCGTTGTCCCTGAGGAATGTAATTTTCTGTTGAATCCAGCACACCCGCTCGTGACCACATTGGTGGCGAAAAAAATCCGGCGCTGGACGTACGACGACCGACTCTAGCTCAGAGACAATGGCGGCAGCGCCCCGCATAAACGAATCTGATGATTGCCGACCCCCAATCCCGGGCGCCGGGCAATTGTACATGCCGATCAGCAGTGTGCGAACGTGATTCCCGATTCGCATGATCTTTTACCGTTCTTGAGCACACTGGTCCGCCGGCTGCCGGATAGCCTCACCTCCAAGGTATCGCCGCGGGCGGCGGTGGGACGACGCATCTTAAGCCCACGTGAGTCCCATATTTTGCGGTTGATAGGTCGCGGGATGTCAAATAAAAGAATTGCTCAGGAATTGAAGATTGCGCCGGAAACGGTCAAATCGCACGCTAAGCATATCTTCGTTAAATTAAACGCCCAGACGCGCGCGCAGGCTGTCGCGTACGCGCTTGGCCAACGGCTTCTTTGAGCCCAACGCTTCAACCAATGAAAATCGCCCGGGGATGCCACCGCGAATGAATCTGAAGTCCTTCCCGCCTTTCAAACTTGATACCGTCAATCACTGCCTGTGGCGTTCCGACGCGGAGGGCAACGACATTCGCGTGGCATTGACGCCTAAGTCATACGACTTGCTAATTTATTTCTTGGACCACGCCGGTCGCTTGATAACCCATGAGGAAACTGCGCTTGCCGAAGAAATTGCATTAAGACGAAGTCAGGAAACTAAGACAATAAACTGTCCACTGAAACGGGGCAGGTCCATATACGACATCGAGAAGCGATGGCGTTCCGTGCGTTTCGCGCGCGAACCCCTGTCATCGCCATCATGGAATCAAGTAAGTTGGTCGGAGAAGTCATGGGCGCACGGGATGCGTGTCGTCTTCCAGGTTCTCAATCTCCTCGACCGCCGCCAAACCGTTCAGGATTCGGAGGAGTTAACGCCGATCGCCTTCGCGCCGGGTTATCTGGATTCGGTCGGTCGCGCGGTGTGGTTCACCGTCCGCAGAGTCTTTTGAGTGGCAGGCGAGAAATTGGGGAATAAATCTCTTGCATGCTGAGTCATCTAATACAACGACCCCTGGGAAAAAGCAATGAAAAAATTACACAGCGACGGACGAAGCGATGAGACCGACGGCCTCAGCCGGCGCAGGTTCCTTGAATGCATGAGCTGGGCGGGCACGGGTGTCCTATGGACCTTGAGAGCCGGCGTGCCATTTTCACTCGGCTTGCTCGGCGAAGCGAACGCACAGGAGGCGGGCGGTTTTAGCTTTCTGCAAATCAGCGACAGCCACGTGGGTTTCGCCAAGCCGGTGAATAAGAATGTCAAAGGCACGTTGCAAGAGGCGATCGATCGGATCAAGGCGATGCCTGTACAACCGTCTTTCCTGATCCACACCGGCGACATCACGCACCTCTCGAAGCCTGATCAATTCGATGACGCTGCACAAATCATTTCGGGTGCGGGTCTGCAGACACACTATGTGCCTGGCGAGCACGACGTTCTGGATCCGGAAGTCACGCTCTATTTGGATCGCCATGGACAGGGCACCAAAGGTGGCGGCTGGTATAGCTTCGACGTCAATGGCGTCCATTTCATGGGCCTCGTCAACGTACTTGGCAGCGGGCGTTTCATGAGTCTGGTGGACACTGCAAACCCAGGCGGCCAGGCCGGCGGCCTCGGAACTCTTGGCGAGGAGCAGTTAGCCTGGATCGAAGACGATCTAAAAGGCCGCCCCGCCTCAACGCCAATCGTCGTGTTCGCGCACATGCCTCTGTGGTCCGTATATCCGACGTGGGGTTGGGGCACCGAGGATGGTGGTCGCGCTCTAACGCTGCTGAAACGCTTCGGGTCGGTCACTGTGCTCAACGGTCACATTCATCAAGTGATGCAGAAGGTCGAGGGCAATGTCACGTTTCACACGGCCAATTCGACGGCGTACCCGCAACCAGCTCCGGGCAGCGCACCGAAGCCTGGGCCGATGGCGGTGCCCCCCGAAAAGCTGCATAGCGTGATTGGTACAACCAGCGTCACCTATAAGCAGAACGTGGAGCGGCTCGCAATCGTTGATGCGCCGCTTCAGAGTTGAGCGCACATGGTTATGAACAATGCTAATGGCGCCGGCCAGACGGCTGTCGAGTTCACGGGAGAAGCTGATGTTACGTAAAATATTATTGCCGGTGGCGGCAATCGTAGTGATCGGGTTGGCCGCATTCTGGTTTCTCACGAGTCCGGCGACTGTATCGGCGGACTCGCTCGGTCCTCACACGCCCAATCTGGCCAATGGCAAGACCATGTTCCTGGCCGGCGATTGCTCCTCCTGCCACGCTGTTCCATTGCAGGCGGACAGCACCCGGCTCGGCGGCGGTCTCGGCCTCGTGTCGAAGTTTGGCACGTTCTATGTTCCCAATATTTCCGCCGACCCCAAAGACGGCATCGGCTCATGGACGGAGGCGCAGTTCGTCACCGCGATGAAAAAAGGTGTTTCACCGGAAGGCAATCATCTGTATCCGGCGTTTCCATATACATCGTTCCAGCGCATGAAACCCGACGATTTGCGCGACCTCTTCGCCTACCTTAAGTCGCTGCCGCCGGTATCCGGTCCGGAGCATGAGAACAACGTGCCGTTTCCTATGAACGTACGGCGCCTGGTCGGCGGCTGGAAGCTGCTCTATCTCGATGGCGAGGAATTCAAGCCGGATTCGTCTAAATCAGCCCAATGGAACCGCGGCGCCTACTTGATCAATGGCCCCGCACATTGCGTCGAGTGTCACAGCCCGCGCAATAGTCTTGGCGCGATCATTCCCGGCAAACGCTTCGCCGGGAACCCAAACGTCTTCGGTGGTCCCGGATTTCCGGACCTCACCAAGTTGAAAAAGTGGTCGCAAACGGATTTCGCCGAGATGCTCGCGACTGGACTCACGGCCGACGGCGGCCGGGTGGGCGGCCCGATGGCGGAGGTCGTGCGCACGACCTCACAATTGAGCGCCGAGGACCGTGCTGCGATGGCCGAATACCTCGTGTCGCTTCCCACGGCTGCCGCCGGCGGCAATGCAGATTGATTGCTTTCGCTGACGGGCACTACGCTGCTCGTAGCAGCGTAGTGCCCCGCATGAGGCCCCAAACCAAGTGCGCAGCGAAAATGGATGCTGGCGTGCGCATGCCGTAGTTTAGCCCCAGAAACCCGGGCGGCTCCAATTGCCTCATCACGGCGGGCCCTTAGTGGCGCTTTCAATGGAAAAATTACGTCAAGCATTCTCGTGGAGTAATTTGCTATGCGCGGCGATGCCTACATGAAGGCGGGGCGCCGCACGGAGGCCATGGCCGACTATCGACGCATGAGAAGCGATGCATGGGTGGAGATGAGCCGTCCTTGCCACGACACCTGTACTTCAAGGAGCGCGGGACGTGAAACTTCGATCTGCCCGACCCATGGCCACTGCCGCCGCCGACGATGTGATTGCCTGCAATTGGGCCCGTACAGACTCGCCGCTGCGCTTTTGCGTGATCCCTCCCGGGCGGCAGTCGAATTCCCCCCGCTAGCAGAGGTATTCAAGAGCCACAGCTGTATGACGCATGATAAGGCTTCTCGATATCACTACGGGAATGCCCGAAGAGAGGGCGGTTCGCGCACCCAATGGTCGGCCACATCGAGGCGTCGATCATTCTGCTTACGGTTGAATGTCGAGCTACTGTATAGAGGTCGCGTTGTCCCAAAAGAGGCTCTTGTCACCCATCGTCATCGGTTTGGCAAACGTCCCCTACATGATTCCAACAGTGGAAGTCGATTCCTCGGCGGTGAAAATTAGGGTAACCCCGAGTACTACCCCTCTATGCGCTTCAGAAGCGCCGCCGCAAAAAAGTCAGTTACGCGACGCACGCGTGCCGGTACGTACCGACGTTTGGGCCAGATGAGGCTTACGTCTCTGGAGTCGGTAAGGTAGTCCTCGAGAATGGTGATGACGTCAGGATGCTGTAACTCATCAACGAGTGAGATCTGAGCGAACAGACCAATTC
>Ga0302324_100010517_pt1 | contig 19147 bp, 17 predicted proteins | sample Palsa_T0_1_FD_201949 | JGI IMG/M metagenome (GOLD analysis project Ga0302324, IMG submission 201949) | Peat permafrost microbial communities from Stordalen Mire near Abisko, Sweden - Palsa_T0_1 | ecosystem: Environmental > Terrestrial > Soil > Palsa > Peat permafrost | place: Sweden: Abisko...
GGGAAGCAGAGCTGGGCCTGCACTCCATTGAGAGTCATGTCCTCCAGACGCGCCTCGGGCTGCCAGCAGCCCGGACGCATCTCGTCATAGGTGACTCCCCTGAGCACCACCTCCTCGGCTGGAAAGCCTGCCGCGGCAATGGTGCGCTTGACTGAGGCCCGATGATCCTCGTAGCACCACCAGGCAACCGGCGGCCCGTCAGCGCCAGGTGCTTCAACATAGGACGCCCCTTCGAGTTTGGGCACTCCCCCAGGCATGTACTCGATGTGGGGCCCGGCGTCGCGCAAACGACTCGGAAGGCGGTTGGACCAGACGTCCGGGGGCTCGACGACGTGTGCATCAAGGTCCACGATCCAGGGGATCTTGTCGACATCTCGTTCTAGGATTGCGGTCATCAGGTATATTATATCCAATTGCTGTGGATCAGTCAGACGCAGCCGCGCTACGCCAGGCCGGCATCAGGGATACATGATCGAGACACAAATGCACGAGGCAATCGCGAGATGAGCAGATTCCCGGGTCAACCCGACGACTTGCATTGGGATCCATTCGACGAATCGCTCAAAGACAATCCTCATCCGGTGTGGAAACGGCTCCGTGACGAGGCGCCGGTCTACTACAACGACGAATATGATTTTTGGGCCTTGAGTCGCTTTGAGGACATCGACAGAGCCCACCGGGATCCTCAGCGCTACAGCTCCGCACATTCCACCGTCTTGGAGAGCATGACTGAGGAGGCTCGGACCGAGGGCATGATGATCTTCCTCGACCCGCCGGAGCACACAGCTCTGCGCCGTTTGGTGTCGAAGGCCTTCACGCCTCGGCGCGTGGCAGACCTCGAGCAGGAAATCCGAACCCTCTGCGCGGGCCTCCTCGATGCTCAGCGGGACCGGAACAGCTTCGACTACGTGCAGGATTTCGGAGCGCGGCTCCCCGCCACGGTCATCGCCATGCTGCTCGGGGTACCACCTTCTGATCGCGAGGATGTCCGCCATCACATCGATGGTCTGTTCCACCTTGAGCCCGGAGTTGGCATGGCCAACGAGATGTCCATGCGGTCGGCGGGCTGGCTGTTCGAATATCTCGGTGAACTGATCAAGGAACGCGGAGAACGACCGCAGGACGACATGCTCACCGATCTCGTCCAAGCGGAGATCACCGGCAAAGACGGCGCCCCGCGGCATCTCACTCCACAAGAATGCACGGAGTTCGGAATCCTTCTTGTCAGCGCTGGCACCGAGACTGTTGCCCGCCTACTGGGTTGGGCCGGGCTCATTCTGGCGGATCATCCTGAGCAGCTGGCCGCCCTGGCTCAGAATCCTTCTCTCATACCCAACGCCATCGAAGAGCTTCTTCGTTACGAGTCGCCGTCACCGGTCCAAGGTCGGTGGCTGACCAAAGAGGTCGAACTCCATGGACAGCTCATCCCCGCCGATTCAAAGGTGCTCTTACTGACCGGCTCTGCGGGGCGCGACGAACGGGTCTATCCCGAACCGGATGAGTTCGATATTCGCCGCAATTTCCGACTGCACGTTGCATTCGGTTACGGCATTCACTTCTGCCTCGGTGCGGCACTCGCCCGGATGGAGGGCAAAATCGCACTTGAAGAGACGCTTAAGCGATACAACACTTGGACCGTGGACAAGGAGCGCTCTGTCCCGCTCCACACCAGTACCGTTCGCGGCTATCAGCAACTGCCAATTCGGGTGTAGACGCGGGTTGTACCCCATTGCTCCTTCTCGCTCGATGCCGAACGGGTGGTTTCGCCATGATCTTCCGCTATAGAATCCCATTCCAACAGTTGTCCCCTGGTTCACAAGCGGATTCCCCTAGGAGCTAGACACTGGTTCTAGTGGTAATTCCCACCGCCAAGGACGAGCCGCTCTGTCACGGATCGGCGTGAAACCTAGGACGAGGTTGACATGGCCGAACCGGTATCGCCGAACCTGCTGACAGATGATCAGCGGGCACGCCGTCAGCGCATCATCGATGCGGGGCTCGTACTGTTGGAGCGAAACGAGTATGAGCGCATCCAAATCAAGGACGTCGCCGAGGAAGCCGATGTCGCGCTTGGCACGCTCTATCACTACTTTTCATCGAAGGAGCACCTCTTCGCGGAAGTACTCGTCAAGTGGGCAGCCACGCTTAGGTCCAGCCTGGCACGCCATCCCCCACGAGGGCGGACGCCACGTGAAAAGCTGACCGAGGCGCTCCATCGTTCGGTTCGCGCCTTCCAACATCAACCGCAGCTGGCCCGGCTCATCGCGTCGCTGGAGCTGTCGTCGGACCCCTTCGCCACAGAGATCCTCGAAAGAATGGACCAGACCACATCCAGCGTTTACATGGAGTTGCTCGACGGTGTGGAGCCACGTCGAGCCCGTACCATTGTGCGGACAGTGGATGCCGTCCTCGACAGCCAGTTACGCGCCTGGTCAGCCGGCCGCCTGCCCATCACTGGTCTCTACGACTATCTGAGCGAGAGTATCGACCTGATCTTCGAAGGGGGACACGAGATCGAGGACGCTGATCGTTATGGACGCTACGACGCCGTCGGCCTCGGCAGCGATGAAACCGCATGATGAGGTCGACGCTGCCGCCGACGTTCTGGGATCTCGTCGTTCAAGCGGCCAATGAAGAACCGGACTCGCCCGTGGTGTCCGACGATCACGACCGGTCGTTGACACGAATCCAGCTCCGCGACGCCGCAGAAGCTACTGCCGCTGCGCTCTCGGACCGCGGCGTCAAAACCGACACGGTGGTCTCCTGGCAGTTGCCAACGACGATTGAAGCCGTGGTGCTCCTCGTCGCTCTGGCGCGGATTGGCGCCGTCCAGAACCCATTGATCCCAATTCTGCGTGAGCGGGAGGTGTTGTTCATCACCCAACAAGTCGGTACCGAGCTGCTCATCGTGCCGGAGGAGTGGCGAGGTTTTCCCCACGGAGCCATGGCACGGGGGCTTGCCACTTCCCATCACTTTGAGGTGATGGAGATCGATCTGCAAGGCCTGACCACGCGTGGATCCCAACACGACATCAGCTTGCCGACCGCAGACCCGGAGAGCTCGGCGCGATGCCCGGCGCCATCGATCGATGGTCACCGTTGGATCTACTACTCGTCGGGCACCACCGCCGACCCCAAGGGTGCCCGCCATACGGACGTCAGCATCATGTCCTCGTCCAACGCCTTGCTCGAACTCATGGGATTCGGAGAGGACGACGTGTATCCCATCCCTTGGCCGATCACGCATATCGGCGGCGCGTCGGTCCTGGCGTCCAGCATTCGCGGCGGGGTCCACCTCATTCTCTTCGAGGCATTCGACCCTGCGGAGACTCCCCGTCGCATGGCTGCCTACGATCCCACGGCGCTGGGCACGGCCGTCCCGTTCTTCCGGGCGTACCTTGACGCCGCGCGCGAGAACAAGGACCCCACGCTCTTCCCCGCCCTGCGGTTCGGGACCTTCGGCGGCGCCCCCGTCCCCACCGAGATCCACCGCGAAATGCGGAGGACGTTCGGCGTGCCGCTCATTGGAAGCTGGGGACTCACGGAATTCCCTAATGCCACGTCCGCCGCACCGACTGACCCGGAGGAGATCCTCACGACGTCGGTCGGACGGCCGGCTTCGGGCGTCTCGGTGCGCGCCGTCGACATGCAGGGGGACGTCTGCGCGACGGGTCAAGAGGGCGAGCTTCTCCTTCGAGGTCCCCAATGCTTCTCGGGCTATGTCGATCCAATGCTCGACGAGGCTGCGTTCGATGGCGATGGGTGGTTCCGCACGGGTGACGTCGGCACGATCGATGCCGGCGGAAACGTCCGCATTACGGGCCGGCTCAAGGACATCATCATCCGCAACGCAGAGAATATTTCCGTCGTCGAAGTCGAGGAAATGCTCTACCGTCATGATGCCGTCGCGGACGCCGCGGTATTCGGATTACCGGACGAACGCACTGGGGAGCGGGTCGTGGCCGTCGTCGTGCTCCAGAAGGGACGCCAAGTGGAGCTAAACGACCTCCGCGAGCACTGCCGCCTTGAGGGTCTCGCTGTCCAGAAATGCCCCGAGCAGCTGGAGATCGTCGATGCGCTTCCCAGGAACGCAATGGGCAAGATTCTGAAGCAGGACCTGCGCTCGCGTCTCACGTAACCGCGTGTAACGGCACCGCCGACAAGTACGCGACGCTCATACTGCGCATTACCGCAGCTTCCACTCTCCTCGCTTCTGCTGCGTAAAAAGCTCCTGGCCCTCTTGCAGCGCTCGGGCGCTCGTGCCCAGTTGAAGGAAGACATTCCCGAGCCCAAGAGCTTGCTCCCGCGACAGGCTCCGCGCCGCCCACAGAGTCCGCAACGTTGCCTGCACGCTCGTCGGCGGTTGGGAGGCAATGACCGTCGCGAGCGCTCGGCTTGACTCGAGGAGCTGCTCCTTCGGGACAACATCGCAAACCAGTCCGGTCTCGCGAGCAGTTCGCGCCGACATCCGCTCATCAACCCCCACCAGGCTCATCCGCACTAAATCTCCGAATGCCATCCTGTTGGTCAGCAAGATCGGCTCATACACAGCCGTCATCGTGAAGCTCACATGCGGATCAAAGAAGGTGGCATTCTCTGCCGCGACGATGATGTCGCTCTCCCCGAGGAGGTAGAACCCCCCGCCGCAGGCCATGCCGTTCACTGCGGCAATGACGGGCTTCCACAACCCCTGACTCTTCGGACCGATCTTTTGACCGGGATCGTCGTACGTGAAGGGATCGAACTCCTCCTCTGTAGGGATATCCGCCCGATCGATACCGGTGCAAAACGCTCGATCTCCTGCACCGGTCAATACGACAACCCTTACCGCATCGTCCAGGCGAATATGGCGCCAGAGCGCAGAGAGTTCGTCTTGCATACGCTCGTTGAACGCGTTGTGCACTTCAGGCCGATTCAGTGTCACCTGCGCGATGTAGTCGCGAACGTCATAGGTGATTGTGGTGAAACCATCCGGTACGACCACGGCACTCATCAGCCGAACCTATCAAACACCGGCAACGTTCCCGCCCTACATCCATCTACCTTTCGTTGTAGCGACGGATTATTGGAGCTCCCAGTCGTGCCTTGCGTGCGCTGCGCGTGGGAAATCACGACATGCACATCCGCGGCGGCACGGCATGGCACAGACCCATGTAATATAATATGCAAATGCTCATTCGGGCCGCCAGCCACTGTCAGGATTGGACTCCATGCGACTTTCCACAAGAGGGGCGTTCCGAGTAATGGGCTGGTTTCCTAGCGACGTACGTGATGTTTCCGACGAGCTGGTTGCATTCCGCCCACAGGTCGGCCCGGAATTCTCATGAACTCAGAATGGCGCAGCGAAAGCCCGATGTACCCAGCAGGAAGTGCGGATGTTGGCGGAGATGTTGCCGACGGTCTGGACGTGGGTCGGCTCTTCCGCCTTGATGGTCGGGTGGCACTGGTCACCGGGGGTACGCGCGGGATCGGTCGTGCGATCGCCGAAGGATTCGGGCTTGCCGGGGCTCGCGTGGTTGTTGCGAGTCGAAAGCCCGAAGCGTGTGCGGAAACCGAGGCGGAATTACGTTCGGTGGGAATCGATGCCGCCGGCATCGCGTGCCATATGGGCTCGTTGAGTGATGTGCGTGCCCTTGTCCGAGTGAGCGTAGAGCGCTTCGGTGCCATCGACGTCGTGCTCAACAACGCCGCGAACGCCCTTGCTGAGCCCATCGGCAGCTTCACCGAGGCAGGATTCACGAAATCGATTGACGTCAATGTAAAAGGTCCGCTCTTTCTTATCCAAGAGTCCCTTCCCTACTTGCGCGACTCGGATCATGCGTCGGTGATCAACATGGTTTCCGCGGGAGCCTGGCTGTTCTCTGCCACTGTGGCGCACTACGCCGCCGCCAAGGCCGCCATGGTCTCCTATACCAAGGCACTGGCCGCTGGCCTGGCCCCTGAAGGCATTCGGGTCAACGCCCTCGCCCCAGGATCCGTGGACACCGACATGACACGCGCCACCGGACCAGCAGCTACCGCCGGTATGGCCCGAGCCGCCTTACTGCGACGGGTGGCGAACGCAAACGAGATGGTGGGGCCGGCACTCTTCCTCGCCTCCGATGCGTCCAGCTACATGACCGGCGCGGTGATCCACGCCGACGGAGGGCTCGTCACCCGCTGACGCAGCAATGATGCGGGCCGCTCGGTCCCCCCAGCTAGGAGTAGGGCGGGTTGGCCGGGTAGGCCTTGTGTGTGACTCCCTGCAGTAGTGATTCGCCCAGAAGAGGCGCGGACACGCTCACTCCCCCATTACTCGGTTGGCGGGACGCCGACGCCGAAGATCTCGCCACAGTGCGCTTCGGCCATGGCCGCCAGCGGTAGCTCGACGTCGAGCTCATCCGCCAACGCCAAAGCCGCCCGCAAGTCCTTGCGCGCTATGTCAGCGGCATCCTGCATGGCCCTGACCAGGCCCTGGTCGTCCGCGGGGGTAAACGGCGCCACCGTTTGCCGGAACATGAGCGTGGCTTGGCCTCCGGATTGAGCGTCGCTGGCCCTGACCACCTCCGCCAACTTGGCGAGTTCAATGCCCGCTGATTCAGCCAAGACCTGCGCCTCGTGGGCCGCCAGCCACCCTCCGTACTGCGCCAGGTTGCGAGCAAGCTTGGCCGCCAACCCGGTGCCGAACGGCCCCATGGTCACGGTCACCGAGCCAATGGACTCAAACAGCGGAGCGAGGGCGGCGATTACCTCGGGGTCACCACCGCACATGCAGACCAGGTTCCCGGAGGCCGCCGCTGACGGTCCACCGCTGACGCCACAATCGACGATGGGCACACCGAGCGCCCTGGCTTCAGCGCCTATTGCAGCTACGCACGCCGAGGTGACCGTGCTGACCACGACCACGGTGGTGCCAGGTGCACCGGCGGCCAGGGCGCCTTCAGGGCCCGACAGTACGGAACGGACCTGCTCGTCGTTCACGACGGCCACCACAACAATGTCGGACTCCCGCGCCAAATCGAACGGCGATACGGCCACTGCGGCGTAGTCGGCGTGACGACGGGTCGCCTCAGGGCGGATGTCACACACAACCAGCGGCAATCCGGCGGCGTGGACGTTGGTTGCGATACCACTGCCGATGGTGCCAAGCCCGATGACCCCGATGGTCGGACCGGGCGTGCGCTGTTCTGCGAACAAGAGAGATCCCTTCTCTATGGCCAGGAAACCCTGGCCGGAGCTGTCGCGCCTTCCTAGGCTCTTCGAATTCACCGGCCTCATACCGATGCAAACCTGACACCGAAGATCGGGCGTTCGGAGCGACATCTTTACAGACACGTTCACCGGCCCTATTCGCTGCGGAGTGCTCAGGTGAAGTCGGATCCCCCGTCCACGTTCACATCGGCTCCGGTCATGTAGCTGTTCACGCGAGAACCGAGGAAGGCGATGACCGGTCCGATCTCGGCCGGGCTACCGGCCCGTCCCAGATAAGCGGGGTGACCGAAATCCTCCGCGATGACCCGCATGGCGTCGGTCAGGCTCGTGCTGTCCACACCTCGTTCCGGAGGAAGGGAGCGCAGGTAGCCCTGCATCCCTTCCGAGAGGAAAGATCCAGGGGAGACGGTGTTCACGAGGATCCCCTCGGGTGCCAGCGATTGGGACAGATTTTTCGTCAAGCTACTGAGGGCGGCTTTGGTTGCGGTATACGCCACGAGTTCCGGACTCTGCCGCTTGGTGGAGTGGGCCGAGACATTGACGATCCTCGCGAACGACCCTCGACGGAGCAAGGGCAGGGTACGGCGAACCGTGCGAACTGCGCTGAGCACCCCGATATCGAAGGTGGCCCGCCACTGGTCGTCGTCGAGTCGGTCGAAGGGACCGATCCCGACGTCGACCGGTCCCGCAGTGTTCACCAGGACCTCCAGGGCCTGCCACCGTTCGCCCAGGTGGTCGATGGCAGCATCGACCTCAATCAGATTCGTCAAGTCTGCTCCCAAGGCGATGCTCTCGGGGCTCCCTTGCGAGCGCAGCGTCGCAACCGTGTCATCGAGGGACTCGCTGGGCCGGGCGAGCACTGCCACGCGCGCACCTTCTCGCGCAAAGGTCTCGGCGGCGGCGCGGCCCATCCCACGTGAGCCGCCCACTACAAGCACGCGTGCGTCGGCAAGCCCGAGATCCACTGCACTCCCCCTCTCCCCAAGGCCATGTGCCCCGCAGTCCCTCAAATGCCTGGCGACCCCTGTGGGGGCAGGAGCGCTAAAGCAGGGGGCGACGAATATGGTGACAGTAATGGCAGCTTTTGTGAAATTCTGAGGCTCGAATTCGCTGCTGCGCTACGCCCTAACGTCAGGTTCATGAGGGGCTTGCTTTCTGAGGTCGTAATGGGCGAAGGCGCTGGAGCGATTCTTCATGGGGGCCATCTCCGGTGGAGGCGGTGGTGACCGGTGGAACGAGCGGACTGGGATACGCCGTGGCCTCTGCCCTCAGTGCGCCCGGGACAACGGTCACTCTGACGGGCAGATCCCGCGAACGAGCCGTCTTGGTTGGCGCTGGGCTCACCGAAGCCATCGGCATGGAGCTCGACGTGCGAGACGAACGTTCAGTGGTTCGGGCGGTCGACGAGGCGTGGACGCGTCTCGGCGGATTGGACATGATCGTCAACAACGAGGCTGGATCCCACAGCTAGCTGACATGCGAGAAGGCGGCGGCGGCAAGGGTTCTCGCTGTTTTCTCTGCGCTCTCAATGGCGTCGTCGATGCTGAGTCCGCACAGGTCGGTGAGACGGAGGAATCACCGTACCGTGTCCTTCCGACGTTGCGTGCAACTCACCTCGGGGTTACTACTTCGAAAACGTCTGGCGTCCCATCTTCAACCAGGCAGACTTTGATCAGGTCTGGACAGATATCTCGAACGACATCCAATAATAGGTTTCACTTCCGCGCACTCGAAAAAGGGTCGCACTCGGTGAGCGGTCACGGTGACTGGGGACCAAGTGCCGCGATGGCCTCGTCGAGCAGCGGGAGCGTTCGATCTGGAAGCGGGTCTTCGGGAAAGAACTCCCGGTACAGCTCCAACGCCTCGGCGACGCTGGTGATGCCACATCTTTTGACGAGGAAGTTGATGTCGAGACGGTCCCGCGAGCCACGACCGGCCCGCATCTTCATGGCCAACATCGTTCGCTCATCCGCGGCGACGATCTCAACGTTCCCCGATTTGAGTATCGGTTGCCAGTTGGGCTCCCTGAATACCGGTATGAACTGTTGAGCCGAGTTGTTAAGCCATTCGGCACCGAGCCCTCGGCGCTCACCGATCTCAGCGGCGACGGCCAGCACGTCATCGGCCGGATGAACCGAGCCATCAATGTCTCCGGTGGTGAAGCGAGCATCGAACGCAAGCACCATGACCGCCCCTCCAACCAAGTAGATCTTGGCCTTCACGTTGCGGGCGTTGAGCTGGTCTGCAAGTTCGGCGAGTGCCGACTCCATTTCGTCCCGGTTGAGATCAGACACTTTCAAGTTCGTCTTCCGCAGCAAACACACCGTGACGGATGAGCGCTCCAGGCGAGTTGGCGATCTCCCAGGTATGGAATCTCGGGTTCTTGGAGAGATACCAGAAGGGTCGATTGAACCTATTCGGGTCATTCGTCCAGCGAGGTGGAGAGATCACCTTCCTCGCCGCCTCATCTTCAACTATCGCAGCGAGGAAAGCATCCCAACGCGTGTCCCCGACGAGGCCTGGGGCTTGGCCGGTAAGGGCATCGAATTCCTCACGGTTGGATCGTCGGAGGGCGTCTTTCAGATCGAGGACGGCGCGAAACGCACCGTCCTCACGAATATCGAGTGACAGCCCTTCACCCGCATTCCCATACAGCCGATCCTTGATCGTGTTGGCGGTCGCAACCGCACTGTGCCGCGGCAAAGGGACCAGCCGTATGGCGATCGACTGGCCGGCGGACTCGGCGATCCTGCTCAGCAGGGTGAGTGACGGCTCTCTTTGTCCAACTTCGACTTCGGCGATCGTCGACTGGGGGACGCCAGCTTTCGCGGCCAAGTCGCGCTGAGTAAGGCCACCGTCTCGCCGCAACTGGCGAAGGATTGCGCTTGCTTCGGCTTTTCCGTCCACGGTGAGATGATACCATATCACAGATCAGAATAAACCTCAATGCCTCTCTCGGAATCTCCCGACCCCGCCACGCGTAGCTCCCCCACTATCCGCCCCACCATCTCAGCGATACGGGGACGCGATACGCCTAATTCCATGGACGGGGCGTGGACGTAGTAGCAGTTCAGAGGACCACACGACACTGCCCGGACTCCCCTGCCTCGGACTCTTCATCCGCAGGTTTCGGGTTCGAATCCCGAGGGGCACTCGTACTGCTGGAGCCGGGACATAGGGAGTCGATATGACCCCTCCCGCCTTCTCCCGCAGGGCTGCATCTTTTACCCGAAGGTCAACGACCGGGCGTTCTCAACCAGGATCCTGCGCTGGTCGTCGAGCGAGAACGAGACCACCTTCTCGAGGAAGTCACGTGGTTGCGGGAGCCCTTCGGCATGCGGCCAGTCCGAACCGAAGAGAATCCGCTCAACCGGCAAATGGCGCGCCAAGTCTTCGACGCTGTCCTCCACGAACGGCGCCACCCAGCAGTGCTCCACGAACTGATCGACGGGATTCGAGCTGAACATTCCTGGGTTCTGCCCTCCCAGCATGTGCAGCGAATGCAGGCACCGCGGGACCCAGTCCGCCCCGTTCTCGATGTAGGCGACCCTCAGGCGAGGGAATCGCTCGAAGAGTTTGTGCGCCACCAGCACGGTGGCGAAGTCCTCGATCAGGCGATGCTTCATGAGCTGCGCCACCAGCGAGGCGGATTGGACCGCCGATGCGTCGGGACGCAGTTCGCTTGTCGGCGTACCGGCGAGGCCCCAGGTCCGGGCGATGTCAGAGGCGACGTCGGTGTACCCGTCCTCGAAGCCGGCGTGCGTGGTCACCACGATGCCCGCGTCTTGGACTCGGGCCCAGAACCCGTCAAATGTTGAGTCGGCAGGGGACCGTAGACCGTCGGGAGTGAAGACCGGTCCGTTGCGGATGGTGATGACGCGGGCACCGCGCTCCAGGCACCACTCAAGCTCGGTGATGGCGCGGCCGATGTCAGACAGCGTCAGGAACGGGACGGCAAAGATGCGGTCCTGGTAGGCGAATCCCCAATCGTCATCGAGCCAGCGGTTGAACGCTCGCATCACCTCAATCGAAGCCTCGACGTCTGGCTGCATGGGACCCTCCATGCAGACCCCTTGCGACGGGAACAACCATGCTGCCTCCACGCCCTGGGCATCCATGCAGGCGAGGCGAGCGTCACGGTCGAACCACTCCGGGTGCGCGCTGGGGTCCTCGCAGGCAAGTTCGTTCCCGACCCGCTCCTTGCTGCTCTTCCCGGCGAAGTAGTCGTAGAGCGCGCCGGGACGTGGCCTGGGGTGCACGTCACCCGGGCCAGGGATGATCGGGTGCTGGCGCTCGCCGAAGAAGTAGTGAGGTTTGCCACCGACATCTTTCAGAACGACGCCCCGGTCGGCGAACTTCGGGTCGCGGTGCCGGGTGAAGGAGTCACTGACCTCCCAATAGTGATTGTCGGCGTCGAAGAAGTTCGTTATCTCTGATTCGGGAGTTCGCATGGTTCGCTCCTCACTCCGTGCCGTGGCGGAGCAACTTGCCCGGCGTGTCACCGGTGCACTCTCCGTCGATGAAGGTCGTCACGCCGTTGACGATGATCCGGTCGTAGCCAACCGCCCTTTGAATCAGCCGCCATTCCCCGGCCGGGTAGTCCCAGACCCTTTCTTGCGCCGTGCTGTCCACGGTCTCGGGGTCGTAGATCACGACATCGGCCGGCGCTCCCTCGGCCAGGAAACCGCGGCCCTTCAGGCCCGCCGCCGCAGCGGGGTAATAGGACAGCCGCCAGTGAGCCTCCTCGAGCGACATGATCTCGTGCTCACGCACCCAATAGCCGAGGAGTTCGGTCGGATACCGAGCCGTCGTCACGAACTTGGTGTGAGCACCACCGTCACTGACCCCGGGAAGGGCGACCGGCGAGGTGGCGATCTCCTTCATTGCCTCGGGTGGGGTCTTGAGCATCGGAGTGGCGAAACCAACCCGGAGCTGACCGGCCACAGCCACGTCCAAGAAGGCGTCGATCTCGTGCTTGCCCTCTCGAGCCGCGACCTCGCCGACGGTGAACCCCTCGTAGGTATCCTTCAATTTCCGAGCGCCGGGCACGTCGCTCGAGATCCAGTGGATCTTGATATTGGTCAGGTCGTAGCCCGCCCCGAACAGGCCGCCACGCTCTTCATGGATCTCCTTCATGGCGGCGCGGCGTTCTGCATCAGCGAACTTGACCCTCTTCTCCTCGACCGTGCCAAGGCAAGCCTCCCGCCAGCACGGGATCGTGTCCGCCAGGTTGTAGTCCTCGAGGGTGAACTCCGAGACGAAGTTGGTCGTCAATGCCTGGGCAAAGACGCGAAGGCCTTCCTCCTCGTTGAAGTAGGCCAGCTGCTTGAGGGCGTCGCGGTGGCTGTACTTGGCTCCGCCGTGCTGGTTGAGTGCACCGTCAGCCAACAGAGCGTTCCAGATAATGGGTCGGCCGCTCTCGCGCGCCATCAGGGCCGCCGTCTCGAGGGTGCCGGTTAACTGCGCCGTGCCGCGCCCGGTCGAACCCATGGCCCGGGAGAAAGCGATCACCTCGTCCTCCGTCATGCAATCGGTCACCATCGGCGTCCCGTCGTAGTCGAGCTGGACGTTGCCAACTTCCCCGGAGACCTGAGCGCTGAACCCACAACCGCCGGCTTCCATTCCTTCGACAAGGAGCCGGCACATCTCATCGAGCTGTTCCGTCGTCACACGGTAGGCCTTGGCATTGTCCACGCCGGCGACGTAGGCGTACAGAGGCGCCAGGGGCACGAAGGACATCAGGTTCACGCCCTTGGGAGTGCGGTCCACACTGTCGAGGAACTCTGGGTACGTCACCCAGTCCCAGGGCATACCTACCCGCATCGTCTCGAGCGGGACCGCCTCATTGCGCGACAAGCTCAGCATGGCCCGCTCCCGGCCCTCTGGCTCGCAGGGGGCGAAGCCGAACCCGCAATTGCCGATGACGACGCTCGTGACGCCGTGCCAGCCCGACATGGTGCACCAGGGGTCCCAGAACACCTGGCTGTCGTAGTGCGTGTGCAGGTCCACGAATCCCGGCGCCACCACCCTGTGCGAAGCGTCCACCACCTCACGACAATCGGCCGCGTCCACCCGGCCGATCTGCACCACCTTCCCGCCCGCGATACCGACGTCAGCTTTGTAGCGCGGCGTACGCAGACCGTCGATCACAGTCCCGCCCTTGATCACCAGGTCGAGCTTCGGCATGTCCCTCCCTTACCGGATCCATGACCCGGTGCGTCGGGCCCCCGGGCACGGCGAGCAGCAGGTTCCCCCGTGGATCATCAACCTACTTACTTGCTTGCTAATTGACAAGCAAGTAAGTTTCTCCAGGTGAGCGAGGAGTTCGCGCGACGAAGTCAGGCCGAACGGCGAAGCCGGTCCGAGGACGCGCTGTTGGCAGCCGCAGCCGAGCTTGTGTCCGAACGCGGGGTCCAGGGCGCATCCCTCGCGAGCATCGGTGGTCGTGCCGGAGTCAGCCGGGGCCTCCCGACGCACCACTTCGGCTCGAAGGACGCCCTCGTGACCCAGCTGGCCGAGCGGGCTCAGACTGAGATCGGGCTGGTGATCTTCGAGGCGCAACGGCGCCAGGCGGAGGTCTCCGGCGACCAGCCCGGTCTCGACGAGATCATCGTGGGCGTTGACGCCTACCTCGAGCTCTTCGAGGACCCCGGACCCGAAGAACGGGCGCTTCTGGTCATGTGGGGCTCCACCTTCCCTTCGGACGCATCGGTGGAGGGCATGGCCGACGCGGAACGTCGCAGCTACGAGGGCTTATCCCAGCGGATCGCAAAGGGCCAAGACGACGGTTCTGTTCGCAAGGACGTCGACCCCATGGCCAGCGCCGTCCTTCTGCACGGCCTCATGCGGGGGGTCGCCGCCCTTTTCCTCTCCGACAGCCGTCCGGCGGACATGGACAGCGTCCGCCGGGCCTGCGGCGAGTGGATTGCTTCGTCCTTGGCCCCGCGGTGACGCTTCTCTCATTCCATAGTCAATAGGGCCCGCTGGCCGAGCGAAGCGAGGCTTAGACCCGTCGCCATATTGGTCCTATGAGAAATCGCACGGGCTCCTGGGTGATGACATTCACCGCTGGTTAGTGAGTCATCGACGAGTTGGGATCACCGCGTACCCGGTGAACTCCCCCGCTTGTGAGATTCCTCGCCACCGGTCCCCTGAACCTCGGGTGAGGGACCTATGACAACTGACCCATAGCTGTCACCACAGACTCGATATGGTCCATGAGGACCTGCAGGGCGGCCGCAGGGTTCAGCTCGAGCACCTCGCTCTCCTCTTCGTAGATGAGGACGTGCCCCGCCCGGAAGAAGTACGCATCGCCCGTCTCGGCCACCTCATCAGGCCAATCACTCTCCGGGTAATGGCACCGAAGGCGGCCTTTGAACATGTAGCCGTAGTGGGGACACGGGCAGACCCCTCCGGGAAGACCCCGATAGAGCGGCGTATGGTCGCCCGGAGGTGTGACCGTGTACCCCACCTCAAGGTCTCCCCACTGCGCCGAGCTGAATCCGGTCCCGCAGAGTGGCCAGCGTCCTCCCCCGCCGCGGGGAAGGTCTTGCAGTTTGCTCACGGGCATCGTTGACTTCCTCGCATCTTGACGAACTTTCGGGATCCGGTCCGGACGCGGACCACTATGCGACCCGTCAGCGCTCTACGACGAACTCGCCGTCGCCGTCCCCGGGATGTCGGTTCCGCAGGTCGGCTGCGCGGAGACGGGCGTGAAGCCGTTCTTGCCGGCCAGCATCATCCACGAGCAGCTCTTGGCATCGTCGTGCCCGAAGTCCGTGGCGTAATCCCAGCTCTGTGGCAGAAGGCCGTTGGCGTTGTACGACTTGACCCCCCGCAGCGCCGTGATGACTCCGGCTCGGGTTGGATTCTTCCCCGCCAGCTGCAGCCCCTTGATCATCAAGTCCGCGCCCAACCAGGCCTCGTACTCGCTGAAGGAAGGGAAGTCAGTCTTGGAATACCCGTCGTACTTCTCCATGGCCGCCTGCATCTGCTTGGTCGCCGCGTCCGGGAGCGACCAGGGGCGGAACAACGAGTAGAAATAGCTGCCCTGCACTGCCGACCATGCCGCGGAGTGGACCGCATCAGGCTGGTAGCCGGTCGCGAACAGGCCGGTCGCCTTCACACCCGCCTGCTGGAGTGCCTGAGCCAGAGCGAAGTTCGAGTTGTTGTCCATCTCGGGCGCATAAGCGTCGACGTGATTCTGCTTCGCCAATAGCGCTTCGCTGGTGAAGTCCACACCCCCGAACGGAACGGTGGTGTCGAGCACTCCGGTCTTGCCCCCAGCATGGTTGAACGAATCCGACGTCTGGATCGCGGCGCGGCTGGAAGAAGGTGAGATCCCGTACCCGTAGGTGGCGAGCACTTTGGCCCCATGCTGCTTGAGGAAGTTCCCGGCCAACGTCGTCACCGGGTACTTGGGATTGAGGCTGCCGACGTCAGCCGCAAACATGTTCGTGTAGGGCTGCTCGCCCCATTCGGGACCGTCGCTGTACGAACCGGTCACCGGAACTCCCGCCTCCTGAGGGTACTTCGCAGCGAGGAAGAAGAGCGGACTCTGCGACACGATGCCAAATGCCTTGGAGTCGGCCTCCTGCACGGCGGTGGCGATCGCCGTCGGACTCGTCTGGTCGTCGATGATAAGCGGGACGATCTTGTGCCCGTTCACACCGCCTTCTGCGTTCTGCAGGTCAATTCTGGCTTTGAACGCTCCAGGCGACGTGCTGTCCTCGGACGCACCCTCGCCTGTCACGGACGTGATGTAGGCGATCGTGATTGGAGTCGCCGCCGCCGTCGCCGGTGTGGGCGTCGCCGCGACAAATGCTGTGGGCACTCCGGCGGCGACCGCCAACATCGCCGCGACGAGCGAGCCCTTCCGTGTCCAACCTCTACGTGGCTGCATCTGTCCTGCCTCCCCCCGACCCCCGGTCGGTGATCTGCGAGCGAGCTCGCTGAAGTTACTTCTTACTTTGTTTGGACTTTTTGTTAGGAGAAAAATAGCCATTGACTGGTGGCGGCGTTACGCGGGCCCCGGAAGATGCACCCGAGTCCGGGTACGCCCTCCTCACGAGATCACCGTAGAAAGAGCCTGGTGGTCGCTCACCGCACCGCCGAGCCGCTCCAGCATGGAGCTCGTGATGGGCGGCGCCACCTTGAGCGTGATGGCCCAGAGGAAGAAGCCGTAGACCATTCCTGCCCCGAGGCTGCGCCAGGCGTCGTCCCACGACGGCGGGTCGGCGCCTTCGGCCCGGAGTCGATGCAGATAGTGCGCCAGCAGTTCCGCTTCGTTCTTTCGGCGCTCGACAGGGCTCAATGCGCAGCCAATGTGGTAGCCGATATCGAGGTACCACGGTCCACGTTGGACCAGTTGCCAATCGACCAGACATGTCTCCTGCCGGCCATTGAGGTAGATGTTCCCGACGTGCGCGTCGCCATGGAGCAGGCACCCCACCCCGACATCACGTGAATGGTTCGCAAGTCGGCGGACGGCTTCAAGCAAGCGCTCCCCGTCGCGCACGTCCTCGGGCACTAGGGATCCGATGGGACCCTGGAAGTTCCCATTGATCTCAGGGAGCCCCCTCGCACTCATGGTCATCTCGAGCCGTGGGGTGAGCCAGGGCTCGTTGGTGCGATCCATTCGCCACGTCCGTCCGTGCAAAACGGCGTACTGCTCCAGGCTCTCCGCCACCTGATCGGGCGTGTACGGGCTGAGCGAGTCGAGAAAGACTGCGCCGCCGGCGGCAACGTCGCCCGTGATGATGACGCCGTGATTGGTGGCTTCGTCCACATCGGCGTAGTAGCACTCCAGGGTCCGCACGCCGCTTGTCGCAGCGAGGTGACGGTAGAACAATGCCTCCGGAATCCCGGCGCTCCGGCTCGCCGCCCCACTCTCGGAACAGTCGGTGAAGTAGCCCTTTACGCACAGTTCCGAAGGGAGCCCTGGTGGCATCTCGTCGCATTGAATGCGGAACCGCGCATTCGTGGACACCCGCGACACCACTGGTCCTGGCTCGACTGAACGCACCGCGATCCCCGGATATCGCTGGCCCAGTGCCTCGCTCACCCATGCTGGATCGAGGACTTCTGCGAGCGTGTCCGGCACCGCAAGCGACACGAGTTCCCCCCGCCCTAGCTGATTTCGTCGCGGAGGCGATCGCGAAGCACGTATTTCTGGACCTTCCCGGTCGAGGTCCGCGGGAAGTCCTCGACCGGGATCAGTTCCTCCGGCCATTTCTGACGGGCCACACCAGCCGCCTCCAGGTGGCTTCGCAGCTCCGGCAGGTCGGGCGCAGGCCGTTCGCCGACCATGCGCAGAAAGGCTGCTGCGTGCTCTCCCATGCGCGCATCCGGGGCCGCGACCACGGCGACCTCGGCCACACCGGCAAAGGTCATCAGGACCTCTTCAACCTCTGCGGCGCTGATGTTCTCTCCCCCGCGGATGATGACATCGGAGATCCTGTCCGTGATGGAGAGGTAGCCGTCCGGATCGAGCACGCCGACGTCGCCCGTGTGATACCAACCATCGTCGTCGAAGACCTTCGCCGTCAACGTTGAGTCGGTATAGCCCAGGAAGCATTCGGGTCCGCGGGAAAGGATCTCGCCGGGTTCGCCGGTCCTCACCTCCAGGCCCTCGGAGTCGACGAGCTTGACCTCGCAACCCGGGAGGGGCCTCCCGGCGCTCGCCAGGCGCTTGTCCAGAGGATCGGCGTATGTGCAGCCGGTGATCGAGGGATGCTCGGTGGATCCGTACATCGAGTAGATCATCAGTCCGATTTCTGTCCCCCGCTCCATGACTGCTCGCGGCACGGGGGCACCGCCCATCCCTTGGTAGTGCAGGAGCTCGAGGTGCTCCTCGTTGCAGCCCGGATGATCGAGCAGGCTCGTCAGGAAGTAGGGCGCGCCGCCACCGGCACTGAGGTCCTCCTTCACCATCAGATCCAATACATCGGTCGGGTCCCACTGGTCGACGAGATGGACCGGCTTGCCGCGATCGACGGGGATCAAGAGAGCTCCGAGCATCCCGATGGCGTGACTGATCGGGTTGGCCATGAGCGATGCCCGATCGGTTGGCGGAGATGTCGCTCCCAACTGTGCGATCTCCGCGCACACGGTCTGGTGCGAATGGATCACGCCCTTCGGGCTCGACGTCGTGCCAGATGTCCAACCCACAAGGGCTGGGGCGCCGGGATCGACTGCGATCGGCGCTTCCAGCGGGTCGGCGGCCAAGAGGTCGCTGAACGCGATGCTGCCGGCCGGACCGCCTCCGTCGAGCACAGCGAGCTGCATGCCCGGAATGTCGGGCACCTCCTCAAGATTGGCCAGGAAGTCCTGGTGCCCGAACTTCGCCGCAGTCACGTGCACTGTGGGACGACACGCTGTGAGGATGTACGACGTCTCTCGGATCCCGTAGATGTGCACGATCGGAGCCACCACGGCGCCGAGAAGCGAGGCTGCGTAGAAGGTGATCGCTCCCTCGAGCCAATTCGGGGTCTGGAAGGTGACGACGTCTCCCGGACCCACACCATGGGCCATCAAACCGGAAGCAGCCCGTCGCGACAGGTCGAGGACATCCCCGAAGGTCCCGGCCCAGGGGCGCGTGCGGGAATGGATCACGAACGGAAGATCCTTCTCGGCCATGAGCCCGCCGAACAACCGCTGGCCCACACTGTGGTCAGGCCACCACCCCTCGTCGACAAACCGACGGCAGTCCCCTGAAGAGATCTCACGGAGCACCCATTTGGAGTCTTCCATCAGAGCGACGTCGCCCTCCCCGTTTGACCCGCCCCACCGCGGCGAAGAGACCGCATGGTCCTCAGGACAGCGATCTTTCGAAATTGGAACCAATGTCAGTTCTCTGGTCCTGGAATGGCAGACGACGCACGGCCAACGGTCCCTACTTTGCCCTTCGACCGGATTGCGCCGGACGACGGGGCTCCTCGGACGGCACCGGCGTCTG
>Ga0302324_100010523_pt1 | contig 19141 bp, 16 predicted proteins | sample Palsa_T0_1_FD_201949 | JGI IMG/M metagenome (GOLD analysis project Ga0302324, IMG submission 201949) | Peat permafrost microbial communities from Stordalen Mire near Abisko, Sweden - Palsa_T0_1 | ecosystem: Environmental > Terrestrial > Soil > Palsa > Peat permafrost | place: Sweden: Abisko...
GGCCCCCCCAGCACCTGCTCCGAAATCATCCCGATCGTCCCCAGCCAGATCTCCACCAACTGAGGCCATCCCGTCATCGGAAATTTCGTACGCCGCAGCCCAAACGCATGCCCGCCCTGCGAGGTGCTGTAGACTTCCAATTGCCTAAGAATTAAAGGGACAGATGATATTCGTTGGATCGGGGACGCATGTCCTTTACGTCAGGGTGTGCGTAGAAACGTGCGTACAATAAGCGTTGATTAAGATGGACAATGAGCGGATTACTGCGTAGAATAAGCGTTGATTATGACATACATCCATAGACTGGAAGCGTGGCCTCAGTTTCAATGGCAGTCCGATGTCCTCGTCTCACATTTATCGATCGTCCGCTACGAGCAAGGCTTGCTTCTCGGAAAGATGCACGACTTGGGGTATCAGCTTCAAATGGAAGCCACGCTTGCTGCACTAACCGAAGAAACCGTGAAGTCTTCTGCGATCGAGGGCGAGGAACTCAATCCGGAAAGCGTCCGATCTTCCCTGGCTCGCCATATGGGACTAGAGGCTGCAGGAACCCGACCTGCGGATAGAAACGTAGAAGGGGTCGTTGCGCTGATGCTTGATGTCACACAAAAATACACGTTGCCATTAACCCAAGAACGAATATGGAGTTGGCATGCGGCGCTGTTTCCTACCGGCTGGAGCGGCATGCGCAAGATCAGAACTGGCGAATGGCGTAGCGGTGAAATGGAGGTGGTCTCCGGCCCCGAGGGCAAACAAAAAGTTCATTTCGGTGCTTCCGCAGGCGAATATGTCGAGTCCGAAATGAAAAGATTTCTGTACTGGTATGAGGACAAGACCACCGGTATCGAACTCCTCACCAAGGCCGCCTTGGCCCATCTCTACTTTGTGACTATTCATCCGCTGGAGGATGGCAACGGAAGAATCGCGCGCGCGATCACGGAGATGTCTCTCGCCCGCTTGGAGAATAGTGCGCAGCGCTTCCACAGTATGTCGTCGCAGATCCGAGAAGAACGCAAGGCCTACTACCAGATTCTGGAGTCCACGCAACGGGGAGGAATGGACGTCACAGAATGGTTGGTGTGGTTTCTCGATTGCCTGGGACGGGCAATTGCCAAAGCGAATAAGTTGACCGCTGACGTTCTGGCAAAGGGCGCCTTCTGGCGTCACATGAAGGAGGAATCCATCGAGGTCACCGAACGACAGAAAAGACTCCTCAACCTTTTGCTCAACAGCTTCAAAGGCAAACTGACGACGGAAAAGTGGGGGAAAATTGCGAAGACTTCCCACGACACGGCCTTGCGTGATATTCAAGACCTCATCGCCAAAGGAATTCTCAAGCAGGAAAAAGGCGGCGGCAGGAGTACCGCGTACGTTCTGGCCCGTCGGAGCGCCGCATAACCAAGTTTGGCGGAGCCCCTGGGCAACTATTTTCCACTGCGGTGCATGGACGGTCTTCCTTCTACGTAGCCCGGTTGCATCTTCAAATTAGGCGGCAACCTGCAACCCGTGTTTCCGCTCGAAAGAGTCGCTCTGGACCATTTCTTCTCTGCGCCCCAATAGGGTGTACGTGCGAAACCCCCTCGCGGTCAAACGCAGATCGAAACTCACCGCCCCCGGAACCGGAGCAGGCGTCGTCTACGCATCTACGTCGACGTGTATACGTGTTTTAGAGAATTTCCGTCAGAGAGGTCCGCGAAGGTGATAGACGAGACGACACCGGAGCGAAAACTTGATGCGGACAGTGCCCTCAAATCAGGCCACTTGCAAAACTCGTGTGCGGGCCACAACCGGCGAGGTTTGCTGGCGCTTAGCGAAGCGGTGCGCGCGAATCTTGTCGATGTAGGTACGAGCGAACTTTTCTCCATCGTGATAAAACACAGTGACCTTAAAGTGATGATGCTTTCGCCGCTTGTCCTTGAACTTCAAATGGTCCTCCCGATTATTATCAGCTTCCGTGCCAATCCACTCTGGTTCCGTTTACCTTGTATGCATGTAGGATGCGCCCACCTAGCGCAAGGTCTCGCTTATTTTGAGCTATCCTCATTGCTCTAATTCCCCGCGCAACAACGTACAATATAGCAATATTTGTAATTATTCGGTCAAAGTCGTAGAGAAAACCCAGCGGAGCGTGCGACTTTAGAGGTGCGCCCACCGAACGTTCAAAAGGCGACTGTCCGTCCGTACATCGGTGTGCAAAGAACGGCCGCTTGCTTCGGAATGCCAGACATAGGTTCTGACCCCGTCCCACACCTGCGCCAGCCAAAACGCAATTCCCTTCTCCGCTAGAGGCTGCGCCCGGTCCCGCGCTTGTTCCGTCAAGGGTTTCCGCTTTGCTCCAATGAACGGTTCACCCCACCGCCCTTGACGGCGCGCGCGCCCGTTCGCAATGACTCGCTATGAAGGGAATTTGCTTCCTTTTTCGAGCGCCAAACCATCTCGACAAAGGAAAAGGAAAAACAACGATGACGAATTCACGAGAACGCGCAACCTGGGCCGACCTACTCTATAGCGCAGTCCATACGCCGGGTAAACTCCTCGCCGCGTACACCGCCTTCCATAATTTCTCGTTCGGAAATGCCTTGCCCGCTCTCGAACAGTGTCTCGACCGAAATATTGAGCCCGGACCACTCAACAACTACAAGGGTTGGCAGATGCTCAAACGGCAAGTACGACAGGGCGAAAAAGGGCTCTCGCTTTGCATGCCGGTCACATACAAGAAGCGCACCACCGATGTCGGAGGGACAGACGGATCAGAAGAGGGTGAGGAAACCCTCGGCGATGCTTCGTATTCCGCAACTATTGGTCCGTTCTAGCGCAGACCGAAGGCGAAGCAGTATACGATCAATCGATCCCCGGTTTAGATCTCGATACAGCGTTGGAAGCTCTCAAGATCACGCGCACTCGATTCGACGAAATGAACGGCAATATTCAAGGGTTCGCGCGACGCCGGGAGATCGCCGTTAGCCCCATCGCAGCAATTCCTTTTAAGACCGCTTTTCACGAGATGGCCCATGTAATTCTCGGCCACACAGAATCTGAAAAGCTCATCGACCTAGATCAAATCAACCGAAACATCCGAGAAGTGGAAGCCGAATCGGTAGCCCTCATCTGCTGCGAATCGCTCGGCTTGCCAGGGACTGAGGCGGCACGCGGATACATCCAACACTGGCTAAAGGGCGAGAAGGAAATTCCCAACCGGTCCGCAGCGAGGGTTTTCAACGCTGTCCAGATAATCCTGAGACTGGCAGCACAAAGTCGGGTGGTCTATGAATTCTTGCCTCATGACACCAAACGAGATGGAAGTCTACGAAGTCGATCCCAAGCGCCTGCAATATGGGGTCTACGATCACGCAGCGGAACGAGAGACGGCCGAGGGCGACATCACGAGTTCCTACAGCGCCGACGTCATTGCGACAAACAGCAAGGTGCGAATGCCGTTCAAGTGGCGCGGAGACCTAATGGTAGTTGTGGGCACGGGCGGTAATGGCGGCGTTCAGCAAGCCGAAGCTTACCGTCTGACGCCGGTGGACCTGTTCAAGGGAACGCCGACGACGTACCGGGAGAGGACCGGCACAGAAGAAAGGGCCGAGGAAGCCCGCAATGATGCCAAGGGCTTTCATCACGCCATGACGGTCAATCACGGAAAAATGAAGTTCGTCCTAACCGGTCCCCCTGTTCGGTTTGTAGCGGCAATTTTGCCCGTGCATTCGGATGCAGCGGCCAACGCCGAGTCGACGCAGTTGGATTTGTTTTTGACTAGCGAGCAAACCGGATGAGCGGTCCGGTCCTTCAGACTAATCTGACCGCGCACTCTGGGCGTTCGAAAGACCATCCAGCAAGCGTGCTGAAGCCCCGCCACAGCGCTTACGATATCGGCGGCACCTTCTAGGGGAGCCTGCGGAGAATTGCGGTGATTCGACCAATCACCTCGGCGTCGACACCTCTTTTGAAATGTAGCGACTTTTGCGGCAAATCACAGTGCGGATGAACAACGAGAACCCCGTCTCGTAGTTCGCACGGGCCACAGAGATAGCTTCCATCCCGACGCACGAGCACATATAGAGGCTGTTCCCAAATAGTCCTTGCCGTTGATGGTGTGGGCTTCTTGAATCGACGATTCACGGTCACGATTGCGGCACCCGTTAGGGACGGGTGGTTGGCCTCCTGGTTTGCGCCAACATAGAAAATATCGGCCAACGACACGTCTTTGAGCCCGGAAATGGCTGGCAACGCGTCTTTAATGAACAGCGGTAATTCTTGCCACTGATCTATGACCTTTGCCAGGAGACCATCGCCCTCCCGGCGATGCTGGATTGAGCCTGCCTGACCAGCGGCGGGCGTACCTTGCCGCAATCCCGGGCGAGGCACCATGTGGTCGTCCATCGCCTCGGCACCAAGAGAATCGATCGCGATCCCTCCGGCACGGAGAAGCACCCAGAAATTGATGTAATACAGAGCGCACAAGGAAATTGCCTTCTGGACGTGGCTAAACGGTGACGCGAGTTTTTCATAATCGGAGAGCGTACTGGCAGCGGTAAAGTAGTGAACGTCTCCGAAGGCGCGGGACAATCGCATACTCAAACTGGAAGCCTCCCGGAACGACAGACCGACTCGCATTCGAGATAATCGAAGCAATTCATGGACACCCACATGATGTCCGGCAGTAAGCGCGGCGCTCGCGGTTGATTGCAAAGATGGCGCGGAATGGGCCGACGACGATCCGTCGGTCGATAAGCTCCGTATCTCCGCGTCCGCGCGGCCGACGATCCTCACTCGGCCCCCAAGTGTCAACTCCAGTCTGGTGAACGGAAACTGTGGACAACAAAGGAGGATTCGATGTTTGTCGAGGCGTCTTAACTGGCCGCAATGTAGATCGATACCGTTCTCCACGAGAAAAATGCTCTTGCTGTCTCTCGGATCGGGGTGCGACATCGAGTCGGATGTGGGGCGAAGATCGATTCGGACGATGCTGCCGGGGAACAAGGCTGGAAACGAAAAGGCGTCATCTTGGCCCACCTTGGCATACAGAAAGTGCCGTTTATTGAGAGAAAGTAGGTCGCGAGCGCGCTCTCCAGTATTCATTCTTAGGAATCGCCCGAGCGGGCTCAGAGCGGCAGTGGGGCAGTCTGGTCCTACTTTCAAAAACCATGGGACCCACTGTTCTTCGTCGTATGTCGTCGAGTCGAGAAGAACGGTACGCCGCGATGGGGTCAGAAGCTGGATCCTTGGAATACTGTCTAATCTGAACCCAAAAACGGCGAGCCAATCGCATAGGCGATAATTGGAAATTTGGCTAAGGGCGACGAGGCGACAAATATTCGGAATAAAGTGTCCCGCGACGAGGTCGTGGTAAAAGCCCTGTGGAATGAAATATGGCGAGGATCGACCGAATATCTCTGCGGAGCGCTTCGACACCTGGTAGAGGCTGAGACCCCTGGTTGACAGGACTTGCCGAACGCGGTCGGCAGTGTGAACCGGATTTTTCACTTGTTCGGCTGGGATATAGCGACAGTTCGGGCACTCGGAGTGAAAAAACAAGCAAATGGCCGCTATTGCGACCATTTGCTTTTATTTTCTGCAAAAAGTAAAGACCGTGTATATAGCTAACATAGTGACGTAGCTGGACATGGATTAACCTTACGATATAGGATGCCCGCCAATGGATGTGCGCAGTCCAACTCCCGTCGCTGGCAAATGGTTGAGGTCGGTTCGCCTGCGGCTGGGGTTGTCCACCCGCGACGTTCAAGAGATGAGTAGAAAGATCGCCGCAGCGAAAGAGAACCATGAATACTACCTTTCGCACAATTGGATTACCGACATCGAGATGGACAAATTCACACCGGGAATGTTCAAGCTGTATTCCCTCAGTGCGATATACCACAAGCGCTTTTCTGAGGTCGCGTCCAAGTTTGGGCTGCAGATCGGGGACTTAAATCGAGACAGCGCGTCGATCGTTTTGCCAAGGACGCATCTTTTGGACGACTCCGACGATCCAGAGTTGGAACGCGTCGCTCTTCCGATCGAGTTCAAGCCGGGATTTCGTTTTGGAAGAACGAATCTCCTGGCGAGGGTGGTCGAAAAATGGGATGAAGTACCTGTCGGCCTATTGCAGCACCTCGATCTTCGGAAGTCCATGTATGGGTATGTCGGGCTTGAAGATTTCACACTGTTCCCCATCATTCGTCCTGGTTCGCTTGTACAGATTGATGCAACGCAGAGGAAGATCAGCGCGATCGCATGGAAAAACGAGCATGAACGACCGATCTACTTTACGGAGCTGAGAGAAGGGTATGTTTGCAGCTGGTGTGAGGTTGATCGAGGGCAACTCCTTGTGGTTCCGCATCCACAAGCCCGGTTACAGGTGAGACGGTTCGACTACCCTTCAGAAGCGGAAATCATAGGCAGGGTCACGGGCGTAACGATGCGGATTGTCGGGGAACGCACAGCAGAATTGCGGGAGCCATCGCGCGACAAATAGCCATCCGATTTTCGAGCGCCTCATTTGAGTGCCTGCGCTGGGTCGATTTGGGCTACCGGCCGAGAAACTGGAGGATAAGAATCCATTCCCAACATTTGAATCATCGCACTTCAACCCGAATCGCTCTCTTTCCCCAGCACATGGAGCAAACCGAACATTCATCCAGTGTTTGCTGAGGGTGATGCCGAGCGCGCGGAATTCAACACGCGACGCGCGAGTGGCATTATTCAATCAACATCAATCTGCGCCGGTCTCGTCGCATCGGGCGGGACACCTCCGAGGGTGTTCGTTTCCGTGCCAAGTTGTCCCATTCTCGAACCGATTGGCGGGCATCACCATCACGGTGACCCATGCAACTCCCTAACTCAAAGACGCTTAGGTTGACCTAACATCGGTCCCACTCTTGCACCTATTGTTGCTGCGGAACGAATAAATCGGAGGCATGCGCGTGGGAACATTCTGGCAGGACCTGCGTCTCGGATTACGCATGCTGGCGAAGTCCCCAGGCTTCACAGCAATTGCCGTACTCACGCTCGCGTTCGGCATCGGCGCCAACACCACCATTTTCAGTTGGGTCCGCTCCGTGTTGCTTAATCCTCTTCCGGGGGCTGGCGCCCCGGAACGCGTCGTCGCGCTGGAGACCCTGGCTCCCAACGCCGAGTGGGTGCCCACCTCCTATCTGGATTTCCGCGACCTGCGCGACAACTGCCACCTTTTGGAATCGATGGCCGTAACGAAGCCCATGGCGCTAGCGGTTGGAAATAATGACACGGTGGAGCGCGTTTGGGGTGAAGCGGTTTCCGGAAATTTCTTCGATGTGTTGAGCGTCAAGCCGAAACTGGGCCGATTCTTTTCTACCGCAGAGGTAGACCACGAGCAGAACGCGCACGCTTTGGCAATCATCAGCTATTCGTATTGGACCAGCCATTACCACGCCGATCCTGGCGCGGTCGGCGCAATCGTGCGCATCAATCACTTCCCTTACACCATCGTCGGAGTTGCGCCCGAAGCGTTCCGCGGCTCGATGCCAGGGTTGTCATTGGAAATGTGGGTGCCGGCAACGATGTATGGGCAATTGAGTTCCACCGGCGACGCGACGCTGCGCGATCGGAAGTGGCGCACGTTTCGCGTGCTTGCCAGGCTCGCGCCGGGCGTTCCCATCGAGCAGGCCCGCGCTCAGGTCCAGTCAGTTGCAAATGAGATGGCGCACCTCGACGCCGACACCAACCAAGGCATGAGCGCAACCCTCCTGCCGATGTGGAAATCTCATTACGGAATTCAAGATTCCCTGTTGGGCCCACTCAGCATCTTGATGGCCGCCTGTGGTGTCCTGCTGCTCATCGTTTGCGCGAATGTGGCAAATCTGTTGCTGGCTCGTGCTACCACTCGACAAAAGGAATTTAGCATCCGGCTCGCACTCGGAGCGTCGCGTTCACGCTTGATTCGCCAGGTTCTCACGGAATCACTTCTTATCGCCGCCGCTGGGTCGCTTGCTGGACTCGCCATCGCCGATCGGCTTGGGGGTTCACTAGGATATCTACTCCCCAGCTCTTCCGCTCCCGCGCTGGCACGAGCGCCTATAGATGCGCAAGTGCTGCTCTTTACGATAGCGCTGGCGTTCGCAGTGGCGCTGCTTGCCGGTATCGCGCCGGCGCTGCACGCGGCCAAGGGAAACGTCAACGAAATGCTCAAGGAAGGCGGCCGTGCGGGCGCCAGCGCTCATTCGGGACGTGTACGGGGATTATTTGTCACCTCTGAAATGACCCTCGCAGTTGTGGTTTTGATCATCGCGGGACTGTTCGTGAAAAGCTTCCGTCAGGTGAGCGAGGTACGGCCTGGATTCAACCCGGAACACGTGGCCATCGCGCAACTCGACCTCTCCGCGGCAAGCTATGACGCGCAGCAGGCGGATTCTTTTTGCCGCCGTTTGCGCGAGCAACTCGAACGCCAGCCCGGCGTTACTGCGGTCAGTTATGCCGATTACGTTCCGCTCAGCGTCGCGGCCGGGTCATGGGAGGATTTACAAATCCAAGGCTACCTTCCTTCGCCCAGCGAGAACATGAAGCTCTACCGCACCCTGGCGGCGCCCGGGTATTTTGAGGTGATGAAAATCCCGATTCTTGAGGGCCGCGACTTCAATATGAACGACGACATGGGCGCGCCGCCGGTGATGATCGTCAATCAAGAGTTTGTCCGCCGCTTTATCCACGATGGAACAGCGGTTGGCCGCCAGGTTCACGGCTGGGGAAAGTGGTTCAGGGTTGTCGGCGTCGTTCAGGACAGCAAGATTTACCGGCTTAGCGAAGCCCCCACGCCCTACTTCTACGTCCCGATACGCCAAATCTATCGGCCCGAAATGGGGTTGGTATTCTACGTTCGGACTTTCGGTTCAATGGATAGCGCGATCGCAGTATTGCGGCTCGAGTCCCAAGCTGTCGCCCCGGCGGTTCCGGTGTTCGACGCCACTTCCTTGAATGACAGCATCGCTGCCTCCCTTTTCGTGCAAAGAATCTCGGCCAGCCTGCTCAGTCTCTTAGGCAGCGTAGCGCTATTATTGGCCGCCGTTGGACTCTATGGCGTGATGGCGCTTCTGGTAACGCAGCGAACGCATGAAATCGGCATTCGCATGGCTTTGGGCGCGCAACGGCGCCACGTTTTGCGCCTGGTACTCGGCGAAGGAATAAGGCTAGCTGGTATCGGGATGATTGGCGGTGTGGTGACAGCCCTCGCAGTCAGGCGCTTGCTCTCCACATTGCTCTTCGGCGTCGGCGCGGCCGATCCGTTGACCTATGCCAGTGTGGCGATTCTGCTGACCCTCGTCGCGCTGGCAGCCTGTTACATCCCGGCGCGGCGGGCCATGCGCGTCGACCCCATAGTCGCGTTGAGATACGAATAGTCCTCCGCGCGCGCTACCGGCACCTCGCCTGAGAACGACTTGAAGAGAGCCAAAGCGGATAATGCCAAGCTGCAATCAGTAGACCGCGGACATTGCTTTTCTCTGCGTGCAATTCGATGCGCAAGTGGAAAACGCCTTCGAAATCACGCTAACATGGTGGGAATGCCGCCCATACTGGCAGAGTGATCCAGGTCGCAAGACGTGCGGGAGCGAACACATCCTCAGCATGAAGGACTAATCGCCGGGCTTCTTCTTTCTGGAAACCCGCCGCGCCGCAGCCCGCATCATGAATTTTGCAACTTCCGTATTTTTACTTGATCCGCCTGTTCTAGCCGCTGCGGCATACTAAGAGAAGAGCCGATCCTGAATCCGGGCAAGCTCCACCGGCGCGATGAACGCGTGCGGCAGGCACAGGTTTGGAACGTGCTTTGAAATTGACAGTTAATATTCTCTCGCGTTCTTCTTCGCCGAAATACCACGTAGAAACCGAGTTTGTTGAACCGATTGCTTGATGCGGTGATCAGAAACCCTCGGCGTCTTCAACTACAACTATGCAAGCCCGAACGCAATGGGATCGACCCCTTCAAGACCATCGGCTGCATCTCCAAGCAGCAAAAGCCGTTCGAACAACGTACTGCGGATTAGCGAACGGGCGTTGATTTGTCTGTTTTCTCACGCGACGCGGTGCGACATTCCTCAGCAGGCGAGCGATTCGAAGCGTACGGGAACGTCGTCGGGAAAATACCCAATGCCGAATACAACAGCCTCAATACGAAGTACACAGACTCAAGACGGCCGAATTCTTCTCGACATACAGCAAGGCAAACTATTCTCGGTCAACCTGATTGGCTCAAAGATTCTCGGATTGATCGAGTCGGGATGGGATGAGCCCCGGATAGCCGACGAGATCAGTCGGGCATACCAAGTCCCCGTTGAGGTCAGCCGCGAGGATGTTCACGAATTCATATGCTCGCTGCACAAGCACCATATCCTGGCGCCCAAGGTTTCATCGGTCTCGAACCAACGATGAGACTGTCTCCCCAATGCGACCGCGACTGGTATGGCCTGATCATCACAAGGCGCGAAGGCGCGGAGATTCTGGCTTCATCTGATCAATACCGTCCGCGCATCGCGCATACAGAAATATATCCAGGACACAGAATCGCAGAGCAGCTGACTGCAAACGTTCAGGCTGAGATGGGCCTTCGTGCGTACTGCCTTTTCATCCACAACCATTCCGCCTTTTATCGAAACGAGAAAGAAACACGATATGCACTCATGGAGTGTTTGACACCTCATCAGCGCGCTCCCTCTGGATATCACTGGCTTCCATTCGACGCAGATCCGCCTCCTGCAGACGTTAAGGTCCAAGGAGACGGCATGGCGCCCTGGGAAGTGTTTCGAGAGGCGATCGCGTGCACGGAAAACCAAATCGCGGGACCATTCGCAAAGCCCGGCTGGCTTAAAGAACTACTTGAGTGGGCTCAAGCGCAAGTTTATCCGCTGGAACTGCGGATGACCGGGCTCATCCGCCAACTCAACGCCAGCTCGACGTTCAGCCTCATAAGGCTGGAAACGAGCGGGCGTGCAATCTGGTTCAAGGGTACGGGAGAGCCTAATCTTCGCGAACTTCCCATCTCACTTGCTCTGGATCGTCTGTTCCCTGGTTATGTACCCACGATCCTTGCAGTTCATTCTGTCTGGAATGGATGGCTTTCAGGGGAAGCCGTCGGTACGCAACTCGGCGATTTATCTGAATCCGGCGCTTGGGAAAGAGTCGCGAGCACCCTTGCTGAGTTTCAGATTCAGTCCATCGGACGGGACGCTGATCTCTTAGAAAATCAATGTAGAGATTTAAGATTTACACGGCTCATTGAAGATATAGATCCTTTCCTTGCCCGGATGGCCGATTTCATGGCCGCGCAACAAAAGCGGGTGCCCGCAATCCTCACACAAGTCGAACTTAGTCGCCTTGGTAACACCCTCAAACAGGCATGTTCGTTGCTTCACGAGCTTGGTTTCCCCGATACTTTGGGGCATTTGGATTTCAATCCCGGCAACATCCTCGTGTCTTCTGACCGTTCTGTTTTTCTCGACTGGGCTGAAGGCTGCGTGACCAACCCTCTCATCACCTTCGAGTACCTCCGTGAACACCTCCGTCGCAACCGAATGAATGACACGAAGAGAATCGCAAGCATCGTCACCGCATATGTTCGCCCCTGGCGATCGTTTTTGTCCCCCGATGCCTTAAAACAAGGGACCGTTCTTTCTCCCCTCGTTGCCGTTTTTGCTTACGCGGTTGGAATCAACACGTGGCGCTCCCCGGAGAGTTTCGTCAATCCATTGGTCGCCGGCTACTTTCGCAGCCTTACCAGACGCATGTATCGCGAAGCAGTTCAGATAGTCGAAGGGAGGGTGCAATGCCCGGCTTGATTTCCTCTGTTCCTTTTTCAGAGAGTTGCCCCGTCACCGACATCCTTTATGGTCGGTCGGTGACGGACCCTTATCGTTGGCTCGAGGACCAAGACTCCTTTCAAACCCGCGATTGGATCGAACGGCAGGCGCAGTACGCCCGCGCCTACCTAGATAACATTCCTGGGCGAGCGCGCGTTCGAAAACGCATTCGTGAATTCCTGGCTGTCGAAACGTATGACTCTCTACAAAAAGTTGCCAACCGCTATTTCTTTCGAAAACGCCTCCCCGACCAGGAACAGCCTTGCATTTATATGCGCGAAGGTGCAAACGGCGAAGATCAGCTTCTATTAGACCCGTCAGCTCGAAAAACGGGCAAGCATACGGCGGTGAAGCCTCTCCGCGTCTCGCTTGATGGACATCTGCTGCTGTATGAAGTGAAGGAAGGAGGAGAGCGCACCGGTACTTTTGAATGTCTGGATGTCAACAATCGTAAAACGCTCGCTGATGTTCTTCCTCGCGGATACCTGCGCGGATTTTCGTTCGCACCCGACGGAAAGAGTTTCTATTACGTTCACGAGTCCTTGAATGCGAAACGGCCTTTCTATCAAGCCGTTTACTGTCACGTGCTCGGCACGCTACTCGAAGAAGATCGGGAGGTATTCTCCGCCGGGGATGACGAACAGCTTCGGCTCTGCCTCACTTCGGATGCGACACGTCTCGGCATCCTGGCTTATAGAACGTTGGAAAACACGCACATCGACTTCTATCTGAGGCCATTCGATTCCGAAGCGTTACCTGAACTTGTGGTCGCGGCTACAGACTGTAGCTTTAGGCCCCGGCTGATTCCCGGTCGGGTTTTGGCAATCACCGATCGTGATGCCCCCAATCTCCGTATTGTAGAGATTCGCGTCCCTAACAGTGGGAAACCAGAGTGGCTTGATGTCGTTTCCGAGGACGATTATCGAATTAACGACTGGCTCGTAGTGGGGGAGCGCATCTTTGTTTCGTACATTCGTCAGACCGCGACGCACATCTCCATCTTCGGCCTCACAGGCGAGAACCTGGGAGAGATGGTCATTCCGAAGGATGAGACAGTTCGGATGATCGGCGGCTCGCACGAAAGCGATGAGTTACTGATTGAAGCAGAATCTTTAACGGAGCCAATTAGCATCTTTCGATACTCGCCGGCCTCGAACAAACGTACCCTGTGGGCTCAGCGAAGCATTCCATTTGATTCACCAAACTACAGCCACACCCAAGTTTGGTACACCTCGAAAGACGGGACACGAATTCCCATGTTTCTCATGGGCCGGCGCGACGTCCTCGACAGCGGCACGCACCCAACAATCATGACTGCCTATGGCGGATACGGTGTGTCGATGACGCCCCAGTTCAGCATCTTTGTCACTTTTCTTGTCGAGCGGGGATGTCTGTTTGCGTTGCCGAGTATCCGAGGCGGATCCGAATTCGGCGCCGAATGGCACAACGCGGCTAAGCGCCGGAAGCGCCAGACCGCCTATGACGACTTTCTGTGCGCGGCCGAATGGCTCCTTAAGACTGGACGAACCATACCCAAAAAGCTCGCTATCTTTGGCGGATCAAACTCCGGCCTTCTCGTTGGTGCCGCAATGACCCAGCGGCCTGATCTGTTTCGAGCCGTCGTCTGCATGGTTCCGCTCCTGGACATGGTCCGTTACCATCTGTTCGACAACGCGCATGTCTGGCGAGAGGAGTTTGGCACGGCCGACGACCCGGACGACTTGAGCGTCCTCGTCAGTTATTCACCCTACCATCGCGTCCAGCACGGCGTAGCCTATCCCGCGACGCTGATCGTGTCCGGCGACTCTGATAAGAACTGTAATCCACTCCACGCGCGAAAAATGACGGCTCGATTGCAGGCTGCTAACGCCTCGCCCCATCCCATTATTCTCGATTACAACAAGTTCCGGGGCCATTCGCCAGTGCTCCCATTAAGCGACCGAATTGAAGGTTTGACCAATCGCATGGTTTTTCTCTGTGATCAATTGCAACTGCCCGAATGAAGCGAGGAGCTCGTCGACATGCTATTTCCCGTCCTAAAGGCTTATTTGGAACTGATTCGTTTCGACCTCTATCTGGGGAGGGGGAACTTCCGCGCTTTATACGACCAAGTGCGCAACTACCCGATTCGCACCAAAGCGCCATCCCCTAATGCCGTCGACGAGATATGTACAGCCGTGGACATGGCTTGCATTTGGTACTGGAAAGAGGCGCTTTGTCTACAGCGATCCGCCGCTACCGCATGTCTACTGAAACGCAACGGAGTACCGGCCCAGATGGTGATTGGTGCCCAACAGGTGCCGTTTAGAGCGCACGCGTGGGTTGAGGTCGATGGCCGCGTAGTGAACGACAAACCGTACACGCCGGAAATGTATGCGGTTCTAGACAGGTGCTAGGCGCATGACGAAGCCGAATCGAGGACTCGAAACATGAGCGTACAATTTGGAAGATGGAGTTTTGATAGCGCGCCACCGCATCTCGATTTGCAGGCGAGGGTAGACTCGGTTCTTGCGCCGTACGGCCCCGATAACCGCAATTCTTATCACAAGGACGGCGTCAGTGTTCTCTATCGCGCTTTTCACACAACGAAGGAATCTAGGCTGGAAATACAGCCCCATATCTCCCCGTCAGGCGCGGTAATTACCTGGGATGGCCGTCTCGACAATCGCGCGGAATTAATTGATCGGTTCAACACCACCTCACCTTCCACTCCATCCGCGGACGTGTCTATCGTTGCCGCCGCCTATGACCGGTGGGGAACCGACTGTTTTGCGAAGCTCATAGGCGACTGGGCTCTTTCGATTTGGAGCCCCAACGAACGCACGCTCATTCTTGCGAAAGATCCGATCGGCACGCGCCACCTCTATTATTCGCTCGATGAGCGTCAAGTCGCATGGAGCACTATCCTTGATCCACTTGTGCTGTTTGCGGGAAGGACCTTCGCGCTCGACGAAGAATACATCGCCGGCTGGTTCTCGTTCTTTCCTGCGACTCATCTCACTCCTTATGTCGGAATTGCCTCTGTCTCGGCGTCCCACTTCGTCCGTTTGGAGCGGGGAAGGCAGACTGTCAACAAGTATTGGGGATTCAATCCAGGTAAAACAATCCGTTACCGCACCGACGCGGAATATGAAGAGCACTTCAGCACCGTCTTCTCGGAAGCCATACAGCGGCGGCTTCGTTGCGACGCACCTATCCTCGCCGAGCTCAGTGGTGGAATGGATTCTTCGTCCATCGTGTGCGTGGCTGACATTATCATCGCCCGCGGAGCGGCTGACACGCCGCGGCTCGATACACTTTCTTACTACAACGACTCCGAACCCAATTGGAACGAGCGACCCTATTTCAACAAGGTCGAACAAAAGCGCGGGCGTGCCGGCTGCCACATCGATGTCAGCATGCAGGACCCTTTCGAAATCAAATGCGGGGACAACACCTTCGCGGCGACCCCCGCTTCCGGCCGCCAGGGCCCTACCGAATCGAGCCGACAGTTTGCGGCATACATGGAAACCCAAGGAAGTCGCGTCGTTCTTTCTGGTGTGGGTGGAGATGAGGTCACGGGCGGAGTACCAACGCCCACTCCGGAACTGATGGACTTGCTAGCAACAGCTCGATTCGCAAAGCTCGCAGGACAACTTAAAGCCTGGGCGTTGAACAAGAGAAAACCCTGGTTCCATCTGTTCTTGGAGGCCGCAGCGCAGTTCTTTCCTCCCACTTTGATGGGCCTGCCGAGCCAAATGCGGCCGGCGGGCTGGCTGTATTCTGGTTTTGTCAAGCGTCAGCGAACCGCACTAACGGGTTATCCGTCCAGGCTGGGCTTTTTCGGTCCCCTACCGAGCTTTCAGGACAATCTGCGCACCCTGGACGCTGTGCGAAGACAAATTGCCTGCTCGGCCTTGTCCCCAAAGCCGCTCTATGAAAAACGCTATCCCTATCTGGACCGTAACCTACTCGAATTCCTCTTCGGCATCCCGCGGGAGCAAATTGTGCGTCCCGGCCAGCGCCGATCATTGATGCGCCGCGCGTTGGTCGGAGTCGTCCCGGTCGAAATCTTGGACAGGAAAAGGAAGGCCTTTGTTGTGCGGAGCCCCCTGGAAGCTATCTCTGCCGACTGGCCACGATTGGTGGAGCTGAGTCAGCACATGGTCAGTTCTTCAATCGGGATTGTTGAGCCACAGCATTTTTTGAACATGGTGAAAAAGGGTCGTGAAGGCCAAGAGGTTGCGATCGTCACGCTCATGCGAACTCTCAGTGTCGAGTTCTGGCTGAGAGAACTCAAAGACCGCGGGTTGTTGAAAGGCGGCTCCTCATCGATCGTTCGTCACTCTAAGTTGCGCGGCGGGGCGAGTTTGACAGAATCGCTTTCGCAACAGGACTTCACCTAAGGCGTTAGAGAAGTGAACGCTACAAAAGGAAGGAGGTGAAAAAAATGAAATACGAAAAACCGTTGATAGTTCTATCGACTGACGCCGTTTCTGTCGTTCAGGGCGTAAAGACGAGCGGTAGCGGCGACAGTGTAAATCCAGACCAAACAGAAATCGCCGCATATGAAGCGGACGAGTAACCAGTCCAACTGGCTAGGGCGTCACAGGCGCCGAACGCCCTGGCCTACCGTTTTTACGCTTTTGAGGCCTCGCAATGACGGACGAAGCTTTGCCTTGATGCTTCAGCTGCCTCGCACTCCGGGCGACTCGACAGATTGGCTCAAGTAAGAAGAACTCACCCAAAAGCGGTGCAAGTGAGAACGCCAAAAGAGAAAGGGGGTGAACACGATGAAATACGAAAAACCATTGATCCTTCAGTTGACCGATGCTCTTTCCGCTGTTCGTCATACCGATCCGCCGACAAAGGGGCCGGTAGGCATGGACGGTCACAACCTCAGCCAAGCGACAGTTGGTGCATATCAGGCTGACGAGTAAGAAGAACGATCGAGGCTATGGTGCCATTGACGCTTAGCACCCTAGCTTATCATTTGTGCCGTTAGTATCATCGCCATCATCGTGGCTCTCACCGGCCTGCTGATTGCCTGGGGACGAATATCTTCTTGGGCTTCAGCTCGTGATCTCGGCCGACTTTGCTAAGGAATGGCGTCTGGAACGAGTTGATCTTGATCGCGTAGCCTGCGCCATCGTGCGTACTGTGCCTGCTTGTTGGGGTCAGCATCGTCTTCCCCCTTCAACCAAAACCGGAACCAATCGAGATTTCTTTCATAAATCTCATAGCGATGCTTTGGCTGGTTTATGACATGAAGTTCGTCAGGATAAATGACCATCTCTACGGGCCTGCCTAGTTTCTGAAGTGACGTGTGAAGCGAAAGATATCCCAAGTATTCCGAGTCTGATACCTGATTCAGCAGCGCAGTATGGATTTTGTCCGCTCGCAGTGATCCCGCCAGCTCCTTCCACTTCTCCCTTACAACTCCTTCCGGCCATCCGCCAAGACCCCATTCAGCAAACTTATTCTGCCAGACCTCTCCACCCAAATAATAGAAGTATGGATCGTACCCGCCGGCTCCGCTTGCTGCGTGAAAGAGATTGGTGTGCGTCAATGCATAGGCTACAATTTCTGCCCCGTGACTGTAGCCGCTAATCCCGACGCGTTGAACGTCGACAAGGCCCTGATCAACTAGTAGGCGGACAGCCATTTCGATGCTCGCGGTGGGAGACGCCCACGTAAGTAGTTCGGTTTTAAAATCGCCCGGCCTGATGTTACGACTAAATCCAACGTCAAAGCTCAGGACGACGAAGCCACTCGCCGCATACACTTGAATGGGATTTTCGTTGCCGGATGCTCCCCGTAAGAAATAATCTCCGCTCCGGTACGTCGTAACAATCAACGGATAGCGCTTCCCGGCCTGGTATCCGATTGGCTTCAGGACATGAGCAAACCAACTATCACCGTACTGGTTCGTTCCATCAATACGAGTTGCCTGACTCATTTCGATATTTCTGAATCCCTTGTTTAGTTCGGCGATTGGTCGGACTTGGCCGGTCATCAAGTCAATAACCACCAGGCCAGGGGGAGTCTCATTGTTGTCATTTACGCAGGCGGCATATCTTCCGTCGTTGTCCACTGAGAAGGTTCCAAAGAACTCTTGCGCATTGGCACGGAAAAGCAGTGTGGGGACCCCACCTCCCTTCCCAATTACCATCAACTTTCCAGCGCGACCGTCCGGTGCAAACTCCGAGAAATATATGTTGCTGCCGTCCCTACTCCACCAATATTGGCCGACATAGAAGCCTCCTGGGCTAGGTGCTAACTTGACGGGTCTCCCTCCCCGGGCGGGCTTAGAGAACAGACTTATCTCGAAAGACTGCGCCTGCGACGGATCGTCAACAAGGTACCTGTAGGCAACCCATTTTCCGTCCGGAGATTTCTCCGCGTCGGTGATGTGGTGCCCTTGAAAGGCTTCCTGTTTTTCGTCAAAGACCTGTTCATCGAGATCGCTAATCCAGGCGCCAAAGGATGATTTCTCTAGTTGATTCGCCAGTTTCTCTCTGGAATTCGAAAACTCATAAATCCACGTTTCCGTAGGCGTACTTCGGCGTGCAAGAACCTCATTCACAATCGGGAAGCTCTTCCAGGGGTCGACCTTACCGTCGTAAACGACCCCGTGCTCAGAGAGTTGGACGATTTCCTTTGGGTCACGACTATTCTGGACAGTCATGATGAGACGGGAGCCGTCCAGGGTCCAGTGATATCCGATGACGTCGCCCGGGACATGGGTCAGCTGCACAGGAGTTCCTCCATTTCGATTCCAGCGCCACACTTGCCACTGTTCGTTGACGTATCTGCGCATTCGATACGTAATGAAGCCGCTGTCAGGTGACCATTGCGGCGCTTCTTCTGCCCATTGATTGGTGCTGTCCCAATGCGGTAACCCCGCGCTGCCCAGTTCCACAGGGACGCTCCCCGGTTTTGTACGCACAACGAATAGACGGCTGCGATAGTCATTGGTTTTGTACACAGCTTGACTCGTCACAAACGCAACATACTTTCCGTTCGGAGAGATGCTCACTCCCTCGCAATCACGAATCGTCAGGAGATCTGAAAGCGTAATAGGGCGGAGATTCGCCCTTTCGCGCGACGGCGTGCTTACAGAACTGGGAGTTTCTTCCATCTGCTTCTCTTGCCTCGCGGACACGGGAAGAACACAGAGCGCCAAGACGCACGCGGTGCTTACAGTGTTTAACCAGGTCTTCATTTGTTTTCCTCAAGGAAAGCGCCCGGCAATCTCACAGTAAAAAAGGGGCTCGATTAGAATGTAAGTTTTAGGGAAAACTGAAGAGACCGCGAACCGCCCTCCTGAAACA
>Ga0302324_100010524_pt1 | contig 19140 bp, 10 predicted proteins | sample Palsa_T0_1_FD_201949 | JGI IMG/M metagenome (GOLD analysis project Ga0302324, IMG submission 201949) | Peat permafrost microbial communities from Stordalen Mire near Abisko, Sweden - Palsa_T0_1 | ecosystem: Environmental > Terrestrial > Soil > Palsa > Peat permafrost | place: Sweden: Abisko...
TTCTCAGCCGTCCCTCCGGGACTGCTCGTTCGAACTTGCTAACCCAGCACTCGCGTGCTGGGCTACTCTCAGCCGTCCCTACGGGACTCAAGTTACAGAGGGTAGTTCTCAGGCAGACACTGAAGCACATACCTTCATTGAGGCAGATTCTTCCCCAGCCTCTAATCGGTAGGGTCACGGCCCGCTGGGTGAGTCGCTAAGTTGATGGAACAACTGGACTATAGCTGGAGAAGCCTGCAAAGGCCATACCGCGTTGTGCCTCGGTGTTCTTCATAAACGTCTCCCATACGAAGGCGGTGCGGGCATTTTCCGCCATCAGCATGGTGATGCCTGTGTCGATACCGATCACGTCCTGGTCATACCAGTTCTTCAAGGGATTGAAGGCGTCGACAAAGCCGTATTTGCTCCAGGCTTGCGGATAACGAGTTCGGATGTTCCTGAGCACCCGCAAGCAGGTCTCGGGAAGAAACGGCAGGGACCCTCCAGAAGCTGCGGGAACCACGGTGCCATCGATCGGGCCCATAGCCGGCGGCCCGCCCCAGATTACGTAACCTTTGTCGGAGTCGGAGGCTGTGATGCCCCAAAGGTCGTCGCTGTAATCAGGAAAGGTCTTGCCCAGCTCAATACAGAAGCGGCGGTGTACATCAGTGGCAATGGCGGAGTTGTGGAAGTAATCCGCGTACTTGTCGCGCTTGTGCCGGAAATCGAACCAGGCCTGGGAGTACTGGTGCACGAAGAGCGGCGCAAACGAGCCAATATAGCGCAGCCCGTCGTACTCGAAGGTCGTCCGCTTCCAGGCGGTCCACGCGTCCGGATGCAGGGGGTGCGTGGAAGAACCCATACCGAGCAGATAGATCATCATCAGCTCACTGTAGTAGTCCCACTTGTAAGGCAGGAAGCCGAACTCGGGCGTCCACCCTTGGGTCAACAGCGCGGTGTCTTCTGAGAGCCAGGTCCAGTCCACGCGGTCAAAGATCGCACGGGCCAGTTGGACAATCTCGCGATCGTCAAAGTGCTGGCGGCAGGTGAGGATGCCGCATAGCAGGATCGCCGTATCGACGGAGGAGACTTCAGAATCCCACAGTCTTTCGCCGGTATCGATGTTGGCAAAGTGATAAAAGAATCCGCGATGCGTGGGCAAGGTCCGCCAAAGAAAGGTGAGCGTTGCCAACACGCGCAGGCGAGCTTCATCGCGAGGGACAAAACCCCGCTTTTCTGCAATGCAGATGGCGGTTAGGCCGAAGCCGGTTGAGGCGATGCTGCCCACCACACCGGTGTCGTTGATGCGAGCGTTGCAGCGGTCCTTGATCAAGCCGGTCTGCGGATTGGCCTGCTCCCAGAAGTAGAGAAAACTGGTGTGTTCGAGATCGTCCAGGAGTTGCTCGTCCTCTGGCGCAAAGGTGGCCGGCGGAGGCAGTGGGGCTGATCCTTTATGTCGATTCGCCGCGGTTGCCTGGGCCAGCAGTGTGTTCCATGGGGTGAGGGGGAGGCCGAGCGAGACGCTGGCCATGCGGCGCAGGAGCTCACGCCGGGAAGTGCGATGCGCGCGCGGGTCGCTTCTGTTCTCGTCTGCAAGTTCGTCCACACTCATTCAGCCCATCTTACCCTCAGAGGCTGGTGCTGCTGTGATTTGTAGCTCTTTAGAGCAGGCTGAAGTATCTGCGTGAGAACCTGTCGCCTCTGAATCTGAGAACCGGGGGAGAAACCGCAGGTCCCTCGTTAGCCTAGATTTTGTTGGATCCACCAGCCTGACCAAAGTCGGGCCCTGATACAAACCCTGACGAACGGAGGATTTGACGCGGTTGATTCTGACAACGGTGACTGAAAACTGCCCAAAGCCTCAGGCCGGGTATAGCTCTTGTGTAGACACTAGCGCCGGTCCCCTTCCACGTTGGCATCGAATAATTCAATAATGGATGCAATGACAGGAAAGAGAATTGCCTGGGCGATCGTCGCGGTGGCAGTATGCGTGGTCATTGTGGTGTTTCTGTTGATGCGCGCTCACCGGTTGCGGGCGATCACCGAAGCGCAATCCGTGCCGATCGAAGGCGCCGTGATCCGGCGCGATGCAGACCCCAATAAGGAGCTGCCGATCGCCGGGGTGGCTATCACGGCATCTGATGGCGTAAGGACCGCCACGACCGAGTCCGACGCTGCCGGGTATTTCAGCTTGGTGCTGCAAAAGACGGTTTTGTCCGATCGGCCGGTCACGGTCTCTTTTCGCGATTCCAATTACGAACCGCTTGACCTGACTGTGCAAACGGGAAGACTGGCGATCCCGAAACAGCTTTATGTCGCGGCCCTGGTTCCTATTCCTGTGAAGGGCGTGACCTCCACCAGCCGGCCGCAAACGGTGGTCTCGAATATTCGGGTGAGATACACCATCAATACCCGGACGGATACGAACGTGGGCAGCGCCTTCAAGACCTTTCAGGTGGTCAATAAGGGGAACGTGCCCTGCAATCATCAGTCTCCCTGTTCGCCCGATGGGAAATGGAAGGCGTCTTCTGCCTCTGCGTCGCTCGATGCGGGAATGGATAATTCGTTCGGCAACATACGAGCCTCCTGCATTGCGGGGCCGTGCCCGTTTACCAGGATCGATTCCAATGGTTTCATTCACGGCGGGCGCTACATCAAGGTTTCGGCCTTGAACTGGTCGGATACAGCTACATTTTTGCTGGAAGCTGAGGTCTTTCACACGGCCATCAGTTCCGAGGTCCGCGAATTGTACCCTGTCAAGTTTGGCCAGACACTCAACTTTACCGTGCCCCCAACCCAGGAGGGTGTGAGTCTTGAGGCCGATCTCGATGGCTCCCCCATGGTGTTTCCTCTGGGGCCCGATCCCGAGCTGAGCTGGGCCTCCTGCAGCGTTCGAACGGGGATGGAAGAAGAGAAGACCACGGTCTACCGCTGTGAACTCAGGCCGGGATACCGGTTCTGAGCTGTCCATGCGTAATCCGTATACAGGTCGCGTGGTTGGGGGAACGGCTGGGCGCCGGCCGCGGTATTGGCTGCGGATCTTCGGGGTGATGCTGCTGGCCCTGGCATTGATGTTTGCCACGGAGGCAATCTTCAATCCCTGGATTTACTTTACCGGCGGCCACTGGCATGTCCTGCCGGAGTGGCACGGGTGGGGCCGGTTTACGGTGAACGGCGGGGAATACGCTCTCTATATTCGGATGCTGCCGCGACCCTCGGGTCCACCTTACTTGTCTAAGTCCCTGCGCGGGGATGCATTGCTATGTACACCCGGCGGAGAGCACCTGCGCCTGGGGGTGTACGGAAGCATGGCGAAGCATCTGCCGCTCGATGTGCGTGGTCAGGCGGTGTACCTGGGAATAGCGCGACAGTCGGTGTGGGCGCCGTGGAGCAACGCGAGTTATCAGGCGGCGGGCAGCCCTGGATTGGAGCTGAAGGGGACCTGGGGAGATAGCGCGATTGTTGCGACCGGTTTCCTGCGTCTAGTCCGGGAGGCTTCGCAGGGCGTGGCCGGCAGAGAGAAAATTCCCGTGACGGTGAAGTTTGAGCAGGCGAGGGCGATGGTGCTGTGGCCCGAGTGCCCGGATCCCGCGCCCGCAAGCGGCGCTCCTTCACACTGAAATCGGCCTCAACGGCTCAGACTATAATCTCGCCTGCGCGAAGTACTCACCCGGGGAGCTCTTCCACAACGCAAGGCGATTGACTATGCCGTCCAGATTGCTCACGGGCTGGCGGGCGCCCATGGCAAAGACATCCCGCATCGCGACCTGAAACCCGACAACATCTTCATCACCCGAGAGGGCCGGGTCAAGATTCTGGACTATGGTCTGGCCAAGACGCTGCAAAAGCCGCCGCGCGCGTCGATGATGGGCTGACGGCCATGACCGGGTTGGGCCCGGCTACGGATGTTGGCGCGGTGATGCGGACCGTGGGATACATGTCGCCAGAGCAAGTCCGTTAAATGGGGTTCGATTCACACTTCTACGCACCAAACTGCCGCAGATGATGGTCGAGGTGTTTGTACATCCCGGTGCCCCATTCCGCAGGTGTCAACTTGCCGAAGAAAGGATGCGGATGCCTGGTGCAACCTTCAGAGCCCCCGGCGGAAAATCGATCAACCAAACCGGCAAGACGCTCCTGTTCTCTCACGAGCTCTCGTTGATCGCTTACGATTAGCGACGGGTGCGTCGGTGCACCGCGTTGCATCGGCTTCTCATTTGAATAAACAGATCGGAAGAAGGGACCTATTAAGCGTCCAATCAACACCCGCGGAGGGAGCGTATCCCCGAGTGCCATTTGCATTGCTGCAGAGCAATGCGCCAGTGCCTGCGCAGCATCCATCTTGCCCCACACCGGTTCGCTTTCCGGATGCAGTGCACTTAGCCGTTGCTTGATTTCAACCACCGCCGATCTGTCGAATAAGGTCTTCATTTGCTTGTGCGCCTCCGCGAAAAGTCCAGCCCGATTCCAAGCTAGACGCTATATATGACAGAACATGTCATATATAGCTAAAAACTGTGGAGCCGGAACCGGTAGAGGCGCTCCGCAGGCCTGCCAACGCTGCTTGACGGGAAAGAACGCGTACATTACAAAGGGACGCCGCCTTCTGAACCTGATTCTGGAATCAGTTGAGGCGGAAGGAGCAATATGCCGGCGCGAGCACGTCATCGCGGTAAAGCCGCTGCTTTTTTCACTCTCCTGCTCTTACCAACCAGTGGACTCTGCCAGCAAATAACACCCGCACCGAGCGGGTTGACCGCTGTGGCGGACGGGGTGTCTTTGCAGGTAAATGCGCTGCGCGACGATGTCTTGCGCGTGCGCATGTGGAGGGGCGATGCGGTGCCAGAGGATGCGTCCTGGGCGGTGCTGCCAGACGCGCGCACCAGCAGCGTCCCGGTAACCGCCGAGGCGCGCGGCTTTGCCACCAAGGCATTGCGGGTCACCGTGGATCATCATCTGCTGCTCACGGTGACTGACCTCGAAGGTAACATCCTGCAAAGAGACGCGGCGCCCGTGCTTTGGGATGGAACACGCTTCGAAGTCAGCAAGCAGCGCAGCTTCAGCGATCACTTCTTCGGACTGGGCGATAAGCCGGGACCACTGGATCGCGGTGGTCAGGCGTTTACCATGTGGAACACTGACGCCTTCGGATGGCAGGAGTCTACCGATCCGATCTACAAGACCGTCCCGTTTTTTCTGGATATCAAGCAGGGGCGCACGCTGGGGGTCTTCCTCGACAATACGTGGCGCACCAACTTCGATTTCGGCCGCACGGATGAGACTCGCTACACCTTCGGGGCGCCGAACGGGCCTATCGACTATTACCTCTTGTACGGTCCTGAGCCCAAGCAGGTGGTGACGGACTGGGCGTGGTTGACGGGGCCGACACCTTTGCCGCCGCTGTGGGCTCTGGGCTTTCAGCAATCGCGTTACACGTATTTTCCAGAGACGCAACTGCGCGAGGTAGCCGCCCGCTTGCGCAAGGACCGCATCCCCACCGATGTGCTGTGGCTGGACATCGATTTCCAACATGAGAACTGGCCGTTCACAGTAAACGACAAGGCTTTCCCAAACTTCAAAGGCATGGTGAAGGATCTTGGCGACGAGCATTTCAAGGTCGTGGTGATCACAGACCTGCATGTGGCCAGGCAGCCCAATGTGGGCTACGCGCCTTATGACTCGGGGGTCGCGGGGGATCACTTCGTGAAGAACCCGGACGGCTCGATTTACGTGGGCAAGGTTTGGCCAGGACCCGCTGTTTTTCCCGACTTTACCCAGGCGCAAACACGGCAGTGGTGGGGCGGACTCTTCAAAGACTTCATTAAGGATGGCGTCGCAGGTTTCTGGAACGATATGAATGAGCCCGCAGTCTTCGATGGCCCGGGCAAGACGATGCCGAACGACATACAGCATCGGATCGACGAGCCCGGCTTTGGCAAGCGCACCGCGACCCATCTCGAGATCCACAACATCTTTGGTATGCAGAACGCCCGCGCCACGGAGGCGGGAGAGCTTGCGCTGCGGCCGAACGAGCGGCCGTTTGTGATGTCGCGCGCCAGCTACGCCGGAGGGCAACGCTACAGCACCACCTGGACCGGAGATAATAGCTCCACTTGGAATCACCTGCGTATGACCGTGCCCCAGCTGGTGAACCTGGGACTGAGCGGCTTCTCCCTTGCCGGCGCAGATGTGGGTGGTTTTGCCGGTTCTCCACCGCCGGATCTGTTGACCAAGTGGATCGAGCTTTCGGCCTTTCAGCCGATCGATCGGGATCACTCGGCGAAGGGAACCCGCATGCACGAGGTGTGGGTGGATGGACCGGAGCAGGAGAACATCCGGCGACGCTATATTGATGAGCGCTACCGGCTAATGCCTTATTTGTATACGGTTGCGGAAGAGACCTCACATGATGGTTTACCCATTGACAGGCCGCTCTTTCTGGAATTCCCCCATGCCACCGACGATGGCAGCCCCTATGACCTGACCACCGGTGGAAGCGAGTTTCTTTTTGGCAGCCGCATCCTGGTTGCGCCCAATCCTTCCCCGGAGGAGGTCGCCCCATATGCCGTGCACCTGCCCCCGGGCACCTGGTACGACTACTGGACGGGCAAGCAGGTCGCGCGGGGCGCGCTGGCCGGGACGCTGGATTTGGAACAGCGCGATAAGGTGATTGCGCAGAAGCCGCTGATGGTGACTCCCACACTCGATCAGTTACCCGTCTATGTGCGCGGCGGCAGTATCCTGCCCATCGCCCCGTTGACGCAGAGCACCACTGAAGTACCCGATGGCCCGTTGACGTTGCGCGTCTTTCCTCCCAACAGCGGCGAGGTCTGCGCTGGCGAGGTCTACACCGATGACGGCCATAGCTTCGATTTTCATAACGGCGAGTTCGCCCGGATTCACTTCACCTGTTCGGCTGCAGCGGATGGTTCACTCCACGTCGAGATAGCGAGACAGGAAGGGAATTGGCGGCCCTGGTGGCATGAATACCGCGTGGAAGCAGTGAGTTGGAAGCCAAAGGCGACGCGCGCTTCTGTCAACGGAAAGAACCTGGCGATCACACAGACAGGTGGGCGTTGGGGAGTCACCGTTCCGGCGAATGCCGACGGCCTGCAAATTGCCCTTGAGTAGCGACTCTACTCGGCTATTGATTTCGCAGGGTAATCATCGGATCAGCTTGAGCCGCTCGATATGCCGGCGCAATGCTCGCCGCCAGGGCCACCAGCAACAGCAACAACGACACCCCGGCGAAGGTCAGTGGGTCAACCGGCTGCACACCATACAGTAAAGTTGCGATGAACCGTGACAGGCAGGCCGAAATGCCCAGTCCCACGGCCACTCCAATTGCCGCCAAGGTCATTCCACGTTTCAGAACCAGCCGCAGCACCTCGCCCCGTTGTGCACCGACAGCCAACCGCAGTGCGAGCTCCGTGCTCCGTTGTTGCACGATGTAGGACAACACGCCATAGAGACCGACGGCGGCCAGCAGCAGAGCCATGGTCGCGAAGCTGGCTAGCAATAAAGCTTGGAACCTGGGCTGGGCCGTCGACCGAGAAATGTAGAAGTCCAAATCGTGAACCAGGTACACAGGTACGCTGGGGTTCATTTGCGCAATCGTTGTACTCACCGCCCTCGCCAGATCATTTGGATTGCCTGCCGTGCGAATGCAAAGAAAGGGGGTGGTGATGACGGCCTGGCTCCATGGCAGGTAGTATTCAGGATCCGACTCGGCCGTTAGCCCCTGCCGCTTAATGTTGCCGACGACGCCAACAATCTCCCGTACCGGTGAGTTCAGCGAGCCGTCTCCCAGGTCTGCCGTCATATGCTTGCCCACCGGGTTCACCCTGGCAAAATACTTATTTGCGAATGCCTGGTTGACGATGGCTACTGGAGCACCTTTCGGCCCGTCTTGCGCAGCAAAGGTACGTCCTGCGATCAACGGAATGCGCATCGTCTCAAAATACCCCGGAAGAGTGAGGCCGAGCGCCTCGCTGGGATGATCTGCCTTCGCCACTGGATGGCCTTCGACGGTGAAGCTGATAGAAGCACTGTTGCCAGACATCGGCATCGGCCATCCTGCAGAGGCTGACTTTGCCCCAGGCAGCGAGGCGAGTCGCGGGATCAACTGATCGATGAATTGGATCTTTCGATCGTGTGGATATTCATTGTCGGGCAGACTGATGCGAGCCGTGAAGACTCCGTGTGGATCGAAACCTGGATCCACGTGGAGCACGCGCACAAAGCTGCGAATGAGCAATCCTGCGCCTACGAGCAGCACTAAGCTAAGCGCTGTCTCGCCCACCACCATCCACGTCTGCAGCCGATGTTGCGCGCGGCCGCCTGTAACCGTCCTTGTCCCTTCGCGTAGCGCCACTGCCGGATCCAAGCGCGAAATCCGCACAGCCGGCAATACACCAAACAATAATCCGGTGAGCAGGGAGAGACCGAGCGCAAATGTAAGCGCAGGGCTGTTGAGGGAAACTTCGTTAAGCCGTGGCAACGTCTCGGGCAGGACGCGTACGGCTCCCTGCAAGATTGCAGTTGCGAGCGCAATCCCTGCAAGGCCGCCAAGCAAAGACAGCAGAAGCGATTCCACCAGCATCTGGCGAACGATCTCCATGCGGCTCGCACCGAGCACCCCACGCAGAGCCACCTCCGCGCTGCGTTGCGCGCCGCGCGTCAATAACAATCCGGCCACGTTGACACACGCGATCAGAAGGACCAGCACCACGGCGCCAAACAGCATTTGCAGCCCCGGTCTCGTGTCGCCTACAAGGTGTTCAATTTCGGGCTTGACCAGTGCCGTGGTGTACCACTTGTTGCTGTCTGGATACTGCTTGGCCAGATTGCGCGCGATCACGTCCAACTCCGCTTTGGCCTGCTGCAAGGTCACGTTTGGCCTCAGACGGCCAATCACTTCCAGCGTGTCAGCGCCGCGTTGGGCAGTCATCGGAGATGCGCCCTCTGCGGTGGCCGCCAACGATGTCCACAAATCGGCGGAAGGCTGTTCAATCGGAAAATTGAAGCTTCTCGGCATGACGCCTGCCACGGTGTATTGTTGGCCATTCAACATTACAGGCTGGCCCACCACGTGGAGATTTGCCCCAAACCGCGATTCCCAGAGTGCGTAGCTTAGCATCACGCCACGATGACCTGCTTTTTCCTCCTCCCACAGGAAGTCTCGTCCCAGCATCGGCGCCGCGCCTAGTACCTGGAAGAAATTTGACGAAACAGTCGCCGAGTTCAGGTGTTGCGCGATACCCATGCCGGTCAACGTAACGGTCCCACCTGTAAAAGAAGCGAGCCCCGAGAACGTCCGATTCTGCGCGCGCCAGTCGAAGTAATCGGGATAGCTCAATGACTCAGGAATCGCCGCTCCGGTGGAATGATCTTCTTGAGAAAGCCACACTAGCCGGTCGGACTCAGGAAAAGGCAGCGGTTTTAGCATCACTGCATACACCAGGCTGAAGATCGCCGTGGTCGCTCCGATGCCCAAGGCCAGCGTGAGAATTGTGGTCAACGCAAACGTCGGATTCTTGCGCAGCTGGCGGACGCCAAACCTTCCATAACTAAACAACCGGCTCATAAGCCCCCCAGATCTAGAAGCGAAATGCATATGCAAAGCAAAGCACGTCTGCTGCCGTTCATGGCAGCAAAGCAAGGGCCGTAAAGTCAGGGAATTATGGTGGTTTGTGAGATACCCGGTCTGCCGGGATGTCCGAATATAGGCTCGTGTGTCCGCAACCGGACATCAAGAAATAAATTGCGAATACGCCGGTTACTTACTGTCTTTCTTCGCCTGGATCTTCTCGAGCGCCAGCTTCTGTGCCGTTTCCAGGGCATCGGCTGCGGGCACTTTTACGTCTGGGACTACGCCGGTCCCTTCCCAGTTGGTCTTGGTTACCGGATCGAGTGACTTGGCAAACGGCACGCCAACCATGAAATAGTCGGCTACTACGTGCGGGGCAACTGGATGCGCTCCGCCGCCAGTGGTCTCGCCGACGATGGTGGCGCGCTTCTGATTCTTCAGGTCGAAGGCGAACTCCTCGGCGCCGGAAAAGGTCCGCTCCGAGGTCAGTACAAAGACAGGCTGTTTTGTGAGCCGCGGTCCCGGCAGGTACGAAAGGGTCCAATTCTGCTTTGTTGAGTCCTCTTTGCGGTTGTATATGTCGATCAGGTGTGTCGGCTCATCGAACAGATAACTGGCGATCAAAGTGACCATCGCCGGTTGGCCGCCACCGTTTTGCCGCAGATCGAAGATGAGGGCATCGGTATGGGCGACAAACCCCATTGCTGCTAGCACGGTTGGTCCGCAGAACGAGGCATCCATGAAGCCGTCGAACTTGATATAGCCGATGTTGTTGGGCAGGATCTCAACTTTGCGGAAGGCGCAGTTGTCGTGCTCCATCTGTTCATGGAAGCGTGCGTCGTCCTCCGGCGTAGGCTTACCCGGCGGCGGCGTTTTGAAGGGGTTGTAGCCCACCCTGAGATGTTTGTCGTGGCTCACTGCCTGCAGGTCTGTGGTTAGCTGCTCAGCGAAGACATCGCCGTCGGTGATGGTGTTGTATGCTCCGGCCTTCTCATGAGCCTGCAGCGCGTCTTTCATCTGTGCAGCGAGCGGCGCATCGATATAGAACTCTGTCAGGTTGGCGCCTATGCCATCGATCACCTGCTTACGTAGGGCCGCATCGAGATTTACGTTGACCAGTGCCACTCCTGGAGGCAAGGCGCGCAGGCCAAAGGTCGCCACGGTTGGCGGCTGGCCATCCTTCACTAGAAGATTTCCCAGCGCCGTGGTGGGCCCGCCTTTCTCTTTCACGCGGAAGCGAATATGCATGGGCTCGCTGCTTTCGATCGACAGCAGATCGAATCCGCCGGTCTGAGTGCGGAAGGCGAGCATGCCGTCGACCGCCTGGAGGGTATGCCCGGCAGGGGTATCGGGAACTGTCGTCTGAGCGAGTCCACAACTAACGCCCAGGAGCAGTAGAGCCAAGGAAAGCAGGTTGCGAATCATGGCGTCGGAGTTCCTCACGCACTGAACCGCTGCACGAGACTTAGCGTCATGCAGCGTGCGATAAAGATATCCGAGAAGAGACAAGTCCTGCCTAACAATGTGGACTCATTCCAGCAGTTGTCCGCCTCTCGTTGCCTCACCAAGGACGGGTGCTAGACGGGGCGAAGCCCCCACCACAGTTTCAATGTTCAACTTAGGAGGCTCGCCAGGAGGAGTCAAAATTCGGTCAGGGTTCGGTTACCCGCTCGTGTGAAAGCATTCGAAAAAATCATTTTCGGCCCAGGTACGCTTTGGCGAGGGGCACCCGTCCGATTACCTCGAACGTGGTGGGCTATCCAACTGTGTCAGGCAGACTTTCGACTCTATACCTCAGACAGAGGCTGGTGACCTGGACGGGTGCCCCATGTTCGCATCAGCGTACATGGGCCGGAAATGACGGGGTGAAGCCCCCACCACAGTTTTAATGTTCAACTTAGGAGGCTCTCCGGGAGGAGTCAAAAATTCGGTCGGGGTTCGGTTACCCCCTAGTGTGAAAGCATTCGAAACCCACTCTCGCGAAAAACGAGCGAGATATGGGCCACCCGTCCTTCGTGAGGGAACGAACGGTCTTACCAGAAATAGCTGGCTTCCACCTTGGGGGTTCCGGGCTGGCCGTCGATAATCTGCGTGCTCAGCACAACCTCCATGTTTTTCTTGTTGCCTTCTCGTGCGGCGGCGCGCTCAAGCTGCGCGAGGTTAGCCGGTTCGGTAAGGAATTCGCCGGCTACTCTGGTTCCACCCCGGCCCACGCCGGCGGCCACGATGGCCAGCTTGCCGGTCGTGCTGTCGGTAAAGCGCGCAACAATCGCAAAATCGCGATAGTCGTTGGTGGTCATCTGCTGCAATCGATTGATGACCCAGCGCGGCCGCCCAGGGTCGGCGCTGTCCACAATGCGGAATTCCGTCATATCAGCATTGTTGGCGAAGTGATAGCGCAAGGGTCTGGTGAGGCGAAGCGTCCAGGCATTGTCGAAGGCGCCGACGAAGATCGTGGGGCCGTTGCGCAGATCCGTGAGGTCGGTTGCACCCTCTCCTTTCAAGCTGTACTTCTTTCCACTGGATTGTAGAAGTCCCGCCAAGCGGATGATCGGGTTCAGGTCGTCAATGACAATGGCTATCAAATTGTCTTTGAGCAGGGTTTGGCGGGTGGGGTCCTCAGCGTCGCGTAGTGAGATGGCGGAGTACTCGCTCTGGTCGGCTACGCAGAAGAGCACAGGCTCGTTGGAGTTGATAACCGGGCCCCAAAAAAAGTTGAGCGGAGAGCGTTGTGTCGACTCCCAGAGAAATGCCGCGGTCGCACACAACAGGGCAACGACGAGGGCGGTAGCCGGTCGCCAGAACCAACGCCGTTTACTGACCCGCCGCGGTTCCTCCTTCACTGCGTCGAGAACTACAGCAGGTGTGAGAGGTATGATCGCGGCTTGCGTACCGCCGTTTTGCTTGGCCGCCTCCGGCCAGTGGAACTGAGGAATGTAGGAACCGGGCGGGAGCGAGACGCGAAGTTCGGACTCGTGGCCGGGATCCTGGTAGTACTGCGCGATGCGCTTGCGGATTTCTGCCGCCGTTACGCGAACGATGGGGTCCGAGGCGGTGTCATAGTCGGCACGGCGCCCGAAAATCTCTACTCCCAGAGTCCGTTCCTTGAGCGCATCCTCTTGGCCGGACAGAGTTTTTTCCACGACGTAGCGCAGGAATGACGGGAATCGGCGGCTCTGGCTAAAATGTGAATCTGCCAACAGCCTTCCCACTTGCTCCTGGATGGCAGCCTTTTCCTCGTCACTCAGCCCTGTAAGCCTTCCCGCTACTGTATCAACCAGCATTCGTGCGTTCTCGCTGACCGCGTGCGTCGACCAGTATACAGCTTCGAACCAGCTCCTGCCGGAGAAGGGGTCCGAACTGCAAATCCTTCAAATTCAATAGGTAAATGGGGGTGCTTTACCTGTAAAGAACCCCCCGCCATGCCGCAAAGACCTTTCCAGCGCGAAAGTGCGTTCCCTATAAGGGGTCGTCTCATGAGGGCTTGGCGTGAGGCGGTTCAAGAATTTTGAAGTCGGGATACACTTTGGAGGCTCAAATTGACCAAAAACAAGTTCCTATATAGGGTCGCTTTCCTGTTCACATTATTGGTAAGCGGTTCATCGTGGGTAAACGCACAATTGGCGGTTACGACCGCAACGTTGAATGGCACCGTCACAGACCCGACAGGCGCCATCGTGCCGCACGCCACGGTTAGACTCAGCAGCACGCAGAATGGGATCGCCCGAAGCGTCGACAGCGATGCCGGCGGGCGCTACACCTTCACCCAATTGCCACCGGCCACCTACACCTTGGCAATCCAGGCAAGTGGCTTCGAGAGCTATACCCAGACAGGCATCGTGCTCGACTCTGGGCAATCGGCCACCCAAAACGTAGCCCTAACGGTGGGGGCTACGACGCAACAGATAGTGGTCAATGCGCAAGCCTCGCAGCTAAACACCGACAATGCAAACATCTCGGCCGACATTGACGCCAAGCACGTGGTGGAATTGCCGCTGAACCTGCGCAACGTCTTTGGCCTTGCTACCCTCAACTCATCCGTCAACAATAACTCCGAGGGGCAGATGTTGCTGGGCGGCGGCAGCAACGGCACCGATGACGCGGACCAGGACATCTCCTTCCTGAACTTCGCCGGAGGCTTCTTTGGGACCTCAGCCTATCTGCTCGATGGTGCCTGGGATACTGATCCGGAGTGGGGCGCGGTCGATTATGTGCCTTCCGTCGACGCCGTTCAGGAATTCAAGGTGCAAAACAATTCCTTTACCGCGCAGTATGGCTGGAGCACGGGCAACGTCGTCAATGTCGTAACCAAGTCGGGAACGAATGCGTTCCATGGGGACGGCTATGAGTTCTACCGCAACGATGCGCTGGACGCCAACTCCTGGTTCAATAATCACAATGGCGTTACTAAGCAGAACTTTGACCGGAATCAGTTTGGCGGATCGGCCGGCGGCCCGCTTTATATCCCGCATCTTTATAAACAACGGGAAAAGACTTTCATCTTCGGCCTGTACGAACACCTCAGCCTTTCCAGCCCGTTGAACGACACCTTTACTGTGCCCGATGCAAACTTCCGCGCCGGCAACTTTTCTGAGCTCCTGGGAGCGCAAAACGGGGTGGATGCACTCGGACGGCCGATTTATGTAGGCCAGATCTACAATCCGCGCAGTACGCGGGCCATCACTCAGGGCCAGGTGGATCCCACGACTGGCCTGGTCGCGACCAAGACAGGCTACATTCGCGATCCCATCAAAAATAACGACATCACGACAGTGGGCGCTATCGACCCCACGGCGGCCAAGTTGATCAGCTACTATCCGAACGCGAGCAAATCGGGGCTTACCAACAACTTCTTCGTGGCCTCGACTGCACCCGCGCACTCCAATGAGTTCCTGGTCCGCGTTGACCACAACATCAACAGTGCGTCGAGAGCTTACTTCCGCTACTCCTACAAGCAGGAGTTCAAGACTGGGAACCCCGACTTCTGGGGTTCCGACGACCCGGCGGGCCCTGGCAATGGCAGGCCGAATAATCGCTGGAATATGGCCGCCGGATATAGCCAGGTCTTCAGCCCGACATTCACCATGAACGTCCTGGCGGGCGTGGAGCTTTGGCACGAGACGTCGACCAACCAGTCGGCTGGCTTCCACCCCAGCAGCATCGGCCTCCCTTCTTATCTGGATGCTAATAGTCCGCAATTTCCCGTAGTCAATATCGGAGGGCAATCGCCTCTAGGACCGCTTCAGGAGGCATCGGTCACCAATCACGGACCCATCGGCAGCGTGGCTACCGACTTCATCAAAAACCTCGGGCGGCACACCCTCAATTTTGGATTTATGGGCGCCGAGCTTGAAGACGATCAGCATCTATTGTTCCAAACGACGATCGATTCCGCGGGCAATTTCACCAACGGCCCAGATCCCAACAATCCCACTGGCTTCACCACGGGCAACGGTCTTGCCCAACTGATGATGGGGGTGATTGACAATACCTCCCCTGGGAATACGAGCAGTACGGCCGCCGGGAGCCCCTATAACCCGGCCGTGGCCATCCACTATTTGGGTTGGTATCTGCAGGATGACTGGAGGCCCATTCCAAAGTTGACGCTCAACCTGGGAATCCGCTATGAAATTCAAACCGCGCCAACCTACCGGCACAACGTCGCATCGGTCTTCAATCCCAATGCGTTGAACCCGATCGGGACAGCCATCGGCAAAGAATTGCCCGGCGAGCTGCAATTTCTTTCCGACAGCCAGCGTGGTACCTACGGCACAAACTATACCAACGTGGCCCCCCGCATAGGATTCGCCTATCAAGTTGTTCCCACGGTTGTTTTTCGCGGAGGCTATGGAATTTTCTACCCTCCGTCCATTACCTGCTGCTTTGACGCGGAGAGCGCCGGTTTTGCCTCAACAACCATTTCTCCGGTCACCTTGAACACGATCAGCCCGAACCCTGCGGTTACGGTCGCGAATCCCTGGCCGAATGGCTTTATCCCGATTACAGGGAACTCCCTGGGTGGGCTGCAACAAGTAGGAAATTCAGTGACCAGCAACTTCAGACAGCGGGGCTCCAGCTATGTTCAGCAATATCTAGCGGGCGTGCAATGGAGCATCACGCCGAACGACTTACTGGATGTGAACTACGTGGGCAATCATGGCACGCGCATGATTACGTCCGACTACAATCAGAGCCAGGTGAATCCACAGTATCTCCCTATGGGTACTGCGGCGCTGAATGCCCTGGTCCCAAATCCTTTTTACGGAGCCATTGCTGCGGGAACAAGCAGTTGCGGCCTCGATCAACCTACGGTGGTGCAATCGCAGCTGCTGCAGCCTTTCCCGCAGTATTGCAATGTGACTAACGCCGACGCACCCGTGGGCTTTTCTCTTTACAACGCATTGCAGGCGAACTACAACCACCGCTTTAGCAAAGGGTTGACGGCGCTTGTCTCCTATACTTATTCCAAGTTCCTGGACAACGTGGAAGGCAATAACAGCTGGTCGTATGCCGCGAGTGCGTCCCCTGCGAACAACTACAACCTGGCGGCCGAGAAGAGTGTCGACGGCTCAGATACCCCGCAGAGCCTGGTCGCGAACTATGTCTACCAGCTTCCCATAGGCCGCGGCAGGGCGGTGGGCAACCACATGAATCGTCTGACGGATGCGTTTGCCGGCGGATGGGAGGTTTCGCAGATTGCCACCTTCAAGTCCGGACTACCGCTAAGCGTCAACGGCTCGGACATTGCGAGCTATGGCGGTAGTCCGCGGCCTGATGTGGTCGGACCGGTTCACGTCGCGAATCAATCCATCCATGAGTGGTTCAATACCGGGGCGTTCGCCTACGCTCCCTATGGGACCTTTGGAACGGCACCCCGCTACTTCTCGTACCTGCGTGGCCCCGGGTTTCAGAATTGGGACACGGCGATCATGAAGAACTGGCAGATCAAAGAATCGATGCGGCTACAGTTCCGGGCGGAATTGTTCAACACTTTCAACCACGCGCAGTTCTACACTCCCAACACGGGATACACAGGTTGTGACCCCAATGCCGACCAGGGTTGTTCATCGAGCATGGGTCAGATCACAAATGCTTTCCCGTCTCGAACCGTTCAGATCGCGGGGAAGTTCTATTGGTGACCTCTACTTGAAGCATTGCCTCACACTGTTTCTGCTGCTCCTGCTGGTCAAACCTATGTTTGGCCAACAGGAGCAGCCCCCCGAGCTGGCGTCGTTGCTGGCTGCTGCCCAACAAGCACAGGCTGCGAGCAATTATGCCGCGGCTGCGGAAAGCTACAAGCAAGCAGTGAAGTTTCGACCGGATATGCCTGAATTATGGGCCAACCTTGGGCTGATGCAACACCAGACCGGAGATTACACGGCAGCAATCGGAAGCTTCGAAAAAGCGAATCGGCTCAAGGCGTCCTTGTATGTCCCCAACCTTTTTCTTGGGATTGATTACATGCGTACGGGAAAAACGAAACAGGCTATTCCATTTCTCCTGGCGGCGAAAAAGATGAACGAGACCGACCCGCTTCCGTCCCTTACGCTGGGCCGTGCCTATTCTTCGCTTGAAGAGTGGCGGCCGGCAATCCACGAGCTGCGGCGAGCCATCCAAATAGATCCCAGGCAGAGTTCGGCGTGGTTTGCTCTCGGGATTGTCTATCTCGATCAGTTGGAAAGCGATTCGCGTACCATGACGGAGCGCTATGCTACTTCTTCGTACGCCGGCACGTTATATGCCGAATCGCTGGTGAAGCAGTCCAGATATAAACAGGCAGCAAGCCTGTATAAGACTATTCTTGCTGCGAATGATCAACCTCCGTGCATACAGGCAGAAGAAGGTTTCCTGAGTCTCAGAATGGGAGATTCCCAGGCAGCCGGCTTGGCATTTACCACAGAGCACCGGAGCCAGCCTGAGTGTACCCTCGCCCTACTCGGGCTGGCCAGACTGGGCATCGACTCTGGAGCGAACGAGGATGCGCTTCGCTATCTCAACGACGCATGGAGCCGTGATCGGGGGTTCTTCGCGGGCAACGCGCCGGCTCTCTTCGAAGGCATGTCGGACGAGCGCGCGGCGAGCTTTTTGAGTTTCGTAGTTGAACAGCGTTCTTCGGGAAAGTTGGAGAGTGGCATGGACGAGGCGCTTGCCCGAGCGCGACAGGGCGTTCCCACCCCCTCTGCAACGCAGGATACCCGTGATGCGCATGCTTCGCCAGTTGCTACCTCTCACGAGGCGGCCAGGAACGATTATTCGACCGGACGCTACGGCCAATGCACCGACCGCTTGCGAGGCCGCCTGGGCAGCGGCAATGTAGAAACGCTGGAAATGCTTGCCACGTGCTCGTTCTTTACCGGCGCATACGATTTGTCTTCCGATGCCGGCTATGCGCTTCGGGCTCTGCCTTCGCAGCCAACCGTAGCTACCCTCTATTGGTCCATCAAGGCAAATGAAAAACTGGCCTTTGCCTCTCTGGCCCGCTTCCAGGAGCTGGAGCCGAATTCTGCCCGAACTCACATTCTTCTTGGAGATATCTACCGCCAGCGAGAGCAAAACGACGATGCGCGGAAGGAGTACAACCGGGCGCTGGAACTTTCACCGAACGACCCCGCCGCCCTGCAGGGACTTGGCTCCGCCTACCTGAAAGACGCGAAGATAGACCAGGCCATCGACGCGGCACAGAAGGCGCTCCAACAGAGTCCCTCTGATCCAGAGGTTAACTTGCTTATGGGAGAAGCCTTGGTGGCGCAGCATAAGTTCCCTGATGCCGAACCCTTTCTGCTAAAAAGCTTGAGCGCAAAACCGCAGATGCTGCCGCACGTCCATGCGCTGCTGGGCGAAGTCTATGCCGCGAACGGAAAAACACAAGAAGCGATCCGAGAGATGAAATTGGGCCTGTCTAGCGATGAGGACGGCAGTCTCCATTACCAGTTGGCGCGGCTCTATATCAAGACCGGTGACAAACCGGATGCAGACGCTGCCTTTGCGCAGGTGAAGGTTCTGCAGCAGCAGCGTCGTGAATCGGCCGTCGTTGCTGTTGAGGATTCGCACCCAGCCAGCCTCGATGACGGACCGTGAGTGAGTTCTTCGCCTAAGGATCGTTCCAGCTACACGACAATTTCCAATTCAGGGACCCTATGCGAACGATGTTTTCTTCTCGTGCATTACTCGTGATGTGTCTGGCTCCAGGCTGGACGTTGCTTCATGCCTGGCAGGTCCCACAAAAGACCGAAGTGCTTCTCCTCGACCATGGAACAAATTTTTCGGCGCGGGCCGATGGAGTGGACATCGAGGACGGTTCCACGCGGGAGGAGATCACGGCTCTGCGCGACGACGTGATCCGCATTCGCGTCGGACGCAACGGCAAGATGCCGGAAGACGCCTCGTGGGCGGTGTTATCCGAGGCTCGTCACAGCCGCATCGACGTGACTCCCGAATCATCGGCTGCATCCTTCGGTTTTCGCACCAAGTCAGTCCAAGTACAGATTGCACGGAGCGATCTGCAGTTGACCGTCCGCGACCTCAAGGGAGAGATTGTGCAACAGGATGCTCTGCCGGTTCGTTTTGACGGA